>Ga0224554_1002034_pt1 | contig 11213 bp, 10 predicted proteins | sample 714S22024metaG_FD_180666 | JGI IMG/M metagenome (GOLD analysis project Ga0224554, IMG submission 180666) | Peat soil microbial communities from Stordalen Mire, Sweden - 717 S2 20-24 | ecosystem: Environmental > Terrestrial > Soil > Wetlands > Peat | place: Sweden: Norrbotten County, Stordalen...
GCGACTCTGGGTGCATGAAGCACCAGAAACCAAAGCAGGAACATCAGCCCGAGCATGAAGCTTGCCCAGCGATCCATCCATCCCAATGCAATGCTCACGCCCGCCGCGATAAATGCGATGGCAGTGAGATGCGCCCAGAACCAGCCCCCGCCCGGAATCCACTTCGGTACCAGGCTGACTATGAATTTGAAGACGAGATAATGATCGATCCCGAAAACGATCGCTGATACCGCGAAAAGGTAGCGTCCGGAACGAGTGAGCACCTTCACAGCACCCTCCCATCTTCCAAAACTTAGACCCTCCGCCGGTAAGGCTCCGGCCAATATCAAAGCCGATGCGCACATTGTCAATGTTTCAAAAGCGCAAGTTCGCGCCCCCACATCCCATGGGAGCGCGGCAACTCTGGGTATCTGAAGGACCAGATCGCACAGAAGAAAAAGGATGCCCAACAGGAGCGCCGCGACCCGCGCTCTGATCTTAGCCGCGATACACACACTTGTCGCAATGAGGGCAACGCCCGTAAAGTACGCCAGCCACGAGTAACTCGGAACCCAGGGAATGACAGGCAGGAACGGATCGGACGAGTGAGCGCAGATGAGGTTCTCGATGCCAAACGCAGCGATCGAGATGGCAAACAAGTACCGCCCTTGCTTGACAATTATTTCCATGGTCGCCATCTCAATCGAAGCGTACCATGAACAACGCCGTTGTCAAGACAGACGATTCATCGCCCCATCCAATCTTTGGATTTACACTGGAAGGTCAGGAGTCGGTCAATCATTCATGGATAAATTTGTCATTCGTGGCGGCAATCCGCTGGTGGGCACGATCCACGTCTCGGGCGCGAAGAATTCGGCGTTGCCTTGCATGGCTGCGGCGATTCTTACCGAGGACGAGGTCACGCTCGAAAACATGCCTCAGGTGCGCGACATAGAAACCGAAAAACGCCTGCTGGCGTCGATGGGCGCAGAGGTCCGGCCGGGCGACGCGCCCAATAGCGCCACCATCAGTTGCCGCAGGCTCTCCGATCCCGTGGCCAAATACGAAATCGTGAAGACCATGCGTGCCAGTTCTCTCGTGCTTGGCCCGCTCATTGCTCGCGCCGGCGTGGCGCGCGTGGCCATGCCGGGCGGATGCGCCATCGGCGGCAGGCCCATCGATCTACATATCAAGGGCCTGGAAAAGATGGGCGCGACAATCACTCAGGAGCACGGATATCTCGAAGCGCGCGTCGAGCAATTGCGCGGCGCGCACCTGCTCTTCGACAAGATTACCGTCACAGGCACCGAAGATTTGCTGATGGCCGCCGTGCTGGCCGAAGGCGAAAGCTTGATGGAAAACTGCGCGCGCGAGCCCGAGGTCGCTGATCTGGCCGCGCTCCTGACCGCCATGGGCGCAAAAATCGAAGGCGCCGGCACTTCAACTATTCGTGTACAAGGCGTCAGCCGGCTGCATGGCGCGCACTACCGCATCAACCCCGACCGCATCGAGGCGGGTACATTCCTGGTAGCAGGCGCTATTACCGGCGGAGATCTAACCGTGGCTAATTGCAATCCGGAGCACCTCAGCGCGGTGATCGCCAAGCTGCAAGAGGCCGGCGCCCGCGTGGATATTCTGGAGCCCGATTCGGTGCGCGTGCGCGTAGGCGAACAGCTTCGCGCGGCCGGCATCTCTACCGAAGAATACCCAGGCTTCCCCACCGACATGCAGGCGCAATACATGGCGCTTGCAACCCAGGCCGAGGGCGTCAGCGTGATCGAGGAAAACATCTTTGAGAACCGCTTCATGCACGTGCAAGAACTGGTTCGGATGGGCGCCAACATCAAGGTGGAAGGCAGGACGGCCACCGTGCGCGGGCCGGCAAAACTCTCTGCCGCGGCCGTCATGTGCTCGGACCTGCGAGCCTCGGCGTCGCTGGTTTTGGCCGCGCTGATAGCCGACGGCGAGTCCATCCTGGACCGCGTCTATCACATGGATCGCGGCTATGAGCGCATCGAGGAGAAGCTGGCCGGGGTCGGCGCGCAAATCCGGCGCATGGGCAACATCTTCCCTCCCAGGGACGAACCGGCAGACGCCGCTTAGCGAGTGGCTTAGGTTCTCTGAACCGAAGGCATTTTCAGGGATGGCGTAATGTGGGACCCCCGCCTTTCGCCTTCAACTCGCGAAGATGCCGAGTTCGTGGGAAGATCGTTGCAGCAACTGCTCAACGATCCGCTCGATATAGAGGGTTAGAAGGTAAGCGTTGGCGCTAGTGTTGGCATTGCCGTCTTTCCTGAAGACGCACCCGACACTGAGTCGTTGTGCATTGCAGCCGACCCGCAAATGTACAACTCGAAGCGCCGCTCCCAGGAATCAAAGCAGGATGCGGCCTCCGTAAAATGGGAAACCCGCCCTGTTCAAGAATCCGCGATCAGCGAAGAGTTGCGGCTGACGTAAGAAAACGTCTCTCCAGACGACATATCCTGACCCTATTACCGTCCAAGCAAACAGAAAGGCCCGGAACCAATTCCGGGCCTTTCTGTTTGCTTGGGTTAGTGCCGCCGCTTAACCCTGGCCGCCGCCACTGCCAGGACCGCGACTGCCACCAGGACCACCGGGACGACGGCGGCGACGGCGGGACTTATTGTTAGCACCAGCAGCAGGACGGCCTGCGCCTGCCGGCTGCGTGGCCGGGACCGGAGCGCCCTCGACGCGGTTGAAGTTCGGCTCGTTCTCCTCGTCGAACTCTTCGCCAGCCTCCTCGTCGAAGTCGTCTCCGCCTTCGATCAGGATGGTGCTCTGATTCGATTTTGGCTGACGCTCGTCAAACTCATTGCGCGGCTTGACAGGCGCGGCAGGTGCGGTAAAAGAGGCAGGTGGGGCCGGAGATTCGGAGGCGGAAATCTCCACCTCTTCAGCCTCGGCGGCCGGAGCAGACTGGCCCAGCTTGGCGCGCTGCTCCTTGATGAGGGCCTTGCGGCTGAGCTTGATGCGATTGCCCTCGATAGCCAGAACCTTGACCATCACCTGATCGCCCTCGCGCAGCTCGTCCTTCACTTCCTTCACGCGGTGCTCGGCGATCTCGGAGATGTGCAGCAGGCCATCAGTGCCGGGGAAGAGCTCGACAAATGCGCCGAACTCCGCCAGGCGAACCACCTTGCCCAGATAAATCTTTCCGATCTCCGGAACAGCGGTGATGTTGCCGATTAATTCCAGCGCCTTCTTCAGGCCCTCGCTGTCGCAAGAAGCGACGTTGACTCTGCCCGTGTCGTCCACATCGATCTTGGCGCCGGTCTGCTCGATGATGCTGCGGATCGTGGCGCCACCCTTTCCGATCAGATCGCGAATCTTGTCGGTGGGAATCATCACGGTTTCGATGCGCGGTGCATAGGCAGAGCGCTCGGTGCGCGGTCCGTCCAGCACTGCGTCCATCTTGTCCAGAAGAAAGAGCCGGCCCTTGCGCGCCTGTTCCATCGCCAGTGAGAGAATCTCGTGAGTGAGGCCGCCGATCTTGATGTCCATCTGCAGCGCGGTGATGCCCTTGCGCGTTCCGGCTACCTTGAAGTCCATGTCACCGTAGTGGTCTTCCGCGCCTGCAATGTCGGTGAGGATGGCGTAGTCGTCGCCCTCTTTGACCAGGCCCATGGCCACGCCGGCCACCGCGCCCTTAAGCGCGATGCCCGCGTCAAAAAGCGCCAGGCTGGTGCCGCAGACAGTGGCCATCGACGAAGAGCCGTTGGACTCCAAAATATCCGAGACAATGCGGATGGTGTAAGGCGACTCTTCGGCCGTGGGCAGAACCGAAGTGATAGCGCGCTCGGCCAGTGCTCCGTGACCAATCTCGCGCCGGCCTGTGCCGCCCATGCGGCCCGTCTCGCCTACGCAGAAGGGCGGGAAGTTGTAATGAAGCATGAAAGGCTTCTTCTTTTCGCCTTCGTAGCTCTCCAGCCGCTGTCCCTCGTCGGCAGTGCCCAGCGTGGCCGTAACCAGAGCCTGAGTCTCACCGCGAGTAAACAGAGCCGAGCCGTGTGTCCGTGGCAGCACGCTGGTCTCGATGGTAATTTGACGAATCTCGTCGAAGGCGCGGCGATCAGGCCGGATGCGCTCCTTGGTCACCTGCTCGCGGAAGATGCGCTCACGCAATTTCTCATAATAGTGGGCCAGCTTCTTCTTGGCCGCCGGATCGTCGGCGGGCAGCTCTGCAGCCAGCTCGTCCTTGATCTGCTTGACCAGCGTCTGGCTTTCCAGCTTCTCGTGCACCTTGGTGTCCAGGGCGTCCTTGAGGCGGACTTCGATCTTGGCCTTCAAATCAGCAAAGTAGGCCTCGTCGAACTCCGGCTTGGTGAAGGCCCGCTTGGGCTTGCCGGCCACGGCCACCAACTCGTCGATGGCGGCGACGATCTTCTTAACCTCAGTGTGGCCAAACTCGATGGCCGCCAGGATGACCTCTTCAGTCTCTTCCTTGGCGCCCGACTCGATCATCACGATGCCGTCCTTGTGGCCGACAACCATGATGTTGACCGTTGTAGCTGCGCGCTCCGAGTAAGTGGGGTTGATGACGAACTCACCGTCCACACGGCCCACGCGCACCGCGCCGACCGTGGCGCTGAAGGGAATGTCAGAGAGAGCCAGCGCGCAAGCGGCGGCGTTGATGCCCACCACGTCGGGGTCATTCTCCTTGTCGGCGGAGAAGACCAACGCGATCACCTGGGTCTCGTTGCGAAAGCCGTCGGGGAAGAGCGGACGGATAGGACGGTCGATCTGGCGGCAGGTCAGGACTTCCTTCTCGCTGGGCCGCCCTTCACGCTTGATAAATCCGCCGGGAATGCGTCCGCCGGCGTAAGTGTACTCACGATAATCCACCGTGAGGGGGAAAAAATCGATGCCTTCCCTGGGATCGGGAGAGGCCACTGCAGTGGCCAGAACGACGGTTTCGCCCGTGGTCACCAACGCGGCGCCAGAGGCTTGCTTGGCCATACGCCCGGTCTCAAAGACCAGCCGCTTGCCACCGGCAAGCTCGACTGCTACTTCATGCTTAGACATAGTGTCCTCGTTTCATTGTGTTCGCTTGGGAAACTTGTAAATGGAACGGTGCGGGAACGCTGGCAGCAGGCGGGAAGAGTGGCAGGGCGCTCATAAAAGAGTGGGATCTGCGCGTGGGAGCCAATTTTCCCCCTGCGGCCGGTCCATCTGCCGGACCCCGCGTGTGGGACGCGCTCAGCCGATAGCTGTGCGCAGTCCCTGGCCGCGGGTCGAGTTCGCCAGGTACACCAAGGCCCCAGGTCCTGCGTAGTACGGGGGCCGTGACCAATTTCCGGTCTGGGCGCTTCCGGGTCAAAGTAGGCTTTCTGGGTTCGCGTTCCGCTATTTGCGGATACCGAGTTTGCCGATCACGTCGCGGTATCGATCGGTATCGTGCGTCTTCAGGTAGTCCAGAAGGCGGCGGCGCTTGCTGACCAGTTGCAACAGACCGCGCCGGGAAGCGTGGTCCTTCTTGTGCGTCTTGAAGTGCTCGGTCAGTTCAGCGATACGCGCACTCAGAATTGCGATCTGGACCTCCGGTGAACCGGTGTCCGTATCATGGGTGCGGAAGCTTTCAATCAGGGTTGTTTTCTTTGCAGTCGCCAGCACGGCGTTTGTTACTCCTCTTGTCTTCTCAGTCCACGTTTAAGTGTCTATTGTGAGACTACCATGAATATGCGCCCGTGCGCCATTCGCCGGCAGGCTGGAACCAGGTTGGTATCTCGCTGCCAGCTTTGACCTTCGCTACTGTTGCTGCTCCATCCAATAATTGGCCCGCGCCACGATGCGGGCGCCGTAATCCTCCGCCAGACGCACCCTTATGGTGTGCAATCCAGGAGTGGGATCGGATGGGCTGAAGGTAATCAGATAGCGGTTGCGGGCGTGCTGGGCAGATTCCACAACACGTTTTTCAAAGCCCTTGTCGCCGGTAAAGGGGTGATACTCCCCGCCGCTCATGTGGGCCACTTCTTTGGTCACATTCTTCTTGAATGCCGGCACAATCATGGCTAGGGTCGAGAACAAGTTCATCGCCCGGTCCTCGCCCGAGTCCTTTATATCGTGGTCCAATTCGGCGCGCGCCGGCGAAAACGATACGCTAAGAACCAGTACATCTGACTGGCCGATCTTGCGGATCAACTGCTCCACTTTAATGTGCTTGCTGCCGTGGTCGCGCTCTTCCGAGATCAGCAAGAGCACGCGGCGATACTCTTTGGGTTGGGATTCCAGCAGATCGACAGCGTAGCTCACTGTATCGAGAATCGCGGCACCGTTGTCGCCCCGTGGCAGGCGTTTGAGGGCCTGGTTTACCTCATCGCTGGAGTGTGTGAAATCGCGAATAAGACGCGGCTTCGAGTCAAAGCCCACCAGCGCCGCCTGTCCCATGCCGTCGCTCAAAAAAAGGTCCAGCAGCGGGCCCATCTTGGCCAGTTTATCGAATTCAAGCACGCTGGCGCCGCCCAACTCGACCGCGACCACCAATGCCACCGGCGCCGTATCCATTTCCTCTTGCACGCGAATCTTCTGCGGCACGCCGTTGTCTTCCAGCACAAAATCCTTCGGCTTGAGGCCGTAAACAACGCCTCCGCCCGGCTTCTCCACCAGCGTGGGCACCAGCACTTCGTTGGCCCTCACGCGCAGTGTAGGCACGTCGGGGTTGGCGCTGGAGTGGACGCCCGGCATAGGTAGCGGAGGCTCGATGGGGGGCAACTGCTGCGCGCCGGCGAACGCGGCGGTCAAAAGCCATGCGGCTATCACAAAGCTATTCAGCCGGATTAATCCGAATCTCATGCTAGAAAAAACTCCGAAACAGTGACCACTGCCGTCACGCCCGCTTGTGTACTTCGCGGTCCATGCGGCCAATCCAGCCCAGAAAGGCCAAAAGCTCCCAACGCGAGATCCACAGAAAGCTCAACACGTCTTTGCTTGTCAGCGTCTCCGCCGGTTTCCCGCTGTAGGTCTCAACCCGCCAGCGCAGATAATCGCTCCTCCACGGCGCAAGCCGGTGGCCGCGCGTTGCATTCCAGAGAAAACGGAGCGGAGCGAACATGGTGAGTCCCTTCGCCTTGAGTATAGACGGTTGGGATTCGGCACGGACGCGCGAGGGGGCCACAGAATGGTTCCAGCAGCAGACCGCCTAACGCGCCTGGCGTTACGCAGGCAGCTTGCTGAACAAATCATTCGAGGAGGAATTCAACTGCGCAATCACATCCTCCAGCGCCGTTTGCTGAGTCTCGGAGAGAGAAAGCTGCGTAGAGACCGTTGGAATATCAGCCTGCATCAGGTTGGTCTGTGCGGTGGTCAGCTGAGTCTCCACGTTGGTCACGGCGTCGGAAGCGGCTGTGACCTGGGTGATCGAGTTGTCGATGGTCACGCGCTGCTGGGAGACGTTGTTCAGCGCCGCGCTCAACGCCTCCGTATCGCTCACCGCCTGAGCGGTGTCAACCGTGCCGCTCGAATAATCGGCGACCAGGCTATTGAGTGCTCCAAAGACGCTGTTTGACCCAGTGCCCATGAAAATCTGGCTGCCGGACACATTCAATTGGATCTTTTGCCCGCTCGGCGTCTCGAGATAGTTCACGTCCTGGTCGCCGTTATAGGTGGTAACGGCCGGCGATGTACCAGTCGAAGTGGAGAAGGGAGCCGTGGAAATCTGGCCGCCGGCAAAGATGTACTGGCCCTGGTAGCTTGTGTTGGCCAGCGACTCCACCTCGTCGAGAATGCCGGAAATCTGAGTCGAGACGGACTTGACGTTGCTGGAGTTCATAGTGCCGTTATTGGCGCTGGTGGCCAGCGAAATGGCCGAGGTCAGCTGAGTAACCACACTGCCAAGGGCCGAATCGGCCACCTGCAACTGGCCCGTCACCAGGCTGGAACTTGTCGTGAAAGAATCATCCTGCTGAATCTGGTTGAGCAGCAGAACATTCTCCCCCGAGGCTACCGGATTCTGGCTCAGCGAAGTTACACTCACGCCGCTCGACAGCTCAGAGGTCAACTGCTGCACGCTGGCCTGCGCCTGATCGAGCGAACCCACCAGATTCGTGACGTAAAACGGATCCACCCGCATTGCATTCCTCCACTCGCCTGAACAGCATTTTCGCGGCGCACCGCGCACGCCTGTACATAAACGGCCTTAGGAAACCGCCGTTTGATCTCCCAGATTCAACGCCGACGCCATGATCGTGTTCAACATCGCGAAGACCTGCGAAGCCGCCTGATAGCTGCGCTCCAGCGTGGTCATCGACGAAGCCTCATCGTTCAGATTGACGCCGGAAAGCGCATCGTTCTGCGTCTGCAACTGGGTCACCGAGGCCTTCTGAGCCGTATTCTCCGTTTGCACGCTGGAGACCGTGGAACCCAGCGTGGTGACAAAGTTTGAGTAGTAGTTGATCGGCGTCTGGCCGTCCACAATCGTCGATGTGCTGCTGTTCAGAGCCGCTAGAGCGATCGCATTGGTGTCGTCGCCCGTTCCATCCCCCGCGCCGGCGGCGGCAATCTGGTTCGGATCGGTCATCACCACGCTCATGCTGGCCGCGCTGCCTGCCACCGTGGTGGGCTCACTGAAGATGTTGAGCGCCACATTGGCCGAATTGGCCACGTTGCCTTCCACCCCGTCGTAGTCCGTCCCCGCGTTGTTCTGCTTGTTTACCGAAGTCGAGATGCTGTAGGCCAGTTGATCGAGCGAGCTGAGCGCGCTGGGAATGTCCGTATCCCGCGCCGTCAGATAACCGCCCAGCGAGCCGCCGCCCGAGGCAAGCTGCGCGGTAATATCCGTATTGTTAACAAAAAAATCGGTGACCCCATTCACCATGCCTGTGGTCAACTGGTAGCTCGTCCCCTCCGAGACCAGTAACTGGCCCGAGGTGGTGGTGATCTCCAGCCCGTTGTTCTGGGTCGTAATCTGGTTGATCCCGATCAACTGCGAAAGCTGGCTCAGATCCTCCTGGCGCTGGTCCTCGAGCGTTCCCGCATCGGCGTCCGGCGAGGTGGTCTGAATCTGCTGATTGAGCTGGGCGATGGCGCCGGTCAGCGCGTTCACCTGGCTGGTCGTTCCGGCTGCCTCCTGGTCCAAAGCTGACCTTTGTGAGTTCAGGCTGGCCGCCGCGCCGGAGATGTCGCCGGCCAGCGTGCTCGCCGTGGAGAGTACGCTCTGGCGCAGCGAGTTATCTGTAGGATTGGCTTCGAGCGACGAAAACGAGTTGAAAAAACTGGTAATATCGCTTCCGATGTCTCCGGCGGTTGAACTGGACGAACCCGAGGCTGGCGTGAACAGGGCCTGAAGCGTATCGAGCGCCGTCAGACGCGAGCCAGAAGATGCAGCCAACTGCTGCTGCTGGTCCAGGCGCGACTCCAGCACACGATCCCGCTCGGATGTGGCGCCTGTCTCCGTCACCCCTTGCCCGTACGAGACCCCGTTGATACTGATCGGCTGATTCTCCTGCCAGTCTGGTGTCTCCTCCGTGTAACCGGGAGTGTTGGCATTGGCCACGTTGTTGGCCACAACATTCAGCGCTTCCTGATCGGCGTCGAGAGCCTGTGACATGATGCTGAGTGCCGAGCTAATTGTCCCCATGCCCGCTCCCCGTTCGCCGCCATTCTGACGCTTGCGAAGCGCCCGTCTCCATGCGGCCTTCGCGGTACTCCAGCCGGCCCGCGCGCAATTCGCGCAGACGGTTCATCACGTTCAGATTGGCTCGCGTCGCCTCCAGCACTCTGGCGAAAACCGCCATATCGCCCGTGGCACCCATGGCCTCAGCAGCCAACGCCGCGTGCGCTTCCGCATCCTCATGAACCAGAGCGCGATTCAGGGCCTGGCAGGAGAGCGCCAACTCCTCCAGCCGGTCCGCATCCAGGCGCGACAGCGCACGCGAGGCCTCAACGACCAGCTCTTTCAGCTTCGGATGCCCGTGGCGTCCACCAATCTCCTGCAACGCAATTGCTCCTTTCAGCACTCTCCGGCTGGCTTCAAATCGAAACTATGCCTTGCCGCCCAGCATCGAATCCACAACCTTCGAAGCCACTGCCCCCGCAGAGACGTTGTAGCTGCCCGACGCCAGCGCCGCTTGAATCTCGGCGACCTTGTCCATGCGGACACCTGAGTCTGTCGCCGTCTGAGAGACCTCGCTCCCCGCGCTGCTGAATGTTGCCCGGTCGCTGCCGAGTCCGCTCCCGCCCGCCGCCGCGCCGCTCTTCGCCTGTTGCGCGGCGGCCGGGGCCGGCGCCGATGTTCCCAAAAGCGACTTCAAACCTTCAAGACTGCTGCGAATATCCATCACCCACTACTCCTTGCCTGCTTCATCGGCGGATTTACTAATCACTCTAGTCATTTGTTTGAGTTGATTACAGTATTAGCGTGCAAACTTCCGGTTACCGCGGTGGTCACAGGCTTATTACCCGCAGGAGAAAGCTGCCGCACAATGCTGGTGGCAATTCCAAACCCTCCCTGCTCACTCAGTGCCTTTCCCAGCGCCTCCGATGCGAACGCGCCCAACGCCCCGCCCGAGCCGGATGCCGAGTCAGCGTCCTCTCCGTCGAGCCCGTCCCCGCTGGTCATCGGTTTCAATAGCTCCTGCATCATTTGCGCTTCAAACTCGTGCGCCGCATGAACCAGACGGGGCTGCGGCGCGGCCGAAGCTGTCGCTACTCCTGTCGAGCCCGCCGTTGCCGCTGTGATCGTGTGCATCTCCCGCCACTCCCTCAAACTTCGCGCCCTAGAGAACTTCCAGGTCGGCCTCCAGAGCTCCGGCCTCTTTCATAGCCTGCAGAATGGAGATCACATCCCGCGCGCCCGCTCCGGTACGTTGCAATTCCTGCACCAAATCCTCCACCGTCGCCCCTTCCTTCAGGTCAATGCGGTTCACCGGCTTGTCCTGGGCCTGCACGGTCGTCTGCTGAACCACCTGCGTCGTTCCCGCCGATCCCGGATTGGGCTGCGAGACCTCGTTCACGGTGATCACATTGACGCTCAATCCTCCATGCAGAATCGAAACCGGCTGCAAGCGCACCGTGCCCCCGATCACCACCGTTCCCGTGCGTTCGTTCACCACCACGCGGGCCCGCGGATAAACCTCAATCTCGACGCCCTCCACCTTGTCCAGCAGCTCCGGAATCTCTTCGCCCGGCGCGGCGGTAATCTCCACCCGGCGGCTGTCGACTGCGTGTGCCCGTGGCGCGCCCAGCGCCTTGTCGATCCCCGCGGCCATCTGTTCGGCGGT
>Ga0224554_1002035_pt1 | contig 11212 bp, 15 predicted proteins | sample 714S22024metaG_FD_180666 | JGI IMG/M metagenome (GOLD analysis project Ga0224554, IMG submission 180666) | Peat soil microbial communities from Stordalen Mire, Sweden - 717 S2 20-24 | ecosystem: Environmental > Terrestrial > Soil > Wetlands > Peat | place: Sweden: Norrbotten County, Stordalen...
AAGGGCCGTCTTCACGGCGGGGCCGGCGTGTTCGAGCAAGCCTTCGCCTGCAGGAGCTGCCTTCGCGCTGGCTCCTGAACTGTTTTCGTCGCAGCGGCGGCGAAACAAGTCATCACTCCGGAGGATCGTACGTCTGGGGTTGCCGAACACGGAGTGCGACATATCGAGGCCACTTTCTAGATAGCTAACGATTCCCTGCCGAGCATCGTACACCCAGCCGCCTCCGGCGGGTGCCCCCGGTCCCGGCAATCCAAATTCCGCCGTCGGGTGCGGATTTTAGGCGCACTTGTTTTTCTGACTGCGGGTGGGTGGCGATTTTTGTGAGAAATGGCTGCCGTGGCGCAACGATTTGGGCGTTGCTTGTGAACTGGTCTGCATTGTCTTTGACCAACTCGGCGTTTTTTGGAAGATCGGCTTTGACCAACTCGACAGTTGAAAGAACAAAGTGCGTCTTTTGGTCGTTTTTTGCGGAGTTTTGCAGAGTATTTGTCGGTTTTGGCGCAGGCTTTAAACAGGGATCAGGGGTCAGTGGTCAGAAAGGCGGGGAGCTATGAGGGTATCGGTACAGAAGGTGGCGCGGAAAAGGCTGGATGTGGAGATGAGGCCTTTCCGGCAGGCGGGGTTGGATAAGCATCCGACGGAGGGGATTCTTCGGGCGGTGCGGAAGGCTCTGCGTATTCGTTCGCACGAGATTGCGGAGAAGATGGGGCATGCGCGGTCGGTGGTGTTTGCGATAGAGAATCGGGAGCTGAAGGGGACGCTGACGCTGCGGGCGATGGATCGGATGGCGGATGCGATGGACTGCAAGGTGGTGTACTCGGTGGTTCCGAAGGGCGGGCGGACGCTGGAGGAGTTGTACGAGGAGAGATTGTGGGCCGTGGTTTTGGGGACGGAGATTAGAGAGGCAGGGGTTGGGGATTAGAAAGAACTGCTCGATGGGCTTCAATCAGGGCCACCCTAGCGACAGGAACAGAAAAGTCGCGACCGTAGGGGACCGGCGATTATCCTCTCCGGACAAGTGACCCTATTTGAGGTCTATTGGTTCGCCGGACTCGTCAAGGAGAGGCGTCTTGCTTTGGGGAGTGGGCAATTCCCATGTGGAGATTGTCTTGATCCCGATTTCCTCTGCAATGCTTCGGACTCCGTTGTCGTCTGAGTAGATGGTCTTAACTTGATGAAGCTTGGAGATAGCTACAATTTGGCGGTCGAATTTGACCTTTTGCCAGGGAGTCGCATCCGAGGCTGGATACCGTTTGTTTCCTTTCTTACGGGCAAGCAGTTCCAACGCCGCTAGCTCCACGGCAGCCATCTGATCGAACGGCTGGATATAAACATGTGAGAGCAGGGTCAGCTCGTTTAGGTACTGCGGGCCCTCATTTCCCGCCAATACCAAGAACTCAGAAAGCGCTGGCGCGGGAATGATGACACGATCTTTAGCTGCTTCAAGGTCGTCGATCAGTTGCTCGATTCTTTCACGCGCCTTTTCGACTGGCTTCTTGGTTGCCGGATCTCTCGGAGGCTTGGCGCCTGGGTAGAGCAGCAGACTTAAGATTCCAGCATCGACAGAAACCATTATTGTGGCCTTTCTCCGCGTCGATGCCCCGCCAGTTCACGAATCGGATCGTCGAGTTCTTTCCAGGCCGCAGGAATGGCCCTGAGACGCGAAATGTCACTTCTAAGGTCCCCTTCGCTTAATACCTCAAAGCTTTGAGCGTAAAAATCGAGCATCGTCCAGTCGCCCGTTCTCTCTCGGACGAATCTGCCCTTCCCCTCAATTCGCACGGTAGACGTGAATAGGTGTTCGCCTATCTGCTTCGCAAGCCGCCTTGGTGCCATGACAATATGCTTCTCATCTCCGTCCTCCAAGTGAATCGGGACAGGATCGTGTTCTCCGCCGATTCGTATGGGGATTCCTTGAAAGGCTGCATTTTGACGAATTGGCCCAAACTCCGGCTGGTTTGCGGAGTCTCGTCCGGGAAAGCGAATAACCTTCGCCTTTTTGGGGTCAAGCAATACCCCGTTCGCATTGTCTTCGATCAGGCGCCTGTTAATCTCTCGGTAAGCTCGCTGCGCTTCTAAGGGGCCCTCATTGAACTTCACGGCGCGAAGTCGTTCGCGCACCTTGGGCTCTGCCTCCCAATCAACCCTAATGATGGGCGCAGTGCTGCCTTTTTCTATGCGCACCAAGTGAACATTCGCGGATTCGCCCATGATGCGGGCGAGATCGCCCAGGTATTGGGACAGGCGCGAAAGCGGAATGGTTTCCGGAGTATATGCGTCGATTTCGAAGCGATACTCGCAGACTTTCCTCGGTTTACGCGGCATTTTCCTACCTCCCCGGTGCTGTGCTACTGGTAGGACGTATGCGCTTGGTGTTGCTAGCGCCAAGGGCACACGATGAATAGGTCACAATCAAATCCGCCAAAGCAGGCGGTCAGTTCAAGGTTGCGGACGTTCACGCCGGAAAACTTTCGCGCAACTATTAGACGGGCAGGTACGCTGTCCGCCTCCAGAGCTGCTCAAAGAGTGAAGTGAGAATCGGCTGATTCTCCCTTCGGCGACTGTAACGAAGAGTATACCCGTCCAGATAGCCCTGTAGGTACTTCTTGCTCACAGGGTAATAAACTCCGTCAATACGCCACTTTACGAGGCGACAGAACTCCTTAAAGGTGTTTGTACGAGTATCGCCCGCGACAAGTACCGCCCGCGACAGCTATCGATGCGTAGACGGCCTCAAGGCAGAATTTTCCAAGGCGCCTGATCCATGACGCGAAAGTCGGGGCTCGGGCAGTTAGGTGGTTGGCCTTTGCAGAGAATTTCGGGGTTTTTCGGTAGGATTGATTCAGAACCAACGAAAAGAAGTGAAGAAGCAAAAAGGGAGGGCCTGATGGCTCTCCTTTTATTTTTTGCAGGCCAGGTCTATGGCTCGTGGGCGGAGGAGAGAAAACGGGAATCATCGATTTATTACGGCAATTATTCTGACGATTCGTTTTCGGGGCGGCTCTGGTGTGGGAGCCGCCGCATGCAGCTCTTCTGTGGGCACTGAAGTCCATGGGGCTTGGCCGGAAATGGGAAACGTATGACCGAAGTATCGAAGAAGAAGCAGGCAGAGCAAGAGGGCGCTGCCCGGAAAAGCAAGGCGGCCGGGCGCGTGATCATGGATCGGAAAGACGCCGGGCTGATGAAGGCCGGTGGCTCTGGAAACGCGCGGAAGGCAGCGAACGAGCTTGCGAGGGCAGGCGTAAAGGTTGGGGGAGGGAGGAAAACAGCGGCGAAGCGGAACAAGCCGCGGCGTTCGGAAAAGGACGGCGCGGAGATGTTGAGGCAGGAGTCAGACCAGGCGCTGGTGGAGATTAGCCAACACGTGGTGTCGAAGCTGAAGGCAGGGGCAAAGGAAGGAGACGTTGTTTGCGTGAAGGCGCTGATGTCGTTTTCAGAAAAGAAGAAACCCAGGGAGAAGCCGAAGAAGCCAAACGGCTGGTTGAAGCTGATTGAAGAGTTGCACAATGAGCCGCAATGGGTGGATCCGGAGCCGTGGGGACCGGGGGCACCCGGCTTTGGTGGCGGGAAGCCGGTGTAGTGGGTTGTTGGACAATGCAGGTTGTTTGATGATGGCCACCCCAGCGACGGAGTTTTGTCGCTGGGGCTTTTTTTAGGTTTTTGGGTTTTTGGGGTTTTGGGGTTTTTGGGTTTTTGGGGTGGGGTACGGTATGTCATTCTGCCCCTGAAGAAGGACAAAAATCACCGCGGGCTTCAGCCCCGGGCCTGCGAGACAGCTTAGAGAAACCTTCAGACCTAAAAACCTAAGGACCTAAAAACCTACTTGCCCGGTTCGTGCCTTGCTGCCAGGAAACGCTCCATGAATCCTGTGTCGAAGTTGCCTTCGCGGAAGCCGGAGTCCTGGAAGATTTCCTGGTGGAGAGTGATGGAGGTTTCGACGCCTTGCACTACGAACTGGCTCAGCGCGCGCTCCATCTTGGCGATGGCTTCGGCGCGGTCGCAGCCGTGGACGATCAGCTTGGCGATCAGCGAGTCGTAATAGGGCGGGATTACGCCTTCAGCGTATTGGGCAGTATCCACGCGGACGCCGTTGCCGCCGGGAACGTTGAAGGCCGTAATCTGGCCGGCGGAGGGCGTGAACTTTCTGGGATGTTCGGCGTTGATGCGGCACTCGATGGAATGGCCGCGAATTTCAAGCTTGGGCGGCAGGATGTCGCTGAGCCGGTCTCCCGAGGCAACCCTCAATTGAGCCTTGACCATGTCAACACCGGTGATGGCCTCGGTGATTGGGTGCTCCACCTGGATGCGCGTGTTCATCTCGATGAAGTAGAGCTGATGGCTCGCGTCCATAAGGAATTCCACGGTGCCGGCATTCTGGTAGCCGATCTCAGACAGGCAACGGCAGAGCGTGCGGCCCAGTTCTTCGCGCAGCTTGGGCGTGACCTGGAGCGATGGAGCTTCTTCAATCAGCTTTTGATGGCGACGCTGGATGGAGCACTCGCGCTCAAAGAGGGAGGCCACGTTGCCGTGCTCATCGGCCAGCATCTGAAACTCGATGTGGCGGGGATTCTCAATGAACTTCTCCATGTAGAGTTCGCCGTTGCCGAATGCATTGGCGGCTTCGGTGCTGGCTGCATGGAAAAGATTGGGCAGGTCGTCTGCCGAGCGGACGATGCGCATGCCGCGCCCTCCGCCGCCTGCCTTGGCCTTGAGGATGACCGGAAAGCCGACCTTCTTTGCCCAGTCCTGCGCTTCTTCAACGGTGGGAACGATTCCGTCAGAGCCGGGCAGAATGGGCACTTTGGCCTTCTTCATCGCCTGGCGGGCTTTCTCTTTTTCGCCCATGAGGCGCGTGACTTCAGGCGGAGGTCCGATGAACTTGATGTTTGAGGCGCGACAGACCTCAGCGAAGTTCGCGTTTTCGCTCATGAGGCCATAGCCGGGATGAATCGCGTCGACGTCGGCGATTTCCGCAGCAGAGATGACAGCCGGCACATTGAGATAGCTGTCGGGGAGGCGCGGAGGGCCAATGCAGATGGCCTCGTCTGCGAAACGCACATGCAGCGCATTGCGGTCAGCCTCACTGTAGACGGCAACGGTGCGAACGCCGAGTTCCTTGCAGGCATTGAGGACGCGCAGTGCGATTTCGCCACGATTGGCGACGAGAACCTTACGAAACATTCATGACCCTTTTAAGAACTTGTTGAAAGATCGATTCGAAATGGCTAGTCAGGCATTGCCTCAGGGGCTAAAGCCCTGTGCTTAAAATGGCGGATTCAATGTGCGGGCTAAAGCCCGTACCCTTCTGGCTAAACAGACTGCGGAAAAAGGCATCTGTGGTCGGGCGAAATAAGCAGGGGCTGAAGCCCGACGCTTATTTTGCGGCGTTTTCGGCACGAGTAAACTCGTGCCCTGATACAAACCATCTCGCCCTCGGAGTCTTTCCGCATCCAGTAAAGCCCGTCCCCTTCTGAAGGCAGGTTGCAAAAGAGCGTTTCAACAAGTTCCTAGGCCAATTGGACTGAGAAAAGGGGCTGCCCAAACTCGATGGGCTGGCCATTGGAAACGAGGCACTTCACAATCTCGCCGGTGGCATCGGATTCAATCTCGTTCATCAGCTTCATGGCTTCTATGATGCAGATGACCTGCCCTTTTTCAATGCGGTCGCCGGCCGCGACAAAGGCTCCAGCGCCCGGTGAGGGCGAACCATAGTAGGTGCCGACAATCGGGGACTTGACCAGGTGCAGGCCTGCGTCTGGATCTGCGGGCGGTGCGGCCGGGGTCGCTGCCGGCGTTGCGGCTGCTGCACTCGCCTTAGCCGGTGCGGCCTGGGCAAGCAGTTGCGCGAGGTCGCCCAGCGATTGAGGGGCGGGCGGCGGCTGGTTGAACTTGAGGCGGATCTTCAGGTCACCGCGGTCCAGGTCAAACTCGGCAACTTGATATTCCTTCAGGAACTCAATCAGCTGCTTTAGATCGTCAACATCCTCTGGTTTCATTCTTTCCTTAACTCTCACCCATCGCTCGGGTTCCGGGCTGATCAGAACTTATAGCTCCCCGGGGTCTTAAAGTTCAATCAGAGCTTTCGGTGCGGGGGTAAGCACCTGGCCTCCAGTTGCGGTTACTGCCACCATGTCTTCAATGCGGATGCCGAACTGGCCCGCAAAATAAACCCCAGGCTCGATGGTAACAACCATACCGGACATAAGCCTGGTTGTCTGTCCGGCACCGATGCGCGGCGACTCGTGAATCTCCAAGCCGACCCCATGGCCGGTGGAGTGGGAAAAAGCCTCCGCTAAACCTTCCCTGCGAAGAATGGAACGTGCCGATTCGTCCACGTCGCCACAGCTGACCCCTGAGCTGACTGCGGCAACCGCTGCTTCCTGGGCCTCCAGCACCGCGTTATAGGTCTCGCGCTCCTTTGGCCTGGGCTTTCCGAGGTAGACGGTACGCGTCATATCGGAGCAATAACCTTTGAGGATAACACCGAAATCGAGGGTCAGGAAGCCTTTGCGCGGGAGCAGGGCGGCGGAGGCTTTTCCGTGGGGAAGGGCGGAGCGTGTGCCGGAGGCAACGATGGTCTCAAACGACATGCCTTCGGCCCCAAGCAAGCGGGCCTGGTACTCCAGCTCGGCGGCAACTTCAATCTCCTGAATGCCGGGCCGGATGAAACCTAGAATCTGCTCGAAGAGTTTGCAGCCGACCAGTGCGGCCTCGATCATGATTGAAAGCTCATCGTCGTCCTTGATCCGGCGCAGGGGCTCGACCAGGGGCGCGGGTAATGCCGACAGAAACGTGCGGCGCAGGCGGGGAGGGAGAGCGTCTTTCCAGCGGGCGAGCTCGGCAACCGTTGTCCACGCCGGATCGAAGCCGGCCGATTCGACTCCTGGCTGGGCCGCGAGCCACTGGACGGCGTTGGTAGCCGGGGCACCAGAAACGATAGCCACCTTCGCCGCCTGAACCTGCTCGGCTGCCTGGGTAGTGTAGCGGCCGTCAGTAAACAGCCGGGCCGAGCGTCTGGTGATTGCCAATGCCGCACTGGAACCGGTGAATCCGGAGAGATAGCGGAGGTCGGGGAGGTGGGTGACCACCAGCCCATGAAGCCCGGTGCGCGTTAGCTTTCGGCGAAGAGCGCCGATGCGGCGAAAGTGGTCCATTGGGAAAGGATAGCAGGGGAAAGCCGGCGTCAGGGATCAGAGGACAGGGATCAGGGATCAGGGATCAGGGAACAGGAAACACGCGTCGCAAAAACTCGACGATCACGAAGGACAGTGGACGGCTGAAACCGGAAACGACGCTTACAGAGCGGGCCGGACAGGCTTCTTCTGGAGCGGATCGACTTCGGCCTGCATGTCAGACTGGCGATCCATCCACTCGTCGAGGCGCGAGCGTTTGAAGCGCCACCGATTGCCGAGTTTGAAGGCGGGAACGAATCCATCGGAGGCATATTTATAAAGCGTGTCTGGAGAAACGCCGAGGTAGTCGGAGGCCTGACGGATATCCATGACCTCGCGCACCTCGGGAACTAAAAGGTTGGAACGTGCTGCTGCATTGCGCATGTTTCTTCTCCAGGATGGCGTAAAGGCAAGAAGGCCGAAGTGAGGCAAATCTGCCGGTAAGGTTGTATTTAACGCGGAATCACCTGTAATTTCAAGGGATTTCAGAGAATTCACCTAAATTCGTCAGGCTTTCGCCCTTCATTCCTAAGGGGTTAGCCTGCTCTAGCCCGGAACACACCCTTTCTGTTGGGGTGCTTAGGTAGGCGGGCCCTATCGATTGGGGCATTGGAACGGATGGTGCTGATGATGGGAGGATGTCGGAGTTGTTTCCCTGGTGCCCAAATGCGAGGCACCTGGGGCGCACGGCGAAGGTTCAGGAACAACAGCGGATCTTTCGACTTCGCTGCGCTCCGCTCAAGATGACAGATTTCGATCGATGAATGGGATTGATCCAGCGAGCCGCAGAGCTACATGGCTTTTCGCCACCAGGTTGTCTGCTCATCGCTGAGGAATTTTGTTTTTGCGCCGCGGGAAAGATAGAAATCGAGGACTTCGTCCTTCTGGAATGTGGAGCAATCGGGCCACGATGAATCTTTCAGCAGATGAGTTTCAGTCTCGTGATTGTCAACCAGCGTGATTTCATCGGGCGTGCACTCCACCACCTTCTGCGACTTGAGAGCAAAGGCAGCACCGGGCATGGGATCGGGCGGCAGCTGATTGACATACTCAGTCAGCAGCAGGACGAACACGAATGCGGCTGCGAAAAAGGCAATCTTCTTCATGGGCTGGAATGCTCTCTCTTGGGGCGGCTTTTCAAGCGCTTAGCACGGATCGCCTAGGTGGGCTTTGGCTTGGTCTCGCCAAAGGGGCCCCCTCCGCAACCACTCTAAAGGGATGGGACCTTGAACACAAGGGCGCATCCGTGGCAAACGAGGCGGCTGAAAAAGAGGATGCGGCCACAAGCTGAAGCCGCGACCGCAAACTCTCGCGAAGCACGAAATAGACAAGTGTTGCGAAGAGCAGTCCCAGCGACCGGTCCCAGCCGTTGGGCCGGTAATGCGACAACAGCAGGGAAGGAACTTCAAAGCTCACGACAAGCAGGATTGCGCCGTCGATCCAATTGACTTGCGCAAACGGCTCACTGCGGCGAGCCAGCAGGATCGAGAGAAGCAGGAGCGCGGCGAGGATCACGCAGACGAAACGGACACCGCCGTAGTCGGCGACGATGAGCACCGCGACGAGGGCGGGAAGTGCGGTCAGGGGTGCGCGGGTGCGCTGGACGATCCAATCAAAACGAGTCATTCAGGTCCCGAAAACATGAACGAAGTTTCGCAAGCGGTCAAATAAAGTGTCTGTGATGGGCACGACATACTCTTTGTCCCCGGCGGGGTGTTGGTAGTGCGGACCACTCGCCTGTTGAGACTGTCCGTTATTTGGGGCTACCTTTTTTCCGGACAAATCCATTCCAGATAAATAAGACGCAACTGGCTATGATCATGCCTGTACACAATGTGGACACCGCATTGACCCAAGTGGTATCCAGATGCAAAATAAGAGATCCAATCAAGTAGGCCAATCCAGATATCAGTGCACCCATCAACAGCAACGTTGCCACCGCAGAGGTTGCCGTCCTTCTCCTGAGCGTGCGGTACAAAGGATAGATCGGGGCGACACATAAGATCAAGATTGCCCCTATAGCCAGCGGGTTTTCCCAGAGGCTCTGGGCTGCCTGCTGATGAAAAACCATCCAAACGAGTACCAGGGAAAAAGCAATCGCCAATACAAGAACTAGAGCCACCCGACCTTTATACGACATGGACCTCTCCTGTCTTCTGAGGTTGGCACTATCACTGTTGCATGCACGCCGTCTCACCTTGCCAAATCGCAGTTTGTTCCCCTCCGTAATTCACCGCAGTGACAAGCAATTCGACGACAGCAACACCACCCTCACCTATTTCACTGAGCGCAGGAGTAGAACTGCAACTCCCGCGCAGGAAATCAGGCCGCACAAAAAAACGATACAGGCCCAAAAAACTGGAAGCCGTGACCAATTGTGAACATTCGCAAGTCCCCAATATCGTCTGAAAAGGCGCGGTTGATTGATAATCACTCGAGAATATGGTGATCCGTCGACCTCCTGAAGCCGCCGGCGGATCACTTGGATGCAATACCAGAACACCACGCAACAGATGGAGGCCACTATAGAACACAGATCAAGCATCCAATCTCCTCCCATCGTCATTGATATACCCACCCCGCTGGAAGACCTGGATCCAAATATACGTCCGGGGAACTGCAGACCAGCGCGCTAGGTATGATCCGGGCTGCGTTAAAAAGTGTGTTTACGACGGCAATTCCGGCCGAGGCTGGATTTGGGTATATCAAACCAACAGCAGATGCCGCCGTCGCAGTTACTACCCGGAATCACAACACGAGCCAGCCGAGCCATGTGGGAACGATTCCACCCCGGACGGGGAATAGGTATCATGTCCCCCTATTTCCCCTGTTGCATGCACGCCGTCTCACTTTGCCAAATCGCAGTTTGTTCCCCTCCGTAATTCACCGCAGTGACAAGCAATTCGACGACAGCAACACCACCTTCACATGTTTCAATGAACGGTCCAGAAAACACACAGCCCGCCACCAAATTGCCCATGCTGACACCCGAAAGAATCTCCACGGTTTTCGCGCCATGTTCCCGTTCGCCCCTGACTTGAGCGGAGCACTTGGCATATTTCAAGATAGGATCAAGAGGTTTCGGCACTCCGGGGGCGTTATTTGCGGCGAGTCTTGGTCATGGCGAACCAAGAAGCAAATGTTACGAAAAACATGAAAATGCTAAAGCTTAAAGGATCTCCGACGGGTGACAAGATTCCCCACAGAGGAGCATAGTGCATAACGATGAGCACTGTTCCCCATAAGCTGAATCCAACGAGGAGGGAAATAGGGCCAAATCTCCTTCCCTCTCTCGCCAATTTGCCCGCCCAAAATGCGCAGGCGAAAAAGCCGATCTGTATCGCCAAGCAAAGAACCACCGGAGAATAGAGATCGTGCAATGAAATCAAATAGTGAAGATGTACGAAAAGAGCGACAGCAAAGCCCTCAAGGATAATTGCCGGAACCCCGATAGAGACCCACCTGCCGAACCGCTTTTCTGGAATCATTAGCAGCCCGCTCCAAATTCGGGATTGTTTGGCGTTTGCAGTGCTTGCCAAGATGTGCTCGCTATCTTATATCCCACGTATACAGCCGCAACAGCGGCGGGTGTTGCCGCCACGCACAATAGCGGAGACCCTACCGTACAGGCCGCAATCTCTCCGAGGACGCCAGTTACTGCTAATCCAGCTCCAATACCGACCATTCCAATGGTTTCGACGCCGTGCCATGCATAAGATGCCTTTTCGAAGTCTGAGCATGGGTGTTTCTGTTGCTGCTGTGGCGACGTCGGGTTATTTGGGGCGTTCTTTTTGCCACAGCAACGTGATTCCATTAGTCGTAGCGCCTATCCATGCCAACAGTATCATCCATCTTACGAGATGCATGAATTCAATCGAAGGGGTAGCAATCGACAAAGCGGCCAGTAGGCATAGCGCAATTGATCCGAATCCGAACACGAAGCGTTCTCGGACCACACGAACTCTTATCGTCAAGCTTACAAAAATCGCTGCGGCGAAAAGTAGACCAGCAAGACGCACCCAATCATGCGCGGTAGTTGC
>Ga0224554_1002036_pt1 | contig 11208 bp, 9 predicted proteins | sample 714S22024metaG_FD_180666 | JGI IMG/M metagenome (GOLD analysis project Ga0224554, IMG submission 180666) | Peat soil microbial communities from Stordalen Mire, Sweden - 717 S2 20-24 | ecosystem: Environmental > Terrestrial > Soil > Wetlands > Peat | place: Sweden: Norrbotten County, Stordalen...
AAACGGCGCTCGGAGGATGGACACGGCAATCCAGAAGAACGCCAGGAGGAGAGAGGAAACCAGGGAACAGGCGAGCCACAAGGTGAACGGCGCGCCCAACAGGACTTCGCCGGGCGTCAGGTGGGTTGGGGTTTGCCTGCCATTCAACCATCCGACGTTGAAGGCCAGCATGAGAAAGTACACGGCCAGCGCCGCCGCGCATGCCGCAAGTCCGGCGGATGTCTTGCGGAAGGCTTTGCGGATGCGGGCGCCGGCGCGCCAGAACCAGTAGAGTTGGCTGGCGCAAATCACCGTCAGGACAATGCTGAACATGGAAGACATTCCCGTTCGTTATGCGAGTGCGAGCGACGATTCCAATGTAGCGTGAAAAGCGGCTCAGTGGATCGTGCGCGTCTTGCGGTTCATATAGTCCATCAACAGATACTGCCCGAGCGTGTACGGGGTGGTGAAATAGGCTTTCCCGCGGCACATCTCGGTCACCTGGCGCACGAAGTTCACCAGGCCGTAGTCGCTCGCCAGCATGAAGGTGTTGATGAGGATGCCCTGCTTCCGGCAGCGGCTGACTTCCTCCAGCGTTCGGCCGATGACCAGGGGGTCCAGACCGAATGCGTTGCGGTAGGTGCGGCCGTCGTCGAGCGTAATGCAACTGGGCTTGCCGTCGGTGATCATGACGATCTGCCGCATGTCCTTGCGCTCCTGGCTCAGCAGCTTCCGCGCCAGAATCAGCCCGTCACGGGTGTTGGTGTAGTAGGGACCGACCTTGACGCGCGCAAGCTGGCTGACGGCCAACTCCTCGGCGCCGTCGTGGAAGAGCACGCAACGGAGACTGTCGCCGGGGTACTGCGTGCGGATCAGGTGGGCCAGGGCGAGCGCGACCTTCTTGGCGGGGGTGAAGCGATCCTCGCCGTAGAGGATCATGCTGTGGCTGCAATCGAGCATCAGGACGGTGGCGCAGGAGCTTTGGTATTCGCACTGGTGAACGTGCAGGTCCTGGTAGTCGATGTCGATGGGCGAGGCAACGCCTGTGCGGCGAATGGCGGAGAAGAGCGTCTGGCTCACGTCCAGGTTCAGGGTGTCGCCGAATTCGTACAGCCTGGAAGAACCCGACGTTTCGATGCCGGTGGCCAGGTCGCGCGTGTCGTGACGGCCAAAGCTGGATTTTCCGAGCGATCCCAGCAGGTCTTTCAGGGTCTTGAAGCCTAGAAAATCGAGCGACTTGTCGGTGACTTCGAACTTCACCTTGGAATCGGGGCCCTGGCCCGCGCCGCCATTCGGGGCATGAGGGTCGCCGGGGTCCTGGACGGTGATTTGGCCTTCGTCCACCATCTTTTGAACCAGCCTATCGAGCAGCGTTTGCATCTGCTCCGGGGAGAGCGATTGGAGGCGCTCCATCATCTGCTGGAGGCTCTCTTCGTCGAAGAGCTTGCCCTCTTCGAGGGCCTGCCGGATGGCCTCTTTGAGGTCGTCGAGGGTGCGCTCGCGGTCGCTCCACTCGCCGAACGGGGAGTACTGCGTGTTGAAACCGCTCTCGAGCAGGAAATCCGCCAGAGCCTTAAGGAGATCGTCGGCGTCGATACCCAGATCTTCGCCGGTATAGCGGGAATAGTTGATGTATCTCGGCATGCGCGCCGTCCCCTCTCTATGGGGCTATTATCGCACCGTAGGGGGGAAGACTCGCAACGGCAACCGCTCTCTTACGTTCGCGGCTCGGATCAGCGGATTTCGATGCTGGGGCCTTCATAGATCTCGAAGCGTCCGGTTCCGCGGGCGAAATAAAAACGCATGACGTAGACGCCCGGCGGGGCTTCGAGCCTGGCTCCGGGGATCGGCTCCGCGTTGGTCATCGCCCGTCCATTTCGCTTCGACCAAATGTCAAACATATCGGCCGAGTTGCGTCCGGAGGTGGAAAGATCCACGGGAGATCCGGATTTGACAGCCGCGGGAAGCGGGTGGGTCAGCAAGGATTGGATATCCGCAAACTCCTGGGTCGCGCGGATTTCGGAGCCGGCTGCGCAAACGCCGGCGCCGAGGTGGGTGTATTGCTTGTGCAGAATGTTTTCGCGGTGGCCGGGGCTGCTCATCCAGCCGCGCATGATCTCCGCGGCCAAGTCGGCATGCCGCGAGGCCTCCACGCCAGAAGACTCCCACAGGTTCTCGCCAGTCACGCCGATCAGGCGGCGGTGTTGGCGCGCAATCCGGTCGGAGGGACCATCGCCAGATGGGTCGACGTGGCTGAAGAAGCCGCGGGCCAGCATATCGCCGTCGTAGTTCCGGGCGATCTCGCGCAACTTCTCATCCAACCGGAGGGGCGGCAGGCGGCGATTGCTTCTCTCCTGGTTCACGAGTTCGAGGATCCGGGCTTCGACCGGTTCCAGGCAGGCGGCTGCAGCGGCTAGAGGGGGCTTGGATTGGGCGCGGGCCGCGACCGGCAGCGCCGCCAGAAAGCTTCGTCGCGTCAGTCTCATGGAATAAGGGTGGTTCCCTCTCCGCCGCCTTTGGTTAATAATAGCTGTAGCTGGGCTCTCATGAAAACCGCCGCGCGGCAATTCCAGACCATTAGTGGGATTCCCGTCGAGCCGATGTACGGACCGGAACAGTTGGAAGGGTCCGACGCCGCCCGCGATCTGGGCGCGCCTGGGGAGTTTCCGTACACCCGCGGCATCCACCGCGACATGTACCGCGGCAAGCTCTGGACCATGCGGCAGTTCTCGGGCTTCGCCACGCCGGAAGAAACCAACCTGCGCTACCGCTACTTGCTGGATCAGGGGCAGACCGGCCTTTCGGTGGCTTTCGATCTTCCCACGTTGATGGGCTACGACGCGGACCATCCGCTGAGCGCGGGAGAGGTGGGCAAGTGCGGCGCCTCGGTTTGCTCGCTCGAGGACATGGAGATTCTGTTCCGCGGCATCCCGCTGGGCGAGGTGACGGTTTCGATGACCATCAACTCTCCGGCGGCGGTGCTATGGGCCATGTACCTAGCGGTGGCGGAGCGTCAGGGCGTGGAATGGCCGCGCCTCTCGGGCACCCTGCAGAACGACATTCTGAAAGAGTACATCGCGCAGAAGGAGTATATCTTCCCGCCGCGGCCTTCCATGCGGCTGGTGACCGACACCATCGAATTCGGTGTGCGCGAAACCCCTCGCTTCAATCCCATTTCGATCAGCGGGTACCACATCCGCGAAGCGGGATCGACCGCCGTGCAGGAACTCGCGTTCACCTTGCGCGACGGCATCGAATACGTGGACTGGGCGCTCGAGCGGGGACTCGATATCGACGAGTTCGCGCCGCGCCTGAGCTTCTTTTTCAACGCCCACAACGATTTCTTCGAGGAGATCGCCAAGTACCGCGCCGCCCGCAAGATCTGGGCGCACGTCATGCGCGACCGCTACGGAGCCGCGAACGAACGAAGCTTGAAGCTGCGGTTCCACGCGCAGACGGCGGGGTGTTCGTTGACCTGGCAGCAACCCTACAACAACGTGACGCGGACCACTATCCAGGCGCTGGCCGCCGTGCTGGGCGGCGCGCAATCGCTGCACACGAACTCGCTCGACGAAGCCTACGCGCTGCCAGGCGAACACGCCGTCACGCTGGCTCTGCGAACGCAGCAGGTTCTGGCGTACGAGAGCGGCGTGGCCGGGGTCCCCGACCCGTTGGGCGGCAGCTACTTCGTGGAGAAATTGACCCTCGAAGTGGAGGCGGCCGCGAAGGATTACATCCGCCGCATCGACGAAATGGGCGGCATGCTCCCTGCCATCGAAGCCGGCTTCCCGCAGACGGAAGTCGCGGCGGCGAGCTACCGCTATCAGCGCGAAGTGGAAGAGGGCGAGCGCGTGATTGTGGGCGTCAACCGATTCCAGTCGGAAGAGCGCGGCATCGACGTGCTGCGGATCGGCGAGGACGCCGCACGGCGCAGGAGGAAAAACTGGCGGCCCTGCGCGCGCGGCGCGATAATAGCGAGGTAGGGAAGGCGCTCGATGCGCTGAAGCGCGCGGCCGAAGGGACCCGCAACACCATGCCATTCCTGCTGGACGCGGTGCGCGCTTATGCCACGCTGGGCGAAATTTGCGATGCCCTGCGCAGCGTGTTCGGCGCGTGGCGGGAAACCGCGGGCCTTTAGCCGGCGCCGCCGATAGTTTATGCCACGACCGATTCGAGTGCTGGTGGCCAAGCCGGGGCTGGATGGCCACGACCGCGGGGCCAAAGTGATTGCCCGGGCGCTGCGCGACGCCGGCATGGAAGTGATCTACACGGGACTGCGGCAAACCCCGGAAATGATCGTGAACGCGGCCTTGCAGGAGGACGCGCAGGTGATCGGCCTGTCGATCCTCTCGGGGGCCCACAACGCCATCGTGCCGCGGGTGATGCAACTCCTGCGCGAGAAGGATATGACCGACGTGAAGGTGGTACTCGGCGGAATCATTCCGGACGAAGACGCCGAAGCCCTCAAGCGCGACGGCGTGGCCGCGGTGTTCCAACCCGGCGCCACGCTCAGTTCCATCGTCGAGTTCATTCGCACCGCGACGGCGGAGGGGCCGGCCCTATAGCGGGCGGCTCGGCGGGGCATATCGCATGGCTTTCTCCGAAATGGGCCGCGAGGCGGTAGAATAAAAGCATGGCCAGAGGTTGGGAACGTGAGCCGGCGGCAGCGGCGGCTGCCGGCATGGCCAAGGACCATCGCGTCGCCGTATCGGAGAATGCCCCCGATCCTGAAGAACTCCAGTTGATCCGCAAGAAGGAATCCATCCAACTTTCCCGCGTCAGGGTGATCCGGGAAATGAAATCTTCGCAGAACCCACGCTACAAGGCCCTGATGGTGAAAGCTCTGGCGGATCTGGACGCGCAACTGAAGACCTTTAAGGATTAGCTATATTACCGCCGGGGGCCTGGCTGCAGGTTCCCGCGCGCCGCCGCGCGGATTCGCCGGTTTGGGGAGGATCGGCCCCCGCGCCGGATCCGGGTGTTTCCAGCCTTTACCTGGGCAGATACATCCGCAGAAGGCGCGCGCCGCTTTCCGCGCGGATCTCGGGCTGGGCACCGCGCCATCGATCTGGAGTTCGGGTCCTACCGCTCCATCAGTGGAATCGAGGTGACCGTAAAGCCTCCGGGAATCGTGGCGGCGCGTAAGCCGAGCGGTGCGATGCGGCCCCCCAAAGGAGTTTGAAACTCGACCGTGCCGCGTATTCCCTGGGTAATCGCCCACCCTCCCTGAGACGCGTCCGGCAGCATGAATGAGGTATGGCCCCGCGCTGCAAGATCAATCGACCCCACGCCGATTTGCGCGCCCGCGTCGTTCCGAATCACGACGTTCACCGTCGCCGGCTGGTCCGCCGCGTTCGCAATCGCCAGACCCGTGGTGATGCTGCCGGTATCGTCAAAAGCCAAAATGTAAGATGACGCGTTGTCCGCCAGGAGGGGCGACGCCGCCTCCTGCCCCGTCGGGTCATAGCGAAATACCGCGAATCCGCCGACGGTTCCGCTGGTGGTGACCACGGCCGAGCCCTCGGTTGTGGTTGCGCCGGAATCCTGCGCGGTCACGATGAGCGAACCGCCCGCGGGAATGTAATTGGACAGGCTATTCGCCGTGGCGGTCGCGCCCGTCTGCGGGAAGCTCAGTGGCAGCGAAACCTGAGCACCGCCGTTCCCAAAGAAATCCAGGTTGACCGCCGCGGGCGCGGAGCCGGTATTCACCAGCGTGAAGGTGGTTTGCCAGCCGCCTCCCGCGGCGAAGTGCGCCATCGTTCCGCCACCTGGCGCCACGTCGGCTAACGTCGGCAGCGAGGTCACGGCGAAGCCGGAGCTGTTTGGAATGGCGTTCGCCCGCAGCCCGAGCACGCTGATCCGCCCGCCCGGAGGCGTATCGAACTCGACCGTGCCGCGTACGCCGGCGGCGGCCGGGAATCCGTAGGTGCTATCGGTCAACATGAAGGAATTGTGGCCCAGCGCGGGCAAGCCGATCATTCCGGTTCCGATTTGCGCGCCGGAGTCGTCGCGCATAACGACCTCGAAAACGGCCGCGGACTCCGCCAGATTGGCGATCGCCAGACCCGTTGAGACGACGCCCGTATCGTCGAACGGCAGCAGGTATTTCGTGGCGTTGCGCTTCTCGATCGGCGACACGGCGGCCTGGCCGGTTGGCGCATACGTGAAGATCGCAAAACCGTCGATATCGCCGCTCGTGAGCAGTTGCGCGGATCCCTCCGCGGTAGCCTGCCGCGCCGGGCCGGTTGTGTCGAGAATGAGCGTGGCCGCCGGGTCGAGCGTTTCACCGAAAGTCGCCCTAAGCATCGTTCCCATGGAGGTCTGCTGCGGTAAGGTGAACGGCAGCATGGGCGTGCCGCCGTCGTCGCCCAGAAAGTCCAACTGCGCCTCGCCTTCCGAGCTTCCCAGATTCACCAGCGTGAGCGAGGTGTCCCATCCGCCCCCCGATGCAATCTGGGTAATCGACCCGGCGAGGCTCATCCCGGTCTCCGCGGCGCCCTGCTGCGCGATCGTAAATGGAAGGCCGGCGATGTACAGCGTGCCCCACTGCGTCGCCCCCGAGTTGGCCGCCACGGTAAACGACACCGCGCCGGACCCCGTGCCGGATGCGCTGCCGTTCAACGTGACCCAGGTCAGTGGATTCGCCACCACCCAGGAGCAGCCTTCCGGCGCGGTCACCGTGACCGAATCGCCGCCTCCCCCGGAGGCATAAGTCCCGCCGCCGGCGCTCAGCGAGAAGGCGCAGGCAGTGGAACCTTGCTGTATGACCGGCAGCGCCGCGCCCCCGATCGAGACAATGGCGCCTCGCTGGCCGCCGGAATTCTCCGCGGTCGCCAGCGTCACCGTTCCGTCACCGGTCCCGGAAGCCGTCCCCGAAGACGTGATCCAAGACGGAAACCCCGAAGCCATCCATTGGCAGGAATGGCTTGCCTGAACCGCGACGGTGTCGTTTTCCCCCGCCGCGGCGGCGTTCAACGCGCCCGGGATGAGAGAGACCGCGCACGACGCGGACGGTTGTGGCGGCGCGATGCTCAATATCGCATTCATGGCCGGGTCGATGCCTTGCATGTACTGCGCGAAAGTCAATCCAACGCCGATGTCCGGGGTGAGACTGGAATCGGGGTCTGTCGTGCGCTCCACGCCGTTCGAGTAACTTGCCGCTAGAGAAAAGTAAGGTAAGGGGAAGGTCCCTTTGCGCAGTTCGAACTGGGGTTTGCCGCCGGTGGGCTCCCCCACGAATATCGCAGCCGTGCGGTCGTGGAGGTCGTCGGTGGCCTCCATCGCCGCGGAGAAGGTGGCGCGCCCCACGATGACGTACAGCCGGCCCGGTTGGTTGAATCGGCTCGCCTGAATCTCGTCGATCCACGGGCCCAGGATAGAGGTAGTCCCTCCGGTGTTGTTGCGCATATCGAGAATGATGCGCTGCACGGAGTCCTGCGCCATCATCTGGTCCAGTTGCTCGAAGAATTCCGAAGAGGGCTGCTTGGGGTCCTCCAGGCAACTGTTGTATTGGAAGTAGATTGTGGCCCCTCCGTCGAGCAGGGTCGCCCAGTAGTTCCAGCCCGGATTCTGCCGGTAGAGCGGCGGGGCGCCCTGATAGACCTGAATTTGCTGCGGCTCCGCGGAATTGGCATACGTCTGGACGTTGGCGGAGACGACGCTGCCGTCCGAAAAGCCCACTTGAAGCGGCGCGCTATCCGTGCCCGGAATCAAGCCCGTGCCAAACAGGTAATCGGCGTTCGTCAGATCCTCAATCGGAATTCGGCTCTTGACCCACTGCTCGTTGTCGTGCGCCACCAGCGCGGTCAGGGTGTTGGTCGCAGCGCCAATGCTCTTTCCACCCACCGATAGAAGATTTCCTCCCAACAGGTTCTGATACGGCGCGGAGGCCGAGGTTACGTAGATGCCGTCGTCAAACCAGTAGAAGGAGAGCGGCAACTGCTGGAACGGGCTCGGCGAAGGCCATGAAATCCCCGTGTGGGGATCTCCGATCGACGCCACCAGTGTCTGCAGACCGGTCCGGATCGCGGGATCGGAGAGGCTGGGGATCTGGCTATAGAGGCTTGCGGCCGCGACTTTGAAATCCGTCACGCTGATGCCCGGAAACGGCAGCGAATGGAGCGCGATCATTTGCTGAGCGAGGGTAAGCACATCTGCGCGCCATTCGTCCGAAGCGGTAACCGCGGGCGGCGGGACGCCGGTGATGCCGGCCGAGCCGGATATCAGGACGCCTTGCGAATAATCCGAGCTCGTTCCCGACGATCCCGTCGAAGAGATGGGTGTGCAGTACATACTACTTCCCTGGCAGTAGAGTGCGCCGCCGTCGTTTCCAGGTGGATTGCCCACCGCGTTCGCGCCGAACGTCGCGGCGACGTAGGATTGCTTACTCGCCGTCCCAGCGGGTACGACATTCAGTATGTAGCTCCCCGGCGGCAGCCACACCTGCAACCCGTCCACCTCGATCCGATACACCTGCAACGCCGCGTCGTAAGTCTCGGTGGCGGCGCTCACGCCCGAGGCGACCGTCGGACCCACTGCGCCCAAAGCCGGGGAACTGCGAATGTCCCAGGCTGCCTGCGTCACGGCGAGCGCGTTGGAGAAAGTTTCGTTCGAAAAGACCCCGGCCACGATCCATCCGCCATCGGGAACGGTGAAATCGTCATAAACCCGCGCGAACTGGATTCCCGAAGTGTACCAGTTCGACGCGCCGGGGATCCCCATGCGCCGGTCGCCGTTGTACCATCCCACAGTGACACCGGGCGGTGTTTGCGCTCTCAGCGCCGGTTGGGAAAGAGCCAATAAGAGCCCGCAACACACGATCCTTACGAACATTGACGAGTTCTCCTCACCAGCTATCTGGCTTTAAGGATGACTGGCCAGGCTTTCTAATTTTTCATTCCGGTCACCAACGATTGTACACCGGTATGTAAGATTTAGGGCCTGTTTTTCTTTACTTTTATTTGTAACAAGTCCGCCAGGTTAACCTGCCTGTTTTCCGCGCGTAACCGCACTGCGGTTACGCGAAAATGGAAGTGGTTGGAACAAAATAGCTTGGCCGAAAACCCGTAACCGCAGTGCGGTTACGGGCGCGGCAGGGCTGGGCGCGTCGGGACCTTAGCTGGGCAGATAGGTCCGCAGAAAGCGGGCGGCGCTTTCGGCGCGGATCTGGGGCTGCTCGCCGGTTTCGGGCAGCAGCCAGACTTCGCCGGGGTGGAACGCTTCCCGGCCAATCCGGCCGCGACCCTCGATCACGATCCACATCTGGAACTTCTCGGGCGTGGGAGCGAATCCCTCACCCGATCTCAGCCGCATCAACTCGGTTGCGAAGTATGGGCAGCGCGCCAGCTCGTCGCGGCCCGGGGATATTGGCCTCGGCCGCACAAGGCCGGGGTGGACGCCCAAATCGGAGATGGCAACGGCCTTCTGCAAATGCATCTCGCGGGCGCGGCCGTAATCCCACAGGCGATAGGTGATGTCCGTGTTCTGCTGGATCTCATAGAGCACCAGTCCCGCGCCGATGGCATGCACGGAGTGCGCGGCGTTAAACAGCGTATCGCCGGGTTTCACTGGGACCCAGTTCAGGAGCCGCTCGATCTCTCCCGTCCGCGAGGACTGCTCCAGCCGCTGGCGGGTGATGGGCTGGCGGAAGCCCACCGCGATGTCGGCGCCCGGATCGGCCTCCAGGATGTACCACATCTCGGTTTTTCCGCGCGGCCCGTCTTCGCCGTCGGCGGGATGCACCTGCACGGAAAGGCGCTCGCTGGTGAAGAGCAGCTTGACCAGGATGGGAAGCTCGTGCGGGCCCAGGTACCAAACCTCGCCGATGGGCTTTTCCGAATCCGGGAACCAGGGGGCGAGGCGCGTCTTGCCCCACACCTTTTCGCGAAAGGAGGGAGTGAGGCGGATGGGAGCTTGCATGGATCTCCTAATGTAGCTAGGAATGGCTGACGATGAAGCGATGAAGGCGCACGAGCCCGCGCTCCAGCTCGGACATGGATGCGGCGTAGCTGATGCGTATGTGGCGATCCGTGCCGAAAGCCTCGCCTGGAACGGCGGCCACATGCGCATCCTCAAGCAGCCGCCCAGCAAATTGGAGCGTGTTTTGGATGCCGTTCTTTCCCAGCGCGACGCCCACGTTGGGATAGACGTAGAACGCGCCGCGCGGCTCGGCGCAGGTTACGCCGGGGATGGCGCGCAGGCGCTGGACCACGAAATCGCGGCGGCGGCGGTATTCCTGGAGCATCAGCGCCACGGAATCCTGAGGGCCGCTAAGCGCCTCCACGGCGGCCTTTTGCGCGATGGAGGTGGGGTTGGACGTGGAGTGGCTTTGGAGCTTGGTCATGGCCGTGACTATGGGTTTTGGCGCCAGTCCGAAGCCGATGCGCCAACCGGTCATGGCATAAGTTTTCGATAGCGAGCCCGCCACCAGCACGGTCTCCTTGGCGCCGGGCAGCGAGGCCGCCGAAAACGGCGCGCTGTCGTACAAAAAATGGCAGTAGCACTCGTCGGTCATCAGGTAGATGCCGCGCTCGGCGGTGAGGCGGACAATCTTCTCGAACTCGGCGCGATCCACGACGGCGCCGCTGGGATTCGACGGCGAGTTGACGATGACCATTTTGGCCCGTCCGTGGAGATAGGGATTGATCATGGCGGCGGTGAGCGCGAAGCCATCGGCCTCGTTGGTATCGACGAAGACGCACTTGCCGCCCGCGTAGTTCACAACGTCTTTGTAGGTCACCCAATAGGGCGCGGGGATGACCACCTCGTCGCCGGGGCCGATGAGCGCCTGGGTGAGCTGGAAAACGGCGTGCTTGCCGCCGACGGTAACGATGCATTCTTCGGGCGTGTACGCGGTTCCGAAATCCCTGGCGTGCGCATGGCAGATGGCGGTCTTCAGCTCCAGGGTTCCGGCGGCGGCGGTATACTTCGTGAAATTCCGTTCGAGGGCGAGTATGGCCGCCTGTTTGATATTGGCGGGAGTCGGGAAATCCGGCTCGCCGGCCCCGAGATCGACAACGTCCACGCCCCTCGCGCGAAGATTCTCGGCGTCCGCAGCCACCTTCATGGTGGACGACACGCCGATGAGAGAGATACGTTCCGTTATGCCATTTACAGCAGCTTTCATGAGTCCCCTCAAACTCTCTTTACTTCTTGCTTAAACTTCCGATGCGCTCGCGCATGCGCGCCTCCACCAAAGGCGGCGCATGCGCGAGCGCATCGGAAGTTTAA
>Ga0224554_1002039_pt1 | contig 11199 bp, 12 predicted proteins | sample 714S22024metaG_FD_180666 | JGI IMG/M metagenome (GOLD analysis project Ga0224554, IMG submission 180666) | Peat soil microbial communities from Stordalen Mire, Sweden - 717 S2 20-24 | ecosystem: Environmental > Terrestrial > Soil > Wetlands > Peat | place: Sweden: Norrbotten County, Stordalen...
CTGCTGAGGAACCCTAAAACATCCCACTCCAACGCCCATGTTCGTAACAATCCCCGCGTTCACGATCTTCAACAAAATTAAGGTTGTCGTGCGGCTCTGCGGTCAATTAGCTGGACACGAGTGCGCAACAGCACGGCCCTGCCATCTGGAATATCTGCCGGTTCTCAATTGAAGCAACCGGCACCGCTTCAACTCTTTTTGAAATTCCACGCTGAATCGAGCATCTCCTTCGTAAGAATGAATGTTATTGGTCCACGTTTGTTTGGTTGCGAACGGCTTGAATCACCCGGATGCGAAACCCGCAAAAGTTGTAGCACCGGCCCGGACATTGTCAGCAACAATTTTTCCAATGCCAAAACACCCGTTTGGTCCACGGCCATTGACGTGACCGTGATGAGGAAAAGAACTCAATGCTTCACTTCACAACAGGAACCGAAGGCGCAGCCTGATTTTTGGTTCCACGGCAGCTTTGCCAGCAACAGGCCCATGCCGCACCAGTCGTTGATGCCGGCAAAGACGAGTCCCGCGCCCACAAACGCCGACAGGACGATGAACGCGGGATGAATAAAATACGCCAGCAACACGCCGGTCAACACCAGTGATCCGGCGACAATTCGCACCTGGCGTTCGAGGCTGATGACCCTGGCGGCGTCGCGGGTCACCGGCAGCCCGGCCTCAATCCACGCCTGCGTGCCGCCTTCGACGACGATGCCTTGATCGAATCCTTCCCGGGCGAATTGTTCCGCCGCCTTGGTGGCGCGTGCGCCCGAACGGCAAAGGAGATAAACCGGCTGGCCTTTGGGCAGTTGGCCCGCGTCAAACAGCGCCTTCGGCGAAAGTTGGTCGAGCGGCACATTGCGCGCCTGCGGGACATGCACCTCCGCGTATTCCACGGGTGTGCGAACATCCAGCAACGGCAGACCGGGTTGGGTGGCCAGAAGTTTTTGAAGTTCAGCCGGAGCGATGGTTTTCATATCAGTGGCTGCAATATATCATTTGTGCGCGGCAAGTGAAGTTGGATTGGTGGGGACGGACCAGGCGCAACCGGACACTGCCACCAATGCACGATGCCGCGTCCGCGTGGAACGCCGGATTCATCCGGCAGGTGTGCAACCGGCGCGTGTTGCTGCCGGATAAATCCGGCGTTCCGGTGGTGGTGTCGAGGTGCGCCCGGCCGGGCCGCGCGCATTTGAAGGAGGCCGATTTCGAACGTTCGTTTGCGTTTTATCAAGACGGCGATAATTCCGATGCTATAATGGCTTCGTGAGCGGGCGATGATTAAAAACCAAACCTGACCAACCATGAAAGTTCTCTTCCTCGGCGGCACCGGCATCATCAGCACGGCCTGCGCCCAACTGGCGGTGGCGCGTGGATTTCACGTCACCCTGCTCAATCGTGCCCGGCATCCCGCGTTGCCGGGCACGCATCAAATCACGGCCGACATCGCCGATCCCGCGGCGACGGCGGCGGCGTTGGGCAAACAAAACTGGGACGCCGTGGTGGATTTTATCGCCTATACCCCGGCGGAGATCGAGCAACGCATTGCGCTCTTCCGGGGCCGCACCGGCCAGTACGTTTTCATCAGCTCGGCCAGCGCCTATCAGAAGCCGCTCGCGCATTACCTCATCACCGAATCCACACCGCTGGTGAATCCGTTTTGGGATTATTCGCGGAACAAGGCTGCTGGTGAGAAACGACTGCTGCGCGAGGAATCGTTTCCGGTGACGACAGTGCGTCCATCGCTGACCTATGGCGATACCGTCGTACCGCTGGCGGTGAACAGCTGGCTCAAAAGTTACACGGCGGTGGACCGGATGCGGCAAGGCAAGCCGGTGATTGTGCCCGGCGACGGGCTTTCGCTCTGGACCATCACGCACAACAGCGATTTCGCAAAGGGCCTGGTTGGGCTGCTCGGTCAGCAAAGTGCAATCGGTCAAGCCTTCCAGATTACCTCCGACGAGGTCCTGACGTGGAATCAGATTTATCAATTCACGGCGGAGGCGGCGGGCGTTCCAGCCCCCCGGTTGGTGCATATCGCCTCCGACTTCATCACGGCTTGCATTCCGGAAGACACGGGGACATTGCTGGGCGACAAGTCGCACTCCGCCGTGTTCGACAACACCAAGATCAAACGCTTCGTGTCCGATTTTGTCTGCACCACGCGATACCGCGAGGGGATTGCCCGCACGATCGCGTGGTTTGACGCCGACCCAGCGCGCCGGCAGATTGACGAGCAGGCCAGCGCCGCGTGGGACCGGCTGATTGCCGCTTACGAACGCGGACTCGAAGCCGCCCGGCGCGAGTTTGGGCAATGAAATGGGGATCGTTCGGAGGAGCAATGACCGTGCCCGCCCGACGGCGGGCTGGTGATGTTTACGCGGGCACTGAACTTGGATGCGCTGCTGAATGAACAACCCCGTTGACGGGAGTGGTTTCGTCCAACAGGCAGCGCACAACATCCGCGGCGGTGTAGGTGTCGCAACCCGGCTTGAGAAACCGAGCGACTTGCGCAACATCGTCGCCGGCGGTCATCAACGCCAATTCCTGTTCCGAATCGGAACGCACCTGGTTGAGGCCGACGTTGGCAAGGAGTCCATTGCAAAGGCATTTACGGCCTTGCGCGTCAGCGACCGTCCCGCCTTTTTTGACATAATCATCCACCGGCTCGGCCGGACAACGGTAGCCCAGCGTCCCGTCCGGTTTGCGATAAAGATGCCGGAGATAACCCAAGTCGCAGATGCGCGTGCGGGCCGCATACGGATCGGCTTCTGAAAGCGTGCCGGGCATCCGAACCACCTTGAACGGAAAACCGGTGGGCGAGGCAATCGGGTCGGTGAAAACGTGTGCGGTGCCGGCACGGCTCATTTGTAAAGCTTGCTGTTTGAGTTCGGGGCACAGGCCGGATTCATTGCAAAACGCAAATGCCGTTCCCACTTGAATGCCGGATGCGCCAAGCCGCAGGGCCTCGGCCAGCCGGCTTGGCCGCCCGTACGACCCGGCCAGCCAGAAGGGCCGGCCCAGTTCGCGGATTTTTTCGAGGTCCACGACATCGCGCTCACCATAGATCGGTTCGCCGATGGCGTTTAGTTTCAGCGGGCCGCGCGGCGGGGCGTTGTGTCCGCCGGCGGTGTCGCCTTCGATGACAAAGCCGTCCACGTATCCGCTGGCCTTTTTGGCCAAAGCCATGGCGAGGGTCACCGAGGCGACAATGCCGAGGAATTGCGGACGTTTCACAGCCGGGAGCTGGCCTTTGCAGAAGGTGCGCGGGTCGAACGTGGAAAGGAATTCCTCGCCGGGCAGCGCGCCGATGACGTCAATTTTCAACTGGGCCGGTTCGCCTGCCGCCAGGCGATCCAGCGCCCCGGGAATGGCGCGCGGTATGCCGGCGCCCATGAGCACGTAATCCACGTTGGCGAGCATCGCGCCATAGAGCGAAGGCAGGGTGGGCAACTGAATTTTTTCGAGATAATTAATTCCGACCAACCCGTCATGGCCTTCCTTGGCCAGAAACACTTCCACGAAGTTGGCCACCACCGTCAATTCGACGAGCGCCGAGCCGGGGCGGAGCGTGGGCATGGGAGCGATTTTGAATGGCATGGCCGGAGATTTTCCGCCGGGAACGAAGTTTTGCGCCAGCACGCGCGCGGCGACTTCGGGAATCGGAAACTGTTGCACTGCACGGCGCAGGTGGCCTTGGGGATCGCCCATCTGAAGGGCGCGCGCGAAAACGATGGCGAGTCCCGTTCCGGAGACAACGCCCAGTTGTCCCAATTTGGAAACGGTGCGCGCCAAAGTCCAGCCGGACACGGCAACGCCCATTCCGCCCTGAATAATCTTCGGCTGTGACATAATATAAACCGCACCACCAGCGCTTCGCTCCACAAGGAGAAAAGCTCACGACAGAAAAGTTCGGAATCACGAGAAGGTGCTCCTTGAAACACCCTGGCGCGAGTCCGTCGGAAACCGACGCTGCGTTTATTATGGGCTGGTTGCCGGTGAATAGGAAGCACTGTTTTGAGAAATTAGCGCCTTCTTTGTGTGTTTGCGCCAGGCGCGCTCATTCTATTTTTCCTGCTTTCGTTGAGTGCCGCTGATTTCAAAACGGGAGCTTAACCCGACTTCCGAAGTTGAACTTCTGCGTTGACGGAGTGCGGCCGTCCTGGCTACAGCCAGATGCGGCGGGCGGGCGGTTAGGAAATGTTCCGTGGCTTGAAGGAAGCCAGTTGCTGCGCCCGGGGACGGGCGCACTCCGACACGGCCTCATGCACCCCATCCCTCCGATAAAACAATCGCCGCTTGCGACGGCGGGGGGAATGCCTAAATTAACCGTGTGGCTGCCGACACCAAACTTTTGACGTTCAACCCGGCGCGCGCGATTTCCACCTCGACGGCGCCCGGCCCCGCCGCAAATCCGCCGCCACCGGTTTTGCCAGCGGACTTGCCGGTGTCGCGCAGCGCCATTTCGCTGCTGGGCGTGGATTACATTCACTTGAAGACGGCGGACGGCGGCGACCTGTATCTTACGCGCTACGGGCTGCCGTTCTGGAAGAACCTGCTGCCGGAGAACTGGTATGCGCGCGAGTGGTTTGAGGCCAAGCGCGAGCGGCTGGAGGGCACGAGCACGGTCTATAAAGTGCCCACGCGCCCGGTGAACGGCAAGGTGTTGCATCTGGTCGTCAAATGGTCGCGCGTGGGCGAAATGGTCCCGTTCGACACCCTCACGGTCAACAAGTTCATTCAGGCGGAATTCAACAGTCCGTTTGAAGAGTTTTCACTGCTCATGGAATTGCGCCGGGGCGAGGCCGGGCCGGCGGCCATCCGCATCCGCACGCAACGTCCGCTGGCGATCTATGTGCCGAGCGAGCGCTTGCAGCTCTGGCAGACGGGCCGGTCCGAGGACAAAATCCGGGCGAAGGTGACGCGTCATCCCGGCGTGGAGATTGACATCCTGCGGCAATACGTCGTGCTGTTCGGCTGGATCAAGGGCCTGGATGCGGTGGAGACGGCGGAAAAATTCGGGCTGGAAGGCCGGGCGCAGGCGGAATTTCTGGCCCGCGTCACCAGCCTGGTCGAGCATGAGATGTGGCAGAAAGGCTGCCGGGTGGTGGATATGAAACCGGCGCACATTATTCTGCGCCCGCAGCCGGACAAGTCGTTGTTGCGCGATCACAACGACCAGTTTGCCTACGCGCTGGTGGACTACGAATTGCTCGAACGGACCCCCGAACACGAACGGGCCGTGCGGAGCGCCAACCGGCAACTTTACCTCAAACACATGGCCCGCCGTTTCGACACGGACGCCGCCAATCCGCTGCCGGCGCATCTCCGCGCCACGAATGTCCTGGGTGTGGATTACATTTTTGGCCGCGCCGAAAGCACGGGGGGATTGCTTTGGGTGGTGGGCAAGGACCCCGATTTGTTTAATTATTTTCTGCCGGAACGCTGGCGGCGCACGCCCAAGAAAAAATTGTCCGCCCGCAACCAGATTTTCCACACCCACACCAAGGACAACATCAATCTGGTGTGGAAGGTTTCGCGCATGGGCGACTCGCCGTGGTTGAAGAATCCCGAGGTCCACCAGGAGGCCGCGCGGGCCTATGGCTTCAACAGTCCCTTCGAGGAATTTGCCTTTGCGTTTGAAATGAGCCGCCACGGCGTCAGGACGGTTTATCCGCGCGCCATTTACATGACCGGCCGTCCGCGCGGCTCCGCGCGCCAGGTGTCCGACGAACGGCGTTACGCCGCGGTGGCGGATTTCCTCACGCCCGACGGCGACCCAGCCGTGCGCAAGGAATACGACTACATCACCATCTGGGGTTTTTGGAACGGCCCGGACGAACTGCTCGCGGCGCAGGACGGAAAATACTACCAGGCCGTCAACGTCAAACGCGCCTTCACTGACAAACTGATTTCCAAACAAACTTTGACGGAACTGACGCAGATGGTGGCGCGCCGACAGGCTCATTGCGGTTTTGAAGACCTCAACCTCAAACCCGATCATCTGCTGATTTCCTTCGATTCGGAGCAACACCTGGTGCTCGACACCATGGGCAAACCTGAAGTGCGGCTCTGCAATTTTGAACTCATCCGCCGCCGACCATGATCTTCAGTGAAACCATGGGCAGGAGACTTTGGCGGGTTGCTCCCCGCCGCTTTCGCGCGAATGAATTCGCGACGGAACTTCATTTGTTTCACAGGTCGCGAGCCGCCTGACTTTCCCTTGCTTTTGAATAATGTTGCTTCGGAGGTCGGGATTAAATGAGCCAGGTTGACGGGGCATTTACAAACTCGCACCCGCCTACTTCGTTCGACCGCACCAGGTGCAGGTATAGAGTCCCCGCGAATCCAGAACAAAAGTGGATTTGATCGAAAAGGAGCTGCAGCAACTACAGGTGGCCTTGTAAACCCCGAGTATGGGAGGCAGGCACACAATCTCCCGGTCGCAAAAGGCGCAAACAATCCGATCCTTCTTGATTAAGAAATCCGCGGTATCCTTTATCGAGCACTTGCAGGCCAAATTTGTCAGGCTGCCATGCAACAAATTGGCCACGCCAATGTCTGCATGTTTTCGAGGCAACTGATTTGCCTGTCCGATGGCGGTATTGCCTACCATAAACTTCATGGAAACTGCGACTTTACACCCACCGCTCTACAGTAATCACTGCCCTCAATCTGAAACAACTTCCAAACTGAACGTGTTACAATAGTGCTGCCAACGTCTCATTTCTCATTTCTCAGCGACCAGATTTTCTGGAAGCATTACATCCCATTTTTTTCCAAGAGCAAAACCTCCCTCAAACCCTTTGCCCGTGGCTAATGCGTGCAGTGTAGAATTTCAAGACACTTTTGTCAATAAATCATTACACTTTGTGAATAACTTTCCTAAATTGTGAATAACTTTCCCAACGGTGAATAGTCCTTCCGGTTCCGATGTGGAATGTGGATATCCCGCCGCCTGGTCAATAACCCCGGCCATTTTGTGAGCATTTAATGGCCAATTGTGAACATGAAATCATTGTAAGTGCTCCGGCTTCCGACGACAACTGTAAGTGTGAAAATAAGAGGCAGTGTGCCTTGGATTAAACGGCGCGGGAATAGACAAGAAGCCGCGGAAAAGCGGCTTTAGACAACAGGAAAGTAACCATATGAAAACTTTAGCTATGAAAACCTTCATTAGTGGGCTGGTACTCGCAGGATTGGTCGTGGCACTGCCGGTCAAAGCAGACTCAATAATTTACAACGGGACTATTTCTCCGTCAACGTTAGGCGGCCCCGTGACGACAACCCTGCCCATGTTCAATAGCACACTGGGGACGTTGACAGGCGTACAAGTCACGCTGGACTTTACAGTCACCCCTTATGCATCAGTTGGCAATTTCAGCAGCAGTACACCCCTAACTTTCACGCCCTCCGATTCGATTATTTTCAGTTTCAGTCCCGCCGACATCTGGACAGTCAGTTATGGCACTGATAGCTGGACGTTGTCCGCACCGACGGTCTCAACCGGAACCATCTACGGCAGCGGACAGGCGGTTCCATATTATTTTAGTACCTTCACTCTCTTGCAGCTCGTTGGCAGCACTTCGGCGGCTGCAGACTTGACGGCGGCATCATCCGGCTTGGATTTGGGTACATACACGGGTGCAGGCGATCTCGTCTTCGGAACGAGCGGATCCGGCCAAGTTTCTATTACCGACGGGGGGTTGGGCGGCAGTGGTGGTGGAAATCTGACAGGTACGGCTTCGGTCACGTATGATTATGCTCCTGTTCCCGAACCTTCCAGCTTCGGCTTGTTGTTTGGCGGGTTGAGCCTGCTGGTTTGCCATCGTGCGCGGCGCCGGAATCTTCCGATCAACCCCTCTCGCGCGTTTACTGATTTTCGTGGATGAACACCGCATTACAAGACAAAGAGGAAATGGTGGCCAATGTTGGCCCGGCCAAGGGTGGCGCACGGTATATGCCCATGCCCCGGTTCGACCAAGAAGGCCAAGATGGGTTGGGCAACGGTTTCGCGTCAGCCAAAGTCGGGGCGACCTGTTGCGGTGAGGAATTAAAGCCTTTCTGGCTGGAGGACGGGCGTTTCGGCGCGGTGTGCCGAAAGTGCGGCCAGCAGTTCACGGACAACACCCAGGTGCATTATGGCGGTTCTCCGTGGATTGGTGTGGATTTGGACGGGACACTGGCCCGCGACTTGGGCAGCGCGCGAGGGGACGATATTGGCAGTCCGATTGAGCCGATGCTGGTTCGTGTGCAGAAATGGATTGCCGAAGGACGCACCGTAAAAATTTTCACCGCCCGCGCCTCCTCGCCCCGGCAGGTGATGGCGATAAAAGAATGGCTGGTCAGTTGTGGGTTGCCGGAATTGGAAGTGACCAACGTAAAAGACCTGCACATGATCGAATTGTGGGACGATCGTTGCGTGCAAGTAACGACCAACCTTGGGGAACCCGTCGGCAAAAAGGCGGGATTCAGGCAATCGAGACGGGTGAGGATGCCGGAAGAAGATCGGCAGGGAATATCCCTGGGATTGTTCAACCGTCTCAGAATTTTATTAGCTCTATAGCCCATGATTAATTTGAACCCAAATCCATTTCTCGGCGCAGGAATCTGGTGTGCAACCGGGATTCAAGCAGGGCCCCCGCAAAAAACCAATCAGGAAAATAAAACTGGAATCAGAAATGTTTATGAAAATTAGAATACTTGCAGTTATGGCCGTCGTGTTGTCGATGACAAGCCTGACCGTCAACGGGCAGATACTCACCTACAACGGGACAATTTCTCCGTCAACATTAGGCAGCAGCGTGACGACAGACCTGCCCATGTTCAATGGCGCTCTGGGGACGTTGACTGGCGTACAGGTTACGTTGGACTTTACCGTCACCCCTTATGCAACAGTTGCCAATTTCACCAGCAGTACACCCCTAACTTTCACGCCCGCCGATTCGATTATTTTCAGTTTCAGTCCCGCCGACACTTGGACAATCAGTCATAGTTCTGATAGCTGGACATTGTCCGCTCCGACGGTCTCAACAGGAAATATCTACGGCAGCGGACAGGAAGTTTCATACTATACCGGCCCCTCTAGTGTCTTGCAGTTAGTCGGCAGCACTTCGGCGTCGGCAGACTTGACGGCGGCATCCGGCTTGGATTTCGCTGCATACACGGGCGCAGGCAATCTCGTCTTCGGAACAGCCGGAGGGGGCTATGTTTCTATCACCGACGGGCCGTTGTTCGGCGGCGGAGGTGGAGATCTGGCAGGTACGGCTTCTGTCACCTATGATTATGTTCCTGAGCCTGGGACATTCGCACTCATGGTTTGTGGGCTGACCGGTCTGTTGGTCATGCGGCGGCGTTCGGCCATGAAATAACCCGATAACCATTAAAACCCGCCGTATTATGCGTATTCCTCCAGAGAGCCCAATCAATCCCATGTCACTCTTTTGGTATCTGGTTTACGCACTGGCCCTCTTCTTGATTTTTGTCACCGGAATTCTGGCATGCAGCCGGGATCCCAAAAAGGCCCCCGCAAAAAACTAATCAGAAAAACACAACTCGAATCAGAAATGTATCCAAGCAGGCCCCTGCAAAAGACCAACTAAAAAAATCAACCACAGCGACAAAGACAAAAAGGGAATATGAAGATACAAAAGTTACAACTGGCGATCATGGCAGTCGGTTTGGTCGGCGCGATGAGCGCGAGCGCCTCAGTCATCAACCCCGTTACCGTTACATTTGATAATGTAAACCCCTCCGAAACGGTAAATCTCGCCGATCCCTGGATTACAAGTGGAGCAAATGCCGGAATATACAATCTGACCGTGGATGGAGTAGCGACCCCCTCGTTCTGCATTGATGTAGCTGACGTAAATAACAGCGATACGTTCACCGACTACTATTATAACGACCTTGCATCTTCTCCGCTGGCTCCCGCCGGGCCCATGGGATCTACTGCCGCAACCGATATCGAGAAACTATGGGCAGCGTACTACTCTCCCTCCATGGGCAACCAGGATGCCGCGGCGCTACAGGTGGCCATATGGGATGTCATAGCCGCGAATGCCACGCCTTCATACACCGTCACCGTGAATAATAATGATCCGACGGATCCAATTTACGGCGAAGCCATTGCCGAGATAGCCAACATTCCCAACATTACGTCTCACGCAGATCTGGTGGCTTTGGTAGGTCCCAATGGCTCCAGTGGTGAACAGAGTTATGTTGTGGCCGTTCCCGAGCCTGCGACGGCTGGTTGTTTCATCTTCGGCTTGAGCGCCTTGGCTTGTTCACGGCGCTTTGCCAAAAACGAATCAAAAAGGGAAAGAACAAGAACAATCTGAAAAGGTAAAATATGAAATTTAATATGAAATTTAAAAACTTGGGATTGGTGTTGATGGTGGCTGGTTTGGCATTTGCAGGAACAGCCGGTGCGCAGAGTAGTATTCAGTCCGGCTTGGGCTTTGTCCCACTTACAATCGCTTCTTATTCTTCCTCGACGCTCTCAATTGCGGCAAATAATTTTGTGAACCAAGCACCTTTCGGAGTATTTGCCAGCACCGTGCCAGACTTTTCCGTTGCCCAGGGCGACTCCGTGGTGATCAGCGGTATCAGTTCATCACCTGAAACCCTCGACATTCCGGATTTTTTCCAATTTGGACCGTCGCCAGCCAACAACCAGTATGTGTTCACGCTGACCAGCATTGCTGAGACCAGTGCTGGAACTTTTCAAGGCGCGGGAACACTGGTAGACAGCACGGGAGCCGACACTTTTACGCAAAGCACGTTCACGTTAGCTTTCGCGGGCGCATCCAATTACAATGTGACATTTGATACGCTGGCGACGCCCGTTCCCGAGCCCACGACGGCTGGCTGTTTCCTGCTGGGCTTGGGTGCCTTGGTTTGTTTCCAACGCCTTGCCCAAAAGCGACGTTCCTGATCCAGCGCAACATTCAATATGCAACAAAACGGCAACCACCTCCATTGCCTGGCGCAGGAATCAGGAAGTGTGACTGAGATTCAAACCGACCGTCCCGTTCACATCGGTGCAACCTCTTTTTCATAAACCCAACCAACACAATTCTAAGCCGGAACGATTCAGCTTGAAAGAGTGAACACCGTTTGGCGGGCTTGGGGTGATGAACCAAACACAAGCTTACGAGCCTCGACGGGAGGCGGACCAAACGGTGCGCCTGCCAATTGACA
>Ga0224554_1002040_pt1 | contig 11192 bp, 11 predicted proteins | sample 714S22024metaG_FD_180666 | JGI IMG/M metagenome (GOLD analysis project Ga0224554, IMG submission 180666) | Peat soil microbial communities from Stordalen Mire, Sweden - 717 S2 20-24 | ecosystem: Environmental > Terrestrial > Soil > Wetlands > Peat | place: Sweden: Norrbotten County, Stordalen...
GAAGGCGTAGTAAAAATTCTTCGCCTCGCGGCGCGCGATGGCGCGGCAGGCAGCGTAGGCTCTGTCCAGCGTGAGCTCGTCCGATAGGGTTGACTGGGTCACGCCGTCCCTCAGATCCGACTGCCGAAGCGCAGAAAGGGCAGCAGCTTGCCGCTGACGGCGCGCAGAGCCAGCGCCAGTTTCCTGCTCTTCGAGATGGCGGGCCGCGCGGTGAGCACGTCGTAGTCCTGGCGCTCGATGGCGCGCAGAACCTCCAGGCCGCCGCGGCTGAAGAGGTCCAGATCCAGCGCCAGATCGCGAGAGACCTTGCCGATCAGCGGGAGTCCCTCTTCAAAGAGCGAGCGGGCATAATCGACCTCGCAACGCATCAGGCCGCGAAACTCCGGCGTGACGATGCCTTCCGCAATCTGCGCTTCGCTGACGCGAAAGACCTCCATATCGTTTTTCGGAATATAGACGCGGCCTCGCGCGTAGTCCTCGCGTACATCCTGCCAGAAGTTCGCTAACTGCAGCGCGGTGCAAGTTGCGTCAGAGAGGCGGTTGTTTTCTTCATTCGACTCGCCGCAGGCATAGAGCACCAGGCGGCCAACGGGATTGGCCGAGTAGCGACAGTAGGCCAGAACGTCGTCGATGGTGTCGAAGCGCGTGACTTTCTGATCCTGACGAAAAGCGACGAGCAAATCGGCAAACGGCTCCTTGGGAATGAAGCAGTCGCGGATAGTTTCGGCCAGCGCGACAAAGACGGGATGACGCGTGCGGCCTTCGTAGCAGGCGTCGAGCTCGCTGCCCCAGAGATCGAGCAGCGCAAGGGCCTGCTCGGGGTTGCCCACTTCGTCACCCAAATCGTCGGAGACGCGGCAATAGGCGTAGATGGAATGAAAATGCGGGCGCAGATCCCTGGGCAGAAACCACGAGGCGACGTGGAAGTTTTCATAGTGCGACTCGGCCAGTTGTTTGCACCAGGCCTGAGCCTCTTCAAGCGTGGGCGCGATGTCAGGAATGCGATAATCGGCGGGCAGAGCGGCCCAGCCGCTCTCAATGAGCGCCTCGCGATCTTTTGCCAGTTTGTCCGGCTGCGTCGCTGTGGTTGCGATCATCTTTTCTCCATCTGAATTACTTTGTTGCAACCCCGACATTCCCTCCGGGGCTAAAGCCCCGCTTTGATTTTGCGGCCATTATGCGGGGGTTGAAACCCCCGCCTCTCTCCGGCACCGCCGGTATTGGTCCGCGCCTCAGGGCACAATGGCGGTCTTGATTTCGCTGCCACGGTTCATCAGCTTCTCAAAGACACGGTTGAGTTCGTAGAGGTGAGCGTGGCCGGTGATGAAGGCCCCTGCCTGGAAGCGTCCGCTGGCGATCAGATCAAGCGCTTTGCGGCACATGGCCGGAGTGTGGTGAAAGGTGGCGTGCATGGTGATGTCGGAATAGTGGATGCGATTGGTGTCGAGCGTGACGTGGGTGCCCACGGCGCATCCGCCGAAGAAGTTCACGGTCCCGCCCTTACGCACCATTTCGACGGCTTCTTCCCACGATTCGGGCACGCCGACGGCCTCAATTGCGATGTCCACGCCGCGATCCTTCTCGGTCAACGCGCGGGTTTCGCGGATGGCCTTGTGAATGTTGGTGGTCTGCACCACGTGGGCCGCTCCCAACTGGCGCGCAGCCTCCACCTGCCCGTCGTGTTTGACGATGGCGATCACGTTGCAGCCAGCCAGCGCGGCTACATGAAGAATCATCAATCCCAGCGGGCCGCCGCCGATAACGGCCACCGTGTCGCCGGGATGCGGGTGCGAGTCTTCAAAGCCATGCACCGCGCATGCCAGCGGCTCAGTGAGCGCCGCGTGCTCCAACGGCACGTGGTCGGGGATGTGGAGGGTATTCTTGGCCACAATGCGGGCCGGAATGCGAATGAACTCAGCGTATGCGCCGTTGTTGAAGAGCAGATCGTCGCAGAGGTTCTCCTGGCCGCGAGCGCAGAAATAGCACTGACCGCAGGGGGCGGAATTGAGCGCGACTACGCGGTCGCCGGAAACAAAGCCCGTGACTCCCTCGCCGGCCTCGACAACGGTTCCCGCCAGCTCATGGCCAAAGAGGGCCGGAGGCACGATCATGCGCGCATGGTAGCCGCGGCGGAAGACCTTCAGGTCAGTGCCGCAGGTGAGCGCCGCGCCGACGCTGACGATCAGCTCACCGGGCCCGGCCTCGGGAACCGGCACGCGCTCTATGCGAACATCCTCGCGTCCGTGGAGGACCGCGGCCTTCATCGTCGTGCGGCCGTGGAGAAGCACGTTCTCGACACTCATGCGGCCTTGGTGGACGGCGGATTCGACCCTCTTGCGGCCCTCGACGACCACCGTCTCGACTGTATTCAGGCCTACCCCAACGACCGCCTCGACTGTATTCAGGCCCCCCTCGACAACGTTCTCGACCTTTTTGCGGCTTTCTTCGACAACAGTCTCGACGGTCTTACGGCCTCGGAGGATCACGTCCTTTACTGTGTTCGCCATCGGACTCCTCCTATTTAGCCCCTGCGCCAGGCACAGGTTCAATCATAATCTTCATGGAGTCGGCCTGGGGGTGAGAAGCGACCTCGATGGCATGAACCGCCTCTTCGAGCGGAAAGCGGTGCGAGATCAGTTGGGTCAAATCAAATCCGTTGCGATAGCCGCCGAGAACCAGATCGGCAACCTCGTCGAGGATGGCGGCAGATGCGGAGTAAGAACCGATGAGGCTCTTCTCGTCCATGCAGACCGCACCGGGGTCGAAGATGGCTTCGCCATGCTGGGTCTGGGCAAAGAGCATTACCTTGCCGCCGCAGCGCACCGCTGCCATGGCGGTCTTGATGAGCGCATCGACGCCCACGGCCAGAATCACCGCATCCGCGCCGCGGCCCTCGGTTGCCGCGAGTGTGCGCTCGGCTACGTTTTCTGTGCCAGCGTGAATGGGCTCATGCAGTCCAAATTTCGCGGCAATGGCGTGGCGCTCAGGATATAAATCCGAGGTGAGCACGCGGGCTCCCGCGCGATGCGAAAGCGCGGCCAGCATCACGCCGATGGGGCCCTGGCCGATGACCAGCACGGTCTCATCCGCTGCAAGGTTGAGCAGCTTTACGCCCTTCAAGACGGTGTTCACCGGCTCCATAAAGGACGCTTGCTCGAAAGGCACGCCGTCGGGAATGCGCACCACGCCGCCCAGCTCGACGATCCAGTCCATGACGCGAATGTACTCGGAGAAGCCGCCGCCTGAAGGCTCGAAGCCTGCCGTTGCGCCCACTTTCTTGTAAACCGCGCACTGCGCGAAGGTCTGCTTGCGGCAGTAGTAGCACTGGCCGCAGGGAACATGATGGTGGACCATCACCCGCTCGCCGATGCGGAATTTGGAGACGCCGTCGCCGAGTTGGACGATGGTTCCGGCCATCTCATGGCCGAAGATGCGCGGGGCGGAGTGCGAGCCGGTGTGAATTTTCTTCAGGTCGGTCCCACAGATGCCGCAGGTGGCGATTTTGACCAGCAACTCGCCGGGGCCGATTTGCGGGACCGGCACGGTCTCGACGCGCATGTCGTTGACGCCGCGATAGACTACGGCCCGCATGGTGGCGGGGATTGCCGGCGAAATCAGAAGATTGGGCCGTGATTCAGCTTTGGTGGTTTGGGTAGTCATTGCGCTTGCTTGCGGACCCTCGTTCATCCAGAAGATTGAGCAGAGACTGCGCAATGTTGCGCGCTGCCTTCTTACTAGTTTCGCCCATCCGCATGAGTGCGGGCCAGTGCCATGGACGGAGAACGGCAAAAACCACGAACCGGGCTAGCTTAAACTGGCCGTCTGGCGAAATAAAGCTATTGAAATCAGGAAGTTGATCGGAGGGTCCGTCGCTGATTCCCTTGACGCAATAAAAGGGGATGCCGCGCATTTTAGCCAGCCGCGCAACCCCTGCGGCCTCCATGTCGACCAGAGCGGCTTCGTATGTGGAGGCCAGACGCTTCTTTTCTGCCGCACCGGCGACACGCGAACTGGTCACGAGACAACAATCATTGGGGGGACAGGCGGCCACAAAGCGCTCCCCGGTGCGGGCTTCGATGACGGTGGAGACATCATAGGCGTGGCCCAGGAAAAACTCCTCGCGCAAGGCTCCGGCCCAGCCGGTGGAGATGACCTCGTCGATGGGGCCGGATTTTTCGGCTTCGGCAAAGGCGCGCGTGGCCGCATCGACGCCGGCTCCTGCGCAGGCGGCAATCCATTCGTTCTCATCGGAGCGCCAGCGCCAGAGATGGACGCTGTTGCGGCGCTCGTGCTGCCAGCCACGAGTTAGCGGCTTTAGCTCGGCGGGCATGGCGGCGATGATGGCGATGCGAGTCATTTCAGAGACCCGGGTGCGTAGCCATTGGCCTGGAACCACTCAATCGCGGCGCGCATTGCCGGGTTGACGGGCAAGATGCGGAAGCCCAGTTCCTGCTGCGCGTGGGCGCTACTCGCGTACATCTTCTTGCGGCCCATGCGCACCTCTTCGAGCGTGGCGCGCGGCTCGCGCTTGCGAATGCGGCCGGTGATCCACTCCTCAAAAAACGCATAGGTCGCGGCGACAGCAAAAGGAATCTCGACCGTTGGCGAAGGCAGGCCGGTAATCGCAGCCATCTTGTCGAGAATCTGCTTGAGGGTGAGGTTTTCGCCGCCCAGGATGTAGCGATGGCCAGATTGGCCCTTGGTGAGTGCGGAGACATGGGCGCGTGCGACCTCGGCCACATCGACAAGATTCAGCCCGGTATCCATATAGGCGGGAAAACGGCCATTGAGGAAGTCCACAAAGATGCGGCCTGTGGGCGTGGGCTTGGAGTCGTGGGGTCCGATGGGCGTGGTGGGGTTGAGGATGATGACGCGCTGGCCGTCCTCAGCGGCTGCGACGGCCTGCTGTTCGGCGAGAAACTTGGAACGCTTGTAGTGGCCGACCATATCGCGCAGCGAGACTGGCGTGTCTTCATTGATGACCATGCCGTCGCGGCGGAAGTGCATGGTAGCCACGCTGGAGGTGTAGACGAAACGCTTGATGCCGGCATCGCGGGCCAGCTTGAGCAGATCCCGCGTTCCCTCCACATTGGCGCAGTACATGGCTTCGGGGTCGCGAATCCAGAGGCGATAGTCGGCGGCTACATGGACCACGGCATCGCAGCCGGAGAGCGCCGGCGCGTAGGTTTCAGGCCGGGCAAGGTCGCCAACGTGCGTGTCGCCGGGGATGCCTTCGAGGTTGGCCAGATTGCTGGTTTTGCGGACAAGCAGACGGAGTTTCGCGCCTTCATCGGCCAGAGCGCGGGCCACATGATGGCCTACAAATCCCGTCGCGCCTGTGAGGAAAACTTTCATAGTTGGCAAGTCAGCGAGTCAGCCAGTTAGCGAGTCGGCGAAACTGGAGTTGCGGCAAGTCGCGATAACTGGCCAACACCAAAATGCAGGTCCTTCGACTTCGCTGCGCTCCGCTCAGGATGACAATTCTGAGTATATTGGACGGCGCTGACTTGCCGACTCGCTGACCCGCTGACTTGCTACTCCAACACTTCCGGCGCCAGCGCAATGTTCGTCTCGCCCGCAGCCTTGCGCTCATTGTACTTCTTCACCCAGTCTTCCCAATGCTTGCCGGCGGCGCGATCCTTGCCGCTGAATTCAAGTCGGGCAATCTCGGCGTAGCTTACCTTGCGTTTTTCGGGCGCGGAGGGCGTGTAGTACCGCACCCAGGACTCAGCCAGCGTGGGTCCATTCTTGCAGTCGAAGATGAAAGCCTCAATCTTTTCGGGGGCTTCGCCGCGCTCGCCGGATTTGAGAGTCAGCGTTACGTCGCCGCGATAGTCGAGCGCTTTTTCGAGAGCGTCGCGCAGGTCGGCGTCCGTGGCCAGCTTGGGAACCCAGCCTTCCAGATCTTCGTGTTCCGCGCCGGGAGCCAGCTCCAGCGCCTCTACTTGTTCCAGTGTGTATTTCTGCACTTCAGCGGTCATGCGTTGGTTTCCTCCAAAGCGCGCTCCGGTTGCTCGATCTGCACCAGCTCAGCCGACCCATGCGGCGCGGCATCGTTGTAGATCTTCATTGCATTCACATTCGGATATTTTCTGAAGTTGCCGCGCGCCATGGCCAGGAAGCCTTTCAATGTCGTAAAGCCTTCAATGATGGCCGGCGTCTCATAGCCGCAACTGACCATGCAGTTGGCGCACTTGGGATTGCCGCTGGCGACTCCGTACTCTTTCCATTCTGTTGTCTCCAGCAACTCTTTGAAGCTCTCCGCGTAGCCCTCCTGAAGCAAATAGCAAGGCTTCTGCCAGCCGAAGATGTTATAAGTCGGCATTCCCCACGGAACGCACTCATAATTGCGCTCGCCCATCAGGAATTCCAGAAAAAGCGGCGACATATTAAACTTCCAGGTTGGTTTGCGGTTGGAGAGAATGGCGCGAAAGAGCCGGCGCACGCGGGCGCGGCCCATGAAGTGATGCTGATCGGGGGCCTTGTCGTAGCTATAGCCGGGCGAAAGAATGATGCCCTCGACGCCCATCCCCATCACCTCATCGAAGAAGGCGCGGACACTGTTGGGGTCCGTGCCGTCGAAGAAGGTGGCGTTGGTGGTGACGCGGAAGCCGCGGCGGACGGCCTCGCGGATGCCCTCGGTGGCGATGTCGTGGCCGCCCTCGCGGCAGACGGAGAAGTCATGGTGCTCGCGCTGGCCGTCGAGATGCACCGAGAAGGTGAGATACTTCGACGGCGTGAACTCCGGCAGCTTCTTCTTGAGTTCGAGCGCGTTGGTGCACAGGTAGATGTACTTCTTGCGCGCAATCAGCCCATTGACGATTTCGACGATCTGCGGGTGCAGCAGCGGTTCGCCGCCGGGGATCGAGACCATGGGCGCGCCGCACTCTTCCACTGCGGCAAAGCACTCCTCGGGCGTAAGCTGCTTTTTGAGAATGTGCGGCGGATACTGCACCTTGCCGCATCCGGCGCAGGCCAGGCTGCAACGGAAGAGCGGCTCGAGCATCAGCACCAGGGGATAGCGCTTGACGCCGGCGAGCTTCTTCTTCAGCACATAGGCGGCAACCGTGCCCACCTGGGAAATAGGAATAGCCATCTTTGAAATCAACCTCCAGCCTCGTTATGAGGCGCGTTCCATTGTCCGCTGGTAGCTGGTCAAAGCCATTAGCGGGAAGTATTGGCGATACATGGTGTAGGCCAAATAAAAGACCCTGGGGAAACCTGTTCCAGTGATGATGCTCTGCCGGACCTCGCCCTCGCCCTCCTGCATTGATTCGTCCCAACGGCCGTCCGGTTGCTGGCGGGTGAGCAGCCAGCGCACGCCCTTGGCAATCGAATCGGAGCGGTCGTCGCCCGCAGCCAGCAGGCCCAAGAGCGCCCAGGCGGTCTGCGAAGGCGTGCTGACACCCACGCCGCGCTTATTCGGATCGTCGTAGCTGCCGCAGGTCTCGCCCCATCCGCCGTCGGCATTCTGTACCATGCGAATCCACTCGGCTGCCTGTTGAATTTGCGGCTCGAGATGATCGACGCCGATGGCGTCCAGCCCGCGCAGGACGAGAAATGTTCCGTAGATGTAGTTCACGCCCCAGCGGCCAAACCAGCTTCCGTCCTGCTCCTGCTCCCGGAAGATGAAGCGGATGGCCTTTTCGACGCGTTTATCCTCGCGCGTATAGCCGTAGCCAGCCAGCATCTCCAGCATGCGTCCAGTAATGTCCACAGTGGGCGGATCGAGCATGGCGTTGTGATCCGCAAAAGGGATGTACTGGAAGATCATCTTGGTGTTGTCTTTGTCGAAGCTGCCCCAGCCGCCGTTTTTGCACTGCATGGCAAACTCCCAGGCAATGGCGCGCTCGGCCACTTCGTGCTGATAGCGCTCGCGGGGATTGTCCACCTTGTTGAGCGCGAGCAGCACCTGGGCGGTGTCGTCGGTGTCCGGATAAAACTCGTTATTGAACTCGAAGTACCAGCCGCCCGGCTCGGTGTTGCGGACCTTCATGGCCCAATCGCCCTTATGGCGGACTTCTTTGGAGAGCATCCAGTCGGCAGCCTTGATCATGCGCGGGTCAGCGCGCTCGACGCCGGCCTCGCCCAGGGCGAAGACAGCCTGCGCCGTATCCCACACCGGCGAGACGCAGGGCTGCATGCGGAAGGTTGGCTCGGGCATCAGCTCATTGGCCGGCTCTTCGATGCCCAACTTTTCGAACTCATCACGAGCGCGAATTACCTGCGGATCGTCCTCGGAGTAGCCCAGGCAGCGCAGAGCGATGATGGCGTTGAGCATGGCCGGATAGATGGCGCCTAACCCGTCAGTCATCTCCAGCCGCGCGAGCAGCCACTTTTCCGCCTGCTTGAGGGCGAGTGTGCGCAGAGGGCGAATATGAACCGCCTCGGCCCAGTGCGCGAGCCTATCCAGAATAATGAAAAAATTGCGCCAGGAGAGGATGGAGCTGCGGTCCCTGCGGAGGCGAAGGATCGAGTTGGCGCGGCCGCCGACAAAAAGCTCGTCGATTCCCTGTCCGGACGGGATTCTCTTGAACGGTTTTTTAGCGTACATGATGGCCAGCGGAACAAGAATTGACCGCGACCACGAAGAAATCTCGTAGATGTTGAAGTAGAACCAGCGGGGAAAGAGAACAATCTCCGGCGGAATCGCGGGCACCGCGTCGTAGTCGTACTCGCCCAGTCCACAGAGATACATCTTGGTGAAGGTGTTGCACGCGACCACGCCGCCATGCGCCAGAACCCATGCGCGGCACTTGGCCAGCCGCGGATCGCCGGCTTCGACGCCCATCAGCTTGGCCGAGGAGTAGCACTTGACCGAGAGCGAGATGTTGCCCGGCCCGCCAGGATATATGCTCCAACTGCCGTCTTCGTTCTGGTAGCGCATCATCTCCGTGAGCGCGCGCTGGAGCCGGCCTGGATCGCCGCTTTCCAGTTGCGTATGCAGATAGATGTAGTCGGCCTCGAGCATCGAATCGGCTTCCAGTTCCCCACACCAATACCCATCGGGATGCTGCTCGGAGAGCAGGAACTCCCGCGAGCGGACGATGGCCGACTGCACCTCCGCGAGGTCCGCATCCAGCCGCCCAAACCGGGGCGCCGCGGATTGTGTCTTTCCTTGATGAATGCTCATGCGATTTCCAACGCCTCAGAACCTCTTCGGGACACCCCAAATGCGTGATAACTGCGGCCCTGATTACTTTACGGGGACAGCCTCTGCCCCGGACGTGCTGCTGCCGATGGCCTGAACAATCTCGGGTGGCAGGCCAAAGCGCACGTTCTCCGGCATGACTTCAACCTCTTCGACGTTGTTGAAGCCGTTCTGTCGCAAATAATTAACCACGTCCGCGACCAGCACCTCGGGAGCCGATGCGCCGGCCGTCACCGCAACCGTGCTAACACCTTCAAGCCAGGCCGGGTCGATAGCCTGGGAGTTGTCAATCAGGTAGCCGATAGTTCCCAGATTGCGCGAGACCTCGACCAGCCGGTTGGAGTTGGAGCTGTTTGTTGAGCCCACCACCAGCACCAGGCCCGCCTGGTGCGCCACATTGCGAACTGCAACCTGGCGATTCTCCGTGGCATAGCAAATGTCCTGCGAGTGGGGCCCGACTATGTTTGGAAACTTCGACTTGAGGGCATGGATGATGTCGCGCGCCTCGTCCAGCGAGAGCGTGGTCTGGGTCAGATAGGCAACGCGGTTGGGGTCTGGCACTTCGAGCGCCGTGGCCTCCGCTACGTTTGAAACCACCTGGGTTACCTCCGGCACTTCGCCCAGCGTGCCCTCAATCTCGTCGTGGTCCCGGTGGCCGATCAGCACCAGCGAGTAGCCCTGCTTGGCGAACTTAACGGCCTCGATGTGAACCTTGGTGACCAGCGGACAGGTGGCGTCAATGACCCTGAGGTGGCGCGCCTTGCTGATCTCCCGCACTGCCGGCGAGACGCCGTGGGCCGAGTAGATCACGCGCTGGCCATCGGGCACGTCGTCGATTTCATGAACAAAAATCGCGCCTTTTTCCGCTAATTCATTCACAACATAGCGGTTATGCACAATTTCGCGACGGACGTAGATGGGCGCGCCAAAGGTTTCCAGCGCGATTTTAACAACGTCGATGGCGCGCACGACTCCGGCGCAAAAGCCTCTCGGCTTGAGCAGCAATACCCTTTTTTGAGCGGGAGAAGTCTCGGAGCGGTTACCGTTCGAGATGGAATCAAGGACAGTTATAGTCACACTCCCAGTATACCAATCGGCGCATTGAAAAGGCAGAAATCAGTGAATTAAGGAACGGCGGAGACAGTGTCCAGATGGGCCTATACGGACGCTCTTGGATTACTCTTGCTGGATGCTTTCAGGTCTTCGAACTGATCGATCAGCACGTCGCCTTCCGGGAAGACTGCGCGAATCTGCAAGTCGCCGCCGATGGCGCGGACATAGCTGCGCAGCGTGCTGATGTACATGTCGGTGCGGCGCTCGACCTTGGAGACTGCCCCCTGCGAGACATGAAGGACCTGGGCCAATTGGGTTTGGGTCAGATCTCTGGCGTCTCTGAGTCCGTCAAGCGGCATGGCCTTGAGGGCTTCGGTGACACGCTGCTCCACACGTGCACGGCGTTCCGGGTCCATCTTTGCGCGAAGTTCTTTGAAGTTGCGAGCCATTTTGTTTTCCTCCACGGGGAAATGAGCTATTGCCTGCGGCGTTCAACTGCCAATCTCTTTCAGGTGTCTTGCGTAGATTTTGTCGGCCAGGGGCACAAATTCTTCGTACCAGTTCGGCTTGCCGGTCTTGTCGCCTCCGATGAGCAGAATCGCGGTACGCCTGGGATCGAAGGCAAAGAGAATGCGATATGGCCGTCCCTCGTGCTGGCATCGCAACTCACGCATATTCGGAAACCGGGAACCCCGGTTGACCGTATCGGCGTGAGGCCGCTTGAGGTGAACGCCCTGCTCTTCCAAAAGCCGAACGGAAAAATCCACGCTTTCCTGCTCATCGGCGTCGAGCGAGTTCCACCATTACTCGAATTCCTCGGTGAATTCGACCTCGTACGCCATGATTACTATATTCCTCCAGAGTAATATATTCCGTCAAGGTTATTATTGCAGGGCAATCATCGGGCTGGCGGGAGTCCCTGGTCCTGAAAGCGGGACTTGGAGAACCCGGCGTTAGGTTGGAATTGGTCCCTTTCCGAGAATCGCCT
>Ga0224554_1002041_pt1 | contig 11192 bp, 9 predicted proteins | sample 714S22024metaG_FD_180666 | JGI IMG/M metagenome (GOLD analysis project Ga0224554, IMG submission 180666) | Peat soil microbial communities from Stordalen Mire, Sweden - 717 S2 20-24 | ecosystem: Environmental > Terrestrial > Soil > Wetlands > Peat | place: Sweden: Norrbotten County, Stordalen...
GCAGGAGCAGCGGGGTGTCCCGGTCAATGGGGACGAAACGAATAGCCATGCTTTTCAGACGCGCCAACTCCGTTGCCGTTCAAATCCCAACAAAAAAATCCTGCGCTAAGTCCGACAGGCTGCTAGAGTCAATTGGTCTATGATTCGCAGCATGCCTTTGATTTCAGTTGTGCTGGTGGCGTTGGGACTTGGCTCTGCCCCCACCCAAACGAATGACCTTCCACTGGTGCAAAGGCAGTGGTTCGAGACGCGCACCGCGCATTTCAACATCTACAGTTGCGGCGCGCCCCAGGACGTTTACAAACTTTCCGCGCGTCTGGAGCAGTTTTGCCAGGCTTACACCCTCATGGCCGGGGCGCAGGCGGTGGCCTCCCCGCCGATCGTGGTGATGGCTTTCCCCGACCACGAAACGATGAAGCCGTTCCTGCCGCTTTATCAGGGCCAGCCCGCCAATCTGGCGGCCTTCTTCCAGCGCGGCAGCGACGAAAACCTGATCGTGCTTGCCCTGCCCGGCACCAATTCGGCCTACACGGACATGGAAGTCATCTTTCACGAATACACCCACCTGCTGTTCCGGCATAACGACCGAGTCTGGCCGCTCTGGCTCAAGGAGGGAATGGCCGAAGTCTATTCCACCTTCAAAACGACCGGCTACAACGCCCGCATCGGCGACCCGATTGGCCATCATTTGCGCCTGCTGGCGCAACAACCCCTGCTGCCGCTGGCCGAGTTGTTTGCCGTCACTCACAACTCGCCACAATACAATGAGCGCGACCGGCAGGGAATCTTCTACGCCGAATCGTGGCTGCTCACGCATTTCCTGATGGCGGGCGACAACCCCGCTTACCAGGCCCGTTTCAGACAATTCACCCCACTCCTCCGCCAGGGCCAGTTTCCCGAACAAGCTTTCACCAACGCGATGCAGACCACCTTGCCGGCGGTGGAAGCTGAACTTCGCCGCTACCTCCGGCAGGGCCGGTTTACCCCCATTGAACTGGCGCTGAAGGCAGACATCTCCTCCCCCATCACCCTGACCACACGGCCCATCACACTCGTGGAGAATTACTTTCGCCTCGGCGATGAACTCTTGCGGATTCGTCGTCCGGACGCCGCCGAGGCGTATTTTAAACAGGCGCAAAAACTCGCGCCCGCCAGCCCCCTGCCCTACGAAGGATTGGGTCTGCTCGCCGCCGAGCAGAAACAGCACGATGAAGTTTTGCGCCATTTGCAGGCGGCACTCCAGCACGGTTCAACCAGTTTTCTGGTTTTTTATATTTATGCCCGGGAACAGTACCAGCGCACGGCGGATGCCCAAGACCGGCATGCCCCGCTCAAAAACGACGCGGCGGCGGAAATTCGAGGTGAACTCCAAAAATCGCTCGTGCTGATGCCGGACTTCGGGCCGGCACATGAATTGTTGGGCTTTTTCGAGATGGTCCAGGGCGATAATCTCGCGTTGGCGGAACAGCACCTGCAACGCGCCATCCAACTGGAACCCGAAAACCCGGCCTACCTGTTTTCGCTGGCCCAGTTGCAACTGAGAAATCACGACCTCGAAGCCGCGCGCATCACCCTGCAACCGCTGCTGCTGCCCAACATGGATGCAAAACTCCGTGCGCACGCCGAGGAGATGCTTCAGGGAATTGCCCGCAACCACCCGGTCTATTGACCCTCGCACGCGCCCACTTGCAGAAGCGGCGGGGAGGCTTATGTTGAACCAGAGATGAGGAGTTGCCTATGAAAACAAAAAGTAAAACAGCAAAAATCATGGAACAGCCCGCCCCGTTCTCTCCCGGTGTCACCAAGGGGATGGTGCGCGAACATGCGTATCGCCTGTATCGCGACAAACTGCCGGATCATCCGCTGACCCTCGCAGACTGGGTGCTGGCGGAAAAAGACCTGGTGAATTCGATGGAAGCCGAGGAAGACGGCGTGGCGGTTTGAACCGGCCAGCCACGCTTTTACGGCAAATGATCAAAGCGGAGCGGTCTGTAGCGCAGACTTCCAAGTCTGCTGTATCGCGGGTTTCCAAACCCGCGCACGTTTGACGGCGCACGCCCAGCCGACTTGGAAGTCGGCAGACACAGCAGGTTTGGAAACCTGCGCTACAAAGATTTTCCTAACCCACTCCGCCGCCGCTGTTCGCTTTAAGTTCGCCTTTGACCACGGCCACGGCATAGTCGCGGTTCATCTTGGCGATGAAATCGAGGTTTATTTCCTTCGGGCAAACGGCTTCGCACGATCCGGTGACGGTGCAGTTGCCGAACCCTTCCTGGTCCATCTGCGCCACCATGTTTTTGACGCGGCGGTCCTTTTCGGCCCGGCCCTGCGGGAGGTAATTGAGGTGGGAAACCTTTGCTGCGACGAACAGCATGGCGCTGGCGTTTTTACACACGGCCACGCACGCGCCGCAACCAATACACGCCGCCGCATCCATCGCGAGATCGGCGATTTCCTTCGACACCGGCAGCGCGTTGGCTTCCGGCGCATTGCCGGTGTTCACGGAGATGAAACCGCCGGCCAGCATGATGCGGTCGAATGCGGTGCGGTCCACGATGAGGTCTTTCACCAACGGGAACGCCCGCGCGCGCCACGGTTCGATGGTGATGGTCTGACCGTCCTGGAAATGGCGCATGTGCAACTGGCAGACGGTGGTGCCCTTGCGGCCGCCGTGGGGAACGCCGTTAATGACCAATGAGCACGTGCCGCAGATGCCTTCGCGGCAATCGCTGTCGAACACAAACGGTTCCTGGCCCGCGGCAATGAGGCGTTCATTGACCATGTCGAGCATTTCGAGGAACGACATGTCCGGGCTGACGTCGCGGGCCTCGTGCGTCTCGAAACCTCCGGGTGACGCCGCGTTCTTCTGCCGCCAGATTTTGAGCGTGAGGTTCATTTGTAGCTGCGGGTCGCCATGTGAACTTCCTCGTAAACCAGCGGTTCCTTGTGCAACTCCGGTTTCTTGTCCGCGCCTTTGAATTCCCAGGCGGCCACGTAAGCAAAGTTCGTGTCGTCGCGCCGGGCCTCGCCGTCCTCGGTTTGATGCTCCCCGCGGAAATGGCCGCCGCAAGATTCCTCGCGGTGCAGCGCGTCCAGACATAATAATTCGGCAAATTCCAGGAAGTCCGCCACGCGGCCGGCGTGTTCGAGGTTTTGGTTCAATTCTTCGCCCGAACCCGTCACCCTGACGTTTTTCCAGAATTCTTCACGCAATTCCGGGATGTGCTTGAGGTTGGTCTCCAGGCTCTGACGGGTGCGCGCCATGCCGCAGTTTTCCCACATCAGTTTGCCCAGTTCCTTGTGGAAGCTCGTCGCGCTGCGTTTGCCGTTGATGGACAAAAGCCGCCGCGTGAACTGGCGCACGTCCTCCTCCGCCTTTTTAAATCCGGCGTGGCCCACCGGGATTTTTTCCGGCTTCGTCGAGGCGAAATAATTCCCGACCGTGTAAGGCAAAATGAAATAGCCGTCGGCCAGTCCCTGCATCAGCCCGCTGGCCCCGAGCCGGTTGGCGCCGTGGTCGGAGAAATTCGCCTCGCCGATGATGAACAAGCCCGGCAGCGTGCTCATCAAACCGTAATCCACCCAGGTGCCGCCCATCGTGTAATGCACGGCCGGGTAAATGCGCATCGGCTGCCGGTAGGCGTTTTCACCGGTGATCCGTTCATACATGTCAAACAGGTTGCCATAACGGTCGCGAATGGTGTTTTCCCCCAGCCGTTGGATGGCATTCGACAAATCAAGATAAACACCCCGCCCGCCGGGGCCAACTCCGCGCCCGGCATCGCAAACCTCCTTCGCTGCGCGCGAAGCAATGTCACGCGGCGCGAGGTTGCCGTAGCTCGGGTATTTCCGTTCCAGATAATAATCGCGTTCCGCCTCGGGAACCGCCGCCGGCTCCTTGTCGCAATCCTCCTTGCGCTTCGGCACCCAGACCCGGCCGTCGTTGCGCAGCGACTCGGACATAAGCGTGAGCTTCGCCTGATAATCGCCGCTCACCGGGATGCATGTCGGATGGATTTGCGTGTAGCACGGGTTGGCGAAAAACGCGCCCTGCTTGTAGGCGCGGTACGTCGCGGTGACATTGCAGCCGATGGCATTCGTGGAGAGGAAAAAAACGTTGGCGTAACCGCCGGTCGCCAGCACCACGGCGTCGGCCGAATGCAGGGAAATGTCGCCGGTGACCAGGTTGCGGACCACGATCCCCCGGGCCGCGCCGTCCACGACCACCAAGTCGAGCATTTCCGTGCGGGGGAACATGTGGATGTTGCCCAAGCTGATCTGCCGACACATCGCCTGGTAGGCGCCGAGCAGGAGTTGCTGGCCGGTCTGGCCGCGCGCGTAAAACGTGCGCGACACCTGCGCGCCGCCGAAGGAGCGGTTCGTCAGCGTGCCGCCGTATTCGCGGGCGAACGGCACGCCCTGCGCCGCGCACTGGTCAATGATGCTGGCGCTCACCTGCGCAAGCCGGAAGACGTTTGCCTCGCGCGCGCGAAAGTCGCCGCCCTTGATGGTGTCGTAAAACAGGCGAAAGATGGAGTCACCGTCGTTCTGATAGTTTTTCGCCGCGTTGATGCCACCTTGGGCGGCGATGGAATGCGCCCGGCGCGGGGTGTCCTGGAAACAAAACGCCTTCACCTGGTAGCCAAGCTCGGCCAGTGTGGCAGCGGCGGCGGCGCCGGAAAGCCCCGTGCCGACCACAATCACGTCAAACTTCCGCTTGTTGGCGGGGCTGACCAGCTTCATGTTGGACTTGTAGCGGTCCCACTTTTGCGCGAGCGGGCCGGGGGGAATTTTGGCGTCGAGATTCATGTCACCGGGCAGACTCCTTTCCGGAAATCGCGTTCGCCGTGAGGTGCTGGAGCGCCCGCTCTTTGTAAGCCTTGCCGTAGCCGCACATCACGGCGACTGGAATCGACACGTAAAGGATGAAAATGATCAGTGCAAACCAGCGGGCAATCTTGTCGGGGAGATGCGATACGCCCCCGAACGTCCATTTCCAACCGACCGACTGGAACATGGCGCGCATGCCATGGCTGAGGTGCAGGCAAAGCAGCCCTATGGCAATGATGTAAAAGACGGAAATGGGCCAGCGGCTGAATCCGAGCAGCAACATCAGGTAGAGGTCCGGCCGGCCCTGGGAGTCTTGCAACGTGCTGAAGTTGATGCCGGTCAGGTTGACCGCCCGCACGCCCAGCGCGTAGTGGAGCAGATGGAACACGGCAAAGGCGGCAATGATGATTCCGCTCATCATGAGCGTGCGCGAGGCGTAGCTGGCGGCAAACGGGGCCGGGTTGCCGGCGTAACTCACGGGCCGGGCAGCCTGGTTCTCGGCCCGCAGCTTGAACGCCGACCAGATATGCAGCACGACCATCGTGAGCAGAACGATGCGCGCGGGCCAGAGGATTTCATGGCGTTCGTGCAGAAACAGGCCGTAGGTGTTGATCCAGTAAGGGCCGACAAAGATCTGCAGGTTTCCCATCAGATGGGTGACGATGAAGAACACCAGCACGAAGCCGCTGATGCCCATGATGTACTTCTTCCCGAGGGAAGAATGCCAGATTTTCATGAAAAAATTCATGCGGCCTGCACATCAAAAATCACGGGCGAAGTCTATCCTGCGGGTGCAATCGCGTCAACCGACATGAAAAGTATAAGCAATGAAGATTTCAAGCGTTATTAATTTAATGTGTCCTTTTTTGAGTAATTCGCAACTCTAATTCACGGCAACAATGTGGTTGGCCGCAGTCGAACAACTGATGCAGCGATGGGCGATATCGTCGTTCCGCGCGCCTGATTTCATCCTATCCGGTTGCGGGCAGCGGCTGGGGACTTGCGCTCCACTCATTCAGCGCCCGCTCACCGCCGGTCGCCGGTGAAAGACCCAGCAATTCCAACGCCTCGCCGACCAGATAAAGCGAGCCGGTAACGACGACGAAACGGTCGTTGACCGCCTGGTCCAATGCCATGCACAACGAATCGCACGCGGCGATTTCGGCCGCCGGGTTCGCCGCGCGACACGCCGCCGCGAGTTCGCGCGCGTCGGCGGTGCGCTCACTGGCGACGGGCACGGTGAAAATCCGCGAAGCCGTCGGGGCCAGGGTTTCGCAGATGTGAGGCCAGTCCTTGTCTTGCAGCACGCCGAGAATCAGCGTTTGCCTTGCGGCGGGGGAATTCTTTTCCAATGCCGACAGCAATGCCTTCGCGCCCGCCACATTGTGCGCGCCGTCGAGCAGAATGTTTTGGCCCGAATCGTGGGTGATTAATTGCAACCGCCCCGGCCAGCTCACCGTTTCCAGACCGGTGCGGACCGCAGCAGCGCTCACGGGGATTTCACTTTGCAACGTCTCGACCGTTGCGAAGGCGAGTGCGGCGTTTAATTTTTGGTGGTTGCCGGGCAAAGGTAGGGCAGGCGTCTCGCCTGCCCCGAACAGGCGGGACGTCTGTTCGACTTTAATCAGCGGTGCATTTTGTTTTCGCGCTATTTTTTCAATGACCGCCAATGCCTCCGGTTCATCCGCCGTCGTGATGACCAGCACGCCGGGTTTGATGATGCCGGCTTTCTCGGCGGCGATTTTTTCGAGCGTGTCACCGAGCCATTGCTGGTGATCGAACTGAATGTTGGTGATGATACTGGCCAGCGGCGTGACAATGTTCGTGGCATCGAGCCGCCCGCCCAGCCCGGTTTCCCAAATCACCAGGTCACACTTCTGTTCCGCGAAAAAGTTCAGCGCCAGGACCGTGACGACCTCGAAAAACGTCGGATGATGGTCGGCGGAAAACTGTTTCAGCAAGGGTTGCAATTCTTCGACCAGCCGAACGACCTCGGCTTCGGGAATAAGCTGGCGATTGACCTGAATCCGCTCGCGAAACGAGACGAGGTGCGGCGAGGTGAACAGCCCGACGCGCAACCCCGCCGCCCGGTAAATGCTTTCCAGCATGGCGCAGGTCGAGCCCTTGCCGTTGGTGCCCGCGACATGGATGAACCGGATCCGGTCCTGCGGATTGCCCGCCAGCGCGGCGAGCTTGAACGTGTTTTCCAGCCCGAACTTCGCACCGAACAAACGCAGGCCGTAGAGAAACTGGATGGCTTCGGAATAGATCACGGGAAATATTTGCCGATCAACGTTCGACAGTGAAGGTGATGTCGTAGGTGGTTTTATCGCCGGGTCTCCAGTCAGCGGGTTTTTTCCGTCCGCCGTCATCGTGACCATCACGATCCACGCTGTAAATCACGTAACCATTGGCAAGGCGATGATACCGCAATAGCGCACCGTCGAAGGGATCAATCGGAACATTTGGAAGAAACTGCGGCGTAAGCTCGCTCAAATTATCGGGCAGCCGCCCTTGCAACAAGCGATAGTGTTCGACAGCGATTGCGGTTGTCGCCAAACGAATGCGAGCGAAATCATCAGCTTCGCGAGTTAATGAACTAGATATGGCTGGCAAAAGCAGCGCTGAAAAAATGCAGTAATGATTGCGCGCATTCTCCGCCATTTTTTTGGAAAAATTTGTTATGGCCAGGTTCTGTGGCGGTGGAAGATTGGCAAAAAAAATGTTTGTTTCCATCGCGCCTAAATAAAAAAACAAGTCGCGCTCAAAAAAGCCTGTCGTTTTCAAAAACAGTGATGGCCGTTGTGGTGCTGGCGATTCGGCTTGAGGCGCCTCAAAATTTGAAAGCTGCTTCAGCTTTGCAAAACTGGTGCGAAAAAATGGAACAACCATCGCGCGTTCGCCAATCAATCCCCGCGCAATAAAATGGGCTTCTTTTTGTTGTGCAAAGACATTGGCCAGATTGGCCAGTTCCGCGTCGCTCAATTCGCCAGCATTGAGACGGTCCTCCAATGTCACAATTGCAATTCTGACCAGTGCAAACCGCACGAGTTGTGAAATCAATTCCGGTTCTTCATCAAGTGTTCGCGCCATTCCAAAAATATCTTTAACCGAAGTGTCTGCGTTGGTTGGCTGCCCGGAATCAATGGCGAGCACCGCGCGGTATTCAGAAAGAAGAGCCAATTCTTTAACTTTATCCAAGTGAGGCAATAATGTTTCAAAACCAGGTGAAAAATCTACCGGATAACGACTCTTTGGCAGCTTGAGCGCCTCGGCCATTTTTGCAAGCGCATTGGAGTTCATTTCGACATAACCCGTCAGCAACTGGATTTGTTCGTTCGTCGGGTGTTGCCAGCGTGCGGGAAAAGATTGAATTTGATCGATTTCATTCGATCGGCTGTCGGGATAATTGCGCATGAGCGCAAAGGCCTGGGTCATCACCAGAGCAGCATTTTCGTTGTCGGGAACGGCGGGATAATAAGCGTTTAACTCCTTGCCATTCGTCGGCAAACCGGCAGCCCGGATCGCCTGCAACTTCGCGTCCACGTCGTGCGCCAAATTCACCCGCCAGACGACAAACGCCGCAATTGCGATGACAACAAACACCGCCAGGCTGCGCAGCAACCAGCGGATGCATTTTGAGGTTCGTGTCATGGTTTCCCAGCGCCGTAGGCGCGATATATTTGTAGTTTCAAATCCGATGCCGCACAAGCTCCGTCAGGAGCAGCATAGAGTCGTTCTCCTGATGCCGCTCCGATGGAATTCGGGAATTTGGTTTGGATCACGACTACAAATATTCCGCACCTCTGGTGCTGCCAAGGGGCGATCACAACGCCTTCTTGTGGATGTTCTGGTACGCGGCAGCGACGAAGCCCTTGAACAGCGGATGCGGCTGGTGCGGCTTGCTTTGAAATTCCGGATGGAACTGGCTCGCCACAAAAAACGGATGGTCCTTCAATTCGATGACCTCCACGAGTTTGCCGTCGGGCGACAGACCGCTGAACACAAACCCGGCCTTCTCGAATTTCTCGCGGTAGGCGTTGTTGAATTCGTAGCGGTGCCGGTGCCGCTCGTTCACCACGAACGAGCCGTAAAGTTCCGCCGCCTTCGTGCCGAGCTTCAACTGGCACGGTTGCGCGCCCAGCCGCATCGTGCCGCCTTTCCTGGTAATTTTGCGCTGTTCATCCAGCATGGCGATGACGGGATGCGGCGTGCCCGGCTCAAACTCGGTGGAGTGCGCCTTCTCCAGCTTCAAGACATTTCGCGCAAATTCGATGGTGGCGATTTGCATGCCGAGGCAGAGGCCGAGATAGGGAATTTTGTTTTCACGCGCGTATTGCACGGCCTTGATTTTGCCTTCGATGCCGCGCTCGCCAAAACCGCCCGGCACGAGGATGCCGCCCAAACCTTTGAGGATTTTGGCCGCGCCTTCCTTTTCAATCTCCTCCGAATCCACGCGCACGATTTCCACGCCGCAATCGTTGCCGATGCCGCCGTGGCTGATCGCCTCATAGACGGACTTGTAGGCGTCCTGCAGGCCGATGTATTTGCCGACCACGCCGATGCGGACGCGATGCTGCGGCGCGATGATCTTGCGGATGATGTCCTGCCAGTGCGTCATGTTGGCGGGCGGCACATCGAGACGCAGCAACCCGCAGATCAGGTCGTCGGCGCGCTCGCGCTGGAGCATGAGCGGCACTTCGTAAATCGAGTGTTCCACGTCCTGCTCTTCAATCACCGCCTCCACGGGGACGTTGCAGAACATGGAAATCTTCTGGCGCAACTCCTTTTCCAGCGGCTTTTCGCAGCGGCAGACGATGAGGTGGGGCGTGATGCCGATTTCCCGCAGCTTGGCGACGGATTGCTGCGTGGGTTTGGTTTTCAATTCGCCCGCCGCCTTGATGAACGGCACGTAGGTGACATGGACAAACACCACATTGCCGTGGCCGGCTTCCAGCGCGAACTCGCGGATGGCCTCCAGAAACGGCAGGCCCTCGATGTCGCCGGTCGTGCCGCCGATTTCGGTGATGACGACGTCCGCCTTGGAGGTTTCGGCCAGCGTGTAAACACGGTTTTTGATTTCGTCAGTGACATGCGGGATGACCTGGACGGTCTTGCCGAGGTATTTGCCCTCACGCTCGTTGTTGAGCACGGTCTGATAAACCTGGCCGCTGGTGAGATTGTTGAGCCGGGTCAGCTTGACGTTGGTGAACCGCTCGTAATGGCCGAGATCCAGGTCGGTCTCCGCGCCGTCGTCGAGCACATAAACCTCGCCGTGTTGGAACGGGCTCATCGTGCCGGGGTCCACGTTGAGGTAGGGATCAAACTTTTGGAGCGCCACCTTGAGTCCGCGATTTTCGAGCAGCGTGCCGAGCGACGCCGCCGTCAGGCCCTTGCCCAGCGAACTCACCACACCGCCTGTGACAAAAATGAACTTCATGTTTTATTGCCGCAAAGAGGCACAAAAATCACAAAATTTCTTTTGTGCCTTCTGCGCTTTTTTGCGGCTATTTCGTTCTTAAAATCTGTTCCACCCGTTTCACATCTTCCGGCACATCCACCCCCATGCTGTCGTAATCCACGATCACGACCGCGATTTGGACGCCGTTTTCCAGCGCACGCAACTGCTCCAGCTTCTCGGCGGCTTCCAGCGGCGACACGGGAAATTTCACCAGCCGCAACAGCGTCTCCCGCCGGTAACCGTAAATGCCGAGATGCTTTAAAAAAGCAAACGCCGCCAACTGCTCGTTCACCGAACCACTGGCGGCCTCGCGCAGATACGGAATCGTGCGCCGGGAAAAGTATAACGCGCGGCCTGCGGCGCTGACAACGACTTTTACAACATTCGGATTATCGAGTTCTTCGGGATGCGTGATGCGCGTCGCAGCGGTGGACATTTCGTCGCGCGCGAGTGCATCGGCAACGGCGTCAATCACCGCCGGGTCAATCAACGGCTCGTCGCCCTGAATGTTTACCACCGCGTCGCAGGCGCAACGCCCGGCGACTTCGGCGATGCGATCGGAACCACTTGGATGATCCGGTCGCGTCATTTCCGCGTGACAGAAATTCTGTGCCACCTCCCAGATCCGTGTGTCGTCCGTCGCCACGATGACTTCGCTCAGCGACCTGGCTTTCTGGCATTGCTCGACGACGTGTTGAATCAGCGGCTTGCCGGCGATGAGCGCAAGCGGTTTGCCGGGAAACCGCGTCGAGGCGTAACGCGCGGGAATGATGCCAATCGTGTTCACGCACCGTATTTAGCCACAGCCCATGCCGACTCGTCACGCCGAAATGCAATGAAGGCGGAAGCGAATTGAAGGCGGGGATTGAACTAAAACGGCGCAAGTTATTTACCTCCACCA
>Ga0224554_1002046_pt1 | contig 11182 bp, 12 predicted proteins | sample 714S22024metaG_FD_180666 | JGI IMG/M metagenome (GOLD analysis project Ga0224554, IMG submission 180666) | Peat soil microbial communities from Stordalen Mire, Sweden - 717 S2 20-24 | ecosystem: Environmental > Terrestrial > Soil > Wetlands > Peat | place: Sweden: Norrbotten County, Stordalen...
AGGATGACCCTTAGATACTCGGCGCGCTCGGGAACCTCCTGCCCGGTGAGCTTCTCCACCGCCAGCGCGTAGGCCCAGTTGTTGGTGAGCGAACACATGTAGTCCAGCCGGTCGGTATAGGGCATCGACGCCAGGTAGCTGACGCCCTCGGCGATCTTTTCGTGGTTGCGGTGCAGGTAGCCGAAGACCGGCTTCAGCCGGATCACCCGCTCGCCGTCCAGTGCCACGTCCATGCGGAAGACGCCGTGGGTGGAGGGATGGTGCGGCCCCATGGCCACTTCAAGCAGCTCCCCTTCGCCATCCGGCACAATCACCGGCGGACGGTTCCAGCCCTCAAGCCTGTCCTTCACTTGAACGAATCCTGAAGGATTCATTGCCCGGCCCCCTTCGTCGCCTGATGAGCCTGCGCCCGCGCCAGCACCGCGTCGTGCGCGGTGGGCTCGTATTCAAAATCGTCCGGCTCAACGTAATCGCGGCGCATGGGGTGGTCTTTGAACTCGTCCCACATGAGCAGCCGCCGCAGGTCGGGGTGGCCGGTAAAGACGATTCCAAAGAGGTCGAAGATCTCGCGCTCCTGAAACTCCGCCGACCGCCAGATCGGAGTCAACGAAGGAAGCTCCACTTGGTCCGTGCGATTCACCGTGCGCATCCTGAAGGTCAGCGGTCCATGCTTCAGCGCCACTGAGAACAGGTGATACACCGCCTCAAGGCAGCCCGGCTCGATGCGCTTGCGCGTCTCCTCGGCTGTTTCCTCTACAGGCTGTTCCACGCCGTCAACGGTTTTGGTAACCGTGCGGGTGACTTTGACCTTTTCCGCAACTTCCCTGTCCGGCCAGTCCACGCCGGTCACATTCGACAGGTAATCGAACGCCAGTTCCGCGTCGTCGCGCAGAAACCTGGCCACGGCGGGCGCATGGCTCGGCTTGAGGCGCAGCGAGTGCTGACCCGAGGGGCTGGGGTTGCGCACAATCTCAACCCCCGCGCCCGGCACGGCCGCTTCGATCGCCGCCTTGATTTCTTCTACCGTCTTCATCCGCGAATCACCACCGGCACCGTCCACACGCCTTTGTTCGATGTGGGCTCAAGATCGTGCTCGCCCTTCACGGGCACGGGAAACTCACCCTGCGCCTCCGCATCCAGAAACCGCGGGCGGCCCTCGCCAGTCAATGGCTGGGCGTCTATCTTCTTCTGGAGCGTCATAAAAGCCTGAAGCAGCGCCTCGGGCCGTGGCGGGCAGCCCGGAATGTGCACATCCACGGGTATGTACCGGTCAATCCCCTTCAGCACGTTGTAGCCCTGTTTGAACGGCCCTCCAGAGATGGCGCAGGCTCCCATGGCGATCACATATTTCGGCTCGGCCATCTGGTTATAAAGCCGCACCACCTGCGGCGCCATTTTTTTGGTCACCGTGCCGGAGATGATCATCAGGTCAGCCTGCCTGGGTGACGGCCGGAAGACCTCGGCCCCAAAGCGGGCCAGGTCGTAGCGCGCCATGGTGGTTGCGATCATCTCGATTGCGCAGCACGCCAGCCCAAACTGCATGGGCCAGATAGAGCTGCGCCGCCCCCAGTTATACAGTTCTTCGATGGTCGTAACGAAGACGCCCTGCTTGCCCAGTTCGATCTTCAATCCTTCTTCTACCATCGTCGCTTCGCTCCAAGTTCAGTTGTCAGTGAACAGTGGACAGTGATCAGTTTTTTCCGTTTCCACAACCAACAGCTTGCTCAGGGCAACTTGTCAACTGCTCACTGTTCACTGTTCACTGGCCGCCTGCGGCGGCCCTCACTCCCACGTCAGCACGCCCTTGGCCCAGGCCCAGGCGAGTCCCTCGATCAGCATCAGCACAAAGACCAGCATCGCTCCGCAGGCCGCCGCGCCCAGTCCGCTAAACGCCACCGCAAAAGGCAGCAGAAACACCGCTTCCACATCGAAGATGAGGAAAATAATGGCATAGAGGTAGTAGGCTGAGCGGAATTGCAGCCAGGCGTCACCGGGGGATTCAAGGCCGCACTCGTAGATCGCGTTCTTGACCGCGTTGGGTTTGGCCGGAGAAAACACCTTTCCCCACAGCCACGCCAGCCCTAACGGGGCCAGCCCAAAACCCAGCGCCGCCACGAACAAAACTGCCAGAGAAAAATAAGGGCTTGAGGCCATCTCGGAAAAATGAAATCCTTCTGAAACAACGTAACAGTTCAAGGGCATTCTTGGCTAAGAAGATGCGCCGCGCCCCCCGTCCGGCTTCATTTTCTCTCCGTTCATCCCACCCTGTGAACCGCTCGCTGGCTAGCCGCTCCTCCACGCGGGGGCCCAGCTCTCGTTTTTGAGAGCTGGAGAACCACGAATCTCACCTGCACAGCAAAACGGACTCCCGCTCTACGCCGTCACAATCTCGCTGAAGTCGGCGATGCCAGAGAAGCCGCGCAGCACCTCGTCGATCAGGCCCAGATGAGCGCCACGGACCGCCGGGTCGGGATCAAGCACCATCACCTTGTCAAAGAAGGCGTCCACCACCGGCCGAAGCGTGGCGATCGCGGCCAGCGCCTCGCCGTAGGACTGCTCAACGGTGAGTTGTGCAACCTTTGGTGCGAGATTGACAACAGAGGAATAGAGTTGCTCAGCTTCTCTTGTATGAAACTCCGAAATCAACGGAATGATCGAATACCCCTTCTCCTCGGCCTGCCGCAGAATATTCTTGATGCGTTTGAAGGCAATGGAGATTGCGGTAAAGTCCTCCGATCCACGCGCTTCCGTCAGTGCCTCAGCACGAGCGATTGCATCGCACACATTGTCGGCGCCTGCTGCCAGCACCGCGCTGACCACATCATACGCAAAGCCGCGCACATCTTTCAGGTAGAAGCTCAACCGTTCACGCAGGAAAGTCGCAACCTCTCCCTGATTACCTCCAGCAGCGTCCAATACATCGCTCAGCCTTAGCGGAAGTCTGGACACGGCGAGAATCTTGATAATGGCATTAGCGGCGCGGCGCAACGCAAAGGGATCTTTGGACCCAGTCGGTGCATTGCCAATGCCAAACATGGCGGTGATTGTCTGAATGCGGTCGGCGAGGCCGAGCAATTGTCCTTCTACGGTCGCGGGAATAGGATCGTCCGTCGAGGCGGGCGCGTACTGGTCATAAATTGCCTTGGCAACCGTCTCGCCCAGACCCTGCGCCTCGGCGTATATCCCGCCTATAACCCCCTGTAACTCGGTAAACTCCTTAACAAGTTCGGTAGTAAGATCGGTTTTTGCAAGCCTCACAGCCGTCAGTAAAGCTTCTCGATTAGCCGGTACTCTAGTGTAGTTCGTTCGGACCGCCTCAACAGTTGACGCCATGCTATTAAGATGATCCTCCCAATGCGCAATAATTGGCGCAATTCTCTTAAGATGGTCCGCCAAATGCTCTGCAATACGTAAATTCTCTTCCGTCTTCCAGTGATAGCTGCCTAACTCCTTCTGGAAGGTTACGGCCTTGAGGCTCTCGACGCGCGCGGTGAGCGGCTTCTTCTGGTCGAAGTCCCAAAAGAAGCGCGCATCCTTGAAACGAGCCGTGAGCACGCGCGCATTGCCATGCCGGATGATCTCCCGGCCCTCGTCGTTCACATGGGTATTGAGCACTGCGAGGAAGTGCGGAGCCAGCTTGCCGCCAGCGTCTTCAACGGCAAAATACTTCTGGTGATCGCGCATCACCGTGACCAGCACCTCTTCCGGCAGGGCCAGGTACTCGGGCTCAAAGTCGCCCAGCACCACCGAGGGCCACTCGGTGAGATGAACCACGGTCTCAAGCAGCGCTGCGTCTTCGCGCCAGCGAGCGCCGGCGACGGTGCGCGTCGCCTCGTCCAGAGCCTTGCGGATCGACTGCCTGCGCTCGGCCACATCCACCGCGACGTAGGCCTTGCGCAGGGTTTCAACATAGCTCTTTGGCGTATCCAGAACCACCGGGGCTTCGCCGTGCAGAATGCGATGACCGCGGCTGGCGTTGCCCGCCTTGATGCCGGCAATCTCCAGCGGAACAATCACCGAATCGAGCAGCGCGACGACCCAGCGCACCGGACGCACAAACCGTTCCGGCTTGCCGGCGCGCCAGTACATATTCTTGGCCCAGTAGAGGCTGAGCACTTCCTTGGGCAACTCGGCCGCAAGCAGCTCAGAGGCCGCCCGGCCCAGCCGCTTCACGGTCGCGCCCACGTACTCGCCCTTGGCGTTGGCGACCTTTGTCAGAGCTTCAACGGCCACGCCCGCCTTTTTGGCAAAGGCTTCGGCCGCCTTGGTCGGCGCGCCGTCTTTGAACGCCACCTTCCACGACGGACCGGTCAACTGCTCCTCGGTATCGGCCTGCACGGCAAGCACGTCCGTAACCAGGACGGCCAGACGGCGCGGCGTGGAGTAGGTGGCCAGTTTGGCATCGGCCCCGAGCAGCCGCTCCCGCGTGAGCAGATCGCAAACCCGCTTGCCCAGTTCGGCCTCAGCCCCGGCAATCATGCGGGCCGGAACCTCTTCCAGCCCAATCTCTAACAAAAAATCAGCCATAACTTGTGTGTCTTTCTGCAATCTGTTCCAGCCCGATTGTGGTGAACCGAAGAAAAGCAACCGCAGATCCTTAGACTCGCTGCGCTCGCTCAGGATGACAGCATTTGTGGTGATTAGAGCATTTTGGCTTTTGCTGTAGACTTCCGTGCCCCATCCTTTCCGCTTTTTTCTGCGGAAAGGGTGGGATACCAAACACAATTTCGGTCTACAACATTTCCAAAAATGCTCTAATCCTTTAAAGCAGTATCAATCACCGAATCACTTGCTCAATCACGCCGCCTGCTGCGCCGCATACGCTTTGGCCACACCCACGGCCAACGTGCGAATGCGTCCAATCACGCCCACCCGCTCAGTGACGCTGATGGCTCCGCGCGCGTCCAAAAGGTTGAACAGGTGCGAGCACCTGAGCGCCAGTTCATAAGTCGCCAGCAGCGGGAAACGGCGCTTATCGACGGCGCTTGCGTCTTCATTCGCAAAGAGCGCGTTGGCCTGCTCAATCAGCGCCTTGGCCTCGCCCTCATAGAGGTTGAAGTGTGTCCACAGCTTGTCTACATCGGCAAACTCGAAGTTATACACGCTGAACTGCAACTCCTCGGCCAGCCTGACATCGCCATAAGTGACCGGCGCGCCCGTCTCCAGATCGCGCGCCCATACGATGTCGTAGATCGAGTCCACATCCTGCAAAAACGCCGCAATGCGCTCCAGCCCATAAGTCAGCTCAGAGCAGATGGGGTCCAGATCGAGACCGCCGCACTGCTGGAAGTAAGTGAACTGGGTAATCTCCAGCCCGTCAAGCATGACCTGCCAGCCCACGCCCCATGCGCCGCCCGCGGGCCACTCCCAGTTGTCCTCTTCAAACTTGAGGTCGTGCTGGGCGAGGTCGATGCCTATGGCCTGCAACGATTCCAGATAGAGCTCCTGCACGTTGACCGGCGGAGGCTTCAGAATCAGTTGGAACTGGGTGTGCTTGAAGAGGCGGTTGGGGTTCTCGCCATAGCGCCCGTCGGCCGGCCGCCGCGAGGGCTGCGCATACCCCACGCGATAGGGCTTGGGCCCTTGTACGCGCAGAAACGTCTCTGGCGACATGGTGCCTGCGCCCACTTCAACGTCATAGGGCTGCTGCAGCACGCATCCGCGAGCCGCCCAAAAGCCCTGCAAGCGGAACAAAAGTTCCTGAAAGGTGAGCGCGGCGGGTTTGGCAGGGGATACAACCGGTGATGATGAAACGGAGGATAAGGTCACTCGGAACTCTCTCTACGTCGGGACTGAGCCAATTTTATCAGCCCTGATCAACCACCCAGCCTCGCCAACGCCTCGGCCGAGCGCAGCTTGCGCTCCAGGTGCCGCTCCATGGACTGCAACGTGAACTGCCGCAGATCTTGCGCACGCCGCCGAGGCCACGCTTCGGCGGCAAAGGCCGACGCCGGCGCGCGCAACATTCGCTGCGCCAGTTGCCACGAATCCGCCGAAAGACCGCTCGCGTTGCCGCCGCGATGACGCGGGCAAAACAGGCCATCGCCGAAGAGGTTGAAGCTGGCCTCGCCCGCCGCCAGCGCCTCGCCGCAGGCCGTGCAGTGGGCGATGTCCGGCAGCAGGCCCATCAGCCGCGTCATCCACAGAGAGAAATAGGTCAGAGGCATCCAGGGCCGCTCCACCGTGGTCTGCTCCAGCACCGCAACCACCAGCCGGAAGACCGTCTCCTGCGGGTCGTGATCGGGCAGCACCTCGTCCAGCACCTCGGCAAAGAAGCTCAGCACCGTCATTCGCGCAAGATCCACCGGAGCCGAGAGCGGCGAGCGCATGATTTCAAGCTGATCGAGCCTCACCAGCTCCTGGCGGGGCCGCTCGGCAAACCAGGCCCGCGCCACCGTCATCGGCTCCAGCGCCCCGCCGAAGCGCTTGCGGCTCTTGAGCGCCGACTTGGCCACGCCCCGCACCTTGCCGTAATCGCGCGTGAAAAAGCTCACGATCAGGTCGGCCTCATGCACCGGCCAGGTGCGCAAAACCACGGCTTCTGAGGTGAGTACGCCCATGCGTCTACTATCTTCGCATTGCAGCCGGCTCCCGATCTTGGCTTACAATAGAGGCAGAGGTTCCAAATGCCTTCCGCAATGGTCACCTTCAATGGCCGCATCACTCTCCCCTCGCACGTCCGCAAACAACTTGGACTCAAGACCGGCGATAGCGTCGATTTTGTCGAAATCGAGAAGGGGCGGTTTGCCATCGTGCCCGGCGCCGGATCGATCCCCGCATCCATCGAGGATCCCAAGGGTTGGATTCCGCAACTGGATTTCTCCCCCGCCATGGAAGAAATGGACGAAGCAACCCTGTAGGCTTCCGCAAAAAAGATTTGACGAACCGAAGAGCTCAGCGCCTCGGTGCATCTCCCTTTGCATGAGCGGCCTCGCGGCACACACGCAAAGACGCGCATCCCGGCCAGCGGAACGCGCGTCTCAAAAACAAACTCAAAACTGCTTAACGTCCGAAGTGCGTGGCGTTCTTCTCGGTAAATTGAGCCCACTTTTCCGGCAGGTCGTCGGCGGCAAAGATGGCCGAAACCGGGCAGGCCGGGACGCACGCGCCGCAGTCGATGCACTCGACCGGGTCAATGAACAACTGATCGGCCTCGCCAAAGCCGCTTTCGTCCTTCTTGGGGTGGATGCAATCGACAGGACAGGCGTCCACACAGGCGGTGTCCTTGGTGCCGATACAGGGTTCTGCAATGACGTATGCCATCTTTGAATTCTCCGGGGAACTAAACTCTCGACGTGATAGTAGCACAGGAACCCAAAGGCTGACTCCGCCACGCGCAAGCGTCTTCCGTGGTGCGGGAACCGGGAGAATCAACCTCCCGGTTCTCCGGCCCAAAGCGAAACCGGCCAAGAGCGCTGTTACCGGGCCGCCGCCCGCGCTGCCCGGTGCGCCGCAAACTCCTGCGGCGTGGGGATGGGCGCCAGATCGCGGCCCGCAAACATATCGCTGAACAAGCCCAGCAACTCCTCGTGAATCAGGCCGTTCGAGGCCAGAATCTCCCGGCTGTCCAGCCGGAATTTGCCGCCGGAAAAGTCCGTCACCCGTCCGCCGGCCTCTTCCACCAGCAGGATTCCCGCCGCCGTGTCCCAGGGGTTCAGCTTGAACTCCCAAAAGCCTTCCATGCGGCCGCAGGCAACGTAGGCCAGGTCCAGCGCGGCCGAGCCCGCCCGCCTTACTCCGTGCGAGCGCAGCGTGAATTCCTGGTAAAAATGGATGTTCGGGCTGTCGTGGCGCTTGCGGCTGGGGAAGCCGGTAGCCACCAGCGATTCGCCCAGTTCCAGCGTGCGCGAAACTCGCATCGGCTTGCCGTTCAGCAGCGCGCCCCGTCCCCGCTCGGCGGTGAAGAGTTCGTCGCGCATGGGGTCGTAAATGACCGCTGCCACCAGCCTTCCATCCTCGTCCGGCTTGAGCCCCGCGGGGCGCTGTTCCAGGCCCAGCGAGACGCAGAAATGCGGGAATCCATGGGCAAAGTTGGTGGTCCCGTCCAGCGGGTCAACATACCAGCGAAACTCGGCCTGCAGCCGCTCGCGCGTGCCCTCTTCGCCAAAGATGCCGTGCTCCGGGAAGGCCGCGCCCAGCCGTTCGCGGATCAGCGCCTCGGATGTGCGGTCGGCCACCGTCACCAGGTCCACGTCGCCCTTGTACTCGGTCTCAACGCCCTGGGCCAGAAACTCGCGCAGCCGCGCTCCGGCCTCGCGGGCAATGACCGCGGCCTTGGGAACCCAGGCGAACTCGACAGCCGCCGCGCCGCTCAAGAGGCTGCCTCGTCTGGAACCGCCTCGTTCGCGACTGCTTCGTTCACGGCTGGCTCGCTCACGACTGACTGGCTCGCGGCTGGCCTGCCCGCCCCCTCCGTGCGCGGAAGGCGCTTACGCCCGGTTTCTGTAACAGTGCAGATCTGATGCTTGTAGATAAAGAGGTTTGGCTTGCCCTCGCGCGTCAGGCGCAACATGCCGTCGTCGAAGTACTCGATCCAGCCGCGCACGGTCTCGCCGTCGCGCAGTTTGATCTGGACGGAAACCTGGCGGTCGCTGAGAGAACGCAAGTAGAGCGCTTCCTGGCCGGTTTCGCCCGGAGGAGGCGTCTTGGAACGGCGGCGCGAGGACAAGGGAGAGGTCATGCTGTGATTTTAGGGCATTTTTCTAGTAGGTGTAGAGTGACTTTGAGAGGGCACGGCTTTACAGGATGCGGAAAAACTCTTTCCGGTGTGCAAGAAGTGTCAGGGCATGACTTTAAAGCCTGCCCTGAGCGCAGCCGAAGGGTGCCGTAAGTTACTGATAATAAACTATGGGCTTTACAGGATGCGGAAAAACTCATTCCGGCGGGCAAGAAGCGTCAGGGCACGACTTTAAAGCCAGCCCTGCGCGCAGCCGAAGGGTGCCGTAAGTTGCTGATAATAAACTATGGGATTTACAGGCTGCGGAAAAACTCATTTCGGTGTGCAAGAAGCGTCAGGGCACGACTTCAGTCGTGCCGTAAGCTGCTGATAATAAACGACGGGCTTTAGCCCCTGCGGGAACGCTCCGCCCTCTACACCATCAGGAAAAATGCTCTAGATGCAGCGCCCGCTGAAACAGCCGGCCAGCGATGCAGGAATGGGCCAATTTCCGAAAAGGCGACCATCCAAGCGCAACCTCAATCCCGGCCCCTGCGGCGTTTTCGAGGAGTGATACCGACAATCGCGCGTAATCGGCTGTCTATGAGCGCATTGGCTGAAATCATCAGTTGAGGTCATGTATCGCTAAACACACTCAGATTCGGCGTACTGAAGCATCGGTTCGACTGGCCCGTGGCGTAGGATAAATTCTCTGGCGCAGTTTCGAGCGTAGAGGATTTTATGGAAGGCGGCATGGCAGTTTCGATCAGGTATTGGGTGTCGACAGACAGCCCGTTCGGGTTCCCTGACCTTCAAGGCATCGACGAGTTCCGAAGCGAACTAGCAAAGGAATACGCTGCTTTAGTTCGTGGTCGGCCTGCTGGAGCCGGAGGGCCGGTCCACATGCTGGCCCAGATTATTTCTGGTATTCCTTGGACCCACGTTGTCCAGCTCATTATTGACGGTGCTGCCTACGACCTTATCAAGGAGGGCTCGAGATCGTTTATTCTCAGACCCTTCATATCCGCTTTTCGAAAACTTAGGGAGAGGAACCAGGATAGACTGGTCGATCTGGCAGAGCTTCAAATTGATTTTGAGGATTTTCAGCTCATCGTTCACGAGGTCGCGAGCGATACTATCATCGATCACTTGGAAGTGATCCTCCAAAGCGTGGCCGAACATTATCCTCGGCTTCTACGACCGAATGGCGAACCGCCTGCCGAAATCCATGTTCCTGTGTTTGAAGATCCAGATCCAGAGCGCTCGTGCCGATTCCGTGAAACCGCCCGTGTCGACGAACCAATCAGAGGGAAAGCTCCGGACGATTATCTTTCGTTCTGGGGGCTAGTTTTCGATCACGCCTGGCCTTCCAAAGTGTACGACGTCCGAAATGCAAAGGTGCTCGACGAGAAGTTCAACACGATATCAGAGCATTGGGAACAGCTTCGACAGATGTCAGAGGCTAAGCTGAGATCTTCGCCAGATGCCGCTTTCTAGTCAGAGTGGCTTCCGCATGGATATCCCGAGCCTATCCATCCATTGCTCAAGCTCTTCGATACGCCTCTCGGTCAGTCTCACTCGAGTTCGCGCCGCATCAAGCTCTCCCTGATTTCCATTCATTTGCACTGAAGCGAAGAAGACAGCTTCGTGCCCAACATAGGCATCCCAAGCTTCTTCCATTGCGCGGAATGCCTCCTGTTCCATTTTGGAATGCAGATGGCCTTCCGCAAATGTGTCTTCTAACGCTTTTAGGCTGCTCCGAAGATCGATCTCCTTAGCCGCTGCCGCCTTATATGCATCCTCCCTCGTAATCGGACCTGCCGGATTAAGGAAGCGAGCAACCGCATAGTGGCAGCCGCGGGCAAACATATAGCAGGAGTGGGACAATCGTTTAATTTCCGAGTTCGGTATCGAGTGCATTCGTTGGCCTTCGTGGCAGATGATGTGGCGAAGTTCGAGGGCACGCCTCACATCTGCAATCACTAGAGCAGGGTTCTCCAGCACCGGCTCTTCTTCATCCGGCTCACGAGTTCTCTCCATTAACCGAACAAAGTCAGTCGCGAGCAGCTTTGTCATGAAACCTGCAACCTGTTCAAAGTTGCTGAACCCGACTGTGTGAGCCACGAGTTCGCCGACCGTAAGCCGCTTTCCTACAAGTGCTACGGCAACATCGTGAGACAATCTTATCGGTAGATCGTCCAGTCGAATGTTGTTCAAGAATCGTCCGTCGCCAGAATCGATTAGCCTCCGAATCTGCCACCGAAAATAGGTTTCGATTGCGGCGATGCTGGCCACTATGAAGTACGCATGAAGCTCGTCTTCTTCGTTGTCCTTTAGCTTTTGCGTTGACATCGCGATTGTAAGTAGCTTGAGAATTCCGCTGTCGAAATCGTCAACGAAAGTCAGCCGACCGCGTATCTCTGCAATCTCTGCTAGTGTAGCGTCTCATGCAGATCGTCTTTTATTGAGCGTAGTTTGAGCGCGGGTGACCTTTTCGAGGATGTCGTTCGCCTTTGCGGTCCAGAT
>Ga0224554_1002049_pt1 | contig 11171 bp, 10 predicted proteins | sample 714S22024metaG_FD_180666 | JGI IMG/M metagenome (GOLD analysis project Ga0224554, IMG submission 180666) | Peat soil microbial communities from Stordalen Mire, Sweden - 717 S2 20-24 | ecosystem: Environmental > Terrestrial > Soil > Wetlands > Peat | place: Sweden: Norrbotten County, Stordalen...
GGGAAGGGGAACGGACGAAGGCTTTCTCCGCTACCAACGGTGGATGCGTCGGCGGCAGGAGGTTCGGCGCAGTTGTTTTATACGCATCCGCACGGGGAAATCTGGCTGGGCGATTCGGTGGAATGGTTGAGAGGACTCGACCCCGGCTCAGTGGACCTCGTTTTTGCCGACCCGCCATACAACCTGAAAAAGGCGGAGTGGGACACGTTTGAATCGCAGCAGGAGTATGTCGCGTGGTCGGTCCGGTGGATAGAGCAGGCGGCGCGGGTGTTGAAACCGCAAGGGACGCTCTACATCTGCGGCTTTTCGGAAATTTTGGCCGATCTGCGGCTGCCGGCGGCGCGGTTTTTCAAGGGTTGCCGGTGGCTGGTCTGGCATTACAAGAACAAGGCCAATCTGGGCGACGACTGGGGGCGTTCGCATGAAAGCATTTTGCATTTCCGCAAGGGGCGTGAGTTCACGTTCAACGTGGACGACGTGCGGATTCCCTACGGCGAGCACACGTTGAAATATCCGGCCCATCCCCAGGCCGAAACCAGCCAATATGGCAAGGCCGCCAACAAGGACCATATCTGGCATCCGCATCTGCGCGGGGCGAAACCCAAGGACGTGCTGGAAATCCCGACGACGTGCAACGGGATGCACGAGAAAACGCCGCATCCGACGCAGAAGCCGGAGGAGTTGCTCCGCAAGATTGTTCTCGCCTCGTCCAAAGCCGGCGACCTGGTGATTGATCCGTTTCTTGGTTCCGGCACGACGGCGGTGGTGGCGGAGCAATTGCAGCGGCGGTGGAAAGGCTGCGATTTGAGCGCCGAGTATTGCCAGTGGGCGGCAAAGCGCATTGATCTGGTCGAAGATTGGCCGATTGAAAAATGGGTTCGTTACGATGAGCAAAACGCCGAAAGGAGAAAGTCCATCCGAAGTCGTCGGCTCGGTCAAGACCACCAGCAAAGACCGCATAGACAAGATTATTCTCGACAAGTTTCTATTGACAAAACTTCTGGGCCGCGAAATCCCGGTGGTGGCGATTTTCCTCCATGATGTTCAACGCGCGAGAAGGGGCCAAAGCATTTTCGGCATCAACTCGACCTTCAAGAGCAATCACTTTCTCGGCTATACGGTTGCGTTGAACAAATTGGACGGCGTTTATTATGTTGACCCGCGTCCGGAGATGTTGAGCAACGAACTGTTGCGCGAACAAATCCGGGATTTTCAAAGTTTTCTCGTGCGCGACCTGTGGATTTTGGCGCGGGATTAAACGACCGGCAGGGATTTGATTCGCGACCTTTCGGCGCAGGTCTTTTGCGCGCGGCTTTGAGGATGGGGGCTTGATGGGGCGGCAGGGGGAAGGGGATTCCGTCGGCGAGTCGCCGACGGGGGCGACCGGGTCGGTCGCGCTACCCTCGAAATGCAAGGGAGCGTGTGTTCAGGACAATGGGATTCCGTCAGCGAGACGCTGACGGGAGCGACAGTGAGAACAACATCGTGCTGGCCCGCTGAGCGCCTGGGACGGTCGCGGTCCCCGGAGGACTGCTGAGGATCGGGGGTTATCGGCGGAAGGGGGGCGGGGGGATTTTGAGGACGAGTTTTCGCGCTTCTTCGGGGGTGGCGGCTTCCCTGGCCAGCGGGAGGAGAAGCCATTTTTCGGGGAAGATGAAGCTCTCGCCGGGAGCGAGTTTGGTTTCGGGGCTTAACGGATCCAATTCGGTGACGCGGCGGTCGAAATAGACTTCCACCGAGTTGCCGCCTTCGGAGTAATCGCCGCCGGGGGAAAATAAGTAGTATTTGACAAAGAGGAGGCGGCCGCGCGTGTAGGCGATCCATTGGCCGTCGCTGTCGGCCCCCAGGCGGGTGACGTCGCCGCCGGTCCGGGCCACGAGGACATTGTCAATCACACTGACGAAGGGCGAGGCGGGATGGTCGCCGTCGTAGTAGATGGGGCCGCTGGTTTGGCGGGCCTGGGACCAGCGGGATTTGAAACGGCTCTTTGGGTTGAGGGGAACGAGCACGAAGCCGCCGCCTTTGCAGGAGGTGCGGTCGGCCAGGGAATACTGGACGGTTTTGCCGGAGACGTTGCGCAGGCGTTGCACCAGGCCCAGTTCGCCGGTGTCGCCTGCGAGGACAAATTCCTTGTCGAGTTCCACGCCGAGGGCTGGATCGGGCGGGCTGAAAACTTTGGCGGAGAAATTGGCGCCGGCCTGCCAGCGCTGGCGCCCTTCGGAGAGTTGCCAGTGGTCGGGCAGAGGCCGGGGGCCGGCGGACACGTCGCACTGGTAGCCGCCGAGAAAGAGGTCCTCGTTTTTTGCGCCGAGCAACGCGCCCTGGCTGATGGAGTTTTCCAGCAGGATGTTGGTGGTGTTCAGGCTGTAATGGACGATGCGGCCGCCGACTTCCGGGACGATGACGACTTGGACGGGGATTTCGCTGGCGTTGAGAAAAAGGCAGTTGGCCCATCCGGTGTAATCGCGCATTTCGACGCCGGGCGGCAGGTCGCGGAGGGTCTGGCTGTGGCCGGTGGCCAACCCGAGCCACAGGGTGATGGGAAATGATAAATGATAAATGATAAATGATAAAAGGCGTGTCGCGGAGGAGGCCATTTTACTTGAGCAAATCGGCGACCATGGCCTTGAGTTGGGCGGGGGGATAGGGTTTGCTCAAAAACCGGTCCACCTTGGCGGGATGATGCAGGGTGACGGAACCATCCACGGTGCCGCTGGCCAAAATGGTTTTCATCGAGGGGTGAATCTTGTGGCAGTTGATAATCAATTCCAGTCCATTGATGGAATTGGATCCCAGGTCGTAATCGGTCACCAGCAACGCGGGCTTGGGCGCGCTCCCGCCCAGGGCCTGGAGGAGGAGGCCGGGGTCGGTGAATGACTTGACGGAGCAGCCGGCGGATTGCAGGACCGAGGCGGCGAACTCCACCAGCATGGGCGAGTCGTCCACGATGAAGATGAGGGGGGAGTTGCTTTCGGCGGAGGCGGGCGCGGCGTTGCTCTGGTTCATAATTATGCTGACCGGACGGCACGAATTTAAACGCGAAGATGGGCGCTGGCAAGAAGGTTCCTGGAGGGCGAAACCAAATAAAGCCGGCTTGCCAAACGCGGCGCGTTTTGGCAGTTTCGCCGGCATGGAATCCCATGAAATTGTGCGCGAGGTCTTTGAGAAGATCAGCCCCAAACACCTGGCGGGTGAAATGGGTCTTTCGCTTTCCATGGTGTACAAATGGGCCGAGCCACCGGCGCAAAAAAGCGGGGCGGCCAATCCGTTGGACCGCGCGGCCCTGCTGATGAAGTGCAGCGGGGACAAACGGATTGTGCAATGGCTTTGCCAGCAGTCGGGCGGTTTTTTCATCGAGAATCCAAAAGTCGGCCGTCCCCATCCGGCATTCCTGGTGCCGGCCACCAACAGCGTCGTGCAGGAATTTGCCGATTTGCTCGGTGTGATCGCCGACTCGGCGCACGACAACCAGGTCACGGCCAGGGAAGCCGAATCCATCCGGGCGCGGTGGGAGGAATTGAAATCGGTCACGGAGGAGTTCGTGCGCGGTTGCGAAGAGGGGGATTACCGCGCCATCAAACACACCGGCTCCGGCAAAAAATGAAGGCCAATTGACTTTTCTTCCGCAGGTTTTGGCCTTAGATTGACAAGCAAAAGATTATGGCCAATGCAACCAACAAAACCGGGGGGACGCCGGCCAGGCGGTCCGGGCCGGAGGAAGAAACGGACTACAACCCGCCGCCCAGCCTGCCCTTGCAGATGTTTCTGTTCTGCGCGTTTCTGGTGACGGTCGCGGCCTACGTGGTGGGCCAGCGGTCCGACAGCGCCTCCGAGAAACTGGCGGCGACGCTGCGGGAGGAGAAGCTGGACCGGCAGGTTGTTGACAGAAACAAGTATCTGGCCTACGTCAAACTCGGATTCCGGGCGGAAGAACAAAAGGACTTTGCGGGAGCGGTTTCCAATTTCCAGAACGCCGTACTCCTGGAAAATATCGGCGAGGCGCACTACAACCTGGGCAACGCCCTGCTGCTGCTCTCGCGCACCAATGACGCGCTGAAGGAATTCCAGGCGGCGCTGGCCCTGGACCCCAAGCTGAAAGCCCTGGCGCCACCCGGGGGCAAGCCGTGACGGCGGAAGTGGCAGGGCCGTCCCGGCCCTGATCCAGCGGCGAGACGCCGCTGCCACCTTGCTTAATACTTGGGAACGTTGTGGTCCACTTCGTCGGCCCAGGCATTGATGCCTCCGCGGACGCTCTTCAAATACTTGTAGCCTTGCTCGCGCAGGAACTCGAGCGCCTTGAGCGAACGCCCGCCACTCTTGCAATGGATGTAAATATGCTGGTTGGCCTCCAGCTCGGTGAAGCGCTGCGGCAACGCGCTCAAGGGAATGAGTGTCACTCCCTCGATGTGGGCGATTTGATATTCGTCCGGCTCGCGCACATCAATCACCTTGATGCCGAGTTTGGGGTCGTCAAGGGCCTGTTTCATTTCCTGCACCGTCACTTCGTCGGGATTGGCGGCGGGCTGGGCTGGAGTGCTGGGAATGCCGCAGAAACTTTGGTAATCAATCAGTTCGGTGATGGTGGGGTTTTCCCCGCACAAGGGGCATTGCGGATCGCGGCGCAACCGAAGCTCGCGGAACTTCATTTCCAGGGCGTTGAGGATGAGCAGCCGGCCAATGAGCGAACTGCCCTTGCCCAGCGCCAATTTCAAAATCTCGGTGGCCTGGATGCAGCCGATAATGCCGGGCAGCACGCCCAGCACGCCACCTTCCGCGCAACTGGGTACCATGCCGGGCGGCGGCGGTTCGGGATATAAACAGCGGTAACAAGGGCCGTTCAAGTGCGGCGCAAACACGCTGGCCTGTCCTTCAAACCGGAAAATGGAACCGTAGATGTTGGGCTTCTTCAGCAGGACGCAGGCGTCATTGGTCAGGTAGCGCGTGGGGAAATTATCCGTGCCGTCCACCACGATGTCGTAGGGGGCGAGAATCTCCAGGGCGTTTTCGCTGGTGAGCCGCACGGGGTGGAGGGCGACCTCGACGTTGGGATTGATGCGGTGGATGGTGTCGCGGGCCGATTCCAATTTAGGGCGGCCCACGTCGGGGGTGCCGTGGATGATCTGGCGCTGGAGATTGGAAAAATCCACCGTGTCAAAATCCACCAGGCCGAGCTTGCCGATGCCGGCGGCGGCCAGGTACATGGCGATGGGCGAACCCAGCCCGCCCGCGCCGATGCACAGGACACTGGTCGAACAAATCTTCTTCTGCCCGGCCAGACCGACCTCCGGCAGAATCAAGTGGCGCGAGTAGCGCCGGATTTCCTCATTGTCCAATTGCATAACAAAGCTGACGTTGCAGAATAATGGAGCCGATGGATAAAGCAAGCGGCTTGGCGCAGGGCGGGGCTTGGGGGAGGGATCATTTCTTAATCTTAGTTCAAACGATTCAAAAAAAACTGGCGCGGGCCGCCCTCTTCACCCAACATCCTTCCGTTCGATTGGCATGAAAGCAAAAATAATCGTCACTCCCAAAAAAGCCGTGCTCGACCCGCAGGGCAAAACCGTCGCCAACGCCCTGGAACAGATGGGCTACAAGGGCATCGGCGCCGTTCACGTCGGCAAATACCTCGAAATTGACCTGCCCGCCGGCGACAAGGAATCCTGGCGCGGGCGGCTGGAGGAGGCCTGCCGCAAGATCTTGAGCAATCCCGTCATTGAGGATTACCAGGTGGAGATCGAATAAATGAACTTCGCCGTCTTGCAATTCCCGGCCTCCAACTGCGACCAGGACGCCCTTCATGTTGTCAAGAATGTTCTGGGCCAGTCCGCGCGCTTCGTCTGGCACAAGGAAAATTCCCTCGCCGGCATGGACGCCGTGATCGTTCCCGGCGGATTCAGCTACGGCGATTATCTGCGCACCGGGGCGATTGCCCGTTTCAGCCCCATCATGCAGGCGGTGCAAGCCTTTGCCGCGCGGGGCGGCCCGGTGCTGGGGATTTGCAACGGCTTTCAAATCCTGTGCGAAGCCGGCCTCCTGCCCGGCGCGCTCATCCGCAACCGCTCCCTCCAGTTTCGTTGCGAGCACATTTTCCTCAAGATCGCCGCGCACGACAGCCCGTTTACCAGCAAGATTCCCGAAGGCAAACTCCTGCGCCTTCCCATCGCTCACGGCGAGGGCTGTTATTTTGCCGACGACGCCACCGTGGAAAAACTCCAGGCCAACCGTCAAATCCTCTGGCAATACGTCAACGCGGCGGGCGAGGCGACCGAGCGATCCAACCCGAACGGTTCGCTGCGCAACATCGCGGGGATCTGCAACGAGGCGCGCAACGTGGCCGGCCTGATGCCCCATCCCGAACGCGCCAGCGAGCCGCTCCTGGGCAGCGCCGACGGCCTGCTGATTTTTGAGAGCCTGCTGGCCTGGCTCCAGGCCAAGGTCGCCCAGGCGGCGTAGATTGGCAAAACACCAAATGAAAATCCCGCACCCCATTGCCCGCGCCTTCCCAATCGGTAGGGTGAGACTCCGTCGAACCCTGACTCGATTTCCGGAAAAAAGCCACGGCTCGACGGAGTCTCGCCCTACCGTGAAAAATTTATCGAACGAATGAAACATGAGTTAAACATATCAACTCAAATTGAAAAGGCGTTCCAAGCGTGGCCGCAGGTCGAACCGGCGTTGCGCGTGCCGCACAACGACCGCGAATACCGCCAGCTCGTGAAGCAGCTCGACCGTCTCGTTGACGAAGTGGGCGAGGACGAAAACCACCCGCTCGCCTCCATGATGGAAGTTCTTGGCGTGCTCATCGAAAAATACGAGGACGAGCATGTGGCGGAACTGGTTTGATTATGATGGCGAACCCCCATCACCCCTGAACTGGTCGCCATGAACAACCATCGCGCGGTTTCCCTGAAAATTTGATGCCGTGAAAACCCGTTCGCCCCGGCAAAAAAATTCCGCCGTCCCCCGTCTGAGCCAAAGCGCGGGACGCCCGAATTACTCCGCTTGGTCGGGCGGCATCGCGGCCTTGCTGGAGGAGGCGCGCCGGCAATCCGCGCGTTCCGTCAACGCCATCCTCACCGCAACCTACTGGGAAATCGGCCGCCGCATCGTGGAATTTGAACAGCGGGGGGTAAATCGCGCGGGTTACGGTGAAGAAACCTTGCGCCGGCTTTCACAGGATTTGACCAAACGATTTGGTCGCGGCTTTGGCTACATCAATCTTGGCATGATGCGCCGGTTTTTTATGGCTTGGCCGCCCGATACAATTGTTCAGACGCTGTCTGAACAATTCCACAAAGGTTCAGATTTGCCAATTGTTCAGACGCTGTCTGAACAATTCAAGGCACTTCAAATTTGCCAGACGCCGTCTGGCAAATCTGCCGCGCCCATTCATGGGACGCCATCTCGCATTGCTTCGGTTGACCTCGCGCTCTATCTCGAAACCCTCACGCACGCCTTTCCGCTTTCGTGGTCGCATTACGTTCGTTTGCTCACCGTCGAGAAACCCGAAGCCCGCCGGTTTTACGAAGCCGAATCCTTGCGCGGCGGCTGGAGCGTGCGGCAACTAGATCGCCAGATCAGCACCCTCTTTTACGAACGCACCGCGCTCTCCAAGAACAAGGCCGGGATGCTCACCCTCGGCGCAAAACGGCGTCCCGAAGACACGGTGAGCGCCGAGGAGGAAATCAAAAGCCCGTATGTGCTGGAATTCCTCAACCTGCGCGACGACTATGCCGAAAGCGATTTGGAGGACGCGCTCGTCCGCCATCTCCAGTCATTTCTGCTGGAGTTGGGAAATGATTTCACCTTTGTCGCGCGGCAGAAGCGGATTCGCGTCGGCAAGCAATGGTATCGCATTGACCTGTTGCTGTTTCATCGGCGGTTGCGCTGCCTGTTCATTTTCGATTTGAAGCTGGGCCGTTTCACGCACGCCGATGCGGGTCAGATGAATCTGTATGTGAATTACGCCGCCGAACATCTGACGTTGCCGGAGGAAAACCCTCCCGTCGGCCTCGTTCTGTGTTCCGAAAACGACGAAGCCGTGGCGCGCTATTCGATGGGCAACCTCACGAACAAAATTCTCACGGCGCAATACAAGTTGGTCCTCCCCGACCCGCGCCTGCTGGAACAAGAAATTGAGAAGACACGCCGCCTGCTTGAATCTCCCGCACGGCGGATGTCCCAAAAACAACTTAAGCCATGACCGAACCTGCCATCACCCCTGAACTGGTCCAACAGCACAATCTCACTCCCGAGGAGTACGGGAAGATCAAGGCGCTGCTGGGACGCGAACCCACTTACACCGAACTGGGCGTCTTCTCCGTCATGTGGAGCGAGCATTGCTCCTACAAAAACACCCGCCCGCTCCTCAAAACTTTCCCCACCAAATCGCCGCGCATTCTGGTCGGCGCGGGCGAGGAAAACGCCGGTATTATTGACATCGGCGACGGCCTGGCCATCGCCTTCAAAATCGAGTCGCACAACCATCCCAGCGCCGTCGAGCCATTCCAGGGCGCGGCCACCGGCCTGGGCGGCATCATCCGCGATATTTTCACCATGGGCGCGCGCCCGGTCTGCGCCATGGATTCCCTGCGCTTCGGCCCCATCACGGATGAGCAATCCGCAATCCGCAATCCGCAATCCGCAATCCAAAACAACCGCCGTCTCTTCGCGGGCGTGGTCAGCGGCGTGGCCCATTACGGCAATTGTTTCGGCATCCCCACCGTCGCCGGCGAAGTTTATTTTGACAAATCTTTCGAGGGGAATCCGCTCGTCAACGTCTTCTGCCTCGGCGTCCTGCGCCACGAACAGATTGCGCGCGGCGCGGCCAAGGGCCTGGGCAATCCTGTTTTCTACGTCGGCCCCGCCACCGGTCGCGACGGTCTGGCCGGCGCTGCCTTCGCCTCGCAGGATTTGACCGAGGCCTCCGCCGACGGCCAGCGCGGCGCGGTGCAGGTGGGCGATCCCTTTATGGAAAAACTGGTGTGCGAGGCCTGCCTCGAACTCCTCGCCACCGGCGCCGTCGCCGGCATTCAGGACATGGGCGCCGCCGGCCTGACCTGTTCTACCTGCGAAACCGCCGCCCGCGCCGGCACCGGCATCGAAATCGAATTGGATCTTGTCCCGCAACGCGCCCCGGGCATGACGTCCTACGAGATCATGCTCAGCGAGTCGCAGGAACGCATGCTCATCATCGTCCAGGCGGGCCGCGAGGAAGAAGTCAAGCGTATTTTCGACAAATGGGACCTGCCCTGGGCCTTGATCGGCCATGTCACCGATACCGGCCGCATGGTCGTCAAGTCCGGCGGCCGTGTGGTGGTGGATGTTCCCGCCAAGAAACTCGCGGACGAAGCCCCGGTGTATCAGCCCCCGGCGCGCGAGCCGGCCTATCTGCAAGCCGTCCGCCAGTTCACCCTGGCCGGCGTGCCGGAACTGGAGGACGCGGCTGGCGCGCTGCGCCAGTTGCTCGCCTGGCCCACCATCGCCTCGAAGAACTGGGTCTATCGCCAATACGACCACATGGTGCGCGACGGTTCCGTCGTCATGCCCGGCTCCGATGCCGCCGTCATCCGCATCAAGGAAGATTCCCTTCCAAACGGAGCCGCCCCCGGCGCTCCCGTCGTAGAAAAATTCATCGCCATGACGGTGGATTGCAACGCCGCCTACGTTTATCTGGATCCGTATGAAGGCGCCAAAATCGCGGTGGCCGAAGCGGCCCGCAATCTCGCCTGTTCCGGCGCCGTGCCGCTGGGCGCGACGGACAATCTCAATTTCGCCAGCCCGCGCAATCCCGAACTGTTCTGGCAGCTCAAAGAATCCGTGCGCGGCCTGGCCGAGGCCTGCCGCGCCTTTCATGCGCCGGTCACCGGCGGCAATTGCAGCCTCTACAATCAAAGCCCCAACGGCCCGATTGATCCCACGCCGTCCATCGGCCTGGTCGGCCTGATCGAAAAGCCCGAATACATCACCACCCAATGGTTCAAGGACGAGGGAGACGTCGTCATCCTGCTGGGCGATATTATTGACAAAGCCGATCCGCTGCTCGGCCTGGGCGGCTCCGCTTATTTGCAGCAAATTCACGGCCTGAAAACCGGCACGCCGCCGCGTTGCGACCTGGAAAAGGAGCGCGAACTGCACAACACCCTGCGCGGTTTCATTTACTCCGGCCTGGTGAAAAGCGCGCACGATTGCAGCGAAGGCGGCCTGGCCGTTGCCTTGGCGGAAAGCAGCATCTCCCGGCTGGTCGCCCGCGACACGCCCGCGCTGATCGGCGCGCAAATTGATTTGTCCGCCTTCGCCGGCGCGCGGCTGGACGCCCTTCTTTTCGGCGAAGCCCAGGGCCGCATTGTCATCTCCGTCGCTCCGGTTGACGCCATCAAAGTGCTGGAGCGGGCGCGGATCATGGAAGTGAGCGCAACCAGATTGGGCGTGGTCGGCGGCGCGGACCTGTCAATCAAAACGACATCGGCGGAATTGAGGTGGCCGGTGACAGAACTTCACGGTCTCTGGTGGAACGCCATTGCGCAGGCGATGGGGTGAGGGCCAGCGGCGCAAATAATCCCGCCGCTTTGGCGCGACGCCTCCAATTTACGAATTGTGTATTGAATTGGACGGCTTAATGTCCGAGCGGATCGTTTGTTGCATGGCTGTTGAGCCAAAAGTGCATGCATGGAATCTCAAGCTCCATCACCAATCCGAAGAACGTCGTGGATCGCATGGATTATTTTTGGGGTGGGGATAGCGTTCGCGCCATTCGCAGAGATGGTGTGGTTCGGGCGCGTCGGCCCTTCATGGTGGATGGCCTACCACAACGGAGGTGAAGTTGGTCAGGCAGCGGACCGGCTCGGGGACACTCTTTCCGGTGCGGGGATACTCCTTTGCATGATTGCTCCCTTTTTCGGTGCGGCTGCGCTTCGGCGTAAATTTCTATTCTGCATTCTTGGAGGAGTCGCGGGCTTTGCTGCGGGTTTGGTTTCTGGGTTCGTTATAATGTATTTTGTTGTAGGATTCTGACCAGGGTTTGGAGAAATGACCGATGGAGAATTGGTCAACAAAAGACAAGGCCGCGTTCTCTGAGTTTTCCGGAAGCAATGTCCCCGCTCAAAAACCCGCCGCCAGTTTTTTTCCCACTCTCCGCGCCGACTTGAGCGGGCTGACCAGCGCCAGGTTGA
>Ga0224554_1002051_pt1 | contig 11156 bp, 8 predicted proteins | sample 714S22024metaG_FD_180666 | JGI IMG/M metagenome (GOLD analysis project Ga0224554, IMG submission 180666) | Peat soil microbial communities from Stordalen Mire, Sweden - 717 S2 20-24 | ecosystem: Environmental > Terrestrial > Soil > Wetlands > Peat | place: Sweden: Norrbotten County, Stordalen...
CGCCCGGTTTATACCCAGCATGACCCCACCCCCCTCCCCCAGTGGAGGCCGTCTTATGACCCTTGCTTCACTTGTAACCTGCATGAAATCAAATGATTACGGTTTTAACCTATTAACTGATCGGTAACACTAAACCTCGGATTTTGCCCATTTTTTAGCCCAAAAGGGCCTGGTTTTAACCGGAAAACGTCCTTTTTCGCCCTCGCGCGCTTGGCGAAACCGATGTCTGCTGTCGGTAACCTATAAACTTGATTTTTCCTGACTCGCAGCGCTGTCGATCAGATGAGTTCGCGGCGCAAAACACACACGACCGCAGCGATCAGTCCAGTAATGTCGGATGGGTCGGCCTCCGCTGCGGGCGGCCAACCGAGTTCGCGTAGCGTCTTACTGGTAACCGGTCCAATCGAAACAGCCGGAACCAGGGCAATCGGCCACGCAACATTCGCAGCGCGCGCAGCTTCGGCCAGATGGGTTGCGCTGGAGCTACTGGTAAAGGTGACTGCGTCGATTCCGCTGCGAATAGCACTGCGCAGTTGCTCCGGCGCGGCTTTGGGCAGAACGTTGCAGTATGCGTCCACCACATCGACCGCGACGCCAGCAAGGCGCAATGATTCGGGAATCACATCACGGACAACGGCAGCCCGCGCCAGCAGAATTCGCTGGCCGGATGGCTTGCTTTGGAGCGTTTGCAGTAACCCCTCGACCAGGCTCTCCGCCACGTATGCTTGCGGGATAAAAGCAACCTTGAATCCCGCCTTGCGCGCTTCAGCAGCCGTCGATGCGCCCACCGCGGCCACCTTCAGCCAGGCAAGCTGTGACACCGAAATTCCCAACGCCGCCGCGCGCTCGACGAGCGCGTGTACCGCGTTGGCGCTGGTCAGGATGAGCCAATCGTAGCTTGCGAACTGGCGGAGAGCAGCATCCAGCGGCGTGAAACTGGCCGGCGGATGAATCTCCAGCACCGGAACCTCGACCGGCTCCGCGCCCAGCGCGCGCATTCCTTGGCTGAGCTTGCCCGCCTGATGCGCAGCGCGGGTCACCAGAATCCTGCGACCTAGCAGCGGCGGCAAACTCACTTCAAGCCTCCGGTGGTGGCAGCGGCAAGCAGCGGGCCCGCGCCCGCATCGATCAGCATTTGCGCCGCCAAGCGGCCTAGTGAGGCTGGGTCAGCGCCGGCATCAGGCGCGCGGTGCCGCGTCTCTCGATGATAGATGCGCACCGACTTGCCGGTCTCGGGACTAGCGACGACGGCAAAAATTTCGTCCCACAACTCAGGCCTGCTTCCCGTCACCTCACTCAAGCCTGTCCGGCAATAAATGCCGATCGGAACCTGGCAGCCTCCTCCGAGAGTCGCCAGCGCAGCCCGCTCAGCGGTCACGGCAAAGCGCGTCGTCGCGTCGTCGAGAAATGCAACCGCTGCGATGGTAACGGCGTCGTCTTTGCGAGTCTCAATACCCAACGCGCCCTGCCCTGCGGCAGGACAAAACTCTCGCGGCTCCATCCGCTCGCGCACCCACTCGGTCTTTTCTAGCCGATCCAGGCCCGCCGATGCCAGCAGAATCGCATCCACTTGCCCTTCTGCCATCTTGCGCAGCCGCGTGTCCACATTGCCGCGAAACTCGACGGTTGCGATGTCGGGCCGGAGCGCCTTCAACTGCGCTCGCCGGCGCTGGCTGCTGGTACCCACGCGCGCGCCCTTAGGCAACGCGGCGAGATTTTCATACATCACCGAGACGAACGCGTCTCGCGGGTCAACCCGCGGAGGCGTCGCGGCCAGCGTAAAGGGCTCCGGCAACTCCGTGGGCAAATCTTTGAGCGAGTGCACTGCCAGGTCCACGCGTTTGGCGGCCAGCGCCTCCTCAATCTCCTTGGTGAACATTCCCTTTGAACCGACCTGTGCGAAGGTGACCTCTTGCAGGCGGTCGCCGGTAGTCTTGATGATCGTAATCTCGACAGAATGGCCCTGGCCGCGAAGCAGCGTGGCAATGTGCTTTGCCTGCCACAAGGCCAGTTGCGAGCCACGGCTTCCGATGCGCAGGTTCATGGGCGTCTCGCCTCGCTGTTCTCGCTCAGGTGTGCTTCCTCTTCTTCGAAATTCGTTGCGCTCGCTTGACTTGCCATAGTAGAAGGTTCCTGCTCGGCAGCACCAGCAGGGAGCGACCAAGTCTCACAGAGCGCTTCCAGGCGCGCCGCATCATGCTCACGCGCAGCCTGCTTGAGCGCCTGCATCGGCGGATGGAGAAACTTGTTGACCAGTCCTCGAGTGAGCGACTCGACCGCCGCAGTCTGTTCTGCGCTTAGCGAACCCAGCCGTGCCTGCGACCGCCGCAGTTCAGTCTGACGAATCTCCTCGGCCTGGCGCTGCAAGGCGACAATCGCCGGAGCCACATTGACCGTGAGCAGCCGCTGATGGAAGCGCTCGACCTCGCCGGCAATCAGAGCCTCGGCGTCCGTGGCCTCGCGGCTGCGTTCGGCCATGTGCGCGGCGGCCACTTGCTGCAGGTCGTCAATGTCATAGACAAAGATGCCCTCCAGCTTGCCCATCTCCGGGTCCACGTCGCGAGGCACGGCAATGTCGATGAAGAACATCGGCCGATTGCGGCGGCGGCGCAGAAACTCCTGGCCGTGCTCGCGCCGGAAGATAGGGTGCGGCGCGCCGGTCGAGCTGATGACGATGTCGGCCTGGCTGGCGGCCTCGTAAAGCTGGTCAAATGGGATGACCTGGCCCTGAAACGTTTCGGCCATTCGCCGTGCACGCTCCAGGGTGCGGTTGGTCACCAGAATCGCTCCCGCACCCTGCTGAACCAGATGCCGCGCGGCCAGCTCGCTCATCTTGCCCGCGCCGACCAGAAAAACCGTGCGGCCCTGGAGCGATCCGAAGATTTTGCGGGCCAGTTCCACAGCGACTGAGGCGATGGAGACCGAGTTTGAGCCGATTTCGGTCTCGGAGCGAACTTTCTTGGCGGCGGCAAAGGCGCTCTGCAACAAGTGTTCGAGCTGGCCGCCCACGGTGCCCGAGGCGCGGGCTACGGCAAAAGCTTCTTTTACCTGGCCGAGAATCTGCGGCTCTCCCACCACCATCGAATCCAGGCTGGCGGCCACGCGGAAGAGATGCCGCACGGCCTCCTTGTCTTGATGCTCATAGAGGTGCGGAGCCAGAAGCGCCGGGTCAAGCCCGAAGTGCCGGTGTAGAAAGCTGGTAAGGCCGTCCGAAGGCGAATCGGCGCTGGACGAATCGACAGCGGCCAGAATCTCTACGCGGTTGCAGGTGGACACAATCATGCACTCGGTCACCCCCGGCACCGCCGCCAGGGCACGAGTGGCCTCCGGCAGATCCTCGCGCGAGATGGCGATCCGCTCACGCACCTCAATGGGCGCGGTCTTGTGGTTGATGCCGATGAGCGACAGGGTCATCACGGGCCATACCTGTGAATCCGGCTGAATACATTAGCCGCCATCACGGCCAACATAATGAGGAAGACCGCGCCGGAGAGATAAGCCGCCCGGCGTCCGCGGAGACCGGCAGTACGGCGAACAAAAAGCAGGGCCACGTAAACCACCCACATCGCAAAGGAGGCAATCACCTTGGGGTCGAGGAAATAGGCAGCGCCAAGAGGCGTCTCCTGCGCCAGCACCGAGCCGATGACCAGACCCACGGTCATGCAAGGAAAACCAAATTCAAGAGTCGCATGGGCGATGCGCTCCAGGGTATCGAGAGGCGGCAGCCAATCCAGAGGAAGCCACCAGGAGTCTTCGCCGGGCTTGTGCTTGCTTTTCAGGCGGCGCTCCTGAACGAGGTAAAGCACCGAGGCCAGCAGACTGAAACCCAGCGCGACATAGGCCGCCAGCAACGCGGAGATGTGGGCCAGGAGCCAACTGATGCGTACGCCTTCCGAGGGGAAGGTGTAGCGGTCGGGTCCCAGGGCGGGAACAAAAACGGCAAAAAACGTGATTGGTAAAACAAAAATGCCAAGGGAGATCGCGTCATAGAGCCACCAGACGACAAAAAATATGCCGGCCACGGCAAACCCCAGCAGCGATTCGACTTCGCGCACGCCGACGGGCGTCCAGCGATGCGCCTGAACGAGCATTTCGACACACGAGATGAAGTGGAAAAAGAAGGCCATCCCCGCCAGGTGAACGCAGGTTTTGCGCCAGCGCACGATGCCATAGAGCACGGCTGGAAAAACTGCCACAGCGGCCGCTGCATAAAGGATTGCCGCAACTCGGAGCCAAAGAAGGTACAGAGGAAGGTACATTCGATTTTCACCTTACTGGTGCAAGCAACCAGTATACTGTGATGCAAATCACCAAATGGGGCATGGAACCGACCTTGTCGGTCTCCCACGCTGGTCGTCCTTACCTTGATTGTCTCCCCGAATCGAGATACGCAGGGAATAAACCGGAGACGACCGGCAGACATTATACTTAATCCTGCAGAGTACGCGAGGAGCCGTCAACCAAGAGCGGCATTTCGCCGGCAAGGAGCAGGACCTTATGACTACGCCCACCCCGATCCAGGACGTGGATTTTGAATTTGACAATGGTAGCTTCAATTCCGCGGCATTTGCCACCGCAACTTTGTCGAATTGGCAGGCCCTGGCCGCCGTAATCGACCACACTCTGCTGAAACCCGACGCCACCCGCGACCAAGTGGAGAGCCTTTGCGACGAGGCAATTCGCTACCGCTTCGGCTGTGCCATGGTGAACCCGGTGTGGGTTTCCACGGCGGTCGGCGTGCTTTCCGGCACCGGCGTTCCCGTGGGCGTGGTGATCGGCTTTCCGCTGGGCGCGTCGCTGGTGTCCACACTCCACCAGGAAGCGGCTGCGCTGATCCGGCTGGGCGCGCGCGAGCTGGACATGGTGATTCCCATTGGCCTGCTCAAGAGCGGCAATTATCTGGCCGTGCAGAACACCATCCACACAGTGGCCATCGTTGCTCATCATCACGGAGTACTGCTCAAGGTGATTCTGGAGACCGCGCTGTTGAGCATGGAAGAGAAACTGCGCGGGTCTGAGTTGGCCATCCTGGCCGGAGCGGATTTTATCAAGACTTCGACAGGCTTTGCCTCGAGCGGAGCAACCCCGGACGATGTGGCGCTCATGCGTGGCGTGGCCGGCAACCGATGCGGTGTAAAGGCCGCGGGCGGCATCCGCACCCTGGCCAACGTGAAGGCGCTGCTGGAAGCAGGAGCTACGCGCATCGGCGCCTCGGCCTCTGTGGCCATTGTGCGGGAGTTGGGAGCGGAGTAAATCCTCATAGAGCCACTCGAACTGTCAGAGGCATAACTTCAGGGGGGTATTTGCGCTTTGGATGCGGTTTCTACGGAGGCATGGTCAATATTCTCCGGGAACCCATCCGGCGTGGTGCGCGTGCGCGGTTATAGGCCGGAACTCGACGTGGTCCGGTTTCTAGCCTTCCTGCTGGTTTTCTTCCATCACATTCTTCCTCGCGGCCCCATTCACCTCAGAACGAGCGACCTTTCTGCTCTCACCGGTCAGACTGGCTGGCATGTCCTGGTCTCGATAGCAAATGCATGCGGCATGGGGCTGTGCCTGTTCTTTTGCCTCAGCGCCTACCTGATCACGGATCTTCTCCTTGTCGAACGCCAAAACAATGGCGTCATTTCAGTCCGTAAGTTCTACATTCGCAGAGTACTGAGAATCTGGCCTCTCTATTTCTTCGGAATCGCCGTGGGCATCGGAATAGCTCTTGCACTCCATCGGTCATTCGAAATCGCCGGCTTTGTTTGGTACCTGCTATTTGCCGGAAATCTGTATTGCATTGCCTTCGGATATTTGGCGAACCCCATGAGTCCGTTGTGGACCATCTCAATCGAAGAGCAATTCTATCTCATCTGGCCGTGGGCGATGCGCTGGTTTTCCAGGCGGGGGTTGGCGAGCTGTGCACTGTTCTTTGTCGTTGTCGCAAATATCACACTCTTCGTTCTAGGCCAACGGCACGTGAATACTGACCTGGCAGTTTGGTCCAACACGCTTGTTCAATTTGAAATGTTCGCGGCGGGAATCCTTCTTGCATTAGCCGGCAAGCGCCTTGTGCCGGGCGGCGCCGGCGCCGGACTTATCCTGGCGCTCTGCGGGCCTGTACTGTGGTTCGTTGCTTGTTTTTCATTTCATGCCAAGCAGCGTGCGCTGGACGGAATGGCTGTCAGCGGCCCGGCTCTGATCGTCGGCTACGCACTGATCGCTCTCGGTTGCGCCGCCGTTCTACAGGGGTTCTGCATGATAGGCCCGTCCCATATGCCCCAATGGGCGACGAACCTGGGCAGGATTTCATACGGCCTTTACGTCTTCCATTTCCTGGCGATTCGCATTGCCTCAAAGCTCTTTGAACGATTCCGTGTCCCTTATTCCGAAGGGTTCTCCTTTCCTTTGGCTCTTTTGCTCACGATTCTCGCGGCTAAACTCTCGTACAGATGGCTGGAGAGCCCATTTCTGCGGCTCAAAAGACGGTTTGAGATTGTACACAGCAGACCAATATGAGAAGCAATCTTCTATTCGGCTCCATCTGTTTGCCAAGCCAGCGCACACGCCTTCATGAGCTATGATCTTCTTCAAGACACATGGCCCCCACTCCCCCATCACGGCGTGAAGAACCCGAGTTCGAGGGCGATTACCGCCCGGCCGATCCGACGAACGCCGGAGCGCATCTTGACGCGGCGAATATCCGCGTGGAGCCGGCGGATGTGGCCTATCTAATGCAGTTGGCCGACACGCTGAACACCACGCTGGACCTGGAAACCCTGCTGCGCCGCACCGCGGAGCTGGTGAGCGCCGTCATCCCCTACCGCATCTTCGCCATTTTGCTGCTCAACGACCGCACCCGAGAACTGCGCATGCGATTCCAGATCGGCCACAGCCCGGAGGTGGAGCGGCAGCGCATTCCCATGGGCAAGGGCGTGGCGGGCCAGGTGGCGCTCACCCGCCAGCCGGTACTGCTGAACGACGTTTCCAGTTCGGAAGAATATATCCTTGCCAATCCCGATGTGCGCTCTGAGCTGGCAGTACCGCTGATTGCCAAAAACCGGCTCATCGGTGTGATGGACATCGAGAGCGAACAGACCGGATACTTTGGCCCCGAGCACCTTCGCCTGCTCACGCTGACCGCCTCGCGCATCGCCCAGGCAATTGAGAATGCGCGGCTCTACGCGCGTGTCTCCCGCCAGGCACAGACGCTGACGGTGCTGAACGAGATTGCCACCGAATTGATTTCGATTCTTGATCTGGACCCGCTGCTGGAGAGGGTGGGCCAGCTTTTGCGCCGGCTTATCGATTACCAGATGTTCACTGTACTGCTGCTGGACGAGAAGGGCGAGACGCTGATTACGCGCTACGCATGGCGCTTCGGCCATGCACAACCGCCAGAACGCCGCCTTCCCGTCGCCAGCGGCCTGGTCGGCGTTGCGGTGCGGGAGTGGCGGCTGGTGAACGTGCCCGACGTGCGTCACGACGCACGCTACCTGCCCATGAATCCTGAAACTCGCTCGGAGCTGATTGTGCCTTTGTTTCACAAAGGGCGCATTATCGGCGTTCTGGATTTGGAACATACGCGCACGGGATTCTTCAACGAAGAGCATGAGCGCATGTTGACCACGCTGGCCGCGCAGGTAGCCATCGCCATCGAGAATGCGCGGCTCTACCAGGAGGTGCGCTCACAGGAACAGCAGCTAGAGCGCGACATCGCCATGGCTCGCGAGGTGCAACTGAGGCTGTTGCCGGCGTCAGCGCCGGAGATGGCCAACGCCGACATGGCGGTGCGCTTCCTGCCCGCGCGCACCATCGGCGGCGACCTCTACGACTTTGTGGACTACGGCCCTGGCCGCACAGCCATCGTGCTGGGCGACGTAAGCGGCAAGGCAGCTCCGGCAGCCTTGTTTGCGGCGCTGGCGAGCGGCATCATGCGTTCGGCGGCGCAGCAGCGGCCAGAGCCGGCCAGGATGCTGGCCCTGCTGAACGACGCGCTGCAGGAGCGGAAGCTGGAATCGCAGTACGTAACCATGCTGTTTGCCTTGTGGAACGATGAAAGCCGGACCTTGCAAGTGGCCAACTCGGGCGCGGTGCAACCGGTCTTCTGCCGCCAGGGGCAGTCGGCGACAGTGCAGGCCGAAGGCTTTCCGCTTGGGCTATTTCCTAACGTGATCTACGATGAGCTTAGAGTGGCCACCGAACCGGGCGACGCCATCGTTTTTGTATCGGACGGGATTCTGGACGCGGAGGATGCGCAGGGCGAGATGTACGGCCACGACCGGCTGGCCGGCCTGTTGTGCAGCCAGCGCGACCACTCCGCACAGCAGATTGCCGATACCATTCTCGCCGATGTCACCCGCTTTCAGGGCGAGCAGGAACGCTTTGACGATGAGACGATTATTGTGTTGAAAGTGCGTTGAGAATCAGTGGTCAGTGAGAATGGTCAAACGTAGTCTCGACATGTCAAGGGCTATCTTGAACTTGCATGGCCTTTAGTGGGGTCGAGACTTCAGACTGTTCACTGTCCACTGACCACGGTCTACTGTTCTTCCATTGGCTAAACTTGGATAAAGTCCACGCCCCGGAGCCGCCTTGCATACAGAACGCATCATTCGCCCGGCAAAAAACGTCTACGGCAGCCTGCGCCTGCCCGGAGACAAATCCATCAGCCACCGCTACGGAATGTTGGCCGCGTTTGCGGAAGGCACTTCGCGCTTTGCTAATTTTTCGACCGGCGCCGATTGCGCCTCGACGTTGGGCTGCATGGAAGCGCTGGGCGCGAAGGTGCGCCGGCTCGAAGACGGCCAGGTAGAAGTGACGGGCGTGGGCGGACGCGTGACGCCTTCCGGCGCGCCGCTGGATTGTGGCAACTCCGGCTCGACGATGCGCATGATCTCCGGCCTGCTTGCGCCGCAGGAGGGCAGGTTTACGCTGGTGGGGGACGAGTCGCTTTCACGCAGGCCGATGGAGCGGATTCTAAGACCGTTGGCGGCGATGGGCGCTCGACTCGCGCTCACCGAGGGCCATGCTCCGTTACATATCGAAGGCGGGCCGTTGAAGGCCATCGACTACACCACGCCGGTTCCCAGCGCGCAGGTGAAGACCTGCATTCTGCTGGCCGGTTTGCAAACCGCCGGAACGACCACGGTGCGTGAGGCCGTGCGCACCCGCGATCACAGCGAACTGGCTTTACGCGCCTTTGGCGCCAAGCTGACACGCACGCTGGATTCCGTTTCGATCGCTGGGCCACAGACACTTCGCGCCATCGAGGCCGCCGTACCAGGAGACATTTCCTCGGCTGCGTTCTTCCTCTGCGCGGCGGCGTTGTTTCCCGGCTCCAGCCTGGTGCTGGACGCGCTGGGCCTGAACCCCACGCGGGCCGCGCTGCTGGATGTGCTGACCGCGCTCGGCGCTCGCATCAGCGTGCTCAACCTCGAAGAGCAGAACTCGGAACTGGTGGGCACAGTGCAGGTCACAGCGCCAGACGAAGGGCTGGGGACGACAGAGATTTCGGGCCCACTGGCCGCGCAACTGATCGATGAGCTGCCGGTGCTGGCGGCAATCGGGCCTTACACCAGCGGCGGCATTCGCATCCGCGACGCCAAAGAACTGCGCGTGAAAGAGTCCGACCGAATTGCTCTGGTGGCGAAAAATCTGCGCGCCATGGGCGCTGAAGTTACCGAGTTTGAAGACGGCCTCGATGTGCCCGGCGGCCAGAGGCTACACGGCGCGACGATTGACTCAGGCGGCGATCACCGTATCGCGATGGCCTTCAGTGTGGCAGCGCTCGGCGCCGAGGGAGAGACGCTGATTCAAGGCGCTGACTCTGCCGCCATCAGCTTTCCGGAGTTTTTCAACCTGCTGGATTTGGTGGCGGAGCAGTAGGAAAGCAGCCTGATCGCACATAACAAGAATGCTCGGCCAACTCTTCAGAAACTGGCCGAGCATTCTTGTGTTGTTGAATATCAAGCTTACTGCGCAGCCGGCGGGTTAGTTGATGGCTCCGCCGTGTCCTTGCTAAGCGAGACTCCGGGGATGACAGGCGCCGTTTCCACTTTGCCTGACGCAGCATCATTCAGGTTGATGCCGTAGTGCTGCAACGTGCTGGCCAGTACTTGATAAAGGCCCGCGCGGTCATTAGCATAGGCGCGATGGGCTGCAATCAGGGTGTCCTCTGCCGTAGCCAGGTTGCGGTCCTGAAGCAGGACATTGGCTGTGGTCGAAGCGCCCAGATGCAGTTTCTTGATTTCGGCATCGACGCTCTGTTGTTGAAAGTCCCTGGCAGCCATTGAGGCCTGCACCTGCGCACGGTCGTTGATCAGCGCGAATTGCGCGTTCACCACCTGCATGCGAATCTGCGTGTAAAGTTGCTCCAGCCGCAACTCGGCTTGTCGATACTCCATCAGCGAGCGCGCCTGCACCGACTGCGCGTACTTGTTGCCAATGGGAATCGTCACGTTGAAACCGATGCCCTTGTCGGGAGAGCTGCTATTCGCCAAATTGTTCAGCACCGTTCCATAGCCTATGGTGGGGTATGTATTCGGAGTACAGGGAGGTATGGTGCCAGTGCTAATGCCACCAAACAGGTTGAGGCAATTCGGGCTTTGAGAACCGCCTACGCCGGAGGCGCCATAGAAGCCGAGCACGTCCAAAACTGGCAACAGCGCATTGCGCGCGCCTTTCAGCGTAATCTCATCGTTGCGCAGTGTGAGTACGGCCTGCTCCAGCTCCGGCCTCTGCTGAAACGCCTCCTGCACCAGTTCCTCAACCGGCTGCTTCTCCTCGGGAATCTCCTCGACAGTCACGCGGTCGGTGGGAATCACAGGAGCGGCCGAGAGCGCTGGATCGTTCAGGTTGCGGGCAATCGCCTGCTTGATGATCTGCTGCTGATAATTTAAGGCGCTCTGCGAACTGATGAGCGCCTGCTTGTCGCCAGCTACGCTCGATTGGTCCTGCACCACTTGTAGAGGAGCCACCGTGCCGATCTCCAACTGCTTGCGGTCGTCGCCTTCCAGCTTTGTGCTCTGCTCCAGAGCTCGCTGCTTGGCCTGCACATCCTCATAGGCCTGCACCAAACCCCAGTAGATGGTCTCCACTTGATTGACCGTGTAAAGAATCTGTTGGCGGAACGACGAATCGGTAATCCGCCGGTTATTCCTCGCCTGGTA
>Ga0224554_1002052_pt1 | contig 11155 bp, 7 predicted proteins | sample 714S22024metaG_FD_180666 | JGI IMG/M metagenome (GOLD analysis project Ga0224554, IMG submission 180666) | Peat soil microbial communities from Stordalen Mire, Sweden - 717 S2 20-24 | ecosystem: Environmental > Terrestrial > Soil > Wetlands > Peat | place: Sweden: Norrbotten County, Stordalen...
GGACCGTCCCACCTGAGACGCCACGATCTTTCCGCCGATCGGGAAACAACCTTGATGAATGCAGCACCACCGTGCCTTGGGAAGAGCAATCTGCCAACATTCAATGTCGGGTAGCTGATGTGCAGTCAAAATTTCATTCACGATTGTTCGGTACTACGTCTCAAAGGCGCAGCGCGGCACTTAGGGAGACAGCGCCGGGAAGCCAGTTACTTTGCTTTGACATCATGAAGCGAATCGGAGCGAGAGAGGACGGAAAGCTTCAACCCATATTCAGATACGGACGGCGAATGATGGATGGCTTCGAGAGCAGTATCGGCTCTTCCCAACGAGAATGAAAAACAGCTTCCAATTCCTGGAGTACTTTCGACACGCAATTGAGTTCCGTGACGCTCCGCAATCCATTTCGCAAGCGAAAGCCCCAGGCCGGAACCGACGGGAACAGAGCCTGCGTTTGGAACACGGAAGAACCGCTCGAATATTCGATCCCGATCCACAGGATCGATACCAATTCCGGTGTCGCGCACGGAAATGTTTGCGCGCTCTTCCTCAGCGCTCGCGCGCAGCGTCACCACGCCTCCCGGAGGCGTATACTTATTTGCGTTCTCCAGCAAGATCGACAGCAATCTCGATATCCCCTTCGAGTCGCACAGGAGGACAAGATCGCCTTCCGGCATCTCAACACGGAAATCGTGCATCGCATGGTCCATCGCATTCTTCCACACCCCGGCAACTTCGCTGAAGAGTGCCTCAACCCGGATGGGAGCAAGTACGATGGTCTCCGCTCCGCCGTCAGCTCGCGCCAGCGAGAGCAAATTCTCGACCAGGTTTGTCATCCGGACGGTCCCCTCGTGCAAACGGCCAAGAATGGCGCGATACTCATCGGCATTGCGGGGACGATAGAGGGCCACCTCAATCTCGGTGCGCATCAAGGAAATAGGTGTACGCAATTCATGCGAGGCGTTACCGGTGAATGTGCGTACGCTGGCGAAGGCTTTATCGATTCGCTCCAGCATTCGGTTCAACGTCAATGCGAGGTCGGAGACTTCGTCCTTGGCACTGTGAACCGGCAATCGAATGTCGAGATTGCGGTCGTTGATGCGGCGCGTCTCCGCGGCCAGGATCGCCACAGGCTTGAGCGCCTTTCGGCTCATCGTGTGCCCACCCAGGGCTGCCAGCAGAATCATCATCGGCGTCAACAACAACAGCTTGGTTCGAAAGCTGGTTAGCAACAGCATCGATCTGTTGAGCGCGATACCCGTCTGCACCGAGTAGCGCATCCCTCGCGCGCTAATAGGGTAGGCAAGGATTCGGATCGTGTGCTTGCCCTGTTCACCCTCCGAGATGAGGCCATCCGCCGGAAGACGGTCTGGGGCAGGCAAATCGGGATTCATCGCAGCCAAGCGTTTTGATCGGTATACCCAATTGCCTTTTTCATCCTGTACCTGCAAGTATTTTCCGTCGTCGATAAAGTCGTAATGCGCGGCGAAATCGTCTCTGATCTGCCGACTGGTCCGATCGGAGCTTTCGTGACTTAGGACAGCTTGCACATCCTGCGCGCGCTCCTGCAACTCGTGAAATTCGGTTTCGTCCACGCTGCGCTGCAACATCCACAAACTGGCAAGACACAGCAGTGTTGCGGCCGAAGCGAACATTGCAAAATACCACAAGGTAAGGCGGACGCGGATTGGCAGGGACTTCATCGGGACGCCTCATCCTGCGCGGAAGCAAAGGACCTCAATGTATAGCCCAAGCCACGCACTGTGCCGATCAGCTTCTTGCGATAGGGCGTATCGACTTTGGCGCGCAACGAGTTCATGAGAACGTCGAGGGCACTGGGCCCGACAGCATGGTCCGGACCCCATAGGGCCTGTGTCAAAGCCTGTCTTGGTACGCACTGACCGCACCGGCGCGCCAAACAGACCAGCAAATGGAATTCAAGACGGGTCAGGCCAACGCTTGCGCCGTTGCGTGTTACCGTATGTCGTATTGGATCGACAACGACATCCTCAATCGAGATTGTACCCTCCCCTTCTTCGCGATGGCGGCGCGTGATGGAATGCAAACGAGCCACCAACTCCGGAAAAGAAAACGGCTTGGTCAGGTAGTCGTCCGCGCCCAGATCGAGGCCGCGAATGATGTCGTCTTCCGTGTCGCGGGCGGTCAACATCAATACAGGCGTCCTCCGCGCCTGCGCGCGCAACGCCTTCATCAATTCAAATCCATTCATCTGCGGCAGTCCAATGTCCAGCACGATTGAGTCGAACTCGTGCACCGTCGCGATCTCCAGGCCCGTCTCCCCATCGGCGGCGGCCATCACGGTATACCCGTGTTCATAGAGCCCCTTGCGCAGCAACTCCAACATGCGCGGCTCGTCTTCCACGATAAGTATTCGCATTTGTTCTGTACTCTCAAGCGTAAGCGCGTTTCGTGCGAACTGTGCACATCTGGAGTGTCGATTTCATCACACATTCACATTCGCATGAGTGAGAACCTCCCAGCCTGAACCTTAGTTGAAATTCACCGAATCGTTAACCCGGCTTCAACACGGGGACCTAATCTCCATGCAGGTCGGAGCAACGACCTGAATCCAGCTGTTCTCACCGGCCGCCAAGCCGGGACTAGGAGTGCCATGCACAATCGAACACTTTCTTTCACGGTTTTAATTCTCTGTCTGTTCTCGTTTGCCGCAACAGCCCTGGCGCAAGTGGATCGCGCCACACTGAACGGCACAGTGACTGACGGTTCTGGAGCAGTCGTCCAGAATGTGAAGATTGAGCTGGATTCTCCAGCCACCGGACTCCATCGCGAGGCCGCAACAAATTCCAGAGGCACTTATCAAGTGCCGGCTCTCCCAATCGGCACCTACAAGATCACGATGTCGAAAGACGGCTTCAAGCCCGAAGTGCTTGAAGACGTGGAGTTTCAGGTCGGACAAGCCCGAACGATCGATGCCCGGTTGCAGGTAGGAGCACGGACGGAGGTAGTCGAGGTACACGCCTCGGAAGCGCTCAACCGCAGCACGGCGGAAGTCGGCTCGGTGATCGAATCCGAGCAGATCCAGGAAATCCCCCTGGACGGCCGCAACTGGGCGGGCTTGATGGCATTGGCGCCAGGCGCCATTAACGCCGGATCCGGCGATCAACACGACATCCGATTCAATGGCCGGTCGCTGGATGACGAAAACTATGCCTTCGATGGCATTGACGCCAGCGGCGTCCAAGAGCAGGCGCAGAAAGCCGATGCGCACTTGAACATCTCGCTGGAGTCGGTCGCCGAATTCCGCGTCAGTTCCGCCGTGTACACCGCCGAAAGCGGCGCCGCGGGCGGCGCGCAGATCAACCTGGTCTCGAAAACGGGCAGCAACAAGTTTCATGGCAGCGCTTTCGAGTTTCTGCGCAATGACATATTCGACGCAAAAACCTATTTCGATTCGAGTCCCTTGCCGCCACTCCGCATGAACCAGTTTGGCGGGGATCTGGGTGGTCCCATCATCAAGGACCGCACCTTTTTCTATATGAACTATGAAGGTCTGAGACAGTCCATCGGCGATACTCAGAGCGCTGCATATGTGCCGAATGCCGCAGCCCGCGCTCTGGTTATCGCCACATCGCCGGCTCTCAAGGATCTCGTCAACGCATTTCCGATCGGTGTGGCACCCTATGCGGATGATCCGACATGGACTGACCAAACACTGCCGTACGGAACCGACCGCACCCGTGAAGATTACGGGATGGCCCGCATTGACCATAAGTTCAACGACAGCACCACGGCTTATGTCCGTGGGAACATAGACAATGCTCACCTTGACCAGCCTGCGGACAGCGCGGGCGCCCGCACCCTGACTGACATCGTTCCGGAAAACATCGTCTTCGCCTTGGAAAAGGTCTTCAGCCCGCAACTCATCAACGAAGCAAAATTCGGCGTGAACCGTTCCGCGTGGACGCCCATAGTCAACGGGAGCGCGCCGTTGGGTCTCACCGTGGGCGGCGACGTGCCCTGGAGTGGTCTAACCGGGAGTAGCGCTCAAGAGGAGAACGGCACCACGTACTCCGAGATTGACAACCTGACACGGCTTCGCGGGCGGAGCAGCTACAAGTTTGGCATCGAGATTCGCCGCATTCAACTCAACAACTCGGGCAATTTCATGACCACTTCGGACATCAGCTATACCAGTTTCAACAACTTCCAGAACAACCTGGCAGATTCGATGGACCTGAACATAGCCCAGGGCATCGTTGGACTGCGCCGCACGTTCTACATGGGTTACGCCCAGGACGAGGTCAAACTCACTCCCAATCTAACGGTGAATGCCGGGCTGCGATACGAGTTCTACAGCGTGATGCATGAAGTGCTAGGCCGTTCTCTCACCGTTAGCGCTGCTTGCGGCGGGTTCTGTCCTGAAGGCGCGCCCTTCTACCAGCCCAACACCAAAGACTTCGGTCCGCGCTTTGGCCTGAGCTGGGCTCCATCGGCGCTGCAGGGGAAAACGGTTGTCCGCACAGGTTTTGGCATATACTTTGGCGCCAATCAGAACGACGACTTTAGCGATCCGACGGAATCCCTTGCCCCCCGCTATTCCGCCAGCACCAATCTCCCTCTGCTCCAGCTTTATTATGGCTACGACTTGACTAAAACCAGCGCCCTTGGTTCGAGCACTAGCGCGAAGGCGATCGATCCGAACCGGAAAGACTTGTACTACGAAAACTGGGACTTCAACATTCAGCAGCAGTTGCCCCACAGCTTTGTCGCTCAAGTGGGCTATGTAGGCAGCGGGGGTCGCCACCTGTTCAGCAAAATTACCGCCAACGGCTTCCTGCCGGAAACCACCACCCGGCCCATTCCTTCGCTCGGTACGTATGGCCTCAAGGGCAATCGCGCCAACAGTAACTTCAATGCGCTGCAAGCTTCGCTGCAGCGCACCTTCAAGAACGGATTCCTCTGGCAGACCCAGTACATGTGGTCGCACGCCATCACCGATGGATCTATCGGCGCTGGAGAGGCGGTAAGTGTCGAGAACAATTCGTGCCTTTCCTGTGACAGGGGCAGCACCAACGAGGATGTTCGCCACACAATCACCTCAAACGCCGTTTACCAACTTCCCTTCGGTCGAGGACGCCGCTTCCTGAATGAAGGCGTGGTTGGGAAGGTCGTGGGAGGATGGGATCTGTCCGGCATCGGAACCGCCAGATCCGGTCTGCCCGTAAACATTACGATCACGCGCAAAGCAAACGTGATGCAGGACGGCATCACTTCCGGCCAGCGCCCGGACCTGCTCCCTGGCGTAGCGCTCTATCCTGCTGGAGGCTCTACCCTCAACAACTGGTTCAGCTTTGCGCCGTTCGCGGTTCCAGCCAAGTACACATGGGGCAACGAGCCGCGCTATTTCGGGAGGGGTCCCGGCAACTATGAAATCGATACGGCCCTCTCAAAGCGGACTGCTCTTTTCGAGCGCGGTGGCTTGACCTTCCGTGCCGAGGCATTCAACTTGTTCAACCATCCAATGTTTGCCAATCCTTCAGGTGGCTTGGGGTCAGTTACGGTAGACCCGGCATCCGGACAAATCACCAAAGTAAATCCCGCCTTCGGGACAATCACTTCGATTATTAACACCGGAGCAACCGGAACCGGAACGCCACGCCGCTTGCAACTCAGCGTACGGCTCGACTTCTAAGTTGTCTGCTGCCCGCATGGGACACGAGGTATTGCAATCGCCCCGTGTCCTTTGCGTAATTCATGCTGTTGACCCGCTTCCCGGTGAGCCACGCTAAGAGCCTTCAACGGCAACCGCTCGGATTCGCCGGCGCTGCTCGCGATGCGCCCAACAGTTCAGCCGTGTAGTATGCCGCGCCTATCTGCTCAAGCTGCAACTGAGCAAAGAACAATTCCGCAACATTGTCTTTACGGAGAATGGATGCTATGTCACAGGGCAACGAAACTGAAGAAGTAAAGCCGCATTCGGTGAACAGAAGACAGTTCATTGCATCCGCCGCACTGGGTGCCGGTGCGGTGGCGTTCAGCAAGACCGTATCCGCGAGTAGTGTGCCATCAAGGCCGGCCATATCGTCCCATGCCTCTTCCTCCGCATGGAGCTTTGGCGTCTTGGCGGACACGCAGTGGATTACGGGAGACGACGGTTTCGATCCCAATTCCGTCGCCGTGGAGATCGTCAATCAGATCAACCAGCAGTTCATCCAGAAGAAAGTCAAGTTTGTGATCCAGGTCGGCGACCTCTGCGATAAGGGGACAACTGCCGGACTCTGCACCAGGGCTCTCTATGCGCAAGCTCTCTACAATGCCGGAATCGGCTTCTATCCCCTTCGCGGCAATCATGAATCGAAACAAGCCAATGCTCAGGACTTCGTCCGTATTTGGCCGCAAACGCAAACCGGCATGCACAATACTTCTTCCATAGGTGTATTCGACGTCGATGGCCTGGATGGAAAGCCCCCCAGCCCGACCGGCTCTCCGTTTAGCGTGGGCAAGATACTGGGCAGCCCCGATCCCGACGGAACAGGCAATCTGAACGGGCTGAGTTATGCGCTGGACTACAACAATGCGCGCTTCGTGCTTCTCGATCAGTTCGAGCCATTGGATGGAGGTGTGGCTTCGTCTCCCTTTTCGCTTGATACCGCAATCGCCAAGCAGCAAGACTGGATCGGCTCGCAGCTTTCATCGAGAGCGGCGGGAACTCACGCATTCGTCTTTGGCCATAAGGGGCTGATCAATGTGCAGCACGTCGACACCCTATTCGGCAAAAACCCTTCCCAGCATGGCGAGCAGCAGGATGCCTTCATCGAGAGCATGGCCAGGAATAATGCACGGTATTATATCCACGGCCACGATCACATGCACGACCGAAGCATCGTCACAACCACCGACGGCGTTTCTGCGAAAGTAACGCAGCTCCTGTGCGCATCCGATAGCTCGAAATTCTATATCCCGGCAAATCCGTCGAACGACAAATGCTACGACGAGCCGGATCCTCCGGTTGGAGTTGGCCGCCTCCGTCAGACGCCCCTTAGTCAGGAACTGAATACCGTGGGATTCTATATCTTCACGGTAGACGGCCCGCAGGTCACAGTGGAATTCCACTCTGCCGAGGTTTACCCTTCGCTGAAGACCAAGGAATATGTGATCCTCACCACCCCAACCCTCAACTTCCTCAAGCGAGAGACCTTCGGTTATAGCCTCAATGGCAAGGAATTGTTGATAGCACCTGGCGAGTCCTACGTCACCGTGCAGGACAAATCTCCCGCAGGAACAAAAGCCGGAATTCTCAGCGGAATCAATGGAAGAAACGAAAGGGACGGAAGTGGCCGTCCATGCAGCAATGCAGTCAATACCGGTTGGGCGCCCGCGGCAAAGTGCGCCGCCAGCGACATTCTCACGCTGTCGGGCATGGCGAAACGCATGGGCAGCGCCGAGACGGACGTTTACACATTGTCGCTGAGTTATTCCCCGGGCCGCGTTTCCAGCGCCCGGCTGAAGACCGGAGGGTTTGGCCTCGCCACGGTGGATGCCAAGGGAAACTGGGTAAAGGCGGCCGATAGCAAGTTCGTTTCCGGTCCATGGAATCCGAGCTATACGCTGGGCACCTATGGCGTCGACGAGACGACGCACACTGCTTGGGCGGTCATCAATTACAACGGCGTCTTTGCCGTCGTCAATGACATCTGAGCGGAAAGTGCTCGTTCATTGCTGCCCATGCGGCAAGGGGGCATGGGCAGCGATGAATTGTCAACTCGTACAGACCTTTCGCTGAATCGCTGCATCGCTAGCACACCATACTCTTGCGTGTGCATTCTCTTTTGCCTGCCAGGAATCTCGTTCATCACAGCAATATTCACAATATGGAGGATTTTCTACATGAAACTACCCGCGCTGCTCGTTACAGCAATTGTCTTCGCTTGTTCTGCCGCCGCTCAAACACCCAGCGGCTTCAAACTCCAAACCCGCTACCCGGTTGCGGGTGTCGGTGGCTGGGACTACATTACCGTCGATAGCAACGCTCGCCGGATTTACGTCTCCCATGGCGTACGTGTGAATGTCCTCGATGCCGATACGGGCAAGGAGACCGGCGTAGTAGAAGATACACCAGGCATTCATGGAATCGCCATTGCCCCGCCTTCCAAGCACGGCTTCACCAGCAACGGCAAGGAGAACAAGGTCTCCATGTTTAATACAGCCGATCTCGTATTGATCAAGAAGATTGAAGTCGGCCAGGGGCCGGATGGCATCTACTACGATGCGAAGACAGACCGGGTCTTCACCAACAATCATGGCTCGCACAACATCACCGCGATCGACGCCACCAAAGGCGAGGTTGTGGGCACGGTGGAAGTCGGCGGCAACGGCGAAGGAGCCGGCGTCGACAGGGACGGCCTGATCTACGTCGCGCTCGAGGATAAGAATGAACTGTGTGCCTTCGATCCAAAGACGCTGGAAGTGAAGCGCCACATTCCGCTGGATGGCGTTGATGCGCCCACGGGCCTCGCCATCGACGCGAAGAACGACCGCATTTTTGTTGGAGGCCACAACAAGACAGCCCTGGTAATTGACGGCGCGACCGGCAAGAAGATCGCCAGCTTTGCAACAGGCGCCGGCACCGATGCCGCTGGATGGGATGAGAAAGATTCGCTCGCTTTCATCTCCAACGGCGAGGGCACGATCTCGGTGATTCAAGAGAAGTCGGCGAATGAGTTTGTTGCGCTCGATCCGATTCAGACACAGCAAAGCGCAAAGACGATGGCCTTCGATAGCAACGCCGGAAAGATACTTCTTCCCGCAGCAACTGTGATGATAACCCCCGCGGCAGATCCGACGCAAAAGCCAAAGCGCACGGTCACGGAAGGCACTTTCGCGGTACTGGTTGTCAGCAAGTAACAATAACCGCAGAGAAGATTTTCCAGGTTGTGGATTATGGTTCGCTTGGCGCCGCTTCACGCTGAGCACCGGGTAGCACGGTGTTCGGTGTGGGCCAGCGCGAAAGGATAGAAGAAATCATCCTTAGGCCAGTTCCTTCCAGATTTCGACGTACCCAGCAAACGAGAGCATCCGGCGGAGATTCGTGCAGCCGGCTGCTGAGAATGGAGGCACGAAGTGAAGCACAATAATTCAGGCGGTGTTCTTGCCCTTGCCCTGAGCATCTTCCTCGGTCCGGTCCGCGTACTACCAGCGCAAGCTCCTCATGAAGAGCCGGTAAAGAACGCGGCCGAGAAGACGGATGAGTTGAAGTTTGTCGTCATCGTCAGCCGCCACGGAGTGCGCTCACCAACTGGCAAGTTAGACCAGTTGAATCAATACTCTCGGCAACCATGGCCCGTGTGGAGCGTTCCCCCGGGCTATCTGACCGAACATGGCGCGCAACTGATGGCCATCTTCGGCGCCTATGACCGCCAGCAACTGGCAGCCGAGGGCCTGCTCGCCACCAGTGGATGCGCCGACGCGTCTCATATTCGCATTGTTGCCGACTCAGACCAACGGACACGCGAGACCGGCAAGGCGCTTGCGGCGGGCCTGGCGCCGGGCTGTGTTATCGAAGTCAGCGCACTTCCCGAGGGGACCGCCGATCCGCTCTTTCATCCGATGGAGGCCGGTGTTGGCCATCCTGACAGCTTGCTCGCAACTGCAGCTGTTTCTGGGCGTATCGGTGGCAATCCGCTGGAGTGTCTGAAGTGTATCGCGCGCAACTTGAAACACTTGAAGACGTCTTGCATAGCTGCAACCCTGGCCAAGCCTGTTCGGGCGAGGGCGTACCTGCACCCAAATCCATCTTCGATATCCCATCCTCGATTGGGCCTGGGAAGGGCGGCCACCTAGTCGAATTGCGCACGCCGCTGGGCACGGCGGCTACCATGTCGGAGAACCTGTTGCTGGAATACGCCGAGGGCATGAACTCTGCCAACGTCGGCTGGGGCCGAGTGGACATTCACAAACTGCGGTATCTACTGCAATTGCATACCGCCAATGTGGATATAGCACAACGGACCAGTTATATCGCCCGAGCGCAAGCTTCGAATCTGCTTTCACATATCCTTCAGTCGATGGAGCAAGCGGTTGTAGCGCGGCCCGTCGCCGGAGCGCTCACCAAACCGGGCGACCGCCTCCTGATCCTTGCCGGGCACGACACTAATATCGCGGCAATCGCCGGATCGTTGGATCTTTCCTGGCTCATCGACGGCCGCCGCGACGATACTCCGCCTGGTGGAGCATTGGTCTTTGAACTATGGAAGCAGCATGGCCGGGAGGAGTATTCGGTGCGCGCCCACTATATGGCTCAGACACTCGACCAGATGCGCAACGCCACACCACTCAGCCTCGCCAACCCTCCAGAACGTGTGCTCGTTTTTGTGCCTGGTTGCAGCCGCGCCGATGCTTCCTGTAGTTGGGATACATTCAAGGAAGCAGTGCAGGCAGGAACGAAATGAGTCTACTCTGAATTGCCAAAGCAGCGCGTTCTTCCTCGCTCGTTCTCCCAGAGAGACAAAACGGGCACAGCAATCGATGTTTTTGCGTTACACAGGCCCGACGGTGTAAATGCGGTATTCCTCCATGGTTTGGGCAAGATTCCAATCGATTCTGGAGGGGCAACGATATTCGAGTGCCTTCCCGAATCTGTCCTGCTAAACGCCGATGTTGCCAAGAATGTCTTTGACAGAGGCAAAATTGCCACATCTGACTGCGGAGCAAAGGTTCTGAGGAGCTACCAATTCCGTCCCAGCCAGAACCCGCCAGCCAAGAGGAGTCCGGCGGCGATCAATCCGCCCCCGATGCAGGCCCAGATCAGCCGCCCCCATACACCGTTGAGCCTATCCTTGAAGTCTATGGTGGCGGCACTTAACGCCCTTTGAGCCTCAGCCATTGAGTATTCCAGGGTCTTCTTGACCCACTCGTCCATGCGCCCGTGCGCCACAGTCAACGCACGGGTCAGGGCATCATCAATGAGTGATTTGATAACGGCTGAATGAGTGATTTGATAACGGCTGCAAAATGCTTCCGCGTCTCTTCGGAATAGCTCTTGAGAATGGCCTCCCCGGAGATGGAATCATGGAGGCTGGTTGAACATCCTCAAGAAGTTGCCGGTCGCCACCCCGGCCTCTTCGATGGTCCCCCTTATTTGAGACGCCGCGAAGTCGGCGATCTCGCGCGTCACGCT
>Ga0224554_1002054_pt1 | contig 11152 bp, 6 predicted proteins | sample 714S22024metaG_FD_180666 | JGI IMG/M metagenome (GOLD analysis project Ga0224554, IMG submission 180666) | Peat soil microbial communities from Stordalen Mire, Sweden - 717 S2 20-24 | ecosystem: Environmental > Terrestrial > Soil > Wetlands > Peat | place: Sweden: Norrbotten County, Stordalen...
AGCGTCGTCCTCGCCACGGGTGAAATGGGTGGGTGACGGTAAAAAACCGTTTTGGTTCGTTCGCATGGGGTGCAGTCCGCACCCGAGGCCAAAGGCAAAGTCGAACGCCGCCACGACTACTGGCAAAAACGCCTGCCCCCGCTCCTGGCCGCTGATGACATCTTGGACTTGGAAGCTGCCAACCGCCTCCTGGACCAACTCCGGCTCCATGCCAATCAATACGAGATCCATCGCGAACTGGGCACCACCCCACAGGCTGCACTCACCCAGGCCTTGGCTCAAAACCGTTCCGTCCTCCGCCCCGCTCCAGCCTGCCCGTGGTGGCCCTATGTCTGGAGCCAGCAAACCCGCGTCCGCGTCGGCGATGACGGCATGGTCCCGGTCGGTTCCGGGCGCCAATCCATTGACGCCCCGCCCCGCTCCAAAGTCATCCGCTGCCTGCGCCCAGACGGAGACCTCTTCTATCTCCGCCACGCTCCCAATCCAAAGTTAAAACCCATCGTTCTACTACACTGCCCAGTCTTCTAAAAAATTCTCCTTTTGATCGCACACAAAATTCTCCTTTTGAAAACTACACGACAGGCTTTACATGGAGGGTGATTTGCCTTTTACTTTCGAGCATGGCCCCAAATGTGAAAGCGTGCCGAAGTTCGCACGAAAAATCACTCACGGCCCGCGAAGAAATGAATTAACGACAACATCTTTCCAGCTTCAACACAACTCCCCCAATGCATCCATCTCTTAAGCCTCGGCGCAAATCCTTTTCAAACCCGAAACTTCCCGCGATTGAACTCGCATTGGCGGCAGTGTTGCTGGGCGTCACGACCCCGCGGGCCGCGGCCCAGACACCGGCCGCCAGTCCAATCATCGCCGATGGCGCCCAAGTGGAAAAAGCGGGCTCCGGTTATGGATTCACGGAAGGCTGCACCGCCGACAAGGATGGCAATGTCTTTTTCACCGATCAGAACCACGAGCCCGGTGGCCAGATCCTGCGCTGGTCGGCCGAGGACGGCAAAATCACAGTCTGGCTGGAGCCAACCGGACGGTCCAATGGCGAGCGATTCGCGCCCAACGGAGACCTGATCACCTGCGCGGACGAGCACAACCAGCTTTGGCGTATTACTCCCGACAAGAAAGTGACCGTCCTGGTCAAGGATTACCAAGGCAAGCTGCTGGACGGCCCCAACGATGTCTGGGTGTTGCCCAACGGTGGAATGTATCTGACCGATCCCTACTACCACCGTCCCTGGTGGGGGCCGGAACATGCCACCCCACAGCAGGACAAGCGGGCCGTTTACTATCTCACTGCCGACGCCAAGACCCTGACGCGGGTCATTGATGATTTTCAAATGCCCAACGGCATTGGCGGCACACCGGATGGGAAGGTCCTTTATGCCGCCGACATCAACGGGCGGAAGACCTGGAAATATGACATTCAGGAGGACGGTTCGCTCAAGAACAAGACCCTGTTCTGCAACGCCGGATCCGACGGCATGACCATGGACAATCAGGGCGATGTTTACTGCACCCAAGGCGGGATTCTGGTTTTCGACAAAACCGGCAAGCAAATCGAGCGAATCCCCTCGCCCGGGGGCCAGCAACCCGCCAACATCGCCATCGGCGGCAAGGAACACAACATCCTGTTCATGGCCGCCCGCAACAGTGTTTACACGCTGAAGTTGAAGGTAAAGAATTGGGACCAAAAGTAAGAATATGAAAACCATTTTAGCCGGTTTGGTCAGCGTCGCGGTCTTAGGCGCGGCCCTTGGACAACCCGTACCGCTTTCAAGCCGCGTGCCCGTTGCCGTGGAGAAACTGCGCGTGGATAATCCCGCGATTCTCCCAATGACGGGCGGGTGGAAGTTTCAGATTGCCAATGGTCGGGAGCGCACCGGAACATTTGTGCCGGAGTTCAACTGCGTAACGGCATCCAGCGAGCAGGGTGAACACAAAGCCATCGGCGCGTTCGGAAGTTCCAATTCCTACTGGTCCGCCGGACGAGGGACATTTCCCCAATGGTGGCAGGTTGATCTGGGCGAATTGACCCAAGTGCAGGCGTTGCAACTCTTGTTCGAAGACAAGAGTTTCATCTATGAAGGGCGGGCCGAAACGAGCAAGGACGGCACGAATTGGACCAGCCTGGCCAGTCTCAAAACCAATCCACCGGGAAACAACGGCGAAATCGCGGTGACTCCGACCAAGTGCCGCTATCTTCGGGTCACCTTCACCAGCGGACGGAATGAGAGTGGTGCAGTCAAATGGGCCTTTATCCGCCATATTCGAATCACCGTTTTGCGAAATGGAATGGAGGTTGCGTGGAATCCGGAAACCGACGCGAAGGAAGCGGCACTGGCCCATTTCGAGCAGGTTGATTTTACAGACCAGGGCTTTGCCACCATTTCCGTGCCCGCCAATTGGGAGGTTGAAGGCTTTTCCAAGCCGACTTACGATCAACCCGATGATGCCGTGGGTCTTTACCGGCGCGTGATGAAAGTGCCGGCGCGCTTCGCCGGCCATCGGGTGCTGTGGCACTTTGACGGCGTTTTTGATGCCGCCGAGATTTTCATCAACGGCAAGCGGGCCGGTTATCACGAGAGCGGTTTCACGGCGTTCGATATTGATGTGACCGATTTCATCAAGCCGGGCGAAAACAATCTCTTCGCCGTCCGGGTCTGCAAGAACGCGGATTCGGTGGATCTCGACACCGGTGACTACTGGGCACTGGGAGGCATTTATCGCGAGACCTATCTTGTCGCAGTTCCGCCGACCCATGTGGAAGATGTCACGATTGTCACGGACTTGATCCATGATTACAAGGACGCGACCTTGAAGGCTGGAATCAAGGTGGCGGGAAAACCGGGACAGCGTTTTGAATTGACGAGCCAGTTGTATCAATTTGACGGAACGAAGGCCGGAACGCCGGAAACGACACAAGGCGGCACCCTGGATGGCGAAGGCAAAGCAATCGCGCAACTGTCGCAATCCGTCGAGTCGCCGAAGCTTTGGTCCGCGGAAAAGCCCAATCTTTATTATCTGGTGACGACCCTCGCTGTTGATGGAAAAACAGTGGAGCGAATCCAGGAGCGGTTCGGATTCAAGCAAATAGAGATCAAAGCCGGCGTGCTTCTTTGGAATGGCGTGCCGATCAAATGCACGGGAACCTGCCGGCACGAGGAATGGGCGATCAGCGGCCACGCGCTGACGGAGCACGAATGGCAGACCGATGCGACTCTCTTGAAAGCGGCGAATATCAACGCCATCAGAACCAGCCATTACATTGACGCGCAACGATTCCTCGAATTATGCGATGAAAAGGGCTTTTACGTTTTGGACGAAATCCCGTTTTGCTGGGCCGACCCAAAGAAAACCTCCTACCTGCCTGCCTACCTGCAACGAACGGACGAAGCCTACGCACGGGACAAGAATCGCCCGTGCGTGCTCGCTTGGAGCATGGGCAACGAAAGCGGTTTCGGTCCGGTGAATAATGCGGGATTCAAACGAATCAAAGAGTTGGACGCCTCGCGTCCCGCCTTCGTTTCCGGGGCCAAGGCCTCGGATAATACCAATCTTGACCTGCTGGATTTTCATTACCCGCACGTTGACGCAATCAAACGGCTTATCAGCAGCAAAGACCGGGAAACCAAGCCGGCGCTGATCACGGAGGGACCGCACACCATCTACACCACCAACACGATGAACTATGATTTCGGCGTGAAGGATTTCTGGGGCCAGGGCCTGCTCCTGCAATGGAACCTCCTCTGGCCGGTGGACACGATGCTCGGCGGATTCATTTGGGAATGGCAGGACCAGGGTCTCGCCGACAAATTCCCCGACCGAACCGGCCTGACCGCGGACGGACTGCGGGCGAATAACTACAAGGGTTTCGTGGACGGCTATCGGAACGTGAAGCCGGAGTATTTCGAGGTCAAGATGGTTTACAGTCCCGTGGTTGTGGCCGGACGGGATTTTGAAATCGCCAATCACACGATTTCGTTGCCGGTGCAAAATCGTTATTCCTTCACCGATCTCTCGGAACTGAGCTGCCGTTGGGAGGCGTTTGCGGGGGACAAGAGGCTCGCGCACGGTGAAAAACGCATCGCCTGTCTCCCCAGATCATCCGGGGCCGCGAATTTTGACGCCGTGCCGGGCATGGATGCCCTGCGGCTTGAGTTTGTTCATCCGGATGGACGTTCTGTTTATTTTACCAGGTTGGAACTCAAGGGCCTGAAACATCCGGCCCCCGAGGAGGTCAAGCCGGCTTCGGAGGCGGTGAAACTTGAAGACTCTGGCGGTGAATTCCGCGCGTCCTCCGGCCATTCCGAATTCGTCGTCAACAAGACCACTGGAGCCATTGCTTCTTGGAGAAACAATGGGCAGCCATTGCTTGCGGGAAATTTTATCCTGAACCTCGGCGTCAATCGGCAACCGGAAAAACATGGAGGCGAGGATTCACGAAATTCCCTTTTGAGCGCACAGCCGCCCCAATTGAAAAACGCCGTGGTGACGGCAAAAGCCGAAGGCGACAGCGTGGAAATCACGGTTTCCAACGATGTCTTCCTGGTGGAATCGCCCGTCGCGAAGGGCACGCTGCTGGAAACATACAGGGTCCGTCCCTCCGGGCAGATTGACGTGAGCTGGCAATTGCAATGGACGGCGGCCATGGGCCGGGTTTGGGAATTGGGATTGAAACTGTCGCTGCCAACCGCGCTGAGTCAGATGCGCTGGCGGCGCGACGGTTTGTGGACGGAATATCCAAAGGACCATGTCGGGGCCGCAGTGGGAAATGCCGGGCCGGATGCCCTCACTTTCCGCTGCACCAAGCGCGATTTGGAATGGCTGACCATGTCCGCGCCGCATGAGAAATATGCGCTGTGCCTGTTGAACAACGGAACGCCCCTGCACAGCCGGGGGGAGGTGGAAAAGGATGGTTTATATCTTTACGCCAGTGCCTTGAACGCGCCGATCGAGCAAGACTTGGCCGACGGAATGTTTGGTGATTATTTCATCTATCTGAAACCCGGCACGACCTACACGGGCGGATTCAGCCTGCGCGCTGTTGCGCATTGAACCCTATTCGTAATTGACGTTGGGAAGCGGGACATGAACAAGAGAAGAACGCTTCTGAGCATTTCAAGCATGAGCCGATGCGATTTCTTGGGGCGCGCATCCGTGGTTTTAATTTCCGGTAGCGCACTAATCGGGTACGCCAGCGGACAGGATGCGAAGTATGTAGATTCTGTCCCCACTGGCAGGACACCGGGCGGAGCGTTGGACATGCGTGGATTCAAAACGCATGGAATTTGCCCAAGGTGGGTAAATCGTGTCCTTATATTGATGGTTGCCTTCGCCTTCGATTTTCGATTTGAGCGAGGGCGCGGGGAAATTGACGCGGGCATGCGGAGCAGACGAAGAAGCGCATTCATAGTGAGAAATTGCTGGAAGTAGACGCGGCGAAACGGTCGGCCAGTCATGGGAATTCGGAGCTAGTGGGACGCCGCCACATGGACCGTCGCTGACGGCGAGACGCCGCCGGCATTCACGGCTGTGACCTGATAGGAGTAGTCGGCGCTCACACCCAAGCCTTTGACCTTGGCGTTCTTGTCCGTGTTGCCTTGGTCGGTATAAGTGGTTTCAACGAGTGCGGTCAGAAAATTGGCTGGCCACGGAAACGACGGGTCGGCTGCCGTTGAACGGTAAATAACATAGCCCGTCGCACCCGGAACGGGCGACCAGTTCAGCGTGATGGCGCTGCCGTTGCGCGTCTTCTTCCAGTTGCCGGTGAGCGATGCAGGTGCACTCGCAGGCGGAACAGGCAAAGGCACGGCCGTCACGTCAGAGGAAGGGACGCCGGAGCCGCCAGCGCTCGTCGCAGTCACATGATAGCTGTAGATCCGACCGTCGGTCGGCGAGTTGTCCGTATAACTCGTGCCTGCTGTCACGTCTTCGAGAATCGAGGTCCGCAAGGGGTAGGTGCCACCTACCCCATCGGAATGCAGTGTCGTGCGCCAGACGCTGTAGTAGTTCGCTCCGGGAGCAGCGGTCCAACTCAATGCTACTTTGTGGTGACCCGAACTGGTGATTTTCAGATTCTCCGGCGAAGGCGGGGCGCCCGCGGCGAGCTTTGCTGAACCTGTCACGGCAGCGCTTGGCACCGATTTGATACTTTGCCCGCCACTATTCACGGACTGCACTGCGTAGAAGCATGGCGTGCCGTTCACCGCGGTCGTGTCGGTAAACGTCGCCCTGCTCGATCCGCTCCCGCACACAGGACCGATGTGGCCAGTGGCAATGGTCTCATACCCGGTGTCGCGTTTCGTGGAGCGCAGCACGTTGTAGCTCGCAGCTCCGGGCACCACCGGCCAAGTGATCAGAGTACGATTGTTCCCGGCAAAGGCGGCCACGTCCACAGGCGCGGGCGGCACGTAACCTGGCAACTCCAGCCGCAGGTAATCCACCATGAGAAATGACACCATCTTTCGCGAATCCATCGTGATCGCGATCGTGTTCTTCCCGACGTGCAGAAGCGCCGCCGGGAACGTGATGCGCTCATCGCAAAATGGGCCGTGATCGCTGAAGTGTATGCTGCTCGTATCGGAATACGCGGGGGCAAATCCGGCCGGCACAACCTCGTTCGGAGTGCCCTTGGCTCCGGGCACCTCACCGAGATTCTTGCCATTGACGCTGGCGACCACCTTATCGCCATCGTTTCCGGCCAAGGCGATATAAAGCGATGCCAGCGCTCCGCCTGCCGGGACCTTGGCGAGATCGAAAGTAATCGTGCCCGTGCATGGCTGATAGTTCCCCGCGGCATCCGCAGCGGCAGGAAGGACGTAATTCCAATCCCTCGCCCATTGGCTCTTTCCCACGATGTAGTTCATGCCGTCTGGAAAATCCAAAGGGAATTCCATTTGTCCACCCCACACGGGCGTGGGAAAACCGAGCTTCGGCGGTGTGCCGGGAGCCCAGTAGTCCTCGCCGTGACGGAACTCGTCCGACTTTCGATTCGGCGTTCCCAATTCGAACACCGTCGCGCCCAAGCGAACGGGCGTCCACGTCAATGTGCCAAGCTGTTTCGTCTCGCCCGCCTTCACCGCGACAGTGAACTCCTTCTCCGGGAGATTGCATTCGAATGGCGGATTCCCACCGACGAGTTTCTGGGAAAGAAACGTCCCTGCCGCGCCAGGCCCGAACGCCCACAGCAAATACTTCTCGCCTGCGATGACATGCGGAATGGTGAAGTTCCCGTCCGCGTCAGTCTTCACCCAGAACTGGTAGGTCTTGCTCCATTTTTGAAAGTCGTAGAACCCCTTGTAAGTCTGTGGCTGCTGCTGAAGGCCGACCCACAGGCCCGCTGCGGACGCATTCGGATTGCCGCTGTCTTTGATGACGAACTTGCCCGTCACCGTGCCGCGTCCGGACGCCGGCACGAAATGCTCGTTCTTGAACCAGCGATAGGGCCACGCCTTCGCCTCCGCGTCCGCCCGCGCCTGTGCGTCTTTGAAGAGCATGTTCGCCGCTTGCCTGGCCTCACGGAATGAAGCGGGGACGTGATTGAGATAAATGAACCACGGCCCGCAAGTCTTCGTCCACTCCTCGCCAGTGTCCATGAAGCCATCCGAGCCCATGCCGACCTCGCCCGTGAGGATGGAGTTGTTCATCTCGCTGTAGGGATACACCGACACATCGCGCTTCAAAGGGCCGCCGTTGCTGAACTCCATCGTGGTCATCATCCAGCGGCCTACGTTCAGTCCACCCTCGCCGACGCTGCTCCAGCCCCAGGCCCGTAGATCGGAGTGATCTTGACCGTAGATGAATTTGTCCGCGTAATTCCCCGCCTGCGTGCCGTCGAGACAGACGGTGATTTCATGCGGCGAGTCCGGCACTTTCACTTCTGCCTTCGTCGGCACGCCAATAAACCAATTCCGCTTCTCGTCCGCGCTCAACCAATTGAAAGCCGGCGGAACGCGCGTGACCACGCCCCATGCACCCACCTCGAAACGCTCGTCTTGTTTGCGGTGCGTCATCGTGGCGGTGGAGTAAAAGCCCGGCGATCCACGCAGCATTGAGAAGTGGATTTCCATGATCCCATTCTTTTCCGTGGAACTGAGAAGCTGAACATCCGCATAATTGCCGCCGTTTCCAGTCGGGTCTGTGGCAAGCGAGTATTCGAAGACGCCATTCCCTAGACTGAAACCGCCGTAGTAATATTGTCCTTTGCCACTCAGCGTTTCGCAAGTCTTTGTCGTTCCGTCATGGCTGTAGGTGTAAGTCACCGAATTGAGCCGCCCGGTTTTCTTCACGATGACGATGGCGGCAATGCCGTTGGCCATGGTCACGGTGTCATCCCCGTTGTCTGTCACGGTCACATTTTGCCCCGCTCCTGTGCCATCCGGAGCGGTATTAGCGGCTGAATGAGCGGGACCCGCTGCCAGGGCCATAGCCAGCAGGATCAGAAGCAGGAGACTGCCTTGGGGTGATGGGTTCGATTTGTTCATTTTCAAAGAGGTCTGAAGCTGATCGCCATCATTGTTCGATTTTGTTGCCGTCGAACTCCACGACGAGCACGCTGGCCATGACGTCTAGTGCGTAGTGCGGCGTCTGCACGACACGCACGTTGTTGGTGACGGTGATGGCCGCGGCCAAGTCCAGCGGGAAGCTCACGTACAGCCAGGGTTTTTGTCCGTGCGAGCGCATGGCCTGAACACGCAAAGGATAAGTGACTTCCATTTTTTTGAGTCAAGTAACGATTTTTCTGGCACCAGGGTAGGATAAAGTATAATCTGGATTCATGGCCAGCTTGATTATTCCTTTTCCCACTGATCTCCGCCCGCGTCTGCCCACCATCGTGGGCAATGTCGATTACCTGACTTTGTGTTAAAGGCTCGAACAAATCGAGAGTCTTCTGCAGGCGAGCGGCTTGGAAGCCGATTTCGTGGAGAAAGCTCTCCAAGACTGGCTCAAGCCCAGGCCAGCCTCCCGGCCTCCCACCGCCCGGCAGCAACAGCAGTTTCAACTGCGCAGTCGGCGGGCCCTGCGTTGCACGATCTTGCGCACGCTGCTGCAAGAGGATTATCGGGGCTTCAGCTGCGCCCTGGCGGGCAGTCCACTGTATCAGTGGTTTTGTCTGGTGGACGCGCTGGATGAGGTGCGTGTGCCCTCCAAGAGCGAGTTGCAACGTTTCGCGCACTGGCTGGAGGCGGCGCAGATGAGCCAGATGATCGAGAGACTTTTGCTGGCAGGGATGAATCCCGCTGGCCCGCTGGATTTAAAAGAACCAGTGAACTTGGAGGAGTATTTTGTGGATACGACGGCGATCAAAGCCAACGTGCATTTTCCGGTGGATTGGGTCTTGTTGCGCGACGCGACGCGCACGCTGATGAAAGCCGTCACGCTCATTCGACGGGAGGGCTTGAAAACCCGGATGGAACCGCCGTCCGAGTTTCTGCGGCGGATCACCCGTCTCTGCATTGAGATGACGCACAGCCGCCGAAAACCCGAGAGCCGGAAGGAACGCAAACGGATTTTGCGTGCGATGAAAAAGCTGGTCAAGGTGGTGGGGCGCCATGCCCGCAAGCATCGGGATTTGCTGGACCGGGAATGGGAGAAAACCGATTGGTCGCGCAGAGAGGCGGAGCAAGTCCTGAGGCGCATGGACCAAGTGCTGGAACTGTTGCCGCGCGCGCAGAAACAGGCGCATGAACGGATTATCGGCGAACGGAAGGTGGCCAATGCCGAAAAGATTTTAAGTCTATATGAGCCGGACATCCAGGTGCTAGTGCGGGGCAACGCCGGAGCGGAGGTGGAGTTTGGGAACAAGCTACTACTGGGAGAAAACAAACAGGGGATTATTTTTGATTACCAGCTTTGGCGGGAGTCAGCGCCAGCGGACTCCTCTACATTGGTGGAGAGCTTGGAGCGCGTGGTGGTGGGTCTGAACAGGAAAATAGGGGCGGTGGGAGGCGACCGGGGCTTTGCCTGCAAGGCCAACAGCGGCGGATTGGCTTGGGCGGAGATATTTGACGGCCTCTGTCCGCGAAGTCCGGCCGCCCTGAAGGAGCGGATGAAAGAGCCGCGCTTTGTGCGGATGCAGAGGCGGCGGTCACAAACGGAAGGACGAATCAGTATTTTGCAGCGGGGCTTTTTGGGACGGTCGATGCGCGCCAAGGGATTTGCCCATCGAGAGTCGGCCTTGGCTTGGGGAGTATTGACACACAACTTATGGATACTGGCACGGCTGAAAAGAGATAAGAAAGAACCCGTGCTCCAGGCGGCGTAGCGGGGTTCCGAAAACGACCACCGACGGAAAAGACAGAGGCAGTGTCGTCAAAATTTGTCCCTTAAGGAATTTTCAGGCGTCCGATTGTGAATAACTCGCTGACGGCGTTCCCACCATGCCTCGCGCGAAGCATAGAATTTCAAAAGAGCTGCTTTTGGGACAGACTCTAATCACGGAGACGAGCCTCGGAAAAATTCGGGGAATTCAGAACCGAGGCATCAAGATTTTCAAGGGTATCCCTTATGGCGCGAGCACAGCCGGGGACAACCGGTTCATGCCCCCAACCGACCCAGCCAGTTGGACCGGTATCCGCGACGCATTGGAATACGGCCACAGTTGCCCGCAGAACGATCCGTCCCCGCCAAAACCTGTCGCGGGGAGTGCCCCATCCGGGCCGAAGCCTGCCGCTGGGCCGTCAATTTTCCGAGCGTTGGGCGTTCCGGGAGAAAAGCCAACTGGTGAAAGCGAGAACTGCCTCATGCTGAATATTTGGACGCCGGGGCTGAACGATGGCCGCAAGCGACCGGTGATGCTCTGGTTGCATGGCGGTGGCTTTGGCTCCGGGTCCGGATCGAACCCCGGTTGGGATGGAACCAATTTGGCCACACGCGGAGACGTGGTGGTTATCACGATCAATCATCGGCTCAATGTTCTTGGGTTTGCGAACTTCAGTGAGTTCAGCCCGGACTTCGCGGCGTCCGGAGATGTTGGTATGTTGGATATTGTCCACGCGCTCAAATGGGTGCGCACCAACATCGCGCAATTCGGCGGCGACCCAGATACCGTCATGATCTTCGGGCAGTCAGGTGGTGGACGAAAGGTCGAGACCCTGCTCGCCATGCCCTCCGCCAAAGGGCTGTTTCATCGAGACATCAT
>Ga0224554_1002064_pt1 | contig 11080 bp, 12 predicted proteins | sample 714S22024metaG_FD_180666 | JGI IMG/M metagenome (GOLD analysis project Ga0224554, IMG submission 180666) | Peat soil microbial communities from Stordalen Mire, Sweden - 717 S2 20-24 | ecosystem: Environmental > Terrestrial > Soil > Wetlands > Peat | place: Sweden: Norrbotten County, Stordalen...
TCAGCAACAGGATTCCCATGGAGTTGTGCGTGTGCCGCACCGCCGCGATGATTGCAGGAAGGAAATAAAGGCCGATGCCGAAGATCAGGAAGTGCATAGAATCTCCCGCTTGTATTCAAACAGTTCTACGCAGAGTTTAACGCCGAAGTTCCAGTATTTCGCGCGACAAACGCTCTAATCCTATGAAAACGCGACGCATATTTTGGTTGCGCGCCGGTTTTCCCGTGCGTATACTCTCGTCGTCTCTCAAAATCCCCCAAGGAGCGCATCATGGGAAAGATCAACGTGGGCCGCCTGATCCTGGGCGGAATTGTCGCCGGAATTGCCATCGACCTACTGGATTATTTAGTGGATGGCGTTTGGCTTGCGCAGCGCTGGGCCGATGGCATGGCCCTGCTCGGCCATCCCGGATTCTCGCAGATCCAGATTGTTTTGTTCAACGTCATTGGCCTTCTGACCGGGCTGGTGGCCATCTGGGTTTATGCAGCGATCCGGCCGCGATTCGGTGCGGGCATCAAGACGGCGATTTATGCCGGGCTGGCAGTGTGGATTTTGACAGTTCTGTTCCCGAACGCCGCTTTCATGCACGTTTCGCACCTGTTCCCGAATCACTTGACGCTGTACACGACGCTCGGCGGGCTGGTTGAAGTCGTTTTCGGGACCGTTGCCGGAGCATCGGTTTACAAGGAAACCTAGCCCAGCAATCGAGGTCGAAGCGAAGCTGCCGCAGGCCGCGCGGGCCTTTCAAGGGCCTGCGCACACTTGGCTTGTGTCCAATCATCGGCATGGCTTGGGGACGGCTGTGTTCTTTTCCGAGCTCTTGGCCTTTAGCTGTTAGCCTTTAGCTTTTCCTGCGCAGACCCTGAATACTTTCGTTCCCGCAAGTTCGAGCTAGAAGCTAATAGCCCAGGGCCAAAAGCTGTTCCGCCGGCCAGGGCATAGGGTTGCCCGCGGGAAGTCACCCCGCATGCCGGTCGCGGGCGCCGTGTCCCTCTACAATGATCCGGTATGCCGACCATTGTCCGATCGCACGCGAAGGTCAATCTGGGGCTTTTCCTTGGGGCCCCGAGGCCGGACGGCTTCCACGCGCTCGCGACCGTCTATCAAACGCTGGAAATGCATGATTTGGTGGCGGTTACGGCCAAGTTGGCCGAGGTGAGCTCGCTCCAGATCAGCTCGAACGATCCTCGCGTGCCAACCGACAGTTCAAATACCGCCTGGAAGATGATTTCCCTGGCTTTGGAGCAGCTTGGTGTCTCGGCAAGGGTTGAAGTCCATATTGACAAACGACTTCCGGTGCAGGGCGGCCTCGGCGCCGGGTCGGGCAACGCTGTCGCGGCGCTCATAGGACTGGAAAAAGAACTGGGCGCTTCGGCCCTTCAGGATTTGTTCACACGGCGTCTGGAGCTTGCCGCCCGGGTCGGCTCCGACGTGCCGCTGTTTCTAGTCGGCGGAACGGTTCTGGGCGTCGATCGCGGGCAGGAAGTCTATCCGCTCAACGACATTGAGGCGACCTGGTGCGTGGTCGCCGTGCCCGAGATCGGCGTCTCCACTCCGCAGGCCTTTCGCGACTGGGATGCCCTCTGCGCTGCGGAAGGTTTGACCGCTGAGGCCGGTACCGCTAGACTAGAGAAGTTGAGCCGAAACTACGCCAGCGCCTTTCGGGGAGAGATTCCCGAGGGCGGGTTTGGACGAGGCTCCTCCGGTGTCTTCTCTTTGGGAGAAGACCTGGCCGGACCGCAAGAGACGAAACAGGGGTCTGGGCTTGTCCGCACCGGGATCATGAGCTGGATCGAGAACGACTTCGAACGTGTGGTCTTTCCCCAGCATCCCTCCCTTGCAGAGATCAAGCGTCTTCTTGCGGCTTCGGGCACACCGGAGGCGGCCCTTTTTGCGTCCCTGTCGGGTTCCGGTTCGGCGCTCTTCGGGTTGTACCTGACCCGCGGAGATGCTGAGGCGGCACAGGAACGGATCGGAAACCAGGTGCTGGGATTGAACGTGAGAACGACGATCACGCGCACTCTTCCGCGATCCGCTTACTGGGATCAAATGTTGAAAGAAGCTGATTGACAGTCCACCGTTGGGCAAGCGAGACTCACCCTCGGCTGACCGACATGCTGGGCGATCGTTCAATGGTAGGACAATGCCCTTTGGAGGCATTTATCCAGGTTCGAATCCTGGTCGCCCAGCCAGAAAAGCAGCTTTTAGCTTTAGTGACTAGCTTTTAGCTCGAACTTGCTGGAACCAACAGAATGCCGGTTCCTGTGGGGAAAGCTAGCGGCTGAGAGCCAACGGCTGAAAGCTGAAACAAGAACGCAGCCATAGCCAACCAGCATGGAGGTGCTCTCAAGATGGACGCGGGAACGTTGACGGTAACACCCGAAAACAAGCCGGGCGAAACAAATCCGGAGAAGCAAGTGGGCCCGGACAAGCCTGAAGGCAGCAAGGACACACCAAAGGGTGGGTCGGGGGGCGGCCCGGGGGACAGCGGCAGGGGCAAAGATGGGAAGCTGATACCGTCGCCGGAGCGCAAGAAGGCTGCGAAGCTCAGCGAGGACAAGCGCTTCAAGCTGTTCAGCGGCACGGCGAATCCCAAACTGGCTCATGCCATCGGCGAGCACATCGGCGTCAAGGTCGGCGAGGCCAAGATGCAGCGCTTTGCCGACGGCGAGGTCTACTTTCAGCTTTTGGAGAACGTACGCGGCGTAGATGTATTTGTGGTGCAGCCCACCTGCTATCCGGTGGACCAGCACCTGATGGAGCTTTTGGTCATGATCGATGCGCTCAAGCGAGCTTCGGCGGCACGGATCACGGTGGTGGTGCCCTATTACGGGTACGCACGCCAGGATCGCAAGGACCGCCCGCGCGTAGCCATCAGCGCCAAGCTCATTGCCGATTTGCTAACGACGGCAGGCGCCAACCGCGCGCTGTTTGTCGACCTGCACGCCGCGCAGATCCAGGGCTTCTTCAATATTCCTGTTGATCACATCTTTGCCAGCCCGGTGCTGGTGAGCTATTTCAAAGAGCTCAAGCTGCCCAACCTGACGGTGGTTTCGCCGGATGCGGGCGGCGTGGAACGGGCGCGGTTTTTCGCGCAAAAAATGGGAGTGCCGCTGGCCATCGTGGACAAGCGGCGCACCGACATGAACGTTGCCGAGGTGATGCACGTGGTAGGCGACGTGAGCGGCAAGACTTGCCTCATCATCGACGACATTATCGATACGGCTGGCACGCTGGTAAAAACCGTCGACGCACTTCTCGCTTCCGGCGCGACGGCGGTGTATGCGTGCGCCAGCCATGCCGTGCTTTCCGGCCCGGCCATTGACCGCATCGCCGCATCGCGAATTGAGCAGGTGGTCGTCACTGACACCATTCCTTTGCGCGAGGCGGCACAGAAGCTGCCTAAGATCAAGGTGCTTTCCATCGCCGGCCTGCTGGGCACAGCGATCGAGAACATTCATTTGGAGACCAGCGTGAGTACGTTGTTCAACTGAGAGATCAGAGATCAGGGGTCAGAGATCAGAGGTTTCTGACCTGCGACATCAACTTCAGCCGGAAACCGGAGACGATTTGGGATTCTGAGAGAAAGATCTCTGATCTCTGTTCTCTGATCTCTGGCCTTCACAAAGGGAGCGGAGCAACACTCCGTGCCCGATCTCAAGAAGAAACGAGAAAACACGAAATGCCAGAAGTTGTCGTAGCCAAGCCCAGAGAGGGCAAATTCAATAAGAACGCCGCGCGCCGCGTGCGCGTCGCAGGAAAGATTCCGGCCGTGCTGTATGGGTCCGGGCAGAACGCCGTGGCCGTTGAGGTTGATCCCAAGCAGATTTCGCGGATCCTCCTCTCCGAGACCGGCCACAACACGATTTTCGATGTCGAAGTTGCAGGCCAGCCGACCGCCAAGGCTATGATCGTCGATTGGCAGCGGGAGCCGATCAAGGACAGGCTGATTCACATCGACCTGAAGCGCATCGCGCTCGACAAGGTTCTCCGCGTGCGTGTGCGCGTCAAGCTGCTGGGTATCCCGATAGGCGTGAAGGCCGAGGGCGGCATTCTTGATCAGGTGCTGCGCCAGGTCGAAGTCGAGTGCCTGCCTGCTGACATTCCCGGTCACATCGATGTGGATGTGAGCGAATTGGGCATGCACCAGGGGATCCGCGTGAGCGGCTTGCCCCACTCCGACAAGGTCAAGTTCATCACCCCGGAAGATGCCACCGTGGCTCACGTCGTCCACATCCGCGAGGAAGTGGTTGCGACGCCGGAGACCGCGGAGGGTGCGGTTGCGGCAGTGCCTGGAGCGGTTCCAGCGGCGGGCGAGGCGGGTGCTCCGGCTGAGCCCGAAGTGATCAAGAAGGGTAAGGGCGACGCCGAAGCGCCAGCGGCAAAGAAGCCCGAGGCAAAGAAGTAAGCCTTGCCTGAAGCAAGCGAGACCGGTTCCCAGCGCGGACCTATCGAGTCCAGACCCTTCCTTGTTGTGGGGCTTGGCAATCCCGGCCTCGAGTATCTGTGGACCCCGCATAACGCGGGATTCATGGCCATCGACCGCATCGCTCAACAGGAGGGCGTTGTGGTTCAGAACCGGCGATGCCGGGCCACTACGGCGACCTGCAGAATCGCAGGGCGCCAGGTGGTTCTGGCCAAGCCGGAGACATTTATGAACCTGGGCGGAGTTGCAGTGGCCGCTCTGGTTGAAGAGTTTGAAGCGGACCCGGCCCGGGACTTGCTCGTGATCTACGACGAGCTCGATCTGGTACTGGGAACCTTCAAGATCAGGGAGCGCGGTTCGACCGCCGGGCACAACGGAGCCCGCAGCGTGACCGATGCTCTGGGCACGGAAGAGTGGTTGCGCTTGCGGATCGGCGTGGCGCCCGATCTCCCTCCGGAGGCAATTGCAGATGGAGGCGGAAAGCGGCCGGGCAGGGATTATCTGCTCTCGCCCATGCGCAAGGCGGATCTGGCGGTACTGGACGAGGTGCTGGACAAAGTGGCGACAGCCGCACGGCGCATCCTCGAACTGGGACCGGCGGCCGCGATGAATGAGTTCAACCGGAAGGAAGACAGGGATCAGGGATCAGGGAACAAGACCGAGAACTGACCACTGTGAACTGTTAGCTGGAGCGATCGCTCCGGCAGAAAAGGAATACAGATGTCGCGTGTGTATGAAGTGATGTTTATTATCCGTCCCGATGTGGACGACGACGAAGCCGAGAAGCTGATTACGAACTTCTCCTCCACGGTTACCACCGGCGGAGGTGTGGTGAAGTCGGTAGAGAAGCTGGGCCGCCGCAAGCTGGCCTATATGGTGCGCAGATTCAACGACGGCAACTACGTGTTGCTGACCATTGAGGCTGGTGGCCCCGTGGTTCTGGAGCTTGAGCGCCGGTTGCGCGTTACCGAGCCGGTGATCAAGTTCATCACCGTGCGCATTGATGAGGAAGAGAAGCGCCTGGCGAAGGTGAAGGCTGCTCGCGGCGTGCGCCGCAAGCCAGCCGAAGCGACGCCCGCGGCTACTGCGACGCCTGCGGCCCCCGCAGCGGCTGAAGCCGCGCCTGCGGAGCCGGCCGAGCCGGTGCAGGCGAACGCGTAAAAACAGGGACCGAGGGACCGAGGGAACAGGGAACAAGAAAGCCTGAATTCGCGGATCGCGAACTTCGTTTTTCTGGCCACCTGAAACCTGACCCCTTCGAAAATCCTCCGGCGATGCCGGATCAAAGAAATGGAATGAGGAAACGAGATGGCTGACGAAACCCAAGCAAGAACGCCCGATGCAGCTCCACAAAGTTCATCCGGGCCAAGCGGCTCATCCGGACCGGGCTCCGGCCCGCGCGGCCCGAGCCGAGGCGCCGGCGGACCCGGTGGACGCGGCAAGTTCTTCCGCCGCAAGAAGGTGTGCAAGTTCTGCACGGAGAAGATCGACGCGATTCCTTACCGCGACGTGCGGCTCCTGCAGCAGTTTGTGGCCGAGCGCGGCAAGATTGTGCCGCGGCGGCTGAACGGCGTTTGCACCACGCACCAGCGCCGCCTGACTAAAGCCATTAAGCAGGCGCGGAACATCGCGCTGCTGCCGTTCGCCACCAGACACTAGAACACGGGTTGACTGCTCGGCTGCATTCATCGATCGTCACCGGTCGTTTCACCTGGGCGGACGAAATAGACTCTGGCACGCGCAGCCGCTACCTGCTCCCATAGGGAGCACGAAGGATCCGCCAGCCCCGTAGGGGCGAAAGAAGCTCGTGACGTGATTCGCGAGAAGAGCCGGACCTTACAAGGAATGGAGAGTTTCCCATGGAAGTGATTCTGAAAGAAGATGTAGCCGACCTGGGCTTTCGCGGAGAAGTGGTGAAAGTGGCCGACGGCTACGCACGCAACTATCTGCTGCCGCGCAAGCTGGCCATGCAGGCCACCGCGGCCAACAAGGCCGTGATTGAACAAATGAAGGCCGCTTCCGCGCGCCGCTCCGCTTCAGAGAAGGCGCAGGCCGAAGAATTGGTCACCGAACTCGAGCCGCTCGTGCTCAGCTTTACTCGCAAAACAGGAGAGGCGGGGCATCTCTTCGGCTCGGTCACCTCGGCCGACATCGCCGCGGAGCTCGCAGCGCAGGGCCATGAGGTCGATCGCCGCAAGATTCAGTTGGGCGATCCGCTCAAGAGCGTCGGCGAATTCAAGGTGGCCATCAGGCTGCACCGCGAAGTCACTGCGCGGGTCACGGTGAAGGTCCAGGCAGAAGTGACTGAAGAAGACAAAGTAGCCGCGGCTAACGCAGCAGCGAACGCTACCGAAACCGCTCCGGTCGAAGCTGCTGCCGAGCCGGTCGCGGAAGACGCAGCGGCCGAGTAGCTCTTTCTGGAAAAAGTCTCGCGCCTCCTGCCGGTTTGCCGCCAGGCGGCGCGCGCCTATCGGCCGATCTCGGGCACCGAAAGTCCTCGACAGATTTTTCGCGCGAGAATGTCGGATACCTCGGTGTGCCGTGGCACTGCCTCAACCTTGCCAGTGTTGGGATTGCACCAGAGCGAGTGTGCGGAACCCTCGCGTTTCAGATAACAGCCATGCAAGCGCAAATGGCGAAGCAACGATTCGCGCTTCATTGCACTGTGACTGTTTCCTGGATGGCCTCGGGAGGAATTCCGCGCAGGCCGTCTTCACGCCGGTCGGCCAGGATCAGCCGAATGGCTTCGCCGAGGCTGGCGCGACACTCCTCCATGGTGCGGCCTTGTCCATTCGCGCCGGGGACTTCGGGCGACCAGGCAATAAACCATTCGCCGTCCCGTTCAATGACCGCAGTGAACTCGTTGCGCATGGGTAAAGTATAGTCCAAATGCCGCGTTCGCATGGCGCGAAGGAGAAGTGCGACACGCATGCGGCCGAGGCGGCTCGCTACGACGGAAAGAGCGACCCGGATGCGGCGCGAATCGGCGCCAGGCGGCTGCGGCGGCGAGACTGCTGTTGCACCGCGGAGCCAAGCAGATTCGCAATCTCGCGCAACTCGGCGCGGGCGTGGCCGATGGCTGCTGCTACCGCATCGAGCTGCTTACCTCCGCCGGCAGCCAGCGGCAATGGGGCCTGCGCATCAGGCTTCTTGCTCCGATCAGGCCGGCGATGCTCGTGACCAAGAACCGCGCGTGCGCCGGACAGAGTGTAGCCCTCGGCGTGGACCAGGCGCTTGATCTCCATCGCCATTTCAACATCGCGCCGGCGGTAGAGCCGCTGTCCGGTCCCGCTTTTGTTCGGCTTCAGCTGGGGAAACTGCGACTCCCAAAACCGCAGCACGTATGTTTCTACGCCGCAAAGTTCGGCGACATCTCCAATTTTAAAGTAGAGGCGATCCGGGATTGTAGGTGGCTCGTAGGCGCGCTTCCGATTAAGTTGTGTGGCCATAATATTCAGCGGGGAAAACCACATCGAACGGGAAAAATCCTCGCTCTAAGCGCAGTATAGGGCACGTCGTTTGCCCATGGGCAAGCAAAATAGCGCGATGAACCTAACTTGGCAGAGGAAAAACCAGGCGAATTCATGCCGTGGAGTTCGCGGATTCGCCCTCTACACAGGAGCCATTGTGGCCCATGTGACCGAGCCGTGCGGCGCTCCGCGCAAATACTTTTTGGGCCACTCTACTGCTTCTTGAGCACCGCCGCGCCCTTTTCGTCAAACAGGATCGCGCTTTCGAGTTTGCGGAATTCGGCCGCCTTCTCCGGTGGAATCTCCACCTGCCGTACCACATAGTCGCGCTCATAGTGGAGCACGTTGCCCTTGGCCGTTGTGGCTGAGTGGTAGCTCGCGAAGTCCGTGTCTACGTCCACCGGATCTGGCGTTTCGTCGACGACGTAGCCGGGCGGCAGCGTGATGTCGAAGGTATCGCGCCAGTGGCCCGGATAATTTCCCGGACGACCAATTTCGATGGGGTAGGAGCGCGTCTTATTTTCCATCACATCCGGCACGGGTTGCGCGTCATCGCCCACAATCCGGGCACGCAGCAACAGCAGTGGGCCGGCCGCATGCGCATAGCTGGAGTCGCTTACGTGCAGGTCGAGCGTAACCGGCTGATCGAGTGCGTCCGTCTTGTGGAATTCATACCCCTTGAAGTCGACGCTGGGCAGGTCGGAACTCAGTCCCTGCTCCAGCCTGTCATGAACCTCTTTGGCGTCCGCTTCTTTGAGCAGACCGCGCTCGCGCGCTGCGTCCACGCCGGAAAATACATCGGTGATGTCGCCAGAGAGCGTGCCGTCCGCAGCCAGGGTAAAGGAACCCTTGCGGTTCAGCGAAGCCGAGTCAGGCGGAAGCACCGGCATCTTTAGCACCTGGCTGTCGGGTCCATTTGCGAGGTTGCCGTAGGCGCCTTGCAACTCTCCACGAATCAAACCAAGCGGCGTTTCCTCATCGGTTGGATCGAAGATAAGGAGGGTCTTTCCGTTCGCGGCTTTCACGCGCGCTTGCAGGCGAGGATCGTTTTCGCCATCCGGCAGTTCGATGGCAGTGATCATATGGTTGCCGACCAGCGACGGCGCCACGGGATCGATGACACCGCGTTCGCTGTCAACATGCAGGTAGTAGGCGCGGATGCCAATGGCCTGTAACATCGAAATCACTAAAGTCGTTTTGTCCTTGCAGTCGCCGTAGCGATTGCGATAGATGTCGGCTGCGTAATGTGCCTGCCAACCTCCGATGCCCTTTATGATGACGAAGTAGCGGATGTTGTTCTGGATGTAGCTTGTGATACGGCTCAGCTTGGTGTAGAGATCAGGCGCGCCAGCCACGAGTTGCTGCGCTTCGGCCGTTATCTCCGGAGTCGGATCGGGCCGATGCTCTTCCAACTGATTTGTCCATAGGCCAATCGCCCGCCATTGATTGTCGGCGCCCTTTACCGCTGCGTCCCCCCACATCACGGTCATGCGTGCAGCCAGAGCTTCGGGTGGTGGAATGGCGTGCAGATTCTCCAGATCGAGAGCCGGAACGTTTGCGATCTCCCAACGCAGGTGGTTATCTTGCGTTTCAATGGGCTTAATGGGGTCGAAGTGGCTCCAGGATTCCGCAAAATGGCCGCCAGCGGGCAGTGCCAACTCCAGAGCTTCGTTCACGACGGGAATAGAGTCCTGGATCTGCCAATCCTCCGAACTCATGTATGGCCGCAGATGAGTCTCGAATTCGCAGACGACGACGGCGCCGGGGTCGCCGCCGGGAGGCTTCAGGATGCGGAAACGATCGGTGGCCTGCATGTCCGCATCCCCATAGGCTCCGACGTCTGTATAGTCGGTGTCCATGGCCTGAAGCTGCCGGCCGTCAGCAGCAATGGTCCAGGAGTGAAAGTAGTCGAGCTTTTCGTCTGCGTCGTACTCTGCGCCACAGTAACCGCGCTCACGTCCCTGTGGCTTGAGGATACGCACGGCAGACCGCTCACGCTCGACGGCGTGATTCTGCGCGTCCACGGTTATTAGGTACTCGTGGAACAAGATGACAGCGGAGGCATCACCCACGTTTGCCGGAGTCGGCGTTTTGGCTGCGATTTTTCTTTGGCCGCGGCAAAATGCCAGCCGGGAAGCACAGCAGTGCAGCAGCCTGCGACAGCAAGAATGCGGGATAGCGAGATGCGCATTTGCATTAGTGGGACACTCCTACGGGGCCTGCCTGCGTGCCAGACGTGGTCAAAACCAGTGGCTCCTGATCGGCCGCCGCCACCTTCTGGTAGAACCCGCGCAGATCCTGGTACTCTTCCGGCTTGGCTTCAGTAAATGCTCTCGCCAGGGAGTTGGCGATCGTGATCTGGCTGGGCAAAGTCTTGCTCTTCACGATAAAGACTGCGTGGCCAGGCCAGGGGATGTTTGCGTCCGGTGGCGCGCCCTCCACGGTGACTCCGTCAGGGAGGTGATATGCGATCTCATCGGTCACGCGTTCGCCGTATTGCATATCGACCGGCACCAGGCGCTTTTCCTCGCTGACGAAAGGCACCTTACTACGAGTCTCAAAGAATAAGCCGGGCAAAATAAGGCGCTTGGCTGTCGCCGTGCCGAGCGATCCCTTGAGGTTGACCACTGCCATCAGGTTTGAGTACGGATCGTTCATTTCCAGGAAGTGGTCGACATGCGCTTCAACGCCCTCGGGCACGGTCCGTTCCAATTCTTCGCGATCGAACTCTTTCTTTAATTCGGTGTCATCTTCCTCAAGGGCCCTCTGCCGCCAGTGGAGCGCACGCTGGCCGGTCATGATGATGTTGATGTGCCCCGTAATCCCGCCTTGCGCGTCGAGGTACACATCCCCGAGACGTTGCGTGACGTTATCCTTGTATTGCTGCATCGGGGTGACGGCGAGGGAGCCGCCCTCCGCGCTCTCGCCGATGCCGGCGGCGCCAGAATGCCGCCAATTCACTGTTTGGAACGGGCACATCTTCTCCCCGGGGTCGAGGACGATCAGCTTGCCGTCGGTGCTCAACGCCACCAACGTGGTGTCAAGCTGATCCAGGCTCATATAGGCCGGGTCGAAGTTGGCCCGGTTGCGATCGACGACCTTGATTGCATACGCTTTCAGTCCCGCGGCGCGCAACATGGCCAGGTAGAGCATCGCGATGTCCTCGCTCGATCCGCTCTTCTGC
>Ga0224554_1002065_pt1 | contig 11079 bp, 7 predicted proteins | sample 714S22024metaG_FD_180666 | JGI IMG/M metagenome (GOLD analysis project Ga0224554, IMG submission 180666) | Peat soil microbial communities from Stordalen Mire, Sweden - 717 S2 20-24 | ecosystem: Environmental > Terrestrial > Soil > Wetlands > Peat | place: Sweden: Norrbotten County, Stordalen...
GTTTGCATCGAGGCAGATGCCGAAGTAGGGGACGTTTTTTTCGCGCGCGTAGCGGATGGCGTTCAACATGCCGTCGATGCCTCGCTTGCCAAAGCCGCCCGGGACGAGGATGCCGTCGAAGCTTTCCAATTGTGACTCGTAACTGCGATCGTCGGGGCCGGTGGACTCCAGACCCTCGGCCTCGATCCAGTGAATTTTGAGCTTGAGGTTCTGCGAGATGGCGCCGTGGGTGAGCGCTTCCTTGAGCGACTTGTAGCTGTCTTCGTACTCGACATATTTGCCGACGATGGCGATGGAGACTTCATCTTTGGGGTGGTAGCAGCGGTCGACAAGTTCGCGCCAGCGGGCGATGTCGGCCTCGGGCGTTTCCTTGTGGAGGTATTTGAGGATGAGCGAGTCGACGCCTTCGTCGGCAAAGCCGAGCGGGACTTCATAAATGAACGGCACGGTTTTGGCGCCGATCACGGCCTTTTCTTCGACGTTGCAGAAGGCGGCGATCTTTTGCTTGATGTCGCGGCTGAGGGCGCGATCGGAGCGGCAGAGGAGAATGTCCGCCTGAATGCCGATGGAGAGAAGCTCCTTGACCGAGTGCTGCGTGGGCTTGGTCTTGAGCTCCTGCGCGGCGGCGATCCAGGGAACGAGCGTGAGGTGGACAAAGACGGTGTTCTCGCGGCCGAGTTCCTGGCGCATCTGGCGAATGGCTTCAAGGAACGGGAGCGACTCGATGTCGCCGACAGTGCCGCCGATTTCGACGATAGTGACGTCAGCGCCGTTGGCGGCGATTTTGCGCATGGCGTTCTTGATTTCGTTGGTGACGTGGGGAATGACCTGAACGGTTTTGCCGAGATAGTCGCCGCGGCGCTCCTTGAGGATGATCTGTTCGTAGATGCGGCCGGTGGTGTAGTTGTTGTCGCGCGAAAGGGGCGCGTGGGTGAAGCGCTCGTAGTGGCCGAGGTCGAGGTCGGTTTCAGCGCCGTCGTCGGTGACGAAAACTTCGCCGTGCTGAAAGGGCGACATAGTGCCGGGATCGACGTTGAGGTGGGGGTCAAACTTCATGAGGTTGACGCGGAGGCCGCGGCTCTCAAGCAGGCAGCCGATGGAGGCGGCTGCTAGACCCTTGCCTAAACTTGACACAACTCCACCCGTCACAAAGACGTACTTTGCCGACATCGCTGCAACCTCGTCACTAAGTTTTTGGGATTGGCCGTACCTGGTGGGCACATTCAAGTATGGCAGAGATTTGGGGTGCGGCGAAAGAGGAAAATTAAGGCAAAACCAGAGAAAGTGGATTTGGGTTGATTTCCTGGGCATGTCGCCGCTCCCGGATGGTCGCGTCGCCTTGGGTCTCGCGGCTTCGAGGTGCAGCGTCTCTGGTTTTGCTATTGGCTGAATGAACGACAAATGAGCAACGTCCCGAGTAACGAGACTGGAATGAGCGATTTGGGGCGGGCAATTTGGGGCGGTGACGGGACGGGTTTACGATGCTCTCGGGGAATGGGCTGCGATGACGAGCAAGATTGAAGTGGTAAAGACCGACATTACGACGCTGGCAGTGGATGCGATTGTGAACGCGGCCAATGAGACTTTGCTCGGCGGGGGCGGTGTGGATGGGGCGATTCACCGGGCAGCGGGGACGGAGCTCTTCGACGAGTGCTACCAGATCGGCGGTTGCCCGACGGGCGAGGCGCGGCTGACGAAGGGCTACCGGCTGCCGGCGAAGTTTGTGATTCACACCGTGGGACCGGTTTGGAGCGGCGGCGAGAGAGGCGAGGCGGAGCTGCTGGCGGGTTGCTACAAATCGGTTTTTAGGATTGCTCGGGAGAATGGGATTCGGTCGCTCGCGCTTCCGGCGATTAGTTGTGGCGTGTACAGGTTTCCAGTGGAGCGCGCAGTGAAGATTGCGGTAGGGGAGACGGTGGCGGAGCTCGTCAGCAGCGACGCGATTCAGAGGGTGGTGTTTGCGTGCTTTGGGGATGAGATTTATCAGGCGTATTTGAGAGCTGTCGACGGGATCCGTTAGGGCGTTCGCGGGGCTTCGCGTCTAATTCGTGCTGGGTCGAGGTTCGTGGTATCCCACCCTTGGCGCAAAAACAAAGGCTCGCCAAGGATGGGGCACCCATTCGGTTTATGTCAAAACGGCAATCCTTCTAGAAGTTGAACGTGAGTTTCGCCGTCATGGCGCGCGGAGTGACGTAGTGCGTGCCGCTGAAGGTGGAGAGGAAGTTGTAGAGCGCGTATTTGTTCGTAACGTTGATGGCGGTCAGGTCGAGGTCAGTCTTGAAGCGCTCCTTGTTGAAGATGTTGTTCTTTCCAAGGGAGACATCGAAGAGACTGCGCGGCGCGATGCGCTGGGGATCGTGGTCGTTGTCGCCGGCGTTGGGCGCGGGAATGTTGATGAGGTTCGAAGTGAACTCGTTGGCGGGGCAGACTGCGGGCAGGGCCTGCGTGGGCGTGGCTTTTACGCCGTTGCAGGAGAATCCGGCCTGAAATTCTTCGTCGGCCGATAAGGGAAGCGCGACGCTCGCTCCGGTGATGGGGTTGATAGTGGGTGGAATGTTGGTATCAACCATCGCAACGGCTGGCTGACCACCCAGAGTGGTGGAACTGTTGGTGCATGGAGTGTTGGGATCGGTGACGCCGTAGCAGGGCGTCGATCCAGCGACTTGGCCCGAGTCCAGGCGCCAATTGAAACCGCTCCATAGACCATTCCACCAGCTGCCATCGTGGGAGAGAGTGTACTGAACGTGCGTGGTCTGGTTGAACTTTTCGTCGTGATCGATGCGGAATGGAAGGCCGGTCTGGCCCACGGTTGCGCCGGCGCCGGCCACCTGCGGCGGGAAGAAACGGGCGGCCACCGATGACATGACCGTATAGGCACTGAAGTTGTGGTAACCCGGAACCTCGACATGGAGCGCGTAGCCGGGAATCTTGGAGTTGTGCCAGTCGATGGGGAACGTGATGGGGGTATTGCCGAGCACGCTGAAGTCGAAGGCGTTGTGGGTGTACTTCCAAATGTATTCGCCGCTGAAGACCACATTCTTGCCCAGGGCCTGCTGCAAGCCGGCGTGAAACTCGTTGCGGAAGCCGGGCCTCATGGTGCTGGAGACGCCTGAAGTGCAATTGAGCAGCGGAGAAAGCACCGGGTTGCCGCATCCTTCGCTGGAGAGGACCAGGTTTTCGTTGAACGGTGTCTCGAGAGTGCGCGCGTAAGAGAGGCTGGCCACGGTGCCGGTGGGCTTAATGTTGTAGGCGACACCCAGACGAGGCTCAGTCTGGTTGGCATCGGTGAGACCGTTATAAAGATCCTCGCGGAGACCCAGGTTGAAATCCCAGTGACCGGCCTTGATCTCATCTTCAGCGTAGAGGGCCATTTCTTTGATGTCGGCATGACCGACGTAGCCATAGAACGCGCCACCACGGGTTAGGTCGTACGGCTCAAGGGTTGGATTGAAGGTCCCCGTACCGTAAGCGTAGGAAGCAGAGGGGGCGTTGGAAAGGTAGCCTGCCGAAGCACACTGAGACGTGCTCGAGAATCCCGGCACGCGGTTGCCACTGGAATCGATGCAGGGGGAATTGTAGGTGGATTCGACGATGCCCAGGCTGTCGTTTTCGCGCACAAACGTCTGTTCGTACTGCGCGCCAACCTTGAGATTGTGAACTCCCTTTACGTAGGAGTAGTCCGCGTGAATCCCGGTGTTGGTGAGCGTGCGGTACTGGGAGATGGATGAAGTTTGCAGGTTCGATGGACCCAGGTCGGCCAGAGGGTTGCCGCCGGGATAGTAGTCATATCCATCTCTGCGGACAAATATACCGAGATTGAAGACCGAATTGTTACCGATGAGCCGCGTGTAAGTGGGAGAGATGTTGTAGGTGCCGATTTTGGAGCGTTGATCGGCGTTGCCCACGCTGCCAAAGGCCGGGTTGGCGCTGGTTCCTGCGTTGACCACATTCTGCACGTTGAGGTTGTCGTAGGAATTCGGGGTTTGAAACCAGGAACGGCTGTAGTTCAGATCGAGGTGAACCGAGTCAGCCTGCGAGAAGCTGTAGTCGACGCGGTCGAAGAAATTCTCCTCGTTTCCCTTGTCGTGAAAGACGGTAAATTCGGGCGGATCGAGAAAGCGTCCGGTATTGAGGGCGTCGGCCTCAATGAAGTTGCCCCAGTTGCTGCCGCCGTAGGAAAGATCAACGCCACCGGAAGCCGAGCCAAAGCTGCCATAGGAGCTATAGGCGCTTCCTGTAGGCTTGGTGACCCCCTGGCCGGAGCGAGTGGTGGCGACGATGACGAGGCTGGTCTTGTCGCCGTACTCGGCAGGAGGCGCGCCGCTGATGACCTCGATGGATTGAATGGAATTCGACGGAAGCTGGTTGGAAAAGACCTTGCTCTGCTGGTCGGTGATGGACTGGCCGTCAACGGAAAAGGAGTTGGAGGCGTGGTCGCCAAGGCCGTGAAAGAGGCCGTTGGAGTCGGCGGAGACGCCGGGCGTGGTCTGGGTGACGAGTGCGCTCAGGCCTGAAGACTGGCTCTCAAGCGGCACTTTGGTGAACATGTCGCGATCGACGTCGGTGTGGAAAGTTGAGTCATTCTCAATGAGGTCGCCGCCTGACTCGACGGTGACGGTTTGGCTGGCGCCGGCGATTTGAAGAATGAGATTGACGGTGATTCCCACCGAAGAGCGAATCTCAACATTCTGGCTGAACGAGGCGAAGCCCTTTGCGGAGGCGTCGACCATGTATGGATTGAACGGCACATTGGAGAAGCTGAACTGGCCGGTGGCGTCTGTGGTTGTCGTGCGATCGAATCCGCTCACTTTGTCGGTGAGTTGGACCGTTGCTTTGGGAATCACGGCCCCACTGGGATCGGTGACGGCTCCGTGTATGGCGCCGGCGTTGCCGCTTTGCGCAGACGCGGAGAGCGCCGCGAAGGCAAAGGCAATCAGGGGAAGAATGCGCGTAACCGCGCCGCGTTGGAACTTCATGGCAAAATCTCCTGAAAAATGACTGACGAATGCGCAAATGCAAGCCGCGGGTCGTACCGCCGCGGCGTCCTCAGTGGAGGGAGTGTGTGCAGATGCGGCCAGGCATCGCCCGATCGGTAATGCAATGGGTGGATGCGAGGGCCTGAACGAAAACGGAAAGATGCTCTAGCAGGAGACGGGAGGGGGGCGAATGAAGAGGCGAATTTGCCGCTGGCGGGCAATGACGATGGGTTCGGCCTGGGGCGTGGAGGCTCCCAGCTGCACGATGATGATGACGGCCGCCGCGGCGGCAACGGGCACCACCGTGTGCATGACAATGCACAACTGGCAGTGGTCGGCGTCAGATTGGTTAGGATGCAGGTGCGCGACCTGAGCCACGGCCAGCATCGCCAGCAGAACCAGACAGAGGATCGCAACAGCCGGCAAAATGCCGGTCAGCGAGCCGCTTTGGGCGCCGCGTTTGCCGCGGAGAATTGTCTTAAGTCCTGCCAATCGATGGAACCTTCCAGTTCTATTCTACAGAAAGCTCTCAGAAGTTTGGACGCTTTGGGATTGGAGAGGTTGCCCTTCGGTAACGATTTCGAGCCGGCGCGCGGGAAAACGCCAGCACAGTGGAAGCGTCTAAACTGAGTTGCCATGGTTGCTTTTCAGCAAGTTCCGGTTGGGTGGCGCGTTCCTGCGCTTTCGCTGGCTGTTCTCCTGCTTGCGCCGGCGGCCGTTTTTGCGCAAGACGCCCCGCAGAGCGTAACTATCCAGCAGGCACCGAGCACGCCGAGCGGCCAAAGCTCCAAGCCTCTGCCATTGAAGCCTGCCACTCCCGGCACAGGAAGAAATCTGCGGCTGATTCTGAAAGACGGCTCCTACCAATTAGTGCGCGATTACCAGATTGCTGGCGACCGCGTGCGCTACCTGTCGCAGGAACGCGGCGAGTGGGAAGAGCTGCCGGCGGACCTGGTGGATTGGGACGCGACGAACAAGTGGGCCAAGGATCATGCCGAACTGGTTGATGAGGATTCTTCGCCGGCGATGAAGGAGGCCGCGGACATCGACAAGGAAGAATCAGAGGAGCGCGACGACGAAAAGGCGCGCATGCCGATCGTGGTTCCAGGGCTGGAGCTGCCGGACGAAGAAGGCGTCTTTGTGCTGGACACATTCCAGGGCACTCCCGAGCTGGTGGAGCTGATTTCGAAAGATCTCTCGCTGAACACGAAGAACCGCAAGGGGATTGCAGTGCTAAATCCGCTGGCGACGCAGCGGGCGAATCTGGAGCTGGAAGGCGCGAACGCCAGAGTGCACCTGCATGTGAACGATCCGGCGATCTATCTCTCGCTTGGGGTGGAGACGGGAAACGAGCCGGTGCTCTCGCATCCGTTGACTGTGGATACGGGCAGCGCGAAGGCGGTGAACGGCGGCAAGCATGGCGCACACTCGACGCAGTCGGGCTTCGTGATCGTGCGCGTGGACGAGCGGCAAGCCGTTCGCATTGTGGGCGCTATTCACGTGGGCCCCACGGGTACGGTGACGCAGGACGAGGATACGATCCCTACCAAGGTGGAGATCCTGCCGGGCAAGCACTGGTTGAAGATTGTCCCGACGCAGACCTTGACCATCGGCGAGTACGCGCTGGTGGAAATTCTCTCTCCGTCGGACATCAGCGAATCGGTGTGGGATTTTCGCGTGGACCCAAGACTGGGAGACAATCCCGGTTCGATCGGGCCGATCCTTAAAACAGGGAATAGGTAGTAGCCAATAGCCAATAGGTCGCCTCCCGCGCAAAAAGAATCCCTTCCTTCAAACAGCAGAATCCGGAGCGGCGAGCTTCGATTGCCTATGGCGGCGGCTGACGATGTAGTGCGCGAGCAGGATACTGGCGGAAACGGCGCTGAGGATGGCGTCGATGCCGGGCATGCCGCGCGGACCCCAGAGTGCATAGCCGCGGCCGTCGAGCCAGGTCATGTAGACGACTGGAACGTTCCCCAATGAGTTGATGATGGCATAGCGTGCGCTGCCGCTTTTGCCGGATCCACCGAGGAATTCGAGAACGACTCCGGTGAAGAAGGCATAGCAGGCACCGATAGTGAAGAGATACAGAATGGTGCTGGTGAAGTAAACGGCTGGCCGCAATGGGCCAAGAGCGAGGATGGCCAGTGTTGCGGCATTGATGAGTCCGGAGATGAGAAGACCGATGGTGGCGCGCACGCGGACGGGAATGAGTGACGCGACAAATGCGCCTGCGGACATCAGGAGCGCACCGCCAATGCCGTTCATCCACGCAACCTGCTGGCCGGTGACGCCGTAGTCGCGAGCCAGCTCGCCGAGAAGGCCAATCATGGCGCCGGAAGCGCTGGGACAAGCGATCAGCAATGTATAGGGAATGGCTTCCCAACGGAGGAAGGTGGACTTGAATTCGCGCAAGATGAGCACAGTGGTCTGGCGCGCCGTGTGCTCGCTGATGACAAGCTCGCGCGGCGCCATTAGGGCGCCGAACGCGGGCAGCACGATCATGGCGGCGACGATCCAGCCAAGAGAACCGAGGTCCAGGTGGCCGGAGAGAGAAGCCAACGCAAAGACGGCGACCGCGCCGACAGCGAGCGAACCGATTTGATAGAAACTGCTGGCGCGGCGGCGATTCAATTCGCTGCCAAGCGTGCCCATCATACCCCCGCATGCAGCGGGAGTGAGCACCGCGATTGAAGCGCCCAGAAACAGAAGGCTGACAGCCCAGGCGGAGCCTAAGCGGGGCAAGTGGAACGCGCACACAATCGTGACTGCTGCAGCAACGGCGGTGAACATGAGCCAGGTGCGACGCTGGAACCAGAAATCCGTGATGGGGCCCCAGAGAAAATAAATCGCGTGCGGGAGAGCGATCAAGGCGCTGATGCTGGCGGCGCGGGCTGGATCTACACCTTCATTGCGCAGAAGAAACGTGAGCGCACCGCCAACGAGGCCGAGGGAGATGACGGCATCAGGCGCAATGAGGAAGGCGAAAAGCCAAGGGCGTTCGCGTGGAGGCGGTTCGCACTGGGTGTCGACATCCGGCCGTAACGCTGGTGGCATGAGGGTTAGCGTAGCATGCAGCGTCGTTCGTCCAGACTCGTTCGGTGGTGGTGGCGCCCTGAAATGGTGGAGCGCTCTTGTTCCTTCTTTTCCCAATTCGGACTGATCGGGAGACGCTGGACAGCTCCACAATCCGGTCCAAGTGGTTCGTCAAAAAGGCATTATGGCCGATTGGGACTGAATATGCATTCACCGGCGATTGGGACTCTGTTAGAGCGGGCTCCCACCTATGCGGGATACCAAGACGATTCAGGCGTGGGCTAAGCTCGAAACGAGTACTGCGGGAGAACATGGGCACACCGGTGGTCGATTACTACGAGTTTCTCCAAATCAGCCCCAACGCGGATGCTGAGACTGTCCACCGTGTCTATCGCTTCCTTGCGGCGCGCCTGCACCCGGACAACGCCGAGACAGGCCACGAAGAGAACTTCCGCCTGCTCAAGGCCGCCTATGACGTATTGGCGGATCCGCGGCGGCGCGCGGAATACGATGCGGCGCGGGCCAAGACACAGGCACCACCGGAACCGCTCGCCACGACCATCGATTTCATGGATGCCCTGGAGGGCGAGCTGAACCGGCGGCTGGCAGTATTGGCGGTTCTTTACTACCGGCGTCGCACCAACCCGACTTACCCCGAGGTTCCGCTTGGCGAAATCGAAGTGCGGATGGGTTTCCCGCGCGACTACCTGGACTTTACGTTGTGGTATCTGCAGAAGAAGGGATACGTAACCAAAGCGGACAACGCGCAGTACACGCTTTCAGTGGATGGCGTGGACTTTGTGGAGACGCAGCGAGCAAACATTCCGACCCTGAACAAACTGCTGACCAGCGGTTCTGGATCGAGCGTGGAGGATCTGGCGCGAGCGCGACGCAGGGAGGCGCCTGTTGCCGAACCCGAGCCTACCGTCACAGCAGCAACGACGACTTTTGCCAGAGCCGAAGCAAATGCCGGAACCGAGGCAAGGCAACCCGCGAGAAATCGACCATTGGGCGCTCCCGGACCGATCATTCTGCCTTCGTCAATGAGCCAAAAGAACGATCGGCGCCGCCTGCGCAGACCGGAACGCCGCGCGAGCAAACCCGATCTTCGCGACAAAAAAGTGGAGCGGCGGTTTCACTTCAGGGACCGGCGAGAGACTCCGCAAGTTCAGCCAGCATCCGACATGCCTCTACTCGCGAGCGGCGATTCCTAAAGCTTTCATCTTGCGGTAGAGGTGGCTGCGCTCGAGACCGAGCAACTCGGCGGCGTGGCTGATGTTGTTATGAGCCTCTTCAATCTTCTTGAGAATATACTCGCGCTCGTACGCATCGCGCGCCTGCTGCAGGCTGGAGAACTCTTCAGTGGAGCGTGAGCCGGCTTTGTGCGTAAGCGGAGGCAGATGCTTACGCTCGATGCGCAGAACGCGCGGATTGAGGATGAGAACGCGCTCGATCACGTTCTTGAGCTCACGCACGTTGCCGGGCCAGTGGTACTGCGCCAGCGCATCCAGAGCCTCCTCAGCGATCTCGACACGCGGGCGGCCATATTGACGGCCAAATTCGAGCAGGAACTCGCGCGCCAGGAGCGGAATATCCTGCTTGCGCTCGCGGAGCGGGGGCACGAAGAACGGAACTACATTAAGGCGGTAGAAGAGATCCTCACGGAAGTTGCCCTTGGCGATCTCTTCCTCGAGATCCTTGTTGGTGGAAGCGATGACGCGCACGTCGACGCGCAGGAGCTGCGTACCGCCCACGGGCGTGAACATTTGATCATCGAGGGCGCTGAGAACTTTGGCTTGCGTTTTGAGGCTCATGTCGCCCACTTCGTCGAGGTAAAGCGTTCCGCCGTCGGCGCGCTCGAGTGTGCCGCGCTGCTCGGGAGGGCCGCCCGGTTGCGCGCCGTGGCGATAGCCGAAGAGCTCGGCCTCGATATGCGCTTCAGGAATCGCGGCGCAGTTGAGCTCGACAAAGACTCCGTCGCGGCGGAGGCTTTCAGCATGGATGGAACGCGCGATAAGCTCCTTGCCGGTGCCTGACTCGCCGTAGATGAGCACGCGGCCATTGGTGGGGGCCATGAGCTTGATTTGCTGGCGAAGGGCCTTGAGCGGCACGCTTTCGCCGGTTAGCGCGGCGGCGGCGCTGAACTGGCGTTTGAACTCCTCATTCTGTGTGCGCAGACGGCGAGCTTCGACGGCATTTTTGAGGACGATGAGGGTGCGCTCAAGCGAGAGCGGCTTTTCAAGAAAATCGTAAGCGCCCAGCTTGGTGGCCTTCACGGCTGCTTCGATGGTGCCGTGGCCGCTGATGATGACGACTTCAGGCCGCATATCGGGCGTAAGATCGCGGATCTCAGCAAGCAGATCGAGACCGTCACGGCCGGGGAGCCAGATGTCGAGCAGGACCACGTCGTAGGGCGTGTCACGCAGCAGCACCATCGCTTCGGCGGCATCGGCTGCGCCAGCAACGCCGTAGCCTTCCTCGCGCAGAATCTCTTCGAGCGAGCTCCGAATCTCCGCTTCGTCGTCCACTACGAGGATGTGGTTCATGAAGCGACGCCCTTCATTGGTTCCGAGTCCGCGGCCGCAGTTGCGTTCGAGGCGACCGGTTCCACCAAGGGCAGGCGCAGCAGAAAACGCGCGCCCTTGGGAGTGTTGGCCTCAGCGCTGATGGAGCCACCGTGTTCCTGGACGATTTTGGCGGCAATGGAGAGACCCAGGCCCGTGCCGCGGCGCTTTGTTGAGTAGTAGGGCAGGAACAGGCGCTCGCGAATCTCGTCGCTCAGACCGGATCCGGTGTCGGAGACAGTGACTTCAGCCGCCGCGCCGTCTTCGCTCAGAGCGGTGCGCAGGCCGAGGACGCGCAGAAGGCTGCCGTGCATGGCTTCAGCGGCGTTGTCGATGAGGTTGGCCAGAGCGCGGCGTATGGCCTCAGGATCGGCGAGGATCTGCGGCAAGCTGGACTCGAGATTGCGCTGCACGGTGATGCCTTCGAGCCTGCCGCCGAAGAGCGCGAGAGCTTCTTCGACGATCTGATTCATGTCGCAAGGGCGGGTCTGCGGCGCAGGGAA
>Ga0224554_1002070_pt1 | contig 11053 bp, 10 predicted proteins | sample 714S22024metaG_FD_180666 | JGI IMG/M metagenome (GOLD analysis project Ga0224554, IMG submission 180666) | Peat soil microbial communities from Stordalen Mire, Sweden - 717 S2 20-24 | ecosystem: Environmental > Terrestrial > Soil > Wetlands > Peat | place: Sweden: Norrbotten County, Stordalen...
GACTGCTGCCACCCGTAGGTGTCTGGACCGTGTCTCAGTTCCAGTGTGGCTGGTCGTCCTCTCAGACCAGCTACCCGTCTTAGCCTTGGTGGGCCGTTACCTCACCAACTAGCTGATAGGCCGCGGGCTCATCGTAAAGTGCCAGGCCTTGCGGTCCCCAGCTTTGAACTTGCGTTCACATCCGGTATTAGCTCGCCTTTCAGCGAGTTATTCCAGGCTTCACGGCAGATTGCCCACGTGTTACGCACCCTTGCGCCACTCCGACTTGAAAATATTGCTACCTCCAAATCAGCGTTCGACTTGCATGTCTTATCCACGCCGCCAGCGTTCGTTCTGAGCCAGAATCAAACTCTCCGTATAAAAACGTTAGTTGATTCATGTCTGATCGTAAAATCAGACGTTACTTAATTACTTAATCTTTGGTTAAAACCCTCAAAATCGGCCAACTAACTGGCCAACCTTGAAGGGGCTCTTACTAATCGCACAAATCAATTTTCAAAGAGCAGCCGGTGTCAAACTGACACCGAAAATGCTGTCAAACCCATTTCCTGCCTCCCCATCTAGGGGACAAGAATCCCGACCGCCGAATTATCTCTTTTAACTCGGCATATCAGGTTCGAGTTTGGTTGTTCGTTCAACTTACATCGCCGAACAACATCTGTCAACCGGCTTTCGCCGCCCTTCCGACTTTGCCGCGAAGGGAAAAACAGAATAGCAAAGATTTGGGTTCTTGCAAGAGTTTTTTTTATTTTTTTTGGACAGGCAAAAACATGCAGAATCACCAATAAAATCAGCCTATTCCAAGCCCCGTGCCGTCAACTCGTCCTCATCCAAACCCAAATAATGTCCCAGCTCGTGCAAAAAAGTTGTCCGCACTTCTTCACAGAAAAGTTTCTCGTTCGATTCCACGGCGTCCCAAATGTTTTCAAGAAACAAAATAATCTGCGGCGGCAACGGTTCATTGCCTTCTTCGGCAAATTCCGGCCCCGTGAACAGGCCAAGCGCGTCTGCTTCAATTCCATCCGCCTGCAAGCCGGCATTCGGCTGGCGCTCAAATGTCACCGGCAATTTCTCCGCGCGTTCGCGCAATGGTTTCGGCAGTGCAGCCAGTGTTACCTCAACCTCTTCGAGCGCCAGCTCACGCAACCTTTTCCAATTTGGGTTCACAATTTTTATGATTCAAAATGGCGCAAACCACCCTTGCGCGCAACTGTTCAAACACCAATAGCCCGGCATTAAAATGCAGCCGGCTAAAGGCGCTTTCCAAGCCCCACGGCCTCTGCGGCTTGGAATGTTTGTTTTATTTCGCCGTCCGCCGCATCGTGGTAATCCGTGTTTGAAAAAAGCACGCCAGTCGGGGTTTGGCCCCCACTGGCGCGCTTGAGAAGTTCTGGAATAAAACAGCCTATGCCGCCGCGGCCCTGGAGGCAGCAAGGTCGCGCTTGCGTTCGCGCAGGCTCTTGAAAAACTCGTAGCCTTCGCGGCAGCGGCGCACGCACACGTCCTTGTCCTCCAGCATCGTCTTGATGATGCGCAGGATCGGTTTGGGACGCAGGTAATAGGCGCGGTAAAAGCGATCCACTTCCTCGAAAATCTTGTCCTTGCTCAAGCCGGGATATTCCAGCGTGCTTTGCTGCAGGCCGTCGTTCTCGATCAGATCGGTCTTGTCCTTCTTGACGAACCAGCCGTTCTGCTTTGCCATCTCGAACAACTCAGTGCCCGGATACGGCGCGGCCAGCGAAACCTGCAGGCTGAAAACATCCAGTTCCTTGGCAAAGTTGATGGTGTTCTCGATGCTTTTTTGCGTCTCGACCGGCAATCCCAAAATAAACGTGCCGTGAATCACCACACCGGCCTGATGGCACGACTTGGTGAACCGGCGCATTTCGTCCATCGTCACGCCTTTTTTGATGCGCGTGAGAATGTCGTCGTTGCCGCTTTCATAACCAACGAGGAACAGGCGCAAACCGTTGTCCTTGAAGGATTTTATCGTGTCGTAATCCAGGTTGGCGCGGCTGTTGCAGCTCCAGTGGACGCCGAGCGGACCGAGTTTTTTGGCGATTTCGCGGGCGCGCGGCAGATTCGCGGTGAAGGTGTCGTCGTCGAAGAAAAATTCTTTCACCTGCGGAAAGATTTTCTTCATGTAGGCCATTTCGTCGGCGACGTTTTGCGGCGAGCGGACGCGGTATTTGTGTCCGCCAATGGTCTGCGGCCAGAGGCAGAATGTGCATTGCGCCGGACAGCCGCGGCCCGAATACATCGAAATGTAGGGATGCAGCAGGTAGCCGATGAAGTAATTCTCAATCTTCAGGTCGCGCTTGTAAACGTCCGCCACCCACGGCAGCGTGTCCATGTCGGCAATCATTTCGCGCTCGGGGTTGTGCCTGATCTTGCCGTCCTTGTCCTTGTAGGAAAGCCCGGCGATGGTCGCGAAGTCGCGGCCCTCGGCGACTTCCTTGCAAGTGAAATCAAATTCCTTGCGCCCGACCCAGTCAATCGCCGGCGACGCCTTCAGCGTCTCCGTCGGCAGCACCATCGTGTGCGCGCCGACAAAACCGATCTTCGTATCCGGCTTCTGCGCCTTGATGGCCTCGGCCACCTTGCAATCGTTTTTCAGCGACGGCGTGCTGGTGTTGATGATGACGTGGCCGAAATCCTTCGCAATGGCAAGGCATTGGGCCATGTCAATGTGGTGCGGCGGGCAGTCGAGAAGCCGCGAATCCGGCGTGAGCGCGGCAGGCTGCGCGAGCCAGGTCGGATACCAATAGCTGGTGACTTCGCGCCGCGCCTGGTAACGCGCTCCGGCGCCGCCGTCAAAACCGTCAAAGCTCGGTGGTGAAAGGTAGAGGGTTCTGCTCATAAAAGACTAAAAACTACAGCCGCCGGCTTTGACTATTCGGACTTTTTGACGTTCGCAATCCCGGACGGCAGTTCATCGCGCTCGCTGCCGCCGTCTTTGCCACAATAGGTGCCGATGTGGGCCGCCTGGCCGTCTCCATTCTGGCTGTGGTCGTCGTCCTGGCGCGAGAAGGCGCCGCGCGCTCCGGCGGCGGGCGAATTGATGGCGGCCTTGGCCTCGGCCAGATGGCCCTTGCCGATGGAAACGCCGTTGTAGGCGCGTTTCACCAGTTCCGGTGACGCAGGGAACGGCTTTGGTTTCGCGCCGAAATTGTATTTGAAATTCTTCCAATTGTCGCCGCGCTGGTAATTCGTTCCGAGAGCGCCGCTGGGATCGTAGCCGCAGTGCACCATGCAATGCTCGCAGCGTGGGTCGCGCGCGACGCCGTTCACGACGCCGTATTTTTCCCACTGCACCTTTGTGAGCATTTCCTGATAGCCGCCGTAATGGCCATCCGTCATCAGATAGCACGGCGCCTTCCAGCCCTTGATGTTGTAGGTCGGAATCGCCCAGGCGGTGCAGGTCAACTCGCGTTTGCCGGCGAGAAATTCCTGATAAACCGGCGTGCCGAAAATCGTAAAGGCCTTGCCCCAATCCTGGATTTTGGCGAATTTCTGCCGCGTCATGTCGCGAGTCAGGAAGAAATCCTTCGGGTCCTTGCCCAGACGCTTGGCCATGTCCTTCTTGGCGGCATCATAATCGTAGCCGGGCGAAATCGTGTGGCCGTCCACCTCGAGCGACGAGAGGAACTTGAACATGTCCTCGATTTCCGCCACGTCGGTCTCGCGATAAACCGTCGTGTTCGTCGCAACCTGAAAACCGAGTATTTTCGCCATCTTGATGGCCTCGACGCATTCCTTGAAAACGCCTTCGCGCTCAACGATGAGGTCATGCGTGAATTCCAGGCCGTCCACGTGGACGTTCCAATACATCCACTTGGTCGGGCGGATGACGGTTTTGCTTTTCGCGGCGGCGTCCGATTTGCGGATGGTTTCGGCCTCCTTGTCGGAAATCAATTTCCGGTCGAGCAGTTTTTTCAGCATCGGCTCGATGGCCGGCGAATAAATCGCGGCGAGGTAATCCCTCAATTTTTTCCGCATGAACACGCCGTTCGTGCAGATGTAAATGACGCGGCCCTGTTCCAGCAGGCCGGCGACGAGTTCCTCGATTTTGGGATAAATGAGCGGTTCGCCGCCGCAAATACTGACCATTGGCGCGCCGCATTCTTCTGCCACTGCGAGACATTTCTCCAGCGGCACCATGTCCTTGAGGCTGGTGGAATATTCACGGATGCGGCCGCAGCCGGTGCAGGTGAGATTGCAGGTGTGCAACGGTTCAAGCTGCAACACCATGGCAAATTTGGGCGTCTTGCGAAGCTTGTGCTTGATGATGTGACTGGCGATTTTTTTCGTCAGCGCAAAGGGGAATCGCATAATTATTTGCTCAAGGCGACTTCGGTGGAAATTTCAGGGAACAAGGCCGGTGAATTGGTTGCCGGAGGTTCCGCCCTGATGAAATGCCCGGCTCCGGGCAATAAAAAATCCAAGGGCGAAACACTCTCGCTGCCATTGACGCCGGCACAACCCGCTCCCATGAGCGCAAGAGCCGCCGGAATGGCCAGCCAAACAAGTCTCCAGCTTAATAATCTCACTTGCCCAGTATAAATCAGTCCGGCACGATGGCAACTGATAATTCCAATCATGGCAAACGTTAACAACCGGGCGCGACCCCGGATGGCGCGCGGAGGGCTGGCCGCAATTTTCCTTCTGGCTGCCGCCGGATTGATTTTCGCCGACGAGACGCGGGACAAAAATTTTGCCGCCCGCGCCGGTGCGGAATTCCAGCGCGCCCGGACTTCGTGGCAATCGGATACAAACGGCTCCACCGCTGCCTGGCAGTTTGCCCGCGCCTGTTTTGATCTGGCCGACTTCGCCACCAACGACACCGAGCGCGCCGCCATCGCCACACAGGGCATCGCCGCCTGCCGGGAATTGCTGGCCGGAGACACCAACTCCGCGCCAGGACACTATTATCTGGCCATGAATTACGGCCAGCTCGCCCGGGCCGAGGCGCCATCCGTTGCCGCCTACCGGCTCGTCAAGCAAATTGAACATGAATTCAAATCGGCGGCGGATTTGGACAAGTCCTTTGATTATGCCGGCCCGGGGCGGTGTCTGGGCCTGCTGTATCGCGACGCGCCCGGCTGGCCCTTCAGCATCGGCAGCCGGCACAAGGCCCGCGAATGTCTGGAGCAGGCCGTCCAGCTCGCGCCGGATTATCCTGAAAACCGCCTGAATCTTGCCGAGTCGTTTTTGCAATGGCACGATACCGACGGAGCAAACCGGGAGTTGCAGACGCTCGACGCACTCTGGCCGAAGGCGCAAACAAACTTCTCCGGCGAAGCCTGGGAAAGAAGCTGGGAAGATTGGACCGCCCGCCGCGACGACGCGCGGAAGAAGCTGGCGGATGTTTCCGCGCCGGCGAAACCGCCGAAGACCGGGCGCTGAATTATTAACCCGAAATTAACTTGGCCGCCGCCGCGCCGGTGATTTATCCTTCCGCTTCAAAAAACACCGGGCGACCATTATTTCTGACACCATGGCCAAACGATTGCTGGCAACTTTGAGCGACGCGACACTGTTCCTGCAGGAATGGTTTGCCCATCCCCGTCGCACCGGCTCGATTGTGCCCAGTTCCCGGCATCTTGCTGCGGCCATGGCCCACTGGCTGCCCGCCAACCCGGAAAGCTTCGTGCTCGAACTCGGCCCCGGCACCGGCATGGTCACCGAGGCGCTCCTTCGGCATGGCCTGCGCGAGGAAAAACTCGTGGCTATCGAGCACAATCCCAAGCTGGCCAGCCTCCTCCATGAACGCTTTCCCCGCGCCCACATCCTCACCGGCGACGCATGGCACATGGATGATCTGCTCCGCAACCACCGCAAGCCGATCAAATCCGTCGGCGCGGTCATCTCCAGCCTGCCGCTGATGAATTTTTCCGAGGAACAGGCCGAGACGCTGGCTCAAAAAATCCGCGATGTGCTGGAGCCGCAGGGCAGCTGGGTGCAATTCAGCTACCGGATTGACAAGCTGCGCACCCGCGGCGCGTCCAGCTTCCGGCTGCACGCCTCCAAAATCGTCTGGCTCAACCTCCCGCCCGCCCGCGTCAGCGTGTTTCAGAAGTGACGCGAAAAATTATTTCACCTTGGTATTGGGATTTCCCAATGCAGTCACGAAACCGCGCAATTGTTCGTTGCCTTTACTTTCAGGCATCTTCGCGGCCGTTTCCGCAACTAAAAGCGCATCCGCCCGGCGGTTTTGGCTTGTCAAAAGAGCCACATAACGGACAACGGTTTCGGGCGAATATGGGCAAAGCGCCCACGCCTGGCGGAAGGCAAAGTCAGCCGCATCGTTCATGCGCTTTTTCTCCGCGTCGTCGTGAGAATTCCGGGCGCGCCACTCGTAAAGCCCGGCGATGGAACTCCGCAGTTTGGAAAAATTTTCACACCATTTTTCATTTTGGACAAACTGCGGGTCGCCGACGAATCCGCTCGAATCTTTTTTCACATGGATTTTTTCCGCGAACGCGGCGACTTCTGCAATCGTCGTGTCTGGTTTCAGCCAGCTGCCAATCATCGGCGTCAGATATTTTGTCCAGTAATCGCGGTCGCGCTGAACGATTTCATCGGACAACGCCGGCAACGGCTGCCGGTTGATTTTCATGATCAAGCCGTGCGGTTCGAGATACGGATACATCCAGTCGAGCGGAAAACCTTCCACGACGTAAAATTCGCGGTCGGGATTTTTGTCGAAAACGGTTTTCGTCAGAAGCTCTCTGACTCCTATCACAGCCCAGTAACTCTTCAATTGGATTTGTCCGTTTGTATCCTGCCTGACGTCCTCGTCGCCGGGCTGGAGTTGTTTTGGCTCGTTGGGAAATTGCTTGTCGTGAGAAAGACGGCGCAGCGCATCCGTCATGTAGTCCTGCAAGCTCTTTTGCAAATCTTCATCGGTGGGCGTATGGATTTTCCCGCCATACATCGCCCGCAGATAGCGCAAATAGGTTGCATCGGCGAGCGGATTTTGCGAGAGCATGAAAAACGGTTTCCCGTCCGCATGAGATTCCATCAATGCCGTGACGACAAACCGTCCCGGATCAGCCCCGCCAAAATAAATGCTGCCGGCCGGGATGGATTGGATGATGTCGTTGCCGAAAGCCATCGCATATTTGTCCCCCGGCGGAAACTCCCAAAAGACGCCACAGGCATCCATCGTCGCCGACCACCAGCTTCCGCGCAGGCTGCTGTCGCCGTCGAGGCGCTTTCCCATCCGCTCATAAAGGTTGGTCGCATCCTGCCAGTCGCCCGTTTCGGCGGCCTTGAAAAAGGAATCAAATCCCGAAGGCAACTTGATCCCGTCCTGTCTCGCCAGCGCACGCGCCTGGATTTCCTGCGCCGCGAGGAACTGCTTCAACTGCGCGGAGGCTCCTGACTTGTCGAGCGACCACGACGATGCGGAATGTTGTTTGCCGCAGCCGCCGATGACCAATCCGATGCCCAAAATCACCAGGCCCGCTAATCTGATGGTTGTTTTCATGGATTTGATTCAAGTTGTCTTCACCCAATAGACACCGTGCATGCCGGTTTCGTATAAGAAATCCGTTTCCCGCCGGCCCCATCCGGCAGAAAGAACAAATTTAGAATTATTCTAAATCTTGACATGCTTTGGGTTCTTGTTTATTTTGCCGGCGTCATGAGCCTGGTCGAGGAAAAAATCAGCAACGAATTCAGCGCGCGGCTGAACACGGGCGGCTTCCGGTTCACGCCGCAGCGCCAGCAGGTCTATGACGTCCTGCTTCAGAAGCGCGATCATCCGACCGCCGAGGAGGTTTTCATCCGGGCCAAGCGAGCGATGCCGGAGATTTCCCACGCGACGGTTTACAACTGCCTCGACGCGCTGGTAAAGTGCGGGCTGGCCCGGCAGGTCACGCTGGACCGCGGCGCGACGCGGTTCTGCCCGAACATGCACGAGCACTGTCATTTTTACTGTGTTTCGTGCGACACGGTTTTTGACGTGGATTTGCCGGCGAAAACGGCGGCGCGCGTCCCGCTGCCACGCGGTTTTCGCGCGGAGCATTTTGAGATTGCGATTCACGGCATCTGCGCGGATTGCGCGAGGAAGAAATAAATTTTACGAACGATGAGCACCGCCACCGAGACGATTGAAGGCCTGGTCAAACAGGAATACAAATACGGGTTCTACACCGACGTGGAAACCGAGTCCGCCCCGCCGGGCTTGAGCGAGGACACCATCCGGCTGATTTCGCGCCGGAAAAACGAACCGGCCTGGCTGACCGACTGGCGGCTCAAGGCCTTCCGGCACTGGCTCACGCTGGAGGAGCCAGCCTGGCCAAAGGTTCACCACGAAAAAATCAATTATCAGGACATCATTTATTTTTCCGCGCCCAAGCAGAAAAAAGACGCGCCCAAAAGCCTCGCGGAAGTGGATCCGAAGCTGCTGGAGACTTACGAGAAGCTCGGCATTCCGCTGCACGAACGCGGGCGGCTCGCCGGCGTGGCCGTGGACGCGGTGTTTGATTCCGTGTCCGTCGGCACCACGTTCAAAAAGCAGCTCGCCGAAAAGGGCGTCATCTTCTGCTCGTTCAGCGAGGCGGTGCTGGAACATCCCGACCTGGTGAAGAAATACCTTGGCATGGTTGTGCCCTACACCGACAACTTTTTTGCCGCGCTGAACTCCGCCGTTTTCACCGACGGTTCGTTCTGTTACATCCCCAAGGGCGTGCGCTGTCCGATGGAGCTTTCGACCTATTTCCGCATCAACGCCGCCAAGTCCGGCCAGTTTGAGCGCACGCTCATCGTCGCCGACGAGGGCGCGCAGGTGAGCTACCTCGAAGGCTGCACCGCGCCCATGCGCGATGAAAACCAACTCCACGCGGCGGTTGTCGAACTCATCGCGCTCGACGACGCGCAGATCAAATACTCGACCGTCCAGAACTGGTATCCGGGCGACGAGAACGGCAAGGGCGGCATCTACAATTTTGTGACCAAGCGCGGCCTGTGCAAGGGCAGGAACTCGAAGATTTCCTGGACGCAGGTGGAGACCGGCTCGGCCATCACCTGGAAATATCCGGGCTGTGTTTTGCTCGGCGACAATTCCGTGGGCGAATTCTACTCCGTCGCGGTGACGAACAATTATCAGCAGGCCGACACCGGCACGAAAATGATCCACATCGGCAAAAACACGCGCAGCACGATTGTCTCGAAGGGCATTTCCGCCGGGCACGGCCAGAACAGCTATCGCGGCCTGGTCAAGGTCCAGAAGACCGCCGCCAACGCGCGCAACTTCTCACAGTGCGACTCGATGTTGATCGGCTCAAACTGCGGCGCGCACACGTTTCCCTACATCGAGGTGAAGAACACCACGGCCAGCGTCGAGCACGAGGCCTCGACCTCCAAGATCGGCGAGGACCAGATTTTTTACTGCAACCAGCGCGGGCTTTCGACGCAGGACGCCGTGAACTTGATCGTGAACGGCTTCTGCAAGGAGGTCTTCAAGGAGCTGCCGATGGAATTCGCCGTCGAGGCGCAGAAGCTTTTGGGCGTGAGTCTGGAAGGCAGTGTGGGATAATCCGCAGATTACGCGGATTTGCGCAGATGAAAACTCCAGGATAAAATCTGCGATCATCTGTGAAATCTGCGGGCATAAAGTTTTAACAAATGAGCAAACCTGTTCTTGAAATCAAAAACCTCCACGCCGGCGTGGAGGGCAAACAAATCCTCAAGGGCGTCAGCCTGGTCATCAACCCCGGCGAAGTCCATGCCATCATGGGCCCGAACGGCTCCGGCAAAAGCACCCTCGCCGCGGTGCTGGCCGGACGCGACGGCTACACCGTGACCGCCGGCACGGTGATTTACGACGGCAAAGATTTGCTGGATCTCGACCCCGACGAGCGCGCCCGCGCCGGCGTTTTCCTCGCCTTCCAGTATCCGGTCGAGATTCCCGGCGTCAACAGCACCTACTTCCTCAAGGCCGCCCTGAACGAAATCCGAAAATCCAAGGGCGAATCCGAACTCGACGCCATCGAGTTCTTGAGCCTCGTCAAGGACAAGATCAAGTTGCTGGAGCTGAACGAGGATCTGCTCAAGCGCTCGGTCAACGAGGGCTTTTCCGGCGGCGAAAAAAAGCGCAACGAGATTTTCCAGATGGCCGTGCTCGAACCCAAGCTGGCGATCCTCGACGAAACCGATTCCGGCCTGGACATTGACGCGCTGAAGATCGTCTCGAACGGCGTCAACAAATTGAAGCGCCCCGACAACGCCCAGCTCGTCATCACACATTACCAGCGCCTGCTGGATTACATCGTGCCGGATTTCGTCCACGTGCTGGTGGACGGCAAAATCGTCCACACCGGCGGCAAGGAACTCGCGCTCGAACTCGAAGCCAAAGGTTACGACTGGATTTTGAAAGGCTGAGCGGAAATGAGTAAGCTTCGCGGACGATTTGACCCGTGGCGTCGAGCACGCAGACCTGATGCGAGCGATCTACCCAAGGGAACCAACCTGGGCCGGCTCACCCAACAGCAATGCGATCGCATTGCTGAACACTTAAATAACCGCCCCAGACTTCGCCTGGGCTTTAAGACTCCCAACGAAGTCTTCTATGACCGATTTGTCCCACTACAAATGTGAAACCAAACATCACGGTTTTTTGCAAGTCTTCCATGTCAAAATAAAACAGAATGCCGAGGCGGCAAACAACCCAAATACGATGAGGTTGTAAATCCAGTCTTCAATAAATGGCCCACTAAAAAATGAACTCGTCGGCATTGTGCTGTGCGCCCTGCCGAGAATAGCAAGCACGGCAAAGATGAGCCAGATGTTCGCTGCAATGAAGTATCGTGTCATAATTATGTCTTTTGTGGTTCTGTGTTTTTGTTGCGTGTAGTGATGCCTAACGAAAAAAGCTGAGCCACCGCCGACTTGCGACGTGAACCGCGACAGCGGAACTGCCAGCGCCAACGGCGGTTGGCTCCGGCGACTTCCATGAGAAGGCAGTCAAGGTTAATTTTGTTGGCACATGAGTTTATTAGTCCGAATCCGGGACGTTGGCAAGGCGGGAAAGGATCGCGCTTCCATC
>Ga0224554_1002071_pt1 | contig 11048 bp, 10 predicted proteins | sample 714S22024metaG_FD_180666 | JGI IMG/M metagenome (GOLD analysis project Ga0224554, IMG submission 180666) | Peat soil microbial communities from Stordalen Mire, Sweden - 717 S2 20-24 | ecosystem: Environmental > Terrestrial > Soil > Wetlands > Peat | place: Sweden: Norrbotten County, Stordalen...
ATGTCGCCAGAAACTTGTAACCAGCCGCTTGTAATCAGGAGCTTGTAATGGCGACATCCGGGTGGCAGACGTGGAATAGCGGACCCTTCAGCATCGAACGCAAACCGGGCAAATCGCCAGACACGGTGATTCTCCGCTTCTGCGGGCCCTTTACGATACGCGACGCTTACAGCTCTCTGTCGCCGGGGGAGCTGAACAGGATACTGGGATTGGAACCGGCGCCGGGAGAAGCACCGCCGAAGTTAAACATTCTGGACCTGTCCACCTGCCCTTATATGGATTCCTCCGGCCTGGGCATCATCGCGACGCATTACGTTCGCTGCCAGAAGCAAGGCTTGAGAATGATCGTCGCCGGATTGAGCCCAAAAGTCCGGGACGTCTTCAGGATCACAAGGATGGACAAGGTGATTCCGATCGCGGCCACAGTTGAGGAAGCAGAGATTAACTGAGGCATACGCCCAAGTTCAAGTAATCGGACTATCGTTTTTCGCCTGGCTCAAGCGGGAAGGCGGACGTGTGCCGGGTTTGACCTTGTCTAATCCGTAGAGCCGCGGTGTTGCGCCTGCTCAGGCGGGTTTGGTCGCAAAGAACGCTTCGACGTCGGTGATGGTGTTGGTGATGCGGTAGGGCGGGAGGGACTGGAGGAAGATCTGGCCGTAGCGTTGGCGGGTGATGCGGGGGTCGAGGAGGACGAGGACGCCGCGGTCTTCGAGCGAGCGGATGAGGCGACCGAAGCCCTGCTTGAGTGTGAGGACGGCTTCCGGGACCTGATAGTCAAAGAAAGGACGGCCGCCGGATTCCTCGATGGCGCGCATGCGGGCCTGGACGACAGGATCGGAGGGAACGGCGAAGGGCAGGCGATCAATGATGACGCAACTGAGGGCTTCGCCCTGGACGTCGACTCCCTGCCAGAAGCTGGAGGTGCCGAAGAGAACGGAGTTTGGGGTGGCGCGGAATTCCTCGAGGAGGGCTTTGCGAGGGGCGGTGCCGTGGAGGAGAAGCGGGAAATCGAGGACAGGCAGGAGGCGCTCGTAGAGGGCGCGCATCTGGGTGTAACTGGTGAAAAGGCAGAACGCGCGGCCGCGGGTGATGTGGAGAATGCGCTCGATGGTTGTGGCTGCGGCAGCGACAAAGTCGGGTTCGCGCGGGTCGGGCATCGATGGCGGGAGATAGAGGAGAGCCTGCTCGCGATAGCGGAAGTGAGACGGAACGATGAGCTCGCGAGTGTCGGCGAGGCCGAGACGGCGGCGGATGTGCTCGAAGCTGCCCTGGACGGTAAGCGTGGCGGAGGTGAGAACGACGGTGGGGATCTGTTCGAAGACGAGGGTGCGAAGAAGCTCGGAGACGTCGATGGGCGTGGCCTGAAGAAATGTAGTGCGGGCACTGCCGCGAGCACCACTGCGGGCACCACTGCGTGGGGCGGACTTTTGGAGTTCTGATGTGCTGGGTGCAGCGCGCCGCTCGAGCCAGAAGACCATATTGGAGGCGGTGGATTCGAGCATGAATTCGAGGTCGGCGCGGAGGGAGGCAGCGCGGGCCTCGAGGCCGTGGGCTTCGTCCACTTCAGTGAGGCGTTCCATCTCCGCCTCAATGAGCTTGAGGGTGGAGCGCACGGCGAGGTAGAGGTCGCCGGAGGACTCGAGAAACTCTTCGCGGTTGGTGAAAGGATGGCGGCCGTCGGCGGGCATGGGAAGGGCGGCGAAGAAGAGGCGCGCACGCTCGCGGAGCTGCTGAGTGAGGGCGGGGATTTGCGAGGCGGAGGATTGGCCGCGGAGCAGGACGTCGGTGTCGCGGGCGAGGTCTTCGAAACGGAGATTGGAGAGCGACCGGCCGAAGTATTGCGAGGCAACCTCTTCGAGCTCGTGTGCTTCGTCGAAGATGACGGCGGCGGATTCAGGAAGAACGCCGGCGTCGGGCGCGTTGCCTGCGGCGAGGCGGACCGCAGCGTCGGCGAAGAAGAGATGGTGATTGACGATGATGAGGTCGGATTCGAGGGCGCGGCGGCGCATCTCGGTGATGAAGCAGCGGCGGTAGTCGGGACAAGTGGAGCCGAGGCAGGCGTCGGAGCGGGCGTCGAGCTTGTGCCAGAGAGCGCTGGATTCGGGGAGGGCGGAAAGCTCAGCGCGGTCGCCGGTTTCGGTGATGCGCTCCCACTCGGCAATCTGGCGGTACTCGTCGATCTCGTCGAGGCCCGAGAGAACGGGCTGGTCGCGGAGGGCGAAGAGCTTGCGGCGGCAGAGGTAGTTGGCGCGGCCCTTCATGTAGCAGACGCGCAGTTCGCCGAGGAGGGTTTCGAGGAAAGGCACATCGCGGAAAAAGAGCTGGTCCTGGAGTGCCTTGGTGCCGGTGGAAACAATGACGCGCTGACCGGTGCGGAGCGCGGGCAGCAGATAGGCGAGGGTTTTGCCGGTGCCCGTGCCGGCCTCGACGATGAGATGACGGCGCTCGGCAAGGGCGCGCTCGACTGCTTTAGCCATTTCGAGTTGGCCGGGACGGTATTCGAACGGAAGCGGAGAGCGGGCGAGGATTCCGCCGGGCGAGAAGAACTCGTGGAGAGTGGGCAGGGCGCGGGTTGGGGTGTCGGAGGAGGGCATGAGGGCGCTGCATCCATGATAGAGAAGCAGGGAGTGGAGAGTAGCCGGTAGGGAACAGAAGGGCAAGAAACGAGGGAACGAGAGACTTGAGGCTCCCGAATTAGCCGAAGTCAGGATCTTCGCCTTGCGACGCCGAGTGGTACTCATCGCCGGGCAGGACCTGGCTGTGGCGACTGTCGAGCCACTGGCCGATGAGGAGATTCTCTTCGGGTGTTGCCGCGGCGGCGGCGCGTTGTGCGGCTTTGAGGAGGCGCTTGCGAACGTCGGCACCGCGTTGTGCGGCGGCGGCGCGTTCGTTGCCGGCAGCGGAGGAGTTGATGGGATGCAGGCCGATGGCAGCAGGGTGGATGTGCATGGCGCCCTCCCGGCGGATAAGAGGGCAATTCGAATGCCGCGATTCATGCGGAGGGATGAGAAAACGCTCATCAACGGATCTGTTGAGGGCTCTGCATTCCCCGAGGAAGCGTCGCGCGGACGCTTGAGGTCCAACCGGACAGTACACTGATGAAGCAGCGCGCCTTCGGCTGTTTCGCTGCAGGAGACAAGTCTTGCCCACTTATCGCAGATCGGTTGTGCCAGTGAAGTTGGGGGCCGCTAAGCTGCCGTTGGTGGCGATCGTGGGGCGGCCGAATGTGGGCAAAAGCACTCTGTTCAACCGGATGACGGCGAGCCGGCGGTCGATCGTGGGCGACGAGCCGGGGATCACGCGCGACCGCATCTATGGCGAGTACGAGTGGCAGGGGCGTCATTACCGGCTGGTGGATACGGGCGGAATTGTGCCCGACGATCCGGAGCTGATGGCGACGGAGATTTTTACGCAGGCGAAGGTGGCGCTTGAGGAAGCGGACGCACTGGTGATGGTGGTGGACGCCCGGACGGAACTGGCGCGGCCCGATTACGACCTGGCGCAACTGCTGAAACGCGGAGGCAAGCCGCTGTTCCTGGCCGTAAACAAGGTGGAGACCGAGGGGCTGGCTGCGGAGGCGGAGAACTTTCGCAGGCTGGGGATTCGCAACGTGTATGCGGTGAGTTCGGAACATGGGCAGGGCGTTGGCGACCTGCTGGACGCGATTGCGGAGGCGATTCCAGAGAAACCGGGAACAAAGGAACAAGGGAACGGGGGAGCGGGAGAGCAAGTCAGCGAGTCGGCTAGTCAGCAAGTCGGCACTGGACCACTCACTGCACAAGACGAAGCGAAAGACGACAAGCGGATCCGCACGCACGGAGAGTTTGAGCAGCGCGAGACGGCGGTGGCGATTATCGGTCGGCCGAATGTGGGCAAGAGCACGCTGCTGAACGCGTTGACGGGAACGACGAGGTCGATTGTTTCGCCGATTGCGGGGACGACGCGCGATGCCGTGGATGAAGTGGTGGAGTTTGAGGGCCAGACGTTGCGGTTTGTGGATACAGCCGGGATCAGGCGCAAGGGCAAGACGAAGTTGATGGCGGAGAAGATGAGCGTTGTGATGGCGCGGCGGCACCTGGAGGCGGCGGATGTGGCGCTGGTGTTGATCGATGCGACGGAGGGCGTGACGGCGAGCGACGCGACGATCGGAGGGTACGCGCACGAGAGCGGGCGCAGCGTGATCATCATCGTGAACAAGTGGGATTTGGTGACGACCGCGCGAAGTGATGGGAAGAAGCCCGCCGACCGCGAGGTTTTTGAAAAGCAGGTGCGCGGAGCGTTGAAGTATCTGGATTACGCGCCGGTGATTTTCTTGTCGGCGCTGGAAGCGATCGGGCCGGAGCGGAAAGGCATGACGCGCGTGCTGCGCGAGGTGGTGACCGTGGCCAAGGAGCGGCGCAAGCGAGTTTCGACGGGCGCGATGAACAGGTTTCTGGAGAAGATCGATTTTCAGCGTGCGCCTGTGCCAATGGCGAAACGAATCAGGATTTTTTATATGACACAGGCGGCAGTGGCTCCGCCGACGTTTGTGCTGTTTACGGATCGCGACATCAAGCTGCACTTCGCGTTCGAGCGATTCCTGGAGAACCAGATTCGCGAGGCGTTCGGTTTCAAGGGGACGCCGGTGTGGTTCAAGGTGAAGGCGCGGAAGGACAGTGGTTAGTGGTTAGTGATTAGCGATTAGGGGTCATGGAAGATCGAGCGTTACGGTGAGAACCGCTCTTCCGTGAGCGCATCCCTGAATTCAATTCCTTGGTCGTCATTCGCGAACTGCTGGGGCTGCGCGCTGCGCAGCCTTTTTTCTTTTGAGTGATTCGCGCGGGGCGACGTGCGACTGTTTATTGCTGGACGGCGGCGGGTTGGGATGAGGAGGAGTCGATGCCGGCACCATCGAGGTTGCGGATGTGGATGCTGGCATCGGTTTCAGGGACAGTGCCATCATTGGCCTGCACCCGAGTGGGCTGGCCCTCGATGAGGATGCGCTGCGTAGCCTTGCCCCGCGCGGGGACGATGACGCGTTGAGTGACGGAAGCGTCGGCATTGCTGACGGTGACTGGGATTTCGGCAGCGGCGTAACCGGAGTTGGAGAGGTTGACGGCAACGAGCCAATTGTCGCCTTCGGTGTGCGAAGGAAAGACACTGTCGATGGCGATGTCTGGAAGACCTTTGTCGGCGTCGACCCAATCGGAGAAGAACCAGGTCAGGTCCCGGCGCAGGCCTGCTTGCTCAATGAGCTTCTCGAAGTAGTCTGAGCCTGCGGCCGGACCGAGGCCCTGAGCGGCGTCTTCAGCGGGTGAATAGGCGCGCAGAGCGGCGGAGAGCGCGGCGTCGCCGGCGAGATCGCGGAGCATCCAGAAAACATAAGTGGCCTTGGTGCGGTAGTAGACAGGCGAGATGGCCTGCGCGAGCGGCTGGCCGGGGCTTTCACCGGGACTGGCAGGCTCACCGAGAGCGAGAGCCGAGCGGCCGGATTCAAGGGATTCGAGCGCCTTCTTGCGGCCCTGCTGTTTTTCGATCCATAGCGTTCCCATAAAGTGAGCGACGCCTTCGCCGAGCCACGCGGGGGGAGACGACGTCGATGTACACATCCAGGCGTGGGTGAGCGCGTGAGCCAAGACACCGTCGAGCTCGTCGGGCGTTCCCTGGTGAATGGCCGTGACGAGCAGCGGGCCGGTTTCGAAAGGCGCGTCGTCGGGGTCGGGGAGATCGAGAATGGTGAGCTGAGAGCGCGGCGTCTGGCCAAGCCAACTTTGCAGAAAGGGCGTGACAAAAGACGCAGCGGAAGCCCAGCCCTCAACGGCGAAGTCATCCTCGGGGATGGCGTAGAGCGCAGTGTTGGTTGCCTGGTGAGCGGTGCGGACGGCGAGGAAGAGACTGGGCGCTTCAAAGCCGAGAGCGGGTTCGTCGAGGCTGGACGTGGCGATGCCGGCGACTGAAGGTCCGGCGGTTGAAGGCTCGGTAAGCGCGAACGGGACGAGATGGCCATTGATGAGGGCGACAGTGGGTGCCTGGCCGTGAGGGAATTCGTCGGTGAGGTGGAGGCGGAAATGCGCGCCGGCCATGCGGAGCTTATGCTCGCCCATTTCGTCGAAGACGCGAGCGCCGTCGCCGAGAATGACGGGAACGCTGGAGGCGGGATACCAGACGACGTTGCCGAAACCTCGCAGGCCAGTGAAGTCGACGGCGATTGAATCCCAGTCGGTGTGCAGGGCCGCGTCGCCGGGAGTGCCGATGGTGATGAGGCGCTGGGCGGATTGCGGGATTGAGCCGGAGTAGGTGACATCGAGCTGGAGGGTTGCGCCGGGGGCTAGCGGAGTGGCGAGTGCGATGGCCGCTTCGTGAAGCTGGCCGGTGTGGTCGACATCGGAGTTGAGCGTGGCGACGGTGAAGACAAGGTCGTGGCCGGCGAGGCGAATGGTTTCCCAGTCGAGCGAAGAAGAGATTTGCAGCGGGACGTGCGCGAGCGGGGTGTGGCCGTCGTTGCGCACCGTGAGGAGTGCGCGGACGTCGATCTGCTGCGCGACAGGCCGGAGATGCACATCCATATCGAAAGCGGTGAAGGTGAGTGCCTCGCGTTCGGCGTCGGTGGCGACGGGTGCGGAGACGGTCTGGCCAGAAGTTTTCGGCGCGGCTGGGCCGGCGGTGGTAGTGGTCTGGCCGCTGTCGTCGGTGGAGCGGGAGAAGATGACCTGACCGTGAGGTTGCTGGTCTGGCGTGGAGGTGGGCGTGGACGAAGGCGCGGCGGGGGTCTGGGAGGGCGCGGGGAACGACACGAGGAATGAGGCAGCTATCGAAAGCGGGAGCGCGATGCGGGAGGACCAGGCTTTGTGCTTTCCCATGTCCCAAAATCGGGACATGGGGCACCCATGTTTGTGCTGAGGAGAGTGTGGCGAGTTGAGGCTCGTGCTATCCCATCCTAAGCGCGATGAAACCGTGCTTACGGCGGGGCACCCCACTCGATCAATAGGATCAAAGTTCAAGAACCGAGGCCTTTCTTCGTTCTTGTTTTGGCGGCGCCGCCTGGGGCGCCTCTACGTGGAGCACTACCGCGTGGGGCAGCGTCTTTGACGAGCGCGGTGGGGGAATTGGCAGCGGCGCGGCGCTGGCGAGCGGCTTCGTAAAGGACGACGGCTCCGGCGGCAGAGACGTTGAGCGAGCTGACGCCGCCTGCCATTGGGATGTGCAGCAAATGATCGCAGGTGCGACGGACGAGATCGTGAAGCCCGGCGCCTTCGCGTCCGAGAACGATGACGAGATCGCCGGTGAAATCGAATTGATCGTAAGCGGCGGTGCCGCGTTCGTCGAAACCGACGATCCAGAGATTGTGGCGCTTGAGCTCTTCAAGGGAGCGAACGAGATTGACGACGCGGGCGATGCGGAGGTGCTCGGCAGCGCCCGCACTGGCTTTGACGGCAGCGGGGCTAAGTGGAGCGGAGCGGCGCTCGGTGAGGAGGACGCCATCGACACCGGCGCCATCGGCGACGCGAAGAAGAGCTCCGAGGTTCTGCGGATCTTCAACGCCGTCGAGCGCGAGGACGAGGCGGGCGGTGGAGTTGCTTGCGGAAGGTGGAGGCGCGAAGAGGTCCTCGAGGGAGAGAAATTCCTGCGGGTGAACGAGCGCGACGACACCCTGGTGGTCAGAAGTCTTGGCGGCGACGGTAAGTTGCTCGCGCGGCCCCTCAAGGACGCGAATGCCTCCGTCGCGGCATTGGGCGATGAGGCGGCTGAGACGTTCATCGTGGCGCTCGCGGGCGACGAGAACGTGATCGAAGCGGCGGCGGCCGGCCTTGAGAGCTTCAGAGACCGGATGCAGCCCGTAGAGAACTTCCATAGAAATCAGTTTAGTTGCCGTACGCGCTATGAGGACAGCTTGGCGCTGGCTAGTCGATTGAGGCTGACGCCCTGCTCGGCAGCCTGCACTGCCAGCGACCGATGCACCTCAGGCGGAATGCGAACGCGGAATTGGCCGCTGTAATGCTTCACGGACAATGGGGTGGGAATCAACTCGCCCGCATCCTCCATGTCCCTCACGGCCGCTCTCACGATTTTGCGAATTCCAGCAAGCGCATCTTCGGGAGTGCGCGCGAGCCAGGAGAGCGAGGGGAACTCCGCGCAGAGGCCGATGTATTCGCTGTCCTCCGCCGACCATGTGACGCGGTAAGTAAACCGGTCAGCTCTTGGATTCCTTCTCAGAGTGTGCTTCATGTTGAATTCCTTTGAGTTTGTCGATGGCCGCCAAGACCTGACGAACCTGATACGCCTTAGCCTTGCCTTTTTCCTCTTGGATGTTGACGCGTGGGTCAACTGGCCAAGGGGTTTTGAACACTGCATGACTGGTTCCGCGCTGGCGGGGTTCGCCGAAGTGCTCCACGCATAATCGAAACAGGTCTCTGAATCGAACATTCGTTGGCGCTCGACGCATCGCTTCGAGGATCTTCTTCGAAGTTGCCATGCTTTTCCTATGGTACCACTATTGGCACCATTTTGTGAAGTTAATTCGGAAGCGAAACTCGCGCTAAACACGAAGGGCGCCGAATGGTAGCGCGGCGCCCGAGTGAATGCGGATTTGATTTTCAATCGTAAAATGGAGCGGTTACACAGGTGCGCCAGTAGAAGCTTGCTGGGCTGCTGGGGCCGGGGCGTTGGCGGCGCCACGATGCTTGGAGTCGACCTGGAGGGTGAGGGTCTGTTGTTTCTTGTCGCGCAGAATGGTGACCTGCACGGGCTTGCCCACGTTGGAGCGGAGATCGCGGTCCCAATCGGCCGCAGTGGCGATTGAATCTGCGCCGACCTTGAGGATGACGTCGAAGGCTTTGAGGCCCGAGGCTGCGGCTTCGCTCTTGCGCGCCACCTGCTTGACCATTAAGCCACCCTGAACGCCGAGGTACTCGGCCATCTGCGAGGTGAGCGGCTCAACCAGCGCGCCCACATTGAGGGTGCTGGTAAAGAGGGACATGTGGAAGCCGCTCGAAACGGGGACGTCAGAGCCGGTGATGCCCATCGCGGGCGGAGGCGCAATCGGTGCAATGCCATCGACATCGATATCGAGACGAGTCCAGATGTCGTGTTCCATGGCCTTGCGATCGACCAACTGCACGGCCAGCGTTTGATTGTTGCCGTCGCGGCTGATTTCAAGGCTGACTTTGCGGCCTGGCGGAATATCGCGGAGCAAACGCCGCAATGCATCGGCGTCGGCGACATTCTGGCCATCGATGGCGAGGACGACGTCGTTGACCTTGAGCCCGATCTGGCCGGCAGGCGCGTCGTGATCGATGAGGGTGATGACTGCGCCGTGAACGTCCTTGAGCTTGAGGGCCTGCGCTTTGTCGGCATCGACGTCGGTGACATCGACGCCGAGGTAGCCGGGAACACTGGTGTGGGCGAGAAGTGGGCTGGTGTCCTCAAGGAAAGGCGCGAGCTGCCCCGCCTGGGCTTGAGCCGGGACGGACGCAACGAGCAGGCAGGCGGCGACTGCGAGCCCAGTGAACGCAAGGTTCAAATGCGATGTACGAATTGGCCTCGAAAGGTGATTCATTGCGATTTCTCCATCATGTTTCGTCAACCGGTCCGCGCTCATCAAGACGGCGCAGTGGCCGGAAGGGTTAGCACAGTTATTGGAATTGTGGAACCCGGCTCAAAACTTCCCGGGAAACGGTTCGGATTTGAGGATTCCGGTCGGTGTTGGAAACCGAGTAGAGAACCTGGCGGACGCTGGAATCGGCGTCGACAGGCTCCAACAAACCGATGGCAGCGGTCCGGATGGCCGAGTCGTTGTCGTTCAAGACTGCTTCAAGAACGGCGTCGCGGACGCGCACGTCGTCGGCCACGTAAGGCTCCAGTCCCTGAAGGGCCTTCTGGCGAACCTTGGGGCTGCGGTCGTAGCGCAGAGCGTACATGAGCGCATCGCGGATGCCAGAAGGCTGGCAACTGTGGCCGGCGCGGCACTCGGCGGCGAGCAGGGCCACAGAGTCATCGCGAACACCGGGCGAGGCGGAATCTTCAGAGGCCAGCATGAGCAACTGGCGGATGCCGGGGTCGTCAAGCGAGCCCTCGATCTGCCGCGGAACGACCTGGTTGTAGCTGACGTCGACGATTTCGCTGTTGGGCTGGCGAACGATGCCGGAGATGCCGGCCACGTTGGCGAGCTGCGGGAGGTCTGCTGCTGGCAGCACCTGTGCTCCAGCGGGCGTTGGGGCCTGGGCCACAGTTGCGGCGTGGGCGGCACGGTTCTGCGCGTACTCAAAACCGCCAAGAGTCCCGGCGCCCGCGCCAGCCACGAGCAGAAGCAACGCCGCAACGGGCGCAGCCTGCAGGCTGGCGAAGTTGTTCATGATGCGCTGGCCGAGAATCTCAAACCAACGCCTGGGCGGCAGCATGTCGAGAGCCTCATCGAGGCGTAGGTGAGCGCGGGCGACGAGATTCGGATCGGGCTCGGCAACAGGATGCGCATCGGCCAGCAGCTTGATCGCCAGAACCTGCTCGCGCTCCTTTTGGCACTCGGGGCAGGCAATCACATGCCGCTCGAGCTGGTGGACCTGATCGTCGGGCAGCTCCCCGTAGGCTGCAGCGACCATGTGTTCGTGCGAGAGTTCGCAATTCATGGTTACGTCCTTATAGCCCCAAAAACAGCTACTAGCTTCTAGCTCCTGGCTTCTAGCTCTTTTCGCGCGCTGGCGATACAAGTGCTAGAGGCCGGCCGCTTTCTGTTTACCTCAAGTCCGCCAGTTGTGCACGCAACTTTTTGGTTGCGCGGAAGAGGGTGTTCTTGGCGGTCTCTTCCGTGGTGCTCAACATTTCTCCGATGGTGCGGAGGCGAAGGCCCTGGTAATGCTTCAACTCAAAGACCATCCGCTCGCGGGGCGTGAGCTTGCCCAGCGCGGCCTGGATTTTCGCGCCCAACAGCTTGCGATCGAGCTCGCGGGCGGGGTTGGAAAACGAGCGGTTGTCAGAAACCGACGCCAGAATGTCGATCTCATCGCCGCTGCGATCGACCACCACAGCGTGATCCTCGCGGCGAGTCTTGCGGCGGCGCAACTGATCGAGAAGAG
>Ga0224554_1002074_pt1 | contig 11036 bp, 9 predicted proteins | sample 714S22024metaG_FD_180666 | JGI IMG/M metagenome (GOLD analysis project Ga0224554, IMG submission 180666) | Peat soil microbial communities from Stordalen Mire, Sweden - 717 S2 20-24 | ecosystem: Environmental > Terrestrial > Soil > Wetlands > Peat | place: Sweden: Norrbotten County, Stordalen...
ACCGGCTAGTAGCACAGGCATCTTGACTGTGTGTTCCATTTTCGAAGACACAGGCTGGAAGCCTGTGCCACTATTTTTGTTCGCCTCTGTCATCTTCGCGCGCAAATTGTTGATGACCCAGTTGGCCACGGCTTTGGGATTCTTCGACTGCTTCGCGATATTTTCAAAATAATTTCCGAGCGACAAGTCGTTCACAAATGTTTCCGCGTCCGGCGCGGGCAGTTGATACTCGCGCATGAAACGTTGCTTGCGCGCGAGCGGCAATTCCACAACGCGCGATTTCACTTCGGCCAGCCACGCATCCGTCGGCGCGAGCGGCATCAAATCGGGATCGGGAAAATAACGGTAATCGTGCGCGTGCTCCTTCGTGCGCATTTCGTCGGTGACGCCCGCCTCGTCATCCCAGCGGCGCGTGGATTGGATCAGTTTCTCGCCACGCTTCACGGCGGCAATCTGGCGCGCAATCTCATATTCCGCCGCGCGGCGCACGCCGGAAAAACTGTTCATGTTTTTGATTTCGATTTTTGCGCCGAGTTCTTTTGAACCGACGGGGCGGACGGAAATGTTCACGTCGCAGCGCACCATGCCTTTTTCCATGTCGCAATCGCTCACGTTGCCGTAGATCAAAATATCCTTGAGCGCGTTGAGATATTCGTAGGCCATGTCCGCGCTCGTGATGTCCGGCTCGGAAACGATTTCCATGAGCGGCACGCCCGCGCGGTTGAAATCCACGCCGCTGTTGCGGTCAAAATGCGTGAGCTTGCCGACGTCTTCTTCGAGATGCGCGCGGGTGATGCGGACGCGACCAAGTCCATTGGTTGAACCTGCGCCGCTAAATTCAAAATCCACAAAACCGTTTTGCGTCGAGGGTTTGTCGTATTGCGTAAGCTGGTAATTTTTCGACGCGTCGGGATAGAAATAACTTTTACGGTCGAACTTGGCGAAGCGCGGGATTTCGCAGTTGAGCAGATAACCGGTCAGCACCGTGAGCCGGAGCGCCTCGTCATTCGGCACGGGCAGCACGCCGGGCATTCCGAGACAAATTGGACAGACGTTGGTGTTCGGCTCGGAACCATATTGGTTCGCGCAACCGCACCACATCTTGGATTTGGTTTTAAGCTGGACGTGCGTTTCCAGACCGATGACGGCTTCGTATTCCATTGCGGGGAAAATTTAACCACGGATGAACACGGATGCACACGGATTTTTATTCCGCCGTGACGGTCACTTGAATCGGCGCGGCGGTGCCTTGCGCGAATTCGTCCACATATTTTTCCCACGCGGCGTAATCGGCGAACTGACCACTGCGATCCCAATAAAATCCCGCGTAATAGGAAACGGAATTGTCCGGCGCGGTTTTGAGCAGGAGGATATTGTTCTTGGCGTCCTCGGCCTGCCCGGCGAATTTCTTCGGGTCAACGACCAGCGCGACGCCCTGCATTCCCTGACCTTTTTCCATTTTTTCCGTGCTGGACAGCCAGCCGTGTTCGCCGTTGAAATCTTTTTTCTCGCCGCCAACTTTTTTCAATCCGGCAGCGCTGGTCAATTCCACCTGCGCACCTAATTGCCCCGCCGGTTTGTAAGAAATCTGGTAGTGGTCAAGATTCTGTCCGGCGTCCAGCGAGATGCGGCGCGTTTCTGAAACGGGCGTGCCGTTCACGTCATACGCCACGTAATCCAGTTCAAACAAAATGCGGATCGGGCCGGCGGCGAGCACGCGCGAGTTCACAAAATTTTTCGGCTGCCACAGTTTGTCCGCCGCCCAAAGCCCGTCGCCGCCGTCGCCGAGCGTCGCGCCCGCCGAATAATCATCCATGCCTTCGCCGGTGTCGGCGTGATAATTGTCCGCCATATACCATTCATCAATGACCATGCGCGACACGCGCTTCGACCAGATGTCAATCGAACTGCTGGTCAGCGGCTCGCCCTGCCAGGTTTCCAGCGCCTTGCCGAAGGTGCGGTGGGCGATGCGGTCGTTCTCCCACGCAAAATCATCGAAGCGTTCGCGCACGAAGCGTCCGTAGGCCTTGAACTGGCCGGGCGTGTGCGCCTGTTTCGCGCCGGCGGTCATGGTGAATTTTTTGGTTTCGCCCGCCGCGAAGTCGGATTGGAAAATGACCATGTCCGGTTTGTGGTAAGCATCAAAATCCGTGTCCACGGCCTGGCAGACCAGTTCCTTGCCGGCGGCGTCTTGAACATGGATTTTCGCCAAATCTTTTTCGCCGAGCGGCGCGAGTTGTTCCGTGGAAAGTTCGATGGTCTGGCTCGCACGGGCGAATGACAATGGATTGACGGCGGTGACGGTGATCGGCGCGGCATGGCAAAAAGCCGGCAGCGCGGCGAAAGAAATGACGGCCAAGATTTTTTGAATGTATTTCATAAATGTGTGGAAAACAATTAGCCGGTTCGGCGGCAGGCCGCACGAATTTTTACGGCATCGCTTGGAGCGGGCGAAGGGAATCGAACCCTCGTGTGGAGTTTGGAAAACTCCCGTTCTACCATTGAACTACGCCCGCTTTCGCTGCGTTTCGGCGCGGCAAACCCGAAACCAGTCCGGCGAATCCGCAAATCATAACGCCCGCGCTTGCCTTGTCAATCGCGGGCGGTTAAACTTCGCGCGTGAATTCGCTGCTCCTCACCGGCGGGCGCGTCATTGACCCCGCCAATAATTTCGACGCCGTCGCGGATGTTTTGATTCTCAATGGAAAAATCTCCGCCGTCGGCAAAAATCTTTCCGCCAAGGCGCCGAAGGATATAACGCGCTTCGATGTTTCTGGAAAAATTGTCTGCCCCGGCCTGATTGACCTGCACGTCCATTTCCGCGAACCCGGCCAGACGGCGAAAGAAAATATTGCCACCGGGATCGCCGCCGCCGCGCGCGGCGGGTTCACGTCCGTCGTCTGCATGCCGAACACGTCGCCGGCGATTGACAACGCCGGAACCGTCGCGCTCATCCACGAACGCGCCGCCGAGGAAGGCACCGTGAATGTTTTCGTCACCGGCGCGATCACTAAAAATATTTCCGGCGAGGAACTCGCGCCGATTGGTTCGCTCAAAAAAGCCGGTGTCGTGGCCATCACCGACGACGGCCATTGCATCCAGAACAACGAACTCATGCGCCGCGCGTGCGAATACGCGAAGATGTTCGGCCTGCCGATTTTCGACCACTGCCAGGATTATTCGCTCGTGACCGACGGCGTGATGCACGAAGGTTATTGGAGCACGGCGCTCGGCTTGCGCGGCTGGCCGGCGGCGGGCGAGGAGATGATTGTGGCGCGGAATATTTTGCTCGCGGAACTGACCGGCGCAAAAATCCACTGCCAGCATTTAAGCGCGGCGGGCAGCGTGGCGCTGTTGCGCGAGGCGAAGAAACGCGGCGTGTCGGTTTCCGGCGAAGCGTGTCCGCACCACTTTGTTTTGACTGACGCCGCAGTTGCCGGCAGCGAAAAATTCTGGGCAGCCGACGGCAAAGTAATTTCAAATTTCAATTCTCAAATTTCAAATCTGCCCGAATGGCCGGCCTACGACACGAATTTCAAAATGAACCCGCCGCTGCGCACCGCACGCGACCGCGAGGCGATTCTCGCCGGCCTGGCCGACGGCACGATTGAGATTTTGTGCAGCGACCACGCGCCGCATTGCGATTACGAAAAGGAGGTGGAATTCGATTACGCGCCGTTCGGCATCACCGGACTGGAGACCGAACTCGCGCTCGCGCTCATGCAGCTCGTCCACCCAAAAAGAATTTCGCTGGCGGACATGATTGCGAAATTCACAATCAATCCGGCGCGGTTGCTGAATCTGGCCAAAGGCACGTTGAGCGCCGGCGCGGACGCGGACGTGACGGTTTTTGATCCCGAGCAGGAGTGGATTTATAATCGCGAAGATTCCGCCAGCAAATCCAAGAACAGCCCGTTCTCCGGCTGGAAACTCAAAGGCCGGGCCGTGGCGACAATTGTTGCCGGCAAAAAAATTTGGTCTGAACAAAACGAAGCGGTGGCGGTCTAATTTCAGGAACAAACCTTAACAACATTGAAACTTATGAAAACACTACTCATAGCATTGGCGGTTGGCGGCGTCTGGTTGCAGGGGCAGGCGGCGGACTTGAACTGGACCACGGACTTGCCCAAGGCGCAGGCGCAGGCCAAGTCGGACAAGAAAACGGTGCTGCTGGAATTCACCGGCTCGGACTGGTGTCCGTGGTGCATCAAGTTTGACAAGGAGGCGCTTGATACCGACAAATTTGCCGCCTACGCCAAAGGGCATCTTGAACTGGTCTTGCTGGATTTTCCGAACAAGGCACCCCAGAGCGACGCTTTGAAAGCGGCCAATGCCGCCCTGCAAAAAGAATACAAAGTGAATGGTTTCCCGACGTTCGTCCTGCTGAACGCCGACGGAAAAGAAATCGGCCGGCAGGTCGGCTACGCGCCGGGCGGCCCGGAAGCCTTCGTCGCGAAGCTGGAAGGGTTCAGCAAACCATAAAAATTTCCGACCTCTCACCGGCGCGGCGCAAAATGCCGCGCCTTTTTTTTTGCCTCGCGCGGATTTCTCGCCTAAACTTCCGCGCATTGGATGAAAGCCATTTTAGCCCTCGAAGACGGTTCCATTTTTCACGGTCAAGGTTTTGGCGCGCGCGCTTCGGCGGGCGGCGAAGTCTGCTTCAACACCTCGATGACCGGCTACCAGGAAATCCTCACCGACCCGTCCTACAAAGGCCAGATCGTCACGATGACGTATCCGCTCATCGGCAACTACGGCGTGAATTCGCAGGACGTGGAATCGTGGCGGCCGCACGCGGCGGGATTTGCCATCCGCGAACTTTCGCCGGTGGTGAGCAACTGGCGCGCGGATTATTCGCTGGAAAAATATCTGGAGGAAAACGGGATTCCCGGCATCCAGGGGATTGACACGCGCGCCTTGACAAAAAAACTCCGCGTGCGCGGCGCCTTGAACGGATTTATTTCCACGGAAAAAATTTCCGAGGCCGAGGCCGTGAAGCGCGCCAAGGAATTTGTCTTCGTCGGCGTGGATTACGTCCGGGAAGTGACCCATAAAAAAGAATTTCGCTGGGACGCGCAAGACGAACAGAGCGCGGCCTTCGACCTGGTGCGCGGCAACAAAGTGGCCGACGCGCGCAACCATCGCCAGCCGCTGCCGCCCGCCGACCTCCCGATTGCCGCCTTTGATTACGGGATGAAATACAACATTCTCCGGCGGCTGCGCCAGCACGGCTTTGCCACTCAAGTTTTGCCCGCCACCGCTTCCGCCGCCGACGCGCTCAAGCACAAGCCGGCGGGAATTTTTCTTTCGAACGGCCCCGGCGATCCCGCCGCGCTCAATTACATCGTGCGCGAAGTGAAGACGCTGCTCGACACCGGCATCCCGATTTTCGGCATCTGCCTCGGCCACCAGATTCTCGGCCAGGCGTTTGGCGGAAAAACCTTCAAGCTCAAGTTCGGCCATCGCGGCGGCAACCAGCCGGTGAAGGATCTGGAGTCCGGCCGCGTCGAAATCACCTCGCAAAACCACGGTTTCGCGGTTGATTCAAACAGTTTGCCGCCGGACGTTTCGGTGACGCGCATCAATCTCAACGACCAGACCGTCGAAGGTTTGCGCCACAAGACCAAGCCGGTTTTCTGCGTGCAATATCATCCCGAGGCGTCGCCCGGCCCGCATGATTCGACGCCGTTATTTGCCGAATTTCGTTCCCTGATTGAACGGCGCGGCTGAATTATTCGTCTCATCGTTGGATTTCCAATTGACTTGAACCGCGTCGTGACCATAATCGTTTTACCGTAACTCTATGGCCAAGCTTGTTATCCAGAATCAAGGCATGACCGGTCGCGCCCACGAATTGAACGTGGACCGCACCACCATCGGCCGCGTCGAGGATAACACCTTTCAAATCGCCGACCCCTCTGTTTCCAGCCATCATTGCGAAGTCCACCTGCGCGGCAGCGAGATTTTCATCCGCGACCTGAATTCCACCAACGGTTCCTACATTGGCAGCGACAAGATCACCGAGCAGGTCATCAAACCCGGACAGATCCTGCGGCTGGGGCAGGTGGAATTGAAACTGGAAATCGAAGGCGCAGTGGTCGCATCCCCCTCCGCGCCCGCGCCCGCGCCGGTCAAAAGACCGGTGGACGCCACCATGATCATGCCGCGCGGCGTGAGCCTCGACCAGTTGGAACAGGGCGGACGCCCGCCGGGCTTTGACACGAACAAGGCGTTCTCCAAAAAGACCAACAAGGTCAACAAATTCTTCATCATCGGCGGCATCCTGGTGGTGGTGGTGATCATCGTGCTCGTGGTGATTTTGTTCAAGCAGGTCAGTCCCGCCAGATAAGCGCGTGCGGCCATGAAACCGCGCTCTTCCAAAAAAAGAAATTCGGGGATGACGCTGTTTGAAGTCGGCGTCGTCATCGCCGTCGTGATGATTCTGGTGGTGATAATTTTGCCTTCAATATCCATCACAAGACGAAGCGTTTCCCGAGTCAGTTGCGCTGGCAACCTAAAACAAATCTGCCTCACTTACCGAGTTTGGGCGGACGACAACGGCGGCAAATTCCCGATGGGAATTTCCGTAACGAACGGTGGCACGATGGAACTGGCCGCCACCGGCGATGTGGTGCAAACATTTCTGGTCATGTCGAATGAATTGAGCACGCCAAGAATTTTATATTGCGCGTGGGACACGGCGCACACAGCCACAAGCTTATTTGTCGGGCTTTCCAGTTCTAATATCAGCTACTTCATCGGCGCAGATGTCACCAACGACACAAATCCGCAACTGCTCGTTTCCGGCGACGACAATTTTGAAATCGGCGGCGTTCCCGTAAAATCCGGCCTCTTGGAACTTCCCACGAACGCTCCGATTGCCTGGTCGGCCGCACGGCATAAATTCAGCGGCAACTATGGTCTCGCTGACGGCTCGGTTTACCAAGTCACCACGAATGGCCTGCGACACGCATTGCAACAAACCGGCCTCGCCACCAACCGCCTCGCGCTGCCGTGAAACCGCGTTTTTCAAATCAAAGAAACCGCGCAGGATTTTAATCTGCGCCAGCCCTGGCGATTTTCCTCATCGAAACATTGGCTGTGTCCATTGCAGTAAAAACGGAGAGGCCATGGCAAAGATGGCAACGTGTTGCCGCAGTCCAAACAGAACATCGGTGGAAAACTAACGTGCATTGAACCGGCCCGGCGGTTGCGTTAGTTTCAGCCCATGGCAAAAAAACCGGAGGCGGCAGTTGTGGCAGCGGATTCCGCGCCGGTGCCTCCGGCGATTTCAACCGAGGCCGTGAAGCGCTTTTTGCCGTGGCTGGTGGCGGTGGCCTTCTTCATGCAATCGCTGGACACCACGATCCTGAACACGGCGGTGCCCGCCATTGCGAAGGCGCTGGGCATCGCGCCGTTGAGCATGAAGGCGGTGCTCTCCAGCTATACGTTGAGTTTGGCGGTGTTCATTCCCATCAGCGGCTGGATGGCGGACCGTTTCGGCACGCGCCGGGTGTTTGCGTGGGCGATTGGCACGTTCACGCTTGGCTCATTGCTCTGCGGCATTTCGAACAGCATCCATCTGCTCGTGGCCTGCCGCGTCCTGCAAGGTTTTGGCGGCGCGATGATGGTGCCGGTGGGGCGGCTGACGTTGGTGCGGACGTTTCCCAAGTCCGAGCTGATCCGCGCGATGAGCTTTGTGGCCATTCCGGGTTTGATCGGCCCGATGCTCGGCCCGGTGGCCGGCGGTTTCATCGTCGGTTATTTCCATTGGCGGATGATTTTTTTCATCAACCTGCCGGTGGGTTTGCTCGGCCTTTTCCTGGTCTTCCGTCATCTGCCGGATTATCGCGAGGCGCATCCGCATCCGCTCGACTTCGCCGGGCTGATCCTGTTCGGCACGGGCATCGGGCTGCTGGCGTATGTGCTGGAAGTTTTCGGCGACCATTCTTTGAGCATGACCACGATGGCGGTCTTGCTGGCGGTTTCAATTGTTTGTCTGGCCGCCTATGGAATGCGGGCGGCGCGCATCAAGTTTCCGTTGCTGCGGTTGAAGCTGTTTGGCATCCGCACATTTCGCGCGTCCGTGAGCGGCAGTTTTTTCACGCGGCTGGGGATTGGTGGAATCCCGTTTCTTTTTCCGCTGCTATATCAGGTGGGACTGGGATTCTCGCCGATTGAATCCGGCCTGCTCATCATGCCACAGGCCATCGCCGCCGTGAGCCTGAAAATCGTGCTGCAAAAAATCATGAGGCGGTTCGGTTATCGGCGCATCCTGATCTCCAACACATTGATGCTTGGCGTGATGATTATTTCATTTGCGACCATCGGCGCGGGCACGCCGGTCTGGCTCATCGTGATGCAGGTGTTCAGCTATGGCGTGTTCACGTCGCTGCAATACACCAGCATGAACACGCTGGTCTTTGCGGACGTGACGGAGGAGCAAACCAGCGGGGCCAGCGCCATCACCAGCACGGTGCAGCAGATGGCCATCAGTTTCGGGATTGCGACCGCCTCGCTGCTCACGGCGCTGTTCGTGCCGGACCGTTTTCACACCAGCGCGCCGCAGATGATTCATGGCATTCATCTGGCGTTCCTGATCCTCGGCGGATGGACCATTGTATCAGCCCTGATTTTTTGCGAGCTGAAAAAAAACGACGGCAGCACGCTCAGCCAGCACAAGGCGCTGCCCCATGATGAGTGAACCGGGCGGCGTGGAAGGACCGGCTTTCAATGCGGCGGCGGTTTGGCGTCTTTTCCTCAATCCTGGTGGACGGCCGCCATGGCTGCTGCGCTTGCCGACGAGCAAAATCGCAAAACCGATTCGTGAGGTTGCGGCCAGGATGAGCGCCACGGGCATCATCGTGTGCGAATCAAATGAATTTTTTCAGCGCGGAGATTGACCGTTCGTCCAGTCAAAAGTTAGCAAGCGAAAGGCTGAAAACAGCGACGCGATCAAATATCAGCCGCGCTGCCGGGTCGCTTCGTAAAGGAACACCGCCGTGGCGGCGGCCACGTTCAGCGAATTCATATGGGAGGGCATCGGGATTTCCACCCTGTCGTCGCACGCCGCCAGCGCGGCCGCCGTGAGGCCCGGCCCTTCCGCGCCAAACAGCAGGCAGCAGTCGCCCCGCAAATCCACGGCGGCCAGCCTCTTCGCGCCGGGTCGGGGATTCGCCGCCAGGCAGCGCACGCCCCGCGCGCGCAACGCCGCCAGTGTTTCCACCAGATTGTCCACCCGCGCCACCGGCTGCTCGAAGATGGCGCCCATGGAACCGGAAACCGCCCGACGCTGGAACGGACTGCCGCATGTCTCGCCCACAATCAAGAAATGCGCGCCGAACGCCGCGCAACTCCGCACCACCGCGCCGAGGTTTTCCGCGCTGGCAATGCCTTCCGCGGCGGCGAGCAGCAGCGGACGCGGGGAGTTTTTCAGGAGAGTTTCAAAATCAGGCTGCGGCGGGATTTTGGCCACAGCCAGCGCGCCCTGATGAAGTTTGTAGCCGGTGATGGTTTCCAGCACCGACTGGTCGGCGACGTAAATGCAAATTTCCTCCGGTCGCGCGCGCAGCAGCGGTTCGAGCTGTTTGAGCCACGCAGGGGTGAGCAGCGCGGAGACGACGGGGTAGCGGCTCGCGAGCAGGCGCTGGATGACCTTGATATTCGCGGCCACCAGCACGCCGGCCCGCTCGTGTTCCTCGATGCGCCGGAGCGTCCGATACAACGCCAGTTCCGGCGTGTCGAGCGATGAAACGGGTTGGATGTGCAGGGTGGCCACGGCTCAAGAAAAGTCGGCCGCGTCAAGTTGCGCCATGCGGCGAACGGCATCAAACCCGGCTGGCATCATGCAGCGAGTGTGCGACGGAACGGCAGCGGCGTCAATTCCGCGCATCATACGATGCCGCCGTTGACACGGAGGTCTGGCCCGTCACCCCGCCGAATCGTTGGAGGCCAGAAACGCAGGCGCAGTTTCTTCAATGCAGCAGTCGGGAGACCATTGCGTAGACAATCAATGCCAGCAGCGCGAGGCCGAGGATGAAGGCGAAATAGCCGAATGATTTGGCGATGTTCTTCCAGCGGAACCATTCGTCGCGCACACGGTATTCGTCCAGCTTGCCGGTCGCCACCAGGCGGTCATACCAGCGTTTGCGTTCGTGCAGCATCTCGGTCTTGGAGACGCGGCCGGAGAAGATGACGGTGTCCATCGGGAATTTCTCGATGCGGAAATGCGTGTTGAAAAAGTGGATGCTGAAGATGAATCCCGCCGCGAGCAGCGCCTCGTCCGAATGCAGGATGAGCGCGATGTTGATGACCCAGCCGGGCAGGAAGCGCGTGAAAAATTCCGGGAACCACATGACCAGCCCCGATGCGCCGATGATGGCCACGCCCCAGAACACGGCGAAGTAATCTAACTTCTCCCAATACGTCCAGCGGTCGAAACTCGGCTTGGGGCCTTTGCCGAAGAACCATTTGTTGTGCGCCACGAAATCGCGCCAGTCCTGCATCGTCGGCACCATCGAGTCCGGGCCGAAGACGATCGCGTAGAAGCGTTTCATTTCCATCTTGCCGGTTTCAGGATTCCGCAATTTGCCCCGGGCTTTCCACGACCTGCCGGCAAGCGATGTCAAATGCAGCGCAAAATACAGGAAGGTGATGAGCGCGCCGAAGCGGTGCAGCATCCGCGCCGTTTCCGGCCCGCCGATGACGGAGAAAATGAATTTCGCCCAGTCGGTGTAATAAAATTTCAGCGGCATGCCAGTCACAACCAGCGTGAGGAAGCTGGTGACGACGAGGAAATGCAGGAACCGTTCAAACGGAGCGAAGCGCGTGAACCATTCGTCGCCGACCTGCGTCTGGAATTTCGCCTCGCGGAACGTTTTCGTGTCGGCGAGATATAAATATATGGCGCGCACGCCCCAGCCGATGGTGTGCAGGCCGAAGAAGCTGAACGTGCCGATGAGCAGGCCGGTCATGGCGAGGAACACCATGTGGAGCAGGGGATAATTCTTCGCGTCCAGCGGATTGGCGTGCGGATG
>Ga0224554_1002079_pt1 | contig 11011 bp, 9 predicted proteins | sample 714S22024metaG_FD_180666 | JGI IMG/M metagenome (GOLD analysis project Ga0224554, IMG submission 180666) | Peat soil microbial communities from Stordalen Mire, Sweden - 717 S2 20-24 | ecosystem: Environmental > Terrestrial > Soil > Wetlands > Peat | place: Sweden: Norrbotten County, Stordalen...
TTCGATCCAGTCCATCCCCAAGGCCGAGGCCGACTGGTTTGACGGTCTGCTGGTGGATTATGCGCAGAAGCAAGGCGGACAGGCCATTATCCGGGGCTTGCGGGCCGTGTCGGATTTTGAGTTTGAGTTTCAACTGGCGCTGATGAACCGGAAGTTGAACAAGGACGTTGAAGCCATTTTCATGATGCCCAAGGACACTTACACCTTCCTCAGCTCGCGCATTGTCAAGGAAATTGCCCGGCTGGGGGGTGATGTCAATTGTTTCGTGCCGGAGCCGGTGCGAGTGGCGCTCCGCGCAAAATTCAGCAAAGAGGTGGCGCCATGCCTTTGAAGGTCAAGATTCGCCACATTGAGGAAAAAGACCTTCACCTGCAAGGCAAGCTGGCTGCGCTGGAACTGGAGCTGGACGACCAGGACGAATTGGCGCGGGCGCCCCAGCCGTTGCATTATGACTTGACGGTACGGCTGGTGGGGAAGGATATTCTGGTCGCGGGGCATTTGGAAATGGCGCTGGATTGCGAGTGCGCGCGGTGCCTCAAGCCTTTTGGCTACCGGCTCGACCTGCCGGATTGGCTGCTCCATCTGCCCGCCGAAGGGCCGGACAAGCCGGTGTTGCAGGATGACGCCCTGGACTTGACGCCCTATTTGCGGGAGGCTATTCTGCTGGAGTTTCCGCAACATCCGTTGTGCCAGAGCGATTGCGAAGGATTGCCCAGACGGGCAGAGGCCAGCAGTCAGAAAACAGAAGGGTCCGGCCGGACGCCAAAGGCGTCGGCCTGGGCTGAATTGAATAAACTAAAGTTTTAACAGATAAGATTATGGGAGTACCAAAACGCAAGCCTTCACACAGCCGGCAGAGGATGCGGCGCGCCTACAACAGCGTCCTCAAGCTGCCGCAATTAAGCACCTGCCCGCAATGCGCCGCCCCCTATGTGCCGCACCGGGTTTGTCCGGCTTGCGGTTACTACAAGGGGCGCCAGGTTATTTCAGTCCAGGCCAAGGCATAACCGGTTTTTAAGGAGCGCGGATTCACCTTTACCGCGCTCTTTTTATCTATGCGAATCGTTGTGGATGTGATGGGCGGCGATCACGGCCCGGAGGTTATCATTGATGGCGCGCGACTGGCTTTGGCTTCCAATGCCGCCATTACCGAGCTTTATCTTGTCGGCCGCGAGAACGAAATCAGGACCGCCATGACCCGCGTCGGCTGCACCGATCCGCGCGTCCACGTCCTCCACGCCAGCGAGGTCATCACCATGGAAGACAAACCGGCGGAAGGAGTGCGGCGCAAAAAAGATTGCTCGATTCGCCGGGCGGTGGATCTGCTCAACGAAGACAAGGCCGACGCCCTGATTTCTCCGGGCAACACCGGCGGCATCGTCGCCGCCTCCATGATCCGCCTGCGCCCCCTGCCCGGGCTGGATCGTCCGTGCATCGCCACCGTCATCCCCGCGCCGGAAAACGAATTTGTCCTGCTGGATTCCGGGGCCAGCGTGGAATGTCATCCGAAAAATCTCCTGGAATTTGCCATCATGGGCAGCATCTATTCACGGGAGATTCTCGGCTACAAGTCGCCCCGCGTCGGCGTCCTGAGCAACGGCACCGAGCCGAACAAAGGCACGGAGTTGACCAAAGAAACGTGCAAGCTTTGCCAGCAGGTCAACCTGAATTTCATCGGCAACGTCGAAGGCCACGACCTTTTTCACAACCGCGTGGACGTAGTGGTATGCGACGGCTTCGTCGGCAACATCGTGTTAAAAACTTTGGAGAGCTTCTTCAAAGGCATGGCCGGCTGGCTCAAAAGCGAAATCACCAAAAACCCAAAGCGCCAATTGGGCGCTTTCCTCTCCAAAAACGCCTTCCGCGCCATTGCCCGCCGCATGGACCCCGACGGGCGCGGCGGCGCGCCGCTCCTGGGATTGAACGGCACCATTGTCAAAGCCCACGGCTCGGCCCGGGAAAGGGCCATCATGAACGCCATTCACCTGGCCGCCGAGGCGGTCAAACACCGTATCAACGATATGATCCAGGCGGAAGTGGCTGAGGCCGCCGCCCGCCTGGGAGAGATCAAAACATGAAAAAGCCGGCCAAAAAATTCATCAACCCAAGGGCCAGCCATCATTTCAGAAGCCGCACCTGCTCCATCCTCGGTGTCGGCTCCTATGTGCCCGACCGCATCCTGACCAACGATGACCTTGAAAAAATGGTGGACACCTCCGATGAATGGATCACCAGCCGCACCGGCATCAAGGAGCGCCGCCTGGCCGCCAAACATCAGCACACTTCCGACCTGGCCGCCGCCGCCGCCCTGGCCGCCATGAAACGGGCCAACGTCACCGCCGACCAGATTGACCTGATCATCGTCGCCACCATCACCCCCGACATGCCCTTTCCTTCCACCTCCTGCATCGTCCAGCGGAAAATCGGGGCCGCTCACGCCGCCGCCTTTGACATCGAAGCCGCCTGCTCCGGCTTCCTTTACGGGCTGGAGATCGGCCAGCACTTCATCATGGCCCACACGGCCGACACCGTCCTCGTCATCGCCGCCGACAAACTTTCCTCCATCGTCAACTGGGAGGACCGCAACACCTGTGTGCTGTTTGGCGACGGGGCCGGCGCCGCCATCCTGCGCAACCGCCCCAATGCCCACGGCCTGCTCACCACCTGCATGGGGGCGGACGGCAACAAAGGCCATTTGCTCTGCATGCCCGGCGGCGGCTCGCAATGCCCGCCCTCGCTGCATTCCATCGCCAACGGAATGCACTTTCTGCGCATGGACGGCAAGGAGACCTTTAAGAACGCGGTCAACGCCATGCATATCGCGGCCACTGAAGCCATGCGCCGCTGCGCCATCCGCATTTCCGACATCAAGTGCGTCATTCCCCACCAGGCCAACCGCCGTATTATTGACGTTTTGGCGCAGCGCCTCGGCGCCACGCCCGGTCAGGTCTTCACCAACCTGGAAAAATACGGCAACACTTCCGCCGCCTCGATCGCCATCGCCCTGGACGAAGCGGTGCAGCAACGCCGCATCGAAAAGGGCGACCTGATCCTGCTCATCGCCTTCGGGGCGGGTCTCACCTGGGCCTCCGCCGTGATTGAATGGTGAGCGCGGTGACTTTTCGGGAGCGCGACCGTCCCGGTCGCAGCCGTCGGCGTCCCCGCCAACGGCATGTGGCGTTCCACTTTACCGTTCCACTACTATTGAGAATTGGTCATTGAAAATTTGTCATTGGTCATTTTCGGAGAGCCGCACCGGTGTGGCGCAAATGACAAATAACAAATTTTCAATGGCCAATTCTCAATTCAGAAGGGAGAAAGTCCAATGCTCCGATTCCCCGACGGGACTCGCCCAAAACAGCTCTTATTTGGCCGCAACCGCCGCCACCGGCTTGGCCGGCAAGGGAATGACCCGCGATTCCAGACCCAGCTTGGCGCAGACAAAATAGACGACCGCCCCAACGATGAACGCAGCGACCGGCGCGGCTGGCACCGGGTAAATTTTCAAGATCGGCAGTATGCCCACCGCAAAACCCGCCAGCCAGGCCAGCCACCCGGCCGGGTTGAAGCCCGCGCGCGGGCCGGGCCAGGTGCCGCCCGCCAGCAGGTAATCCACCAGCATCGCCCCGCAGATGGGGCCGAACGATGCGCCGATGATTTGGAAAACAATGATCGCTTTGCCGGCCAGACCGGTCACAGCCAGGACAATGCTCACCGCCGTGCCGATGCCGACAGAAACGAACGGATTCACCTTCGGCAAAGTCGTCTTGAAACTGTTTGCGGCGATGAAAGCGGAGAAGCACGCCGCTGGAAATGCCGCCAGCGCCAGGAGGAACGCAATCACGCCCGCGCTCTTGCCCATCAGGCTCGGAATCAAGCCCGGCGTCTGGAGAATCAGGCTCGGCGTCTCTGGTGGAGTGGCCTTGGCCGCTGTGTCGGTCGCCGCCGCCACCGCGGCTTTGCTGAATTCGGGCGAGCCGTAAGTGCCGGCGACCACCAGCAGCGAAATCCCCGCCGTCAAAATAATGGCCAGCGCCACGCCAAACAAGCCGCCCATCTGCACGTCATTTTTATCCCGGCTGTTGGTGCCAAAATCCGCCCCGGCGGCCCCCGCCGTGGCAAAGAAGCCCACCACATAAGTCATCATGAACGCCAGCACGCCGAACATGCTCAACGCCGCCGGCGCTTGCGGTGAAACCTGTTGGTGCAATTTAATGAACGCCTGCGGGTCAAAGCTGCTAATGCCGCCTGCCGTTTTCCCCAGCAGAATCAGCAGGATGACCAAAGGAATCAGCGGCAGGTAGGTCGCCACCTTGGCCACATACTGAATGCCCTTCAATCCCGCGAACGCCGCCAGCACACCCCACACCACCATGATGATTCGCGGATCCACCGGGATGACCAGCGCCAGTGCCTGCGACGAAAAAAAGACGTTGACCCCAACCCAGCCGAATTGCAGCACGCCCATCAAAAAGCCCGGCATGAGAAAGCCGCCCTGCGCGCCAAAGGTCGAAGTGCCCACGATATAAAGCGGCAAGCCGGTTTTCATGCCCAACAGTCCCGGCGCCAAATAGAAGAGGAAATGGCAGACCAAGGCGGCCAGCACCAGGCTGACCAGCGCCCAGCCAACGCCTTGCGACAGCAAGCCGCCCGCATTCGGGGCATTGACCGCATCCTGCCAGAAAACGAACCAAAGAAAAATGCCGGCGTATGTGGGCGCGGTATTGGCGTACCACGGCGCGCGCTTTTCCGGGGGATTGGGTATCGCGCTGGTAATGTAAGAAGGCAGTTGGCCAGTGGTTGGTTGATCTTGATTATTCATGGCGTAATGGTGGTCTTGTTGAAACCAGCATAGGCAGAGCCGCCGCCACGCTGTCAACGGCAAATTTTTCCCTTCTGAATTGTCATGGGGGCGGGACAAAACTCTTTATCACCATCGGAGGGAGGGACGGCGCACTGCGCCGTCCAGGCGTCACAGCGCCGCGCCCCCGCCCTTGAAGAAATTTGTCCTGCGCCCGCGTAATTCCCCAACCAGGAGCGACTTTTTGGGGAGCGCGGTCGTCTCGACTGCATCCGTCGGCGTCTCGCCGACGGAATCCATCAGCCGAAACCGACCCGCCTGCCGGCTGGTTCCGCGAGCACATCGCCAATAATTCGGGCGCGATTTCTTCTCTTCACCAATGTGCCCGGCTGCTAGGATCCTCCCCAGCCGCTCCATTGCTCACCTTCTGGCAACTCGTAGGTGTCGATTTCACCGCGACTCCAGCTCCGGATTCGGGCGACTTCGCCGGCTGGGATGCCCAGCGAGAGAAGGAATTCCTGGTGGCCCTCCGGGGCGCGGCGCTCGAACTCCATGTGCCACCGCTTCTTCGCAGCGTCGTCCATGCCGCCAGCCTCAAGCATGGCCACCCACAACGCCGCGTCCACCGTAGCCAACTGTTTGCCCGCAGCAACCCGGCGCAGCATTCCGGCCAGCATCCGCTGTCGGTTTCTTAGCCCAACGATGCTGTCGGCGGTCTCGCGCAAGCGTTTTTCGAGGAGCTTTGTTCCGGGTTTGCCGCCGGATGAGAGCACGGCGCGGATCTCCTTCAGAGTCAGCCCCGCCTCACGGAAATGCCGGATCCGCTTCAACCGCGTGCGGTCCGCATCGGTGTAGAGGCGGTAGTCGGAAGCGGTTCGGCCGGAGGGTTGCAGCAGGCCGATGCGGTCGTAGTACAAGAGCGTGCTGCGCGACAGGCCGCAAGCCCGCGCAATTTTGGAGATCGAGTATTTGTTCATCGCCAAAGGGGAGGGGCGGCGCCTTGGGCGCCGCCCGCGCCGCGTGCATTATCGGAATTGGGCTCGAATTTGATCAATCTTTTTCGGTTTGAATCCCAGCCATTCCAGGAAGCTCTGGTGGCCGGCTGGGTGGCGGCGCTCGAAGAGTTTATGCCACTGTTCCCGTTTCGCCTCGTCCAAGCCGGCCTCTTCGAACATCGCGACCCATTCTTCTACGTTTACATGATTCTTCATATCCATTTTTAATTAGGTTTCTTTGTGTCTGTACGGTTTCGTCACACTCATGACGAGGAAAAGCCTAAAGTATGAAGCGATAGACGGGTCAACGGGTTTTGAAGAAAAAGACACCAGCCTTTAGCCTTTCGCCTTTTTCCCGGTTGACATTCCACCCTTAAAGCCTATAATAATGGCCATGTGCATAGAAACGCACAACATCAGCGCCCGTTGGCCAGGCCCCTCCCAAGGTGGCTTTCCCCCATTTCACCATTCAAAAATCAAAACTCAATATTCTCGCTTCCCATCCCTCCAATCAGGGGTAATCAAGGATCAATCAGGGGTAATCAAGGCAAAACAAGGTATAAAAATAAAAAAGTCGCCAACAATCGGGATGGCGTCCCCGCCCTTGCTGATACAACCGCGGGGAATTACTTTGAAATCAGATTGGCCTGAATCCGGCCAGCCATCTGCCATGCCAGCGCCACCGCTCATCCTCGCTTCCGCTTCGCCGCGGCGCTCGGAATTGCTGCGGCAATTGCGCCCCCGTTTTAAAATTGTTCCCAGTCAGGCCGTGGAAACCCACGAGCAACATTGGAGCGCCGGCGAAATGGCCCGGATCAACGCCTGCCGCAAGGCGCGCGCCGTTTCCAGGCAATTTCCTGACGCCGTTATCATCGGCGTGGACACGCTGGTATCGGTGGATTCCACGATTTTCGGCAAGCCCCGGACGCTGGCGCAGGCGGGCGGGATGCTGGTGTTTCTACAGGGGCGAACCCACCAGGTGATCACGGGCGTTTGCCTGATTCATTGGCGCGGCCACCGGCAAAGAACTTTTTCCGAACAGACGGATGTGACGTTTCGCGCGCTGACACGAGACCAAATCCGCCGCTATCACCGGAAGGTCAATCCGTTGGACAAGGCGGGCGCGTATGGCATCCAGGAAAAAGGGGAGGATTTGGTCGAATCCATCTCCGGTTCGTTCAGCAATGTCGTGGGGCTGCCGTTGGAAAAACTGCGGGTGGAGTTGGAGGCTTTTCTGGAGCTTGTTGAAGCGGGAGCCGGAGCTTCCCCGGGAAGGTCATCTCCTCCGAAAATCGGAAAAATGCGGGATTGGATTGACACTTCCATGAAGGCCCGCTAGAAATTCAGCATCGCGCAAGAAAGATAAACCAGCGACTGAAAAGTAGATTGACAACCTAAATCCAAAAAACCAGGCGCGTTGGATGTTTCGCCACGGGCAAAACACGGTAGTCTGCGGTCTTCTCAGCCAAAGATACACATGAACGACACAAGATTATTCATCGGCAACTTGTCTTACAATACCACGGAAGACGATCTGCGGAAGTGCTTTGCCGAGGCGGGGACGGTGAATTCCGTCAACCTGATGATGGACAAATTCACCGGCAAATCACGCGGATTTGCCTTCGTGGAAATGGCCTCGGCGGCGGAAGCGGCCAAAGCCATTGAAATGTTTCACGGCAAACAATTGCAGGACCGCGCGTTGACGGTCAACATCGCGCGCCCGCGCGAGGAACGCGCGCCCGGACAAGGCCGGGAATCACGCGGCCCGGCCCGCGAGTATCGCGGCGGCGGCGACAGATAGCCCGACGGTTCCGGGCGAAGGAATCCAGGCGCCCGGAATTTGAAGATAAAAGAAGGGATGGCGAGGACCGGCAGTCCTCCCCTTGAACCTGATCGCCTCCTTTCCCGGTACCTCTCCTCCGCCGAGCGGGGAAGAAGCCTCACGGCTGGTAGGGACGGCTCGCCGAGCCGTCCGCAGGTGTTTCTTGCCAGAGCGGTCGCCTCGGCGAGGCGACCCTACCCTGACCCGCGTCCCCCGTGACTGGCGCATTCCCGTTTTTCGACGTTTTCCATTGACGGAACCCGCGAGTTGTGTCGAGATGGAAGATGCGTGTTTAGGATTTTCAAACATCCTGAGCGCAGTGATAACGGGCCGCCAATGATGTTGAGAAATTCGCAAAAACTGTTCGGGACCGGTGGATCGGGCAGCACGGCCAAGTATGACGCCCATCACAAGGTGCTGGCCAAGACTTACGGCGCCCAGGCCGAGCTGCGCCGGGAACTGTCGGACTCCAAGGCGGCGGTGGCCGAACGAACCGAGCTGCTCCATGTTTTCGCCGATTGCGATGACCCGCAACGCGCCTGGCTCCTCTTGGAGGATTATTTTGAAAAACTGTCGCTTTCGCGCAAGGACTTCGCCAGCCACGATTGGTGGCCCCGGGTGATGTCCGCCCGGGGCAAAAAACGGCTGGAGGAAACGGCCATCCTGTTCCTGCGCGCCAACCGTCCGCTGCCGACCGAGTTGCTCGCGCACGCCAATCCGGCCAATTTCGCCGAGATCGAGCGATTGGAAAAAGAGCAGCAATTGGTGCAACGCCTGGAGCACTGGCTCTTTCCCAGTGCGCCCGCCCACCTGGATTCGCCGCGTGCCGCGCTGCGGGTGGCCTGCGAGGCCCGGCCGACGGCGGAAGACTCCGCGCTGCATGGGCTGATGGTTTCCTTTCATCTCTTTCGCCAGCGCACGGGGGAGAAGGCGAAAACGCCCGGGGAAGTGGTGGATCTGACCAACCGCGCCGCCCACGAACAGGAACTTTTTTCTTCCGCGGACTGGGAATTCATCCAGTGGCTGGCGGAAAGCAACGCCGACCCGGAGGGCCTGTGGGATTCCATAGTTTTGACAGGGCTGGAATTGCTGCAATGGCTGGTGCAATGGGGCGACAAATCACGGCTGCTTCTCGCCCCGGACGGCCAGCCGGTCGTTTTCCACGGCGATTTGGCCGGGTTGAAACCGCAACTGGAACAGGTGGATGGCCGGCTTTTTTTCACCCATCATCTGGTCCTGCCGTCGGGCCGGTCGCATGGCCTGAACGAGGTAAAATTCTTTTCCGGGCGGCCGGCGCTGGCGCTGGTGGGCGGCACTTTTTACTTGCTGCGCAGCGCCCCGCCGGACGACTTGCTCAATTCCTGGGCGCAACAGAAGGCGCTCCCGGTTGAAAAACTCAGCCGCCGCCTGCTCACCCAATTGCGCAAAACGCAGTCGGCCAATGGCCCGCCCTGGGAACAATTGTGCGAGGTGCAAAAAGCCGTGCCGCGCTTTACTTTCGAGCTGAACGACGACGTGGTGCGGATGCGGCTTCTGGCGAAAAGCGAGGCGGACCAAAGCCTGTGGCATTGGAGCAACAGCGAATGGCGGGCGGAGGGCGCGTCCGGCGGGCCGCCGGAACGGCCCGTCATCCTGGACGATCCCCGCCTTGACAGTGCGGTGCATTGGCTGCGCCGGCTGGACTGGTTCACTCCCGAACCCGGCCTCTGGCACGGCGACGCCAATGAAAACTTCCTCGCCTCTCTCGCCGCCGCCTGGCCGGACCGGCCGGCCGAGGCCGAATACCTGGGCAATGCCGCCTTTCACCGGTTGTACCTCGCTTCCCGCCCATTGCGCCCGCGCGTGGTCGTCAAAGGGAGCGGCATTGACTGGTTTGCCGTTTCCGCCGAGTGGGAAGCGGAGGGAATTAAATTGACACCTGCCGATTTGCAGCGCCTGCAAAGCGCCAGCGGCCGTTTCATCAAACTGCCCGACGCCGGCTGGCTGGAATTGGACGCAACCTCGGTGCAGTCCGCGCACGAAGCGATGGCCGACCTGGGCGTGGACGGCTTGATCCCCGTTCCGCAACGTCTGAATCTGGCGCAGGCGGCGCATCTGGACGAAGCGGGCCTGCAAACCTTCGGCGACACGCCCCAGGCCAAAATGTTGCGGCAAAGTTTGTCGGAATTTCGCGGTATTCCCTCCACGCCGCTGCCGGAGGGCATTGTGGCGGAATTGCGTCCCTATCAGCGGGAGGGATTTGATTTTCTTTGCCATTTGAGCCGGCACCAGTTGGGCGGAATTCTGGCCGACGACATGGGCCTGGGAAAAACGCTCCAAACTCTCGTCTGGCTGGCCTGGATGCGCGCCAGCAGCGGGGAACAAAAACCCGCGCTGGTCATCTGCCCGGCCTCGGTGCTGCACAACTGGCAGCGCGAAGCCAGCCGGTTCACGCCCGCCCTCAAGGTGCTGGTCCTGGAAAGCGGCGCGGCGCGGCACAACCTGCGCAAACAGATTCCGGCCTTTGATTTGATTGTGACCAATTACGCGCTGCTCCGCCGCGATCTGGAGGCGCTGCAAAAATTCGACTTCCGCGCCGTGATTTTGGACGAGGCGCAATTCATCAAAAACCCGGACGCCCAGATCACCCAGTCGGTCAAGCAATTGCACTCCGGCCAGCGGCTGGCGCTGACGGGCACCCCGCTGGAAAACCGCCTGCTGGACCTTTGGAGCATCGTGGATTTTGTCCAGCCCGGCTATCTCGGCAGCCAGCAAAAGTTCCGGGAAAAATACGAGCCGCGCGGGGAAAATGCCGCCGACGAACAGCGCATCGCCCGCCGCCGTCTTTCCTCCAGGCTGCGTCCGCTCCTCCTGCGCCGCCTCAAACAGGAGGTGGCGGAGGACCTGCCGGACCGCATCGAGCAGCGGCGGGATTGCGAGCTGGGCGAGGAGCAGCGAAAACTTTACCTGGCCGAATTGCGCCGGAGCCGGGAGCAGGTGATGGGCGCCGTGAACGAACAGGGGCTGAACCGGAGCACTATTCATGTCCTGGCCGCCCTGACCCGGCTGCGGCAGATTTGTTGTCATCCGCAGCTTGTCAATAATGATTCCCCGTCCGGCAAGACCGACACGCTGTTTGAATTGCTGGAACCGCTGCTGGCGGACAACCAGAAGGTGCTGGTCTTCAGCCAGTTCGTGCGCATGCTGCGCATCCTGGAACGGGATTGCGCCACGCGGCAAATCCGCACGCATATCCTGACAGGCGAAACCAAGGACCGCCAGCAAGTCACCGAGGATTTTCAGAAAGACCCGGGCGCCTGCCTTTTTCTGCTCAGCCTGCGCGCCGCCGGCACGGGCCTGAACCTGACGACGGCCAGCAACGTGGTGCTTTACGATCCGTGGTGGAACCCGGCG
>Ga0224554_1002081_pt1 | contig 11006 bp, 5 predicted proteins | sample 714S22024metaG_FD_180666 | JGI IMG/M metagenome (GOLD analysis project Ga0224554, IMG submission 180666) | Peat soil microbial communities from Stordalen Mire, Sweden - 717 S2 20-24 | ecosystem: Environmental > Terrestrial > Soil > Wetlands > Peat | place: Sweden: Norrbotten County, Stordalen...
GAACTGGAGCACTTTCATGCCGGGCAGCGACATGCCAGTGCGCAGGGCCTCAACCTCGGGCGTGATGAGGCCAAGATCTTCAGCGACCAGAGGCAGCGGTCCCAGTGCGGACTGAAGGGCATGAAAGAGCTCGCGGCCGGGAGCCTTGATCCACTCGCCTTTGATGGCCGTTTCTTCTTCGGCGGGAATGGCCCAATAGGCTTCAAAGCCACGGAAATGGTCGAGGCGGACGATGTCGTAGAGTTGGCAGGCGCGACGGATGCGCTCAATCCACCAGGCGAAGCCGGTTTGCTCGGCGACGTCCCAGCGGTAGAGGGGATTGCCCCAGCGCTGGCCGGTGGGCGAGAAGTAATCGGGCGGAACGCCGGCGATGCGGATGGGGTTGAGATTCTCATCGAGTTCGAAGAGCTCAGGATGAACCCAGACGTCGGACGAGTCCATGTTGACGAAGATGGCGACATCGCCAAGGATGCGAATGGCATTGCATGCAGCGGCCTTTCGGAGGAGTTCCCACTGAAGTGAGAAGGCAAACTGCAAAACCTTTTCCTGTGCGATGTCGTGTGCGTGACGTTCGGTCGCTTCAACAAGGGCCAGCGGGTCGCGTTTCCTGAGCGCGTCAGGCCAGGCAGTCCACGCGCCTGTCGAGAACTCGCGGCGGAGGATGGCGTAGAGGGCGTAATCGGCGAGCCATGCCGACTGCGCCTGGCAGAAGGCGATGAACTGCTTCCACTGCGGTTCCAGGTTAGTGTCGTGCTGGGCGCGCTCGAGAAAATGGCCGGCTGCCTCGCGGAGCAAGGGGAGCTTGCGCTGCTCCACCTGATCAAAATCGACATGGCCTGTTGGGCCGGAGAGCGACGCGATGCGGTCGGGCGCAATCCAACCCCAGTCGGCAAGCAATTCGAGGCTGATGAGATACGGATTGCCGGCGAAGGCCGATGAGCCTGCATACGGCGAGTTGCCGTAACCGGTGGGACACAGTGGCAGAACCTGCCAGACATGCTGTTTGGCGGACGCGAGAAAAGACACGAAGTCATGCGCCGCCGGGCCAAGGTCGCCAATGCCGCCGTGGGAGGCCAGCGAAGTTACATGAAGCAGGACTCCTGATGATCGCTTGAAGTGCATGCGACCATTATCACAGCACGAGCGCAGGGTATCGCCGGATGAGTGCGGAGCTCGAGACTTAGTGCGCCGTCGAGCCACTATAATCCGATTGGCGCTTCCGAGAGCAGTTTACGGAAGCGTGTTGAAATCTTCATGAAAGATCCGGAGATAAAATCCGTTGCAGATACGATTCGTTCGTTCATTCCTTTACGTTATGACCTCAAAGATCGCAATTCCGACCCTGGCCGTTCTCGCGCCGCTGGCAAGCGCGCAATCGGCCGCTCCCGCGAAGGTGGTGCTTTCAACCGGCTGGCAGCTGCAGGATGCGGCCAAGGCGCAGCAGCCTGGAGCGGAGGTGGCGCAAAAGGGCTTTGACACAGCCGGATGGTACAAGGCCACGGTTCCCGGGACGGTGCTGACGACGCTGGTAAACAACCATGTTTATCCGGAGCCGCTGTATGGCGAGAACAACCGGCCTGAAGTGATTCCCGATAGCCTCTGCCGGACCTCGTGGTGGTACAGAACGACGATTGCGATTCCGCGGACGTACAAGGGCCGTCGCGTGTGGCTCAACTTCGACGGCATCAATTACTCGGCGGCCGTATGGGTGAATGGCGCGCAGGTGGGCACAATACGCGGAGCATTCATCCGCGGAGTGTTTGACATTACGGCGCAGGTGACGGCGGGCGAGACGGCAGTTATTGCGGTGCTGGTGACGCCGCAGCCGAATCCGGGCGTGCCGCACGAACATACACTGCGCGCAGGCCTGGGTGAGAACGGCGGCATCAGCGCAATCGATGGACCGACATTTCTATCGACGCTTGGCTGGGACTGGATTCCGGCGATCCGCGACCGCGACAGCGGAATCTGGCAAAAGGTGTTTCTGTCGGCGACGGGCCCTGTGCGCGTGAAGGATCCGCTGGTGACCACCGATCTTCCGCTGCCAAAGACCGACTCGGCCGACTTGGGCGTGCAGGCCACTGTTGAGAATGTCAGCGACCAGCCGCAAAAAGGCTACGTTGAAGGAACGATCGAGAATATCCACTTAAGGCAATCGGTGGAGCTGGCTGCGCACAGTACGCAGGTGGTGAAGTGGGACGCGAAGACAACAGCGGCGCTGCATATGGAGCATCCGCGGCTGTGGTGGCCCAACGGCTACGGATCGCCGGAGATGTACAAGCTGGAGTTGCGCTTTGTCGCAGGGCATACGACGTCAGATTCCATTGCAGTGAACTTTGGAGTGCGCAAGATCAGCTACAGCGTTCCCGGAACCGACACGCTGACCATCTCAGTGAATGGCGTGCAGGTGTTTATCCGTGGCGGCGACTGGGGACTGGACGAAGCGCTGAAGCGCATCCCGCGCGAACGACTGGAAGCGGAGATTCGCCTGCACCAGATGGCGAATCTGAACATGATTCGCAACTGGGTGGGCCAGAGCACTGGCGAGGATTTTTACGATCTCTGCGACAAGTACGGAATCCTTGTGTGGGACGAGTTCTTCCAGCCGAATCCGGGGGACGGGCCGAATCCGACCGATATTCCGACGTACATGGCGAACGTGCGCGACAAGATCTTGCGCTTTCGCAACCATCCCTCGATTGCGCTGTGGTGTGCGCGCAATGAGGGCTTTCCGCCGCCGGAGATCGACGCCGAGCTGCGCAAGCTGATGGCGGAGCTGGAGCCGACGCGGCGCTACCAGCCGAGTTCAACCGACGGAGCAGGCGTGCGTTCGCATGGACCCTATCATTGGCGGACGCCGCGCGAGTTTTACACGGTGACTGACGACTACTTCAAGACCGAGACGGGCAGCGTGTCAGTGCCGACGCTGGAATCCATTCACGGCATGATGCCGAAGAAGGATTGGGAGTCTGTAAACGACGACTGGGCTGAGCACGATTTTGCCAAGGGCAACTCCGGATCGGATGTCTATCCTGCCCTGATTGGCGCCCGCTACGGCAAGTTCGCCAATCTTGCGGATTTTGTGCGCAAGTCGCAACTGGCGAATTACGAGGCCTTCCGCGCCATGTACGAGGGACGGAATGCGCAACTGTTTCATCCAACGACGGCGATTCTGACGTGGATGAGCGCGCCGGCACAGCCGAGCTTTGTGTGGCAGCTCTACCATTACGACCTGGAGCCGATGTCGTCGCTGTTTGCAGTGATGCATGCGAGCGAACTGGTCCACATCCAGTTCAACGAGGCCAACGGCAATCTGCAGGTGATCAATAATCTTCCCGAGGCGGCGAAGGACCTGGTTGCAAACGTCGCCGTTTATAACCTGGACGGAACGCTGGCTTACGAGCACAAGACCAGGGTGACGGCTGAGCCTTTCGTGGCCACAAATCTGGGACCGATTGATTTTCCGTCGACAGTTTCGCCGGTACACTTCATCAAGCTGGATTTGGTCGACGCAAAGGAAAAGCTCGTTTCGAGCAACTTCTACTGGCGCGCGCAGCCGGAGCGTCCGGATGACTTTACCGCGTTGAACAAGATGCCTGCGGTGAAGCTTGAGGCGACTGCCGCAATCGCGGACGCAGAAGGCAGACGAACTGTCACCGTGACGCTGCACAATCCTTCAAAGAATGTGGCGCTGATGGCGCACCTGCAACTTCGGCGCGAGAAGTCGGGCGAGCGCGTGCTGCCGGTCTACTACAGCGACAACTATGTCTCACTGGTTGGCGGCGAGACGCGAACGATCAAGGCAGAGGCCGACATGAGCCAGTTCAAAGACGAAGACGCGCTGGTGGTGGTAGACGGATGGAACGTGACGGTTGAGCCTGCAACCGGAAACGGGGTGCGCGTGGAAACGAATGTAGAAGCGCAACCGGAACACTGGCCGGTGACGGGACTGCCATTCCAGACTGAGGGGTTGCGGTAGGGACAGTGGTCAGTGGTCAGTGAACAATGATCAGCTTCAGCTCTTGGGTGGGCTGCTTTCAATCCCACCCTGGCTACAGAAAGCGCGGTGCCAGGCGCTTGAGGCTCCCACGGGCGCCCGGTTGGGCATACGACTGGCGTAGCCTGCAATGGCCAGTCAGTCCCCCCCCCACCCTCATAGGTTTCTGGCTGAAAGTCGAGTGTTGGCCTTGGGTTACGGCATGGATTCCGATCCATATTCCTGATTCTGCGTTGGTTGGCCGCAGAATCCTGAATCTGTTGGGGTTGCGGCATTTGTTGGTTGGGCCGAAACCTCTACTTTTTTTGATTATGCACCAGGAGCGGGTAATTCTCTGCAAAGTGCGGATCATTTCTTTAGCGGAGGGTTTCTGCTGCCCTGTCGGGCTGCTTTTGGGGAGGGTGGCGATGGTCTTCGCGGGGTTTTGATTTGTTTAGAACCTAGCAATTTGGAAGCTACTTCCGAGTTGGCGACAATCCTACGGGAACGCCCCGTTTGAACAAGTTGACATTGCATCAGTTGTTTACGGCATACTTGATTTCATTGGAGGTCCTATGGCATCGCGTTGGAAATTCAAAGGATGGCAACTCTGCGCCACCGCCGTCGCTTCATTTGCTTTGGGATCGCTCATCACAGCCCACTTGACTCATGTGCCAGAGGTGAATGCCGATAGCAATCGCGTTTTCGAGCTGATGGTCTATCACACGGCACCAGGCAAAGTGCCTGCGCTTGAATCTATCTTTAGGGATTTGTCGAAACTACAGACCAAACACGGACTCAACGTCATTGGCTACTGGGTGCCGAGCGACGAGTCCCCCGCTTGGAAGGACACGTTTGTCTACCTTATCGCCCATCCAAGCCAGGACGATGCGAGAAAGAACTGGGCCGCACTTCACGCCGACCCCGCATTTCTCCCGTACCGAACTGCGGCCATGCCGCTGATCGAACAGGTAAACGGAGCGTTCCACGTCGACCAAGTATTCATGCATCCAACGGACTTCTCGGAAATGAAGTAGAACAAACGCCGTAAAGAGGCTGATCGCAAGGAGCGATGAGTCTTTTGAGTTCCGGTCGGATCACCGTCCATCCGGAAGTAACCCCTCCCTAAAGGAGTAAGGTGCGGATTGGCGACAAACTATGCACAACACCACACATGGACTCTGCGGCTTTTACGGGGAAGTAATCTATCAGCTGTGCTCAACCTTCCGTCAGTCAGCGCTTTGTCCCGCTTGCGATAGTTGAAGTTCACTCCTGTCGAAGAGCCTGCATTGGTTCCACCGCAGCAGCGCGACGAGCCGGAATCCAACTTGCCGCGAGTCCCACCAACACCAACAGCAACGCCGCCCCTGCAAAAACAACCAGATCGTTTGCCTTCAGCCCATAAAGCAACGACTGCACAAGCCGCGCCGCAAAAATCGACGCCCCGATGCCGCATGCAACTCCCGCCGCCGAAATCCACGTTCCCTCGCGCAGCACCATCGCCAATACCTGCCGCGGCCGCGCGCCCAGCGCCATCCGGATCCCGATCTCGCTTGTCCGTTGCGCCACGGAGTAAGCCATCACGCCATACACGCCCACGCATGCCAACACCAGCGCCAACATGCCGAACGATGCCGTCAGGGCAGCAATAATCCGCTCCTGCTGCATCGACGCGTCAATCTGCCCCTGCTGTGTGCGGACATCCTGCAGCGGCAAATCCGGATCGATGGACTGCACCGCCTTGCGGAGCGACGGTACGATTGCCCCCGGACTCAGGCTCGTTCGTATTTCATATGTCGCCCCAAAATCGAGGTTCGGCGACTGCAGGTACGGCTGATAGAACACGCCGCTCGGGTCCTCCTTGAGCGACCAGTACCGCGTGTCGCCGCACACGCCTATCACTTCAATCACGTCGCCCGGCTTGCCTTCCCGCGGATGGAAATGCGCAATGAAATGCTTGCCAATCGGGTTCTGCCCCGGAAATGCCCGGCGTGCCAGGCTCTCGCTTAGAATGCCCACCTTCGGCGCCGCTGCTACGTCGTTCGCAGTGAAGTCCCGTCCCGCCAGGATCGGAATTCCCATGGTGCGAAAGAATCCCGCGCCCACCGCGTTATTCCACGCCGACTGATCCTTGCCCGGTTCGATCCGTTCTCCCTCCGGCAGAAAGCTCGTGTTTTCCATGCTGTCCGAGATGTAAGCCACCTCCGATAGCGTCACCGCGTCCACCCCCGGCAGCACCCTCAACCGCTCTTCAATCCTGCGGTGCAGATCCAGGTCTTTCGGCGCGGGATACCGCGACCCTGGCTGTTCAATCGCAAAAATCACCAGATGATCGGTCCTGAATCCCGGATTCACGCGCGCCAGATTCCACAGCGTCCCGACAAACAGAAACGCGCCAATCACCAGCAGCGTCGACAACATCACTTGAAACCCGACGATAGCCTTCCCGCCAAGTCCTCTGCGCCGCCGCGTGCTTGTGCGTGTAGCCGACTTCAACAAGGCTCCCACATCGCCGCGCGTTGCCAGCCACGCCGGCACAATCCCGAACAGCAGCCCGCTCGCGACCGTGATTCCGCCCGTGAACAAAAGCACCACCCAGTCCAGCGGCATCGTAAAGTCCGATGGCTTCCAGGGATTCGCGAGCAAAGCAGGCAAGATGCGGCAACCGGCAAACGCCAGCGCTACACCGACGATCCCGCCCAGGGCGGAGAGCAGCAGACTCTCTGTCAGCACGCCGCGCAAAACCCGCGCACGTCCTGCTCCCAGCGCCATCCGCATTCCAATCTCGCGCTGCCTCGCCGTTGACCGCGCCAGCAGCAGGCTCGCGATATTCGAGCAGGCCAGCAGCAGCACCAGGGCCACAAGCCCCATTAGTACGCTCACCGGCCTCGCAAACGTCTGCTTCGACACAAACAGTCCGCGGCTTCCGCCCTGCACATCCAGCCTCGGCATTGTCCTGTTCGCGCCTGGCTGCAGGTTCGCGCGCACCAGCGCTGTCAGGGGCGCATCCAGGGCCGCCTGCACCGCCGCATCCGGGATCCCTGGCTTCGCCCGGCCCATGATGTTCAGCCACCACACGTCCGGACTCGAATCCCCAATCAGCGATCCTTTTCTGCCCCACGGCGCCACAAGCGGTTGCGCGCTCAGAGGAATAAAAAAGTCCTGGTCTGATTGTGCGCCTTTGGCGCCCGTGAATCCCTGCGGCGTCACACCGATAATCGTCACCGGAACCATGTTCAACTTGACCGTGCGTCCGAGCACCTGCGGCGATGACCCAAACGCCCGTGCCCACAGCCCTGCGCTGATGAGTGCAACCGGCGGCGCGCCAGCGCGGTCATCCGGCGCCTGCACCGGGCGGCCTAGCTCCGGCTGCACGTCCATCTGGTCGAAAAAATTCCCGCTTACCGCCTCCACCTGCACAACCTGCGCATTTCCTTCGATCGTCGCGTTCACGGTTCCCAGGTCCTTGAACGCGAACAGATCCTCGAGCACGCGGTTGTCGCGACGCAGTTCCTCGAATGCCGGATAGGAAAACGAGGTGCCGCCCAGCCCGCCCGAACCAGGATCCGGAATGCCCCAGATAGTGTTGACTGCAACATTCCTGTCTCCGTGCCAGTGCAGCAGCCGGAGCTGGTCGGCATGTGGCACCTCGAGCCGTTCGAGCAACACGTGCTTCATCACCGAGAAGATCGTCGTGTTTGCGCCGATGGCCAGCGCCAGTGATGTCGCCGCGATTGCCGTAAACCCCCAGCTTCTGCGCAGGATCCGCGCCGCATAACGCACGTCTTGCGCCGCACTCTCAATCAGCGGCAAACTTTTCTCGGCGTGATATTGCTCGCGAATCGCCCCGGCGGCGCCGAATTTCAACACCGCCTGCCGCCGCGCCTCCTCTGGCGACATCCCCAACCGCACGTTTTCCTCAGTCAGGCGGATGAGGTGCTGTTCCATCTCTTCCAGAAACCGCTCTTGCCCGCTCTGCCGCGAGACCAGGTTCCGAATGCGCCAGGCCAACCGTCTCAGGCGTTTCATAGCGGCGACTCCGCATTGATTGCCAGGAACCGCGCGATGATATCTGCCGTCTGTTGCCAGTTCGCCAACTCGGCCTGCAACTGCTTGCGCCCCACTCGCGTCAGCCTGTAAAAGCGCGCCCGCCGATTGTTCTCTGAAGGCCCCCACTCCGACACGATCGCACCCTCCTGCTCCAACCTGAGAAGCAGTGGATACAAAGTTCCCTGGTTAAGCGCCAACTGCTCTCCGCTGATCTGCTCCACACGCCGCGCAATCCCAAAGCCGTGCTGCGGCCCCAGCACATCCAGAGTCTTTAGGACCATCAAGGCCAGCGTGCCTTGCGGTATTTCTGCTCGTCTTCTCATAGCTTCGACCTTTTGGTTACCAACACGAAGCATGACACGCTACCTTTTGGAAAGCAACAGGAAACTGATACGCTCCGCGGAGAAGGCTCTGGTCGTAGCCAAAAAAACATCATTTCAGAAGAGTGGCGTTTGGAACGCGCGCGCGATCCTGTCCGTTGATGCCAAATCGCCAAAGCGCTCGTCGACTGCTGATTACTCCCGGAATGTCGGCTTCTCGAGCGTTTTCTGAGGCTTCGGCGCGGCTCCGAGCGAATGACCGCCAACCCGGACATTATGGCTTTTTGCTGATCTTGAGCTGCTGAGGAGCAACTGCAGGTCTTTCGACACCCTACGCTGCACTCCGGTCGCTCAAGATGACAGCTTAGGGAGTCCGAAAATTCCTGCTGAGATGCAGAAAGGCCCACAGACTGGATGGCTGCGGGCCTTTTGATGCGGATGGCAGTCGACTGCGGATTACATGCCGGGCAGGGACGGAGGCTGCTGCTTGGCGTTCATGCGGATCAGGTTGTGCTTCTTGTAATCGGCAAGGACACCGCTCATGAAGATATTGAAGGCTTCACCGCGGCGCTGGTCGAGGAGTTGATCGCGGGTCTGATCAAAGTTCTTCGCGATTTCATCGGCGCTGGGCTCCTGCTTGTCAGTGATTTTGGCCACGACGCCGGTGCGCTGGGCATTGATGGGTCCGCTGACGTTGCCTACCGAGAGGTCAAACAACTGCGGAGCCACCTGGGCCACCTGACCGAATTCAGGCACCTGATCGGTTGCGCCTACCAGGTCGCTCGACTTGACGGTTGCGCCCATCTCCTTGGCTGCCTGATTCAGATTGTTTTCAGACTTTGCCCTTTCAGCGAGCTCGGAGGTTTTTTGACCGAGCAGGCCGGGAAGCTGCTCGTCGCGATAATCGTCGAGGACGTGGGTCTTCCAATCAGCGAAGGCGGGGGCGTGAGCCGGTGAGACTCCGGCGACCTGGAAGATAGCGTAGCCCTCGCCTGTGGGCGCGGACTGCGCCGGATCGCCAAGCTTGGACGCGAAGGCCTTGGTGAGCAACTGCGAACTGTCAGGCAATGCGGCGATGACGCCCTGGGCGCCGACCAGTGGAGTGGTGACGAGATCGAGGTGATGGGCGGCAGCGGTTTTGTCGAGACCATTCTTGATGGCTTCAGAGGTGAGCGCCTTGGCGTAGTTGTCTTCAGCGTCGGCCTGGTTCTGACGAAGCAGCGTGGCCTGGATGGTGGACTGCACCTCAGCGAGCGATTGCGCGTGGGCCGTGGTGCGCTCTTCCACCTGCACGATGTGATAGCCGAACTGGCTTTTGATGAGGGCGATGTCGCCAATCTTCTGCCCGAAGATGGCGTTGTCAAACTCGGGCACCATTTTGCCACGTTGAGCAAAGCCGAGTTCGCCGCCGGTGTCTTTGCTGCCTGGATCGTCAGAGTTTTTCTTGGCCAGGTCAGTCCAGTTTCCACCAGCCTGGAGCTGCTTGAGAACGCCCTGGGCCTTGGCCTTTGCCGCCGCATCGGTCTTGGCGTCAGCGCCTGCCGGCACAGAGATGAGGATGTGGCGCGAGCGGGCCTGCTCGGGAACCGAGTACTCGGACTGATGAGCGCTGAAGTACTGCTGAATCTGCTGCTGTGTGGGCTGGGGCACGCCGCCGGGGATCTGGCTGGGCGAGAAGGCGAAGTAGGTAATCTTGCGCTCTTCAGGTACGGCGGTCGCGTAGCGGGCGGCGTTTTTCTTGAAGAAGGCTTCGAGATCGCTGTCAGAAGGGTTGATGGTCTTGCGCAGATCGTCTGAGGAGATGACGGCGTAGTCGAATTTGATTTTGATATTTCCCTTGCGATAGGCGTCGCGCACTTCCTGATCGCCGACGGTGACGCCGCCGGCGATGAGCGCCTGGAGACGGCGAACCACGATGTCGGTTTTGATGCTGTCTTCAAAATCCTTGACCGACATGTTGAGGCGCTGGGAGATGAGGGCGGCGTACTGGTCGTCGCCGATGTACTTTCCGTTGGGGAAGAGCACATCGCCGGTGGGGCCGGTGTGGAGATAGGTGCGCACGTCGTCGTCAGTGGCGCGGATGCCGAGTTTGGCGGCTTCCTGGAGCAGGACCTGCTGCTGAACCAACTGCTGGCCGACCTGCTGCTCAAAGAAGTTGAGGATCATGGGATTGTCAGCATATTGCGGGCTGCGCTGCTGGAGCTGCTGGCGGGCAACCTGCTCGACGCGAACCTGGCTGACGGTGTCGCCGGTGGAGAGAAAGCGGCTGTACCAGTGCGGGTAAACGACAGCAAAGGTGTCAGGCGAAGAGGACCCGCCGCCGGTGAGGCCGGGGATGAGGTAAACGCACATGGACACGGAAGCGGCGCCGATGATGACGACAAGGAGGGCCTTGGTCATGCGATTGTCTGTCTGCAGGAAACGAATCATGGATGGACTTGAACCTTCAACTCTCTACGCGCGAACGCGGCCTAGGTCCGGGTACGGCGTGGGGCCGAATGAAGCGGAACACAAGCGCGGAGGCGCAATTCTCGCTCGATGCGAGTCACAGTCATTATAGACGAGGAGAGGGAGGGCCGTTTTGGGGGGCTTGAAGGCGTGGGGGGAGTGAATAGAGCTTCTAGCTCTTAGCTCCAGCTTCCTGGCTTCTGGCTTCTGGC
>Ga0224554_1002082_pt1 | contig 10999 bp, 22 predicted proteins | sample 714S22024metaG_FD_180666 | JGI IMG/M metagenome (GOLD analysis project Ga0224554, IMG submission 180666) | Peat soil microbial communities from Stordalen Mire, Sweden - 717 S2 20-24 | ecosystem: Environmental > Terrestrial > Soil > Wetlands > Peat | place: Sweden: Norrbotten County, Stordalen...
TACGTTGCATGAGGCGGACGATGTTTTATTCGAGATGAAACAGTACCCCTCCGGCTTCATTCTCGGCAAACCCCCTCTCCCAATAAAGAACGTTCAACCACCGGCAAAACAATGAATTCCTGCTACCGAGTCAACACTATGAAGACTTTACGTGCCTTTCATCAATGGATCGTGAATATTTTGGCCATTCTTGCCGCCATCCTGGTGTTATGTGGCTGCCTGTCCAAACCTCCTTTGCACAAACAAACCTTCACCTTTGGCGCGCCGCCAACCGCCTCCGGCGGCGCCGTCGCCGGCGACCGTGTGCTGGGCATTAGACACCTGCGAATCGCCCCGCCATTCGATGGGCGGTCGCTGGTCTATCGCACAGGCGAGTTTTCCTACGTGCGCGATCCCTACGCGGAATTCCTGGACCCGCCAGAGGAAGAGCTGATGGCGCCGGTGCGCGGATGGTTGAGTAGAGCCGGCGGCTTCAGCGAGGTCGTGGACGCCGGCAGTGCCCTCAAGCCCAATACCGTCGTAGAAATCAATGTGACCCAGCTCTATGGAGACTTTCGATGGTCAGACCACGCGTGTGCCGTCGTGACAATGCACCTGGTGTTCTTCGAAGCCCGCAATGGCGTGCCGACAAAACCAATCCTTCAACAGGAGTATTCGCGCAGCATACCAGTCACCGCGCCAAGCGCCGCCGCGTTGATGGAAGGCTGGAATCAAGCGTTTGGCGGGATTTTTGCTGAGGTCGCCTCGGACCTTCGTCGTTCACCTTGGGACAAATCCGCCACCGTGCGCACGACCAACAAGTAAATAATCGCCGCCTATGAGCACCTCGCTTGCCATAATCAGTAGTTTTGACGATCCTGTTCGTGCTTGCCTGGCACGATCAGCCCGCCAGAAATCCGGACAAAAAGCCGCCAGTAGACCAGCAAGTGCCGCCGGAGCAGAGGAGGAAGATATGAGTCAAGTGAACCAATTCCCATTATCGCATGGCGGATTGGTTCTTTTCCTCGCGGTTTTTGCGGAACAGAGTGGACTGCCGTTCCCGGCGGCGCCATGGCTTCTTGCTAGTGAATGCTTTCAGCTCGGTTTTTTACGCCGCCGTGCATGTCGTATTGGGATTCTCATTCCACCGCCATTTGGAACAGGTGGTTGGATTCCTGGGAAAGCTGGGCGTTATCGCTTTGATGCTACTCCTGGTCGCCGTTGGGGCACACCTCAGTTGCGCAATTCTCAAATGTAGTTCAAAGCGACCACCCAATCTTAGTTAGCACCATTCTTTAAATGTTATAAGCTAGATTGAACGATAGGATCAAAAGGTTATATATGCGCCAGTGCAACCTCATAAAATCAAGTTCCCGAAGTGGACTCTTCACTTCACTGCTGCTGGCGCAGGGGATGATCTGCCATCCTTCGTTCGGAGCGCCTCCGGTCATTGTCATGCTGCCCGCCAATTCCAGCGGCGCGGAAATCCAGATGGCGCTGGACGCCCTGCCAGCCAACGGTGAAGTGGTTCTCAGCGCCGGAACCTATGCAATCTCCCAGCCGCTCATGTTGCGGCACAATGACGAAACCTTGCGCGGAAGCGGGCCGGCCACCATCCTGCACCTGGCGGACGGGGCTGACTGCCCGGTGGTGATTCTTGGGCCGCCCATGACCGAAACAAATCATCGCGCCTCGCACCTGCGCTTGGCGGACCTGATGATTGACGGCAACCGCAGGAATCAAAGACTGGAGTTTTGGCGATCAGCCGGTGACGGCTCTGAGTTCAACAACAATGGCGTGCAAATCTGGAACGCGGCCGATGTTGAGGTCAAACATGTCGTCTGTTGCCATTGCCGCTCCGGTGGCTTGGTCGCCGCCGCCGTCCGCCATCTCCACGTCAACGATTTTGACTCCTACGACAATCAATTCGACGGCGTGGCCTGTTACCAGACCGAAGAAAGCCGCTTTGACAACCTGCGTCTGCATGACAATCTGGCGGCGGGCCTGTCATTGGACCTCGACTTCAGCCATAATTCCATCACCAATGCGGTAATGGCGCGCAACGATCTGGGCATTTTCATGCGCGACTCCCGGGACAATTCGTTTCAAAGCCTGATCATTTCCAAGAGTCATCATGACGGGGTTTTCATGGCACAAGCCACCACTGACACCGCCAGGGGCTGGATGCTCTGTCCCGACACCCAATGCATCGGCAACAATTTTGAAAACCTGATGGTCAATGATTGCGGCGGGAAAGCCTTTCATGTCAACGACGCCTCTTGCTCCAACAACGTTATTTTGGGGGCGAGTTTCCTGAACAACAGATTGGGCGGCTTGGCCCAGCCCTCCACCAATCTCGTCAGCCTCCACGCCGTGGCGGAAGGCTTGCGCCGCCACAATCCACGAAATGATCTGCCAACACATGAACATGAGTGTCATTAACGCAAGTCGACTTCTATTTACAAAGGAGACATACATGAGAGCTAAAAGGCTATGGTTATTCCGCGCGGGAGCCGCGACACTCTGCCTTATCGTCCTTTTCATCTTCATTGGTCACCCCTCTGATGTTGCTCGAAGCCACCTTTTTAAAGACAAGATCTACCACTTTCAAGCCCTACGATTACTGCCCGCCGAACCCTATGGCGGTTCCGATAAGGAAGAGGTTCTGGAGACTGTCCAGCACATCAGAGGCCGGGATGCCCAGGGCTGTATAAAGCTTGGAATGCTACTGCCGAGTGGACCCAGGACGCTCAAGGCAGAGGTGGAGCTTTTCTGCGGGCCCATACCTACTTTCTAACCGCCGAATTCTTCCTGCATTCGTCGGATCCCAAACGGAGCATTGCGACTCAGAAAAACTTATCGGCTTGCGCAGGGCAAAAACCGTTGAGGATTTACAGTTGACACTCCTTAAACACATATCTTGTCATAAGTGCGACGAATTTTCAATCGTTGATAACACGGAAATTCGAACTTTCAAAATCCCGACACGCCTAAGAATCCTGACAAAAAGCATTATCTTATTGCAAATGAGTGTCTTACGTCGAATCCATCGTTTTGGCACGAATCCTGATTAAACAGTGATGACATGGGAAAAAGTACGAAAAGCAAAACAAAGAAAGAAACGATATGACATCATTTGAAGCAAATGAAAAATTGACCAGCGACCTCAACCTGGTTCTGCGCGACGCGGAAGAGCTACTCAAGGCCACTGCGGATGCAGGCAGCGAAAACATAAAGGAAGTGCGCAGCCGTTTGGCGTCAGCCCTGGAGTCAGCCAAAGCCACTTACGGCCGACTGAAAGAGAAAACCGTGAAAGCGGCCCATACTACGGATCACGCTATCCGCGAGCATCCTTATCAGTCCATTGGCATCGCCTGTGGCGTCGGGTTGCTCATCGGCATACTCGTGGGACGCCGCCGTTAACCCTCATGCGGCCCGCGAGGACGAACCATCGGACAGGTCTGTCCGGCCAGCCCCGAAGCCGGACAGACCGGGGTTGAATATCCGAGCAGCCATTAATGACCAACATGAAACATATCTTCAGAACGAATGAGCCCGAATTCGGTGTGGGATTTTCGAAATCCCGGCCGTCCGTCCTTGACAACGGCAATTTGAACCCACCCCACTCCGCTGAACCCTCTCAAGGGAACGGTCGAGTGACAGATCATTCGGAGCGACACCCAGTGGAGCAGGAACGGGCAACGGGGTCGCCATCCAATAGAGCTAATCGCTTCGCTTGGGAGATGTTCGGGATTGGGAGTTTTTTGGTCTTCATTTTCGTTGGCTTTTTCTTTGCCCTTTACGTCATCTGGGCCAAATGCAACGGCAACTTTCCCTATTGAAGTTCTCACGACGATTTTTGAAAAACACAACCATGAAGAGGATTTAAACAAGACCTGCGCAAGCTCGCACAAAAGGAAGAAGCACCATGAAAAAACAACTCAAAATTCGACGATGGCACAGCGTGCAATTCTGTCCGGTCATCAGACGATATCTGCCCGATCCGGTTTTCAACGATTTCGACGAAAACGCTTTTGGGAAGCGCACGCGTCCCGCGCGTGTGGTGCTCGTCCGATCCGAGCATTATGGCCTGTCCCTCCGGCCAACCGGCTGTCCGCTGTCCGCCGCACAGGCGTGCGCTTCCCAACGCGGCGCCAATATCACCCGGGCCCGCTTAAGGCCCGGAACCGCGGAGAATCTCCAGTTGGCGCACCTTAAACAACGCCCCACACCGGCAACCAGATAGAAAGACAAACATATGAACGGTATGACGTCATACGAAGCAAATCAAAAGCAATCAAAAGCTGTTATGTCTCTTCAAAGATATTCATTAAAAATTGGGGGGGATCGAGGCCGGAAGGTGGGTTTGCGGTTCGAAACGCCCATGCCAGAAGCTCACCCGCCCAGAGTTCGCCATGGGCGCTTCTCTCAAGTGCAAAAGCCTGTCATAAGGATTTTTGCTGTTTATGAGCACGACCTCAACCGAAATCGAGCGCAGCTCATGCAGGAAGAACTCACGCGTCGCCTGGGTCGTTCCTTCAATTTTTCAGTCTCCTGGTGGAGGCTTAAGTCCTTTTGGCATCCCAAAATGCGCAAGGTGGCGGCGGATGCCATCGCCAAGGCGGACATCATACTCTTCGCGCTTTTGTCTGGACGGGAACTGCCCCGGACGCAGATTAAATGGATCAAACAACAGTTGCTCCACAAGCCAACCCATCGGGTTTCTTTGCTGGCCTTGCTGGAAACGGGCGGAATGATCGTGCCGCGGTTATCTTCCGCAGAAATCTATTTAAGCCACCTGGCTTCGGAGGCTGGGGTGGACTGCTTGTGTTATTCCGACGGCATACCACTCGCCAGGACAAACTGGCCGTGCAAGGTCCGGCTCTCCGTTGCCGAAGCGCTTCGTAACTTAGGTGACTACCGCCACTCCACGAGCCAACTCCCGGCCAGCCGTGGATGTCGTTGCGCAATACCAAATGAAATATGAAAGGCTGATCTATGTATGCCATGTCTGACTTATTGCAGTTGATGGTTTCGGAAGAAGCGTCTGATTTGCACGTTCTTGTCGGTGTGCCTCCCGTTATCCATGTCCTGCGGGCGCGGCGATGCAGAACCAGTCCCCCAACTTTTCCCTTAACTAATGACAGACGAAAGCCACCACCAGGGATGAATCGAAACCACACCCTCATCAACCTATGAATACGACCGAAGGCAAGAATGTGAATGCTACCAGTGACAACTACGATGCCCGCCCGCGCCATGCCACGGAACCCTCCGATAGCACGAGTGACCGGCCTGTGAATGAGCCGCAAGAAACCTCGCGAGAGGCGCCTTCCGTTAATGGAAACGTGCGACAGAAATGCTTCATCTGTCGCAGAGAGATCGTGGACAACGGCTGGTTTTGCAAGCTTCCCCGTGAGGCGAGGCGAATAATGTTGTGCTGCCCCCAGTGTGCCCTTCGTTATTTCGACACTTTGCATCCGACGACCAATGGCGATGAACAGGTCTGTTCAGCCTGCGGGCAAAGACCGAATTTTTTGGTGGCTGAAGAAAAGCCATAACAAACAAGCAACAGTAATATGAATCACCATGAAAACGAATCGTTTGTATGTTTATGCACTCCTGGTCCTGCTGGCCGGGGGTTGCGTCACTCGGAATCATGGCCCTAATTCCCCCGATTATTATCCCGAGATGCCGGGAGTTTCCTGGCAGCACATGAATCCCGGCGCGCCACCGAAAGTTGCAGCGGCGGATGGCCGCGCCAACCTTCGCTTAGGCGCCGCCCCAGCGAATTGTGAGCACAAAGGAATCTGGAATGAAGGTCATCGAGGCTGAACTCAAGGACACAACTGAGACAATTGCGTTTCACTGCGAAGCCTTTCAGGCGGCAACAGTTTGTCTGATTGGAGATTTCAATCACTGGAATGGCACCACACATCCCATGCGCCGTCAGGCGGACGGTTCATGGTTTCTCCAAGTGCCTCTGGCCCGTGGACGCCATTACTACCAGTTTCTAGTGGACGGGGAACCGCAGCTTGATCCCCATGCAATGTATTTTACTTTGGAGGACGGGCATAAAAACGTGTCGTTCATTGCCCTCGATTGATTGCATTAGTTCAGCCATGCAGAGAGAATTACCCAAAATCAGACCGAAGAACCAGACGCAACGAAAACGCTCATGAAAACCAGTGATTCTCCATTCCGCGACGCCCGCTCACCGGCCGGAAACATGGCTAAACCCGAACTTTCCGGCGAAAGATTCCACTACGACCTGCAACGAGCCATTGTTTCAGCCCTGGCCAAATCGGTCCGCAAGTTCCGCAAACACCCGCGCTTCTCTCCTGTCTGGTGTGAAGCGTTGCGGAATCTGCAACATCGGGACCCCAGGGAATATCAGAATGGGTTGGATTTCGTTGATCAACTCCTGAAGGAATTCATCAAGGCACTGCGCCGGGCGCTGAAGGACCCCGTCGAACTTAGCCGCCTCTTCCCGCAGGTTGCCAGTGAAGGAAGGCCTTTCTGCGCCGTCGAAGAGGACCTCCGCCGCCTTGCCTGCTGCTCCGGGCAGGACGGCGAGGGAATCGATCCCGCATGGAACGCCGTTTATGAGCAAATCCTCCTGAGACCTGCGGAGTCAGGCCGGCCGCGACCGATTACCCGCAGCTTTGATGAGTTGCTCCAACTTCGCGATTTGAATCTGCGCCGCGAAATCACGGCCTTCCTCCAAGGCGAATTTCCCGCCCAATTCGCCACGGTCGTGAAAGCCGGAAAAACCGGCCGATTTGTCTGGCCAAACGCACCGATGCTATTTGCAGCAACGCACGGTCGATTCCCCAGATCGGAAGCCCTGGCTCCGCGTCAGCAAAGCCAGGGAGCAATTAAGTGAGAAGCTGAACATGTGTTGTTCATCGCTCTCGATTGATCCTGTTTGATTCCACAATCGGCAGATACGGTCGGAGGCCGGATAGTTTCTGTGGCTCCACGCGAACCAAAATGTGGATGTTCAATGAAATTGGCACACCTTATGCGTAATAAGTAGTTGTATGAGCGATACAGTTAATAATAAGAACGCTGACAATGAACAAATCGGTGAACTGAATCTCAAGTTGGAAGTGCTGGAATCGGGGCGGCCCGTCTTGGCAGCGTTTTTGGCTCCTTGGATTCGGCTCTGCCAGGTGATCCGGCCGGTTCTTGACGAAGTTCTGGATACGCACGCCGGACGCATGGAGTTCGTCAAGGTCAAACATGAAAAGAATTGAAGGAGAATATGAATACTATACTTGAAAACCGCAGCTTTGGTTCGCGCTATTCTGCGAAGAATAACCTGCATCATGCCACTTTTTACTGCAACGCGCCGGAGGCGGAGCACGTAGCACTCTCGGGGGATTTCAACCATTGGCATTCGACTCCCATGTCCCGGATGTCGGACGGACGATGGATGGCAAGCCTGGAACTTCCCCACGGGTACCATCATTACATTTTTCTCGTGGATGACAGGCGCGTCTTGGATCCAAATGCCTATGGCATAATGCGCAACAGCCGCATTGAGCCAGTTTCCCTCATGGCACTCAGTTGAAATGAGCCATGGACTCCATGGACAACGTCACAGGATCCAATTTCGAACGACATGACTCCCAAAAGCGAACTGGTAACACATCGCAGAAACGCATGACGTAGATTTCTCCGGTTTTCTGCCCGGCACCGGGCGGTTCCGCATCAACTGCTTCCGCCAGCGCGGCCAGCTTTGCCTCGCCATGCGCTATGTCAAAACCCAAGTGCCAAGCTTCGAGGGGCTTGATCCCTCAATTGCGTCAAATACGGTCAGAAGCCGGACGGTCTTTGTGGCTGAACTCAGACGAAAATGTGAGTATTCAATATTTCGAATCCTTCAAAGGCTGAGTTGTATAATGCATAACACAGTGTTCATCAATTAGTTGCGAATATATAATTTAATTGGCACAAGCCGTGCTTCATGAGTGATGGAGATAGATATGCAGTTGACAATGAATATTGACAAAGCGCAGGCCATGGGAATCGACGAAACGAGTTTTAGTCCGAAGAAGGCGAAACGGGGTCTCAAAGACATACATGATTCTCCATGAAATCCCTCATCAAAACACCCCTTGAGACTGGCGGCGGCTTGGTGGCTGCAAAAAGAGCTGCTCATCCAGTCTCATAAAAAGTCGCTCAAAGGAATATGAAAACTGTTACGAAGCCAGAATTCACCCACGCGCTGTCTATCGTCGCCTTGACTTGCGGCATGCTGGCTGGGGCCATCGGTCAAGCATTCGCGCAAACGGATCAGGACTTGATCGAAGTGGCCCGCAGTGTGGTTAAAGCTGACCGGCAGGCGGTCGTCGTGGTGGCGATGGAACTCACGGACGCGGAAAGCAAGGACTTTTGGCCGCTCTACCATGAGTACAGATTTGAAATGGACAAAGTCGATGATGGGCTCATGAGGCTGGTGCGGGAATATGGAAAGCTCTACCCCACCGTGTCCGACGACCGCGCCAGACAAATGCTGAAGGACTACACGAGCTTCCAGCAGAAGCGGGTGGACAAGCGGGCGTCGTACTTCAAGAAATTCAGCAAGGTGCTGCCCGCAGCCAAAGCGCTGCGTTTCGCCCAGGTGGAGACCCGCCTTGACTTGCTGGTTCAACTGCAAATGGCAGCCAGGGTTCCGCTTGTGCCGGCGTATTGATGACCTATGAGACACGCAATTACAACTCGAGGCGAACGCGCCCCGCAAAGATTAATTCTGTCGGTCATGGTATTTGACCACATCCACTTTCCTGTGCGCGTGAGGCGCATGCAGCCAAGTCCGGCCAGAGTGCCGCAGAACGGAAACTGGATCATGCGGCGGAAATGGAGAGGAATCAGATGGAGTATATCCTGCTAACGCTCGTGGTGTTTGACACCATCATCGTCATGTTCATAGTCATGCTATCTGGCGCTGTATCCCATGGGAGGGAGGACCACGAGGCCGGGGAAACACCGCTGACTGTAGTAGTCGGAGAAGCGTTCTCGAAGAGGGGAATAAATGAAATAGCTCCACCATATTATGAAACTGATCGAAGATGAGGTGGACGTGTTCGCCGACATCCAGGCACTCACAGCGGCGGCGGCACGAAGGTTTGCGCTCCTGGCAACAAAAGCAGTCCAAGACCGTGGTGTTTTCGCGGTCGCCCTTTCCGGCGGTTTGACACTCAGGGCTCTTTACCAGTTGATGGCAACAGACGAAGACGTCCGCGCGGAAATACCATGGTCGAAGGTCCACTTCTTCTTCGGCGATGAACGCCATGTTCCACCCGAGCATCCCCACAGCAACTTTCGCATGGTCAGCGAAGCGATGTTTTTGAGCCTGCGAACCGAGCACCTTCACATTCATCGCGTGCTCGGTGAGCTTGCCAGCGCTTGCCAGGCTGCGGAAGAGTACGAAGCGGACTTGAGGGGGTTTTTCGAACCGCGTGGGCTTCTGGATGAGGGTTTTCCGCGTTTCGATCTGGCATTCCTCAGGATGGGGCACGACGGTCATACAGCCTCGTTGTTTCCCAACAGCTCCGGTTTACATGAAACCGCCCGCTGGGTGGTGTCGAACTGGGTGGAGGAACTCAAGAAAGATCGCATTACCATGACCTTCCCCGTGCTGAACTCTGCGGCTGAGGTCATCCTCTTCGTCTCCGGTTCTGGAAAGGCTTCGCTCGTGGCCGAAGTCTTGGGTCAACCAGTCAATGGTCTGAAGTACCCCATCCAAGAGGTCAGGCCACGGAATGGAATCAAACGCTGGATGCTGGACACAAACGCAGCGGCCGGAATCGGAATGAGGCCCAACGCTTGGTCTGGGCTCTCTTTCCAATAGGGATTGGTCATGAAAACGCAAAGCAAACATCATGTTACTCTAGTCGTTCTCGGGACTGTTTTGGCAATGGTATTAAAGGGCGCCGAACCCGAACTGGCGCTGGCGCCAGCTTCCGGACAACCCGAAGCATTAGCCCCTCGAACAATGGACATCTGGGGGATGGACAGCCAGTGGTTACCCATCTCCAGGAACGAGGATGGATTCGTTTCCCAACCAACAGGGATCTCGCAGGTGGAGAGACCGTGGTTTGTCGTCGCTGGGGACGAGGAAGCGTTCGCTGGCCAACCAACAAAGATCTGGCAGGGAGAAGTTGGCGAAGGTTTTCGATCTGATGCCCAAACATTCAGCCTTCAGTCGGGCGCGGTGGCTGGCATAGCCATATTCGGCGGCCGGCAGGAACACGATTTGACTTTGCTCAGCCTCTCTTACGGCCACATGTTGGGCAACGTGGTGGCTCAGGGCCATTGGTACCGCGGCAATTGGGAACTCCGCGGAGAATTGTTCGGCGGCGCCCAAGTCTCTCCGGAGCGCGATTGGCTGGTTGGACTGACGCCCCATTTGCGCTATAATTTTGCCACCAGCACTCGCTGGGTTCCTTATGCCGACATGGGAGCCGGAGTGACAGCAACCGGAATAGGGCACCCAGACCTCAGTGGCACCTTCGAGTTTAATCTACAGGCGAATACAGGCGTGCATTGGTTCCTGTATGATAACGTCGCTGTTACCTTCGAGACCGGATACCTGCACCTTTCCTGCGCTGGCATGAGCAGCCCAAATCAGGGCTTAAACGCAAAGCAATGGTAGGTGTCACTTGGTTCTATTAAGGCGCTGGAGAAATACATATGACAAATAAACACTTTTACTCAACCGGGCTTTGGCTAAAATCCGCTTTCTTTAACTTTCAGGTTTGTGCCGTGGCGTTGCTAGTCATTATGCATTGCGCCGGTATTTCGGCTCAGGGAACTACGCTAACCAACAAGGTGGAAGAATTGCAATCCGGGCAGATGCTCTATTTCGACGTCGTGCCCGACCCCATCGAAGGGTTCAACCGATGCTCCTGGGCATTTAACGATTGCTTGTTCCGAGGTGTGATTTATCCCCTGAGTTTCGGGTATAATTTTGTGGCGCCAAAACCGGTTCGCACCAAAATCAGTAATGTCG
>Ga0224554_1002084_pt1 | contig 10997 bp, 10 predicted proteins | sample 714S22024metaG_FD_180666 | JGI IMG/M metagenome (GOLD analysis project Ga0224554, IMG submission 180666) | Peat soil microbial communities from Stordalen Mire, Sweden - 717 S2 20-24 | ecosystem: Environmental > Terrestrial > Soil > Wetlands > Peat | place: Sweden: Norrbotten County, Stordalen...
AGCCACGGGTTAGCGACCCCACTAGCTGGGAATTCCTGAGTTCTTGAGTGAAACTGAGCAAAATTGAACAGTCTTTAAAGTGTTGCCGCCGCACCATTGGTCGCAGGTGCCCCCCCAACGGCGGCGGCAGCGATGCCAGCTTATTCGGCAAAATTCCCCGAGGGCAGCACCCCTTCTCACGATGCCGCCGCCCCTCTCAGAGGCTTGATGACTTGATCCGGCCGGCCTTTTTCATAGTGCAAAAGTGCACATCCATCCCAACCTGGTTGGGAGTAGATTCGGGCAATGATGAGCATCTATATGCGCCGCATTCGTAAGCTCGGACCCCTGGTGGGGGGGATTGTAGCGTCCGCTACAGGGTGCTTCGCATTGATAGGCGGCTTCCTGGTGGCAGCAACGGGACAAGAAAAACCGGACGCGAGGTCATCCATGCGCGCCGACGCCAAATCCATCAAACCATTGGAGGGTATCGGCGTCGCACTCTTCCTTCTGGCCTTTGTCGCGAGTGAGGCTGGGGCGACGATTGTGGCGTTTCGCCGCTGATCTCGACCTGCAGTTTTGGAACACTTTCCTTGGTGCTTAACAGGATTGCTCTGAGGTGCCTGCAATGTCCACATCGGACATCTCTGTAAATTCGCAACCGATCACCGCGATCCTGCGCGATGCTCGGACTCCGATTTTCGGAGGAACAACGTCATTCACCAAGCAACCGGCTACCATCCGTTCACTTCCGATTCAGGTAGCGGTCATCGGGAACCACCTACCCCGGCAATGTGGAATCGCAACCTTCACGACTGATCTGAGCGATGCAATCACCGCTGAGTACGGAGCTGCGGGATTGTCGGTTGTGGCCGTTAACGACCCGAAGTCCTCGTATGCTTACCCTGCGCGAGTACGACTCCAGATCGCCGAAGATGACATTTCGTCGTATCGGGTAACCGCCAAGGTCCTCAATGCCCGCGGCGTCGACTTAGTGTGTTTGCAGCATGAGTATGGAATCTATGGGGGCCAGGCCGGCAGTTATGTCCTGCAGCTGCTTAAGTACCTCAACATGCCGGTCGTGACAACTCTGCATACGGTACTTCGCGAACCAGACGCCAACCAGCGCTGGGTCATGCAGGAAATTGCCCGGCGCTCTGATCGTCTTATTGTCATGAGCGAGTACTCTTCTCGGGTTCTGCAAAGCGTATTTCGAGTCCCAGCCGAAAAGATCGACCTTATTCCCCATGGCATCCCCGACTTACCCTTTGTGGAGCCGGAGGTTTACAAGGAGAAGCTTGCCGTCGCGAAAAAGCTTGTATTGCTTACCTTCGGCTTGCTGTCTCCCAACAAGGGATTCGAGAGTGTGATTCGCGCCCTGCCGCGCATTCTCGCCCGGCACAAGGACGTTGTGTACATCATCGCGGGCGCAACCCACCCGCATGTCAGGGCTCGCGAGGGCGACAGATACCGGGATCAGTTGCAGGCGCTGGCCAGGCAACTCGGCGTTGAGCGGGAGGTGATCTTCCACAACCGGTTCTTCAGCCCTGAGGAAATGGCCTCGCTGGTAGGTTCGGCCGACATTTACATTACGCCTTACTCCAACGAGGCACAGGCTGTATCGGGAACCCTCGCCTATGCCCTCGGCGCCGGGAAGGCGATCATTTCCACTCCCTACTGGCACGCCGCCGAACTCCTCGACGATGGGCGCGGTACGCTGGTTCCTTTTGAGGATCCTGCTGCTATCGCAGCCGCGGCAATTGAGCTCCTTGACAAGGATGCAGAACGCCACGCAATGCGCAAACGCGCCTACGTCTATGCCCGCAAGATGGTCTGGAACCGGGTAGCCCAGTCGTATATGCACTCTTTCGCATGGGCTCACGCGCGTCACATGCAACCTGCGCATCTCAAGTTTCCCACCACGGCTGTCGAGACGATCGCTACCAGCCCGCTTCTAAGCGCCTAAGCGCTGTGCCAGCGCGGGCATTTCGTCCGAGAAGCAAGGAATCTCTTCTCGAATTTTTCAGCAGGCTATTTCGCGCTGGCCGGCGGCACAATCCCGTTCATCCGTAGATACTCCACCATCTGGCCGTAGTGGTCGAATGCGTGTGCAACACCGAACGCCGCAAGCGTTCCGCGCGTCCACATGCCCGGCTCCGGCAATTTAACCACCTCAAACGCGTTGGCGGGCGTCAATGTGGCGATGGCCTTGTGCGCAAAGGCAAACGAGCCTGCCAGCGCGGCCACAACGTCGTCCTTCTTGGTCAGCTTCGGCAGTCCATCCATATCCACCTCAGGCTTAAGGCCGCTGACGACACTGTAGAAAAAGTAATTGGCCTGCGCCACATGAGTCGCCTGCTGTGCAAACGTCCTCACCGTCGCGAATTCGGTCTTTTGCCCCGGCACAAAGATCGCCTGGCTCGGAGCGAAGTCGAACTTATCGGCCGGCATGGCCTTCACCGCGCTCATCATCTCGCTTTCAATAATGCTCAATTGCGAATCGAGGGCATCGCCCGGCGCGGCAATCGTGCCGGCTGCCGGCCCACTCGCTGTGCCGCCCGCCTGCCCTGCCGCCATCATCGAACCCAGCCCCAACAAACAACACGTTGCCATCCACCGAATGTGCATCGCAATCCTCCAGATCAAATTTGGCCTACGAGAGTTCACAGGTTAGCAGACGGAGGCACGGCCAAGCATTCACTTCCGTCGCGCAGCCTCTTCGTACACCCGCACATACTCCTTTGCCGGGCCTCGCCAGCTGTGATCGCGCGCCATTCCGTTGCGCATCAGGCGCGTCCAGCTCTTCTTGTCGCGGAAGGCTTCAATCGCACGGTCAATCTCGGCAAGCAGGTCTTGGGGATCGAATCCCGCGAACTTGAAGCCCGTGCCCGTCCCCTTCTTCGCGTCCCACTCTTCGATCGTGTCGTCCAGGCCGCCGGTGGCTCGCACAATCGGCACGGTACCGTATTTCAGCGAGTAGATCTGGTTCAGGCCGCATGGTTCGTAAATCGACGGCATCAGAAACATGTCGGAGCCGGCCTCGATCTTGTGCGCCAGCACCTCGTCGTAGCGAATCTGCACCGCGATGTTGGCTGGATTGCGAAAGGCCCAGCCTCGGAAGAGGTTCTCGTAGTAAGGGTCGTGGGTCCCCTGCGCCACCACCGCAACATCGCGCTCGGCAATCTCCTCCGCGATCTCGGCCAGAATGTCGAAGCCTTTCTGCTTGGCAAAGCGCGAAACAATGCCGATCACGGGACTCATTTCCGGCACGTTCTCCAGGCCGAAGGCGTGCAGCAGATCGGCGCGGCAGGTGCGCTTGCCAGCCAAATCCTCCGGCGAGTAGTGCGCGGCAAGATTGCCGTCCGTGGCCGGGTTCCAGAGCGCGTAGTCAACGCCGTTCAGGATGCCGTGCAAGTCCGCCGCGCGCTTCAAAAAAATGCCGTCGAGCTGTTCGCCGAACTCCGGTGTCTGAATCTCCTCGGCATACTTCTTGCTGACAGTTGTCAGCCGGTCACTGAACACCACCCCGCCTTTGAGAAAGTTGAAGTGGTCGTACTGCTCCAGCTTATCCATGGTGAAAACTTCCCAGGGAAGGAGCAGTTCCTCGGTGGTCCTGGGCGGAAAGGCACCCTGGTAGGCGGCGTTATGGATGGTGAGCACAGTGCCCGCACCGAGCAAATCAGGGTCGGCCTGGTAAGTCGTTCGCAGGTAGACGGGAATCAGCGCGGCTTGCCAGTCGTGGACGTGAAAGACGTCGGGCACGCCGAGCTGCTTTGACGCCTCGATGACAGCGCGGCAAAAAAGACCAAAGCGCTCAGCGTTGTCGGTGTAGTCGGCGCCGGCCGGCCCATAAAGTTCTTTGCGGTCAAAGAGTTCTGGGCAATCGATAAAGTAGTACTGCACCCCGTCGCGTTTGCCGGCGTCCACCACGCCGACGAACCGGTTGTAGGAGCGGAATGGAATGGTGAGGGATTGAATCGCGTATTTCGGCTCGCCCCCGATGTGCTTCCGCACTCGCGCATAAAACGGAAGAAACACGGCCACCTGATGCCCGAGCTTGACCAACTCACGAGGCAGCGCGCCCACCACGTCAGCCAGTCCGCCGGTCTTGGCGAATGGCGTGCACTCCGAAGCGGCAAACGTAATCTGCATCGAGCAGGCTCCCAGCAAAAACCAAGGCTAAGTCTACTACGCGGGATCGAAAGCGAAATCGCGGAGCGTCTAAGCGGGTCCGCGGGTCCCGCGCACCAGGAAATCCACTTCACGATCAGCGCCATCGACAATCGCATTCCCGTCGGCAGACGCATCCGATCGTCGATTTATGAAACAATTGAGAGAATCGCTTTCATTGAGCCTTGGTTTCAAGCGTGAAGAACAAACCAATTCCCCGTCCTGAAGAAAATTCCGGCCCACCGGCGAAACCGGCTGGCTGGCTCCGCCAGATTCTTCCCGCGCTCGTGGTCGCGCTGGCCATCCGTCTCGTGGTCGTCTTCTTCACCTATCGCGACCTGCCCGACGCGGACAAGCACTACGAAGCATTCGGTTGGGAGATGGGCTGGATTGCGCGCGCGCTCGCAACCGGGCACGGTTTCTCATCGCCCTACTATCCCTTGAGCGGCCCCACAGCAATCATGTCCCCGCTTTATCCCTGGCTGCTCTCGCTCGTTTTCCGCCTCTTTGGCGTTTATTCCCTCACCTCGGCGTTCGTCATTCTTTCCATTAACAGCCTGCTCTCCACGCTCACCTGCATTCCCGTCTACTTCAGCGCCAAGTACTCGCTTGGGGCCCGCGCCGCCAAAACCGCCGCCTGGGTGTGGGCGCTTTATCCCTTCGCGATTTACTTCTCCGCCGGCCGCGTTTGGGAATACTCATTGACCAGTCTGCTGTTCACAACGTGTTTCTGCATCGCCCAGCGTATTCATCGGTCCGCCAAGCCGCTGGCGTGGATCGGCTTCGGCGCGCTCTACGGAATTACCGCGCACTCCAACGCCTCCGTCATGTCCACGCTGCCATTTCTGCTCGGCTTTGCTCTTTGGCAAACGCACAAGGAAGGCAGGCGCTGGGTGCTCAACGGCGCGCTCACCATGCTCACGTTCTTCCTCGTGCTCACCCCGTGGACCATCCGCAACTATCGCGCGTTCGGCATGATTGTGCCTGTCCGCGACAACATCTGGCTGGAAATTTACCTGGATGATTTCGGTAAAGCGTATCTCGATCACACCTCGCCGCCCACCGCCGGCGACCGTGGGTATCCGGCCGACAGCCCGGCGGAGCTCGAGAAATATCTGTCCATGGGCGAGAAGGCCTATCTGGCGCAAATGCATGCAATGGCAATGTACGACCTGCGCCACAATCCACGGTTCGGTTTTCTGACGCTCAAGACGCTGCGCCGCATTGTCTACTACTGGACCGGCTATTGGAGCTTTTCGGCGGACGAGTTGCGCGATCAACCCTACACGCCTGAAAACGTCTTTTATGTCTCTACCGTGACGCTGTTCATGCTGCTCGGCATTCGCAGCTTGTGGCGAACGAATCGCACCGCAGTCATGCCGTATCTGTTGCTCATCGCCGTCTTCCCCATTACGTACTACCTCACGCATCCCATGATGGATTACCGGCAGCCGCTTGAGCCCGCTGTTGTTGTCCTCGGGGTTGCCGGCGCCCTCTCGCTGCGGCGTGCCAAGGCGCGTAAACCAGCAGCGGTCGGAAGAGATCTGGCCCATCAAGCCGAGTAAGCCTCGCATCGTGGCCACAGAGCGGTCGCAGGCGATACCATCAAGGTCGATGGATGCATCCCTGAAACCAGGGTTCCAACTTTGCCAAACCGCTGACTATGTCTTCTACTTATCTGCGAACACGGCCCGAGCCGGCTCTACTCTCGCTCGTCGTTCCCTGCTACAACGAGGAGCAGAGCCTCCCGCTGTTTGCCGCCGAAGTAACGCGCTTCATCAACGAGTCGCCGTATTCCTGTGAAGTTGTCCTCGTGAACGACGGCAGCACTGACCGTACCCTCGAATTTCTCGCTGAATGGAGCGGCCGCGACCGGCGCATAAAGGTGCTGAGCCTCTCCAGAAATTTCGGCCACCAGTTGGCGGCAACTGCAGGAGTCGACTACGCAACCGGCGACGCGGTCGTTCTTATGGACGCCGACCTGCAGGATCCGCTCGACGTGATCCACGAAATGGTTGCGCAATATCGCAATGGCTACGACGTGGTTTGCGGCCAGCGAACCGTTCGCGTGGGCGAGAATCTCTTCAAGCGCGCCACCGCTTGGTTTTTCTACCGCATGATGCAATTCTTCTTCCTCAAGTCACTGCCGCACGACGTCGGCGACTTTCGCCTGATGTCGCGCCGTTGTGTCGACAGCCTGCGCTCCATGCGCGAGCTGCATCGCTTTCTGCGCGGCATGGTGGCCTGGGTCGGCTATCCGCAAATCTGCGTGCGCTACGAGCGGCATGCGCGCGCGGCCGGCAGCACGAAATACCCCCTCAGCCGCATGATCCGCCTGGCCTGGACCGCTGCTATCTCCTTTTCTCCTCTGCCGCTGCGTATGAGTTTCTTCGCCGGCGGATTGATGGCGCTACTGGCGATTGAAGAGGCGGTCAGGGCAGTGATTGCGCATTTCTCCGGCCGAACTGTCCCCGGCTGGACGTCCCTCATGATCGTGCTCTGCATGAGCAACGCCGCCTTGCTGATCACGGTCGGCATCCTCGGAGAGTACGTTGCGAAGATCTTTGAGGAAAGCAAGGGGCGGCCGCTTTATATCGTTGCGGACGCCTGGAACGTTGCGCCGCGATCCGAGGCAGAAGCATTGGCGCCTCTGGCTCAACATGAGCACGAACCCGCCGCGCCCGAACAACGCTAGTCCCGACCCGCCTATCAGCTATTCTGTCGTTGAACACCGGAGGTCCCCGATGCTTTCTCCCGCAGTCATGTCGCCCGTCACTCCCACACCGGTTGAAGAGATCGCGGAAGCCATCGATCGCATCGGCGCCTTGCATGGCCTGCCTTTTGAGGACCGTCTCTGGCTGGCGCGTCACGGCCAGGAGGTAACCGCCAATCCAGGCGACGTTCTGTATGAAGAAGGTGCTCCGGCCGAGCACATGGTGCTGATCCTGAAGGGCGAGATCCATGTGCGCCGCAAAGTGGGAGGACCGATGGCGCTCTTCATCGCCCGCACCGGTCAGGTGACAGGCGTATTGCCCTTCTCGCGCATGAAGAGTTACGGCGGCCAGGGATTTGCCGTCTCGCCCGTTTGGGGGCTGTTGATTCATCGCTCGCTATTCCCTGAGATGGTGGCGGCCATCCCCTCCATGGCGCAGCGCGTCGTATCCACTCTGCTCGACCGCGTTCGCGAGGTCACCCGCATCGAACAACAGGCGGAGAAGCTCGTGGCACTGGGGCAACTTGCCGGAAATCTGGCGCACGAGCTCAACAATCCCGCGTCGGCCGCGCAACGCGCCGCGGCGAGCCTGCTCACTGCATTTCGTGCCAACCGAAGCAATCGCATCAAGCTGATCGCTCTGCGCCTCACCGAAGAGCAGATGGAGAGGACCGCGGCCTGGGAGGATAGGATCTTCTCGCGCACCGGCGAGTCGCTTGAGCCGCCCGCCGAGGCCGATGCTCTCGGGTTCATTCGCCGCGAAGAATCGCTTCGCGGCTGGCTCGCGGACATCGGATGCGGTGACGCCTGGGAAGTAGCGGCGCAAATGGCCGAGCAGCGCGTGACCACGGCGGATCTCGACGAGCTGCGCGGATTCCTCAGTCCGGCTGAGTGTTGCGTCGCCCTGCAATACTTCGCCCGCTACCTGCGCTCGGCGCGCGCGGCCGAAACGATTGTGAATTCGACAGCGCGCATCTACGACCTCATTGATGCCGTGAAGGACTACTCCAACATGGACCGCGCGGAGATCCTCGAAGTCGATGTGCCGGCCGGCCTGGACGCGACGCTGCAAATGCTGCGCTCCCGGACAACTCACATTCAAGTCGAGCGCAACTATCAACCCAATTTGCCGCGCATCAGCGCGTACAGCGGCGAGCTGAACCAGGTTTGGACCGCGCTCATTGAAAATGCATTGGACGCGCTCGGCGACAAGGGCCGCTTGCGCGTGGTCTGCAGGCTTGAGGCGGAGATGCTGCTGGTGGAGATCTGGGATTCCGGCCCCGGCATTCCTCCCGAGTTGCAGGAGCGCATCTTCGAGCCGTTCTTCACCACCAAGGCGCCCGGCAACGGGCTCGGCCTCGGCCTCGACAACGCCATGCGCATCGTACGCAAGCACAGCGGCCATTTGAGCGTGAAGTCGGAGCCGGGTTCAACCTGCTTCCGCGTGCGGCTGCCGCTCGAGCAGCTGCAGGCGTACTAAAGCTCCGCTCTTGTTTCCTCGGTTTCAGCTTCCGGCGCGGAGCTCTTGCTTCGCGCCTATTCCGTATCCCCTGTTGCCTTCTCCTTGTTTTTCTCCACTTCCACGCCTCGCCAAAAGCCTACATAGCCTCTGATCTTGCGCGCGAAGGGCTTGGGATCGGGATAGTACCAGGCTGCGTCCTGGTTGTCCTGCCCGTCGATCACGACGGTCAGGAATCGCGCCTGGCCTTTCAAGGGATGGGTTGAAGTGGTCGAGCTCGACCGAAAGAATTCGCGCTTGAGGCTGGACTCCGGAAAATAGACATCGCCATCCAGTTCCTCGGTTCGATCGCTCTCCGCAATGACTCTGCCGTTCCAGATTGCTCGCGCCATGATTGTCCGGTCGCTTTCAGTCAAAGCCTTCCCCGGCTCCGGGACTCGGCTGGGAGCCGCCCGGGCAAGAGGAATCGATACGACATTACCAGAATTTGCCCCGGCATGGCGAGTACCAACCAGGTTCGCCGAACTCGGAAGAGTGAATCGGCTGCCACGACGAACCCACAGATGCTCACACTGCGATTCAGCGCGTCAGCAGCCAGTCCTCACTTCCCTCCCCGTGCGCTGCGCGTTGCTTCCACGCGCTTCAGGGTCGCTTCATAGCGCTGCGCCGCCGCCGAGAAGCGGTTGATCAACTCGGTAGTCTTGTTGAAGAAGGTCGGGTTTTTCTCGCGGATCGCTTCCATGATGTGCGCGAACTTTGCCAGCAGGAAAAAGCCCTCGCCGTTGCAGTCTACAAACAGCTCCGCGGAGACCGCGCCGTGCAGAACCATCGCCGCCGCCATCTCCCAATAGGTCAGCACCTGGCGCAGCCAAGGATTGTGCGGATCGCGCGGGTTGTCGTAAACCGCATAGAATTCGTCCGCCGTTTGGGGCCAGAATTCGCCGCCAACCCATGCGCGCGCCTGGCGCATCACCGCCTCGGTGCGCAATTCGTAAAGTCTCAGAATGATTTCAGCATCGGCCGGTGTGGCCAGCATTCGTTCCATTGAGCATCTCCGCTGCCCAATGGTACAGGATTCAGCAGAGATGTGCCGTTCAATGGGTATGATTTCGCCGCCGGCACAAGAAAGCCACATCAAGCTGCGGGAGTTTCGACCGTCGCCCTTGGCTTTCCCGTTTGGCTCCAGTGCCAGCGCCAGACTACTTCTCAGTCCGCTTTATCGACTCGAATCGGATCCAGCTTGCCATCCTTCGCCACACCAGAAGACAGCTCTTCATCGGTCCAGTAGCGCCCGGAGCCGTCGAGTTCGCCCGAAGCAGGCTTGTCTGCTATCTCCGCCATGCCTTCGTCGATAGCCTTGAAGATTTCTTGTGCTGTCATTGTTCCCGCCCTGTTTCCTCTTTGATCCTTGCCCAAATCTCCCCATCCCAAACTTGCAGCGAGTATGGAGCCTCGCGCCGGGCAATCAGCTTCAACGCATTATCTCTATTATCGTAAATTGTGGCGTCGTCGGCCAGAGGCAGATACAAGTGACGCATGTTTGAGAGCCCGGCCTCGTACCTCCTTCGAATTACACCTTCCGGTATGGAGCCGGACGCGCCGCGCCACGCGACCTATTGCATATTCTGGAGAGGGAATCCAGAGATAGATAAGCGAAACCTTCCATCCATTGAGCTTGCAGTTCTCAAGGAGCCGGAGGTAAACGCGTCCTGCACAGGTCGTCTCAAATGCAAAGCTCACTCCCGCCGCGATCAGTTCATTTATGCGCCCGAGCATGATTCGCCCGGCTGCAAGAGCTGCACTTTCTGGATTATTTGGATCAACCCGGCGAGCAATCTCGTCGGCGTTGATATATGTATCAGCGCGCAGCTTGGACGGCAACAACACTCGCGCGGCAGTCGTCTTTCCCGCGCCGTTTGGACCGCCGAGAATAAAAATGTCCCTCAAATTCCTTTACGCCGGCTGCAACTCCTGCTTCTCTTCCTTCTTTTCGGCGACCGGGCCGTGGGTTTCCGAGGTCGGCGGCGGTGGCGCATCGCCGATGCGCTTCGAGTAAGTGCACTCCACCTTGGCGCCCTCTTCAGCCGCGGGCGCTTTCTTGCCGCGCCTCTTCGTCTTAGCCTCTTCCTCGGCCGACTTCTTCACATTCGGGCACACCAGGAACACACCAGACTTCAGCGTCTTCTCCAGCAGGTACGGACTTCCGCACTTGGGACACTTCTTCGCCACCGGCTTCAGATTCGAAGTGAAGTCGCACTTGGGATAGTTGGTGCAGCCCCAGAAGACGTTCCCACGCCGCGCTCGCCGCTCGGCCAGATCGCCCTCGCCGCACTTGGGGCACTTCATCCCCTCGATCAGGTTCTGCTTCACATATTTGCACTTCGGATAGCCGGAGCACGAAACGAACTCACCGTAAGCTCCCTGCCGCAGCACCAGCGGCTTGCCGCACGCCGGGCAAGGCTCGCCTGTTGGTTCGGGCGGCTTCTGCTGCTGCTTCGAGCTCAGCTTGCGGAAAGTCTTGCACGGGGGATCGGCGTTGTAGTCCGGGCACGCCATGAACGGCCCGAAGAGCCCGCGCCGCATCACCATCACCTTGCCGCAGTTCTCGCAATACTCCTCGGTGTCGCCCGCCTCCTGCGCTTCCGGCGTGTTCAGGTCCGGCTTGGCCGCGATGTT
>Ga0224554_1002085_pt1 | contig 10988 bp, 13 predicted proteins | sample 714S22024metaG_FD_180666 | JGI IMG/M metagenome (GOLD analysis project Ga0224554, IMG submission 180666) | Peat soil microbial communities from Stordalen Mire, Sweden - 717 S2 20-24 | ecosystem: Environmental > Terrestrial > Soil > Wetlands > Peat | place: Sweden: Norrbotten County, Stordalen...
TTGATCCTCTGGTTCCGGTCCCGGTCCTGCCAGTGCGCCAACTCCGCTGCCAAATCCCCAAACAGCGGGATCGGGTTCGAGCTTTTGGCGCTGCACCGTTTGTAGGTGGATGCAATCGCTTCGAGCAGCACACTGTCCAACAGATCAATATCGAGATCGGGCGGCGTATTCTCGCCCAGCATATGCCGCGTCAAGTTCTTCAAAAACGAAAGCTGGTCATTCGATGGCTTGTCTTCGTTTTTGGGCAGGTCCCAGGGATTGATCGTCTGATCGCTGTCGAGCGACATCTGAATCATCTCGCCGCCCATCAACTCGACCAACGGCTGATAGGAGTCGCCGCGCTCCAGGATCGAGATCAACGCATTCGCGCGGGCGGCCATCAGGAGCATCTGTTGCGCGGCCAGCGTCTTGCCGCCGCCGCTTTTGGCCATCAGCAGGCCATTCGCATCCGATAGATCGGGATCGAACATCGAATACGGAATCAGTTGCCGGTAAGGCGTCTCGAAGAGAATCAGGGGGCTCTTGCGTGTGCCGGTCCAGGGCATCTCGACAGGAACGAGGTCGGCGGCGTTCGGTGTGAGCATATCCTGTTCGCGCTTGTCGCTCTCTCCCATTCCCGGCAGCGTTCCGATAAAGAGGCGGCGCTTGGCAATTGTTTCGACAACGGCTTTGGCGCCATTCATGTGGGTGAAGGCGTTCAATACTTCCTGGGTACGATTGGCCAGATCACGCTCCGCCCGTTCGAGATCCCCGAAGGTCACTGCCGGCTGAGAGGTGCGCACAACAACCGACAGGCTCAGCTTCGCGGTCTTGAGCGAACTCGAAATGATGTCCCGCTGCACCTGCATCAACTGAGCCTGCGCAACTTCAGCCTCTGGGTTCGATTTGAAGTTCCCGTTGGCGTCCTTCTGCGCGGCAATCATCTTCTGCAGGCGCTTCTTGTATCCCTTGAGAACCTTCACCTGGTCGGGAACATAGACCTGGGCACTGATGACAACTGGGAAGCCCAATGTCGAGAAGCGTTGCAGCACGCCAGGGAATGTTGCGTCAGGAAGTTCTTTGAGGCTCACTACTGAATAGAGATACCCATCGATGTTGAGGTAAGTCTCAGTCTCGTTGAGGATGCTGGCCTCCGTAGCCTGCTCGCGCGCGGAGCGGTACTGAATCAGATCCTCGCCTGGATAGTAAGGGCGTCGATCGCGCCGCGTGGGGTGCTGTGCGTACTTCAGTTCCTCGAAGAGTTCCTGCGTCGAAAGCCTGCGCGGCGAAAGGTTGGCCGTCTCCATCGAGCTTTCAATGCCGCGCAAAATCGATTCCAACTCGGCGAGATAGGTATCGTGCTCCTTGCGAGTCCGCTGGATTGCCTTCTTCTGGCTGAGCGTGAAGCCGCCAAGACGCCTGTTCTGCTGCGCTGAATGGTAGAGCTTGGCATGAATACGCGGATCCCAGATGAAATACACATGGAGCCGGTTTTCAAAGTAGAACCCGCTCTGCTCCTTGAGCTTCCAAATCTTGAGCCGATGTGCGTCGAGCGCCATGACCTCTGACTTCTGAGTGCGCTGCTGATTCACATAGTCATCGAATAGGAAACCCAGATGCTCCGAGATCTCGTAGCGGAATTGAATCCTCATGCTCACATCGGGCACACCGCGAATCAGCGCCTCCAGCATCGACTTTGCCTGATTCCTGTCCTCATCCGTGGCGAAGTAAGAGAGCACGCCCTTCAATTCATAGCCAGCGACAAAGGCACCATTCGTACGCACCATGACGTTGTCGCCCTGGGGCAGATCGCGCAGCGGCAACAGTTCGCACACGGCTGGAACCTTCATCTTCTTGTCGTGTTCCGCATAGGTCATTGGCATAGAGGTTCTCCCTTCGCAGCATCGAGTGCCTTTTGCGCAACTGACACAAGCGGCGTAATCGTGTCATGGAATCGTGCGGCAAAGAGCACACTCGCGAAGATCACGCGGGCTGCCTCGGCATCGGCATCAATCGCCATCGATCCGTCCTTGCGGGTTTGAAATGAGGTTCGCATAGAATCACTCCCCCTCTTTTTCATTCTTCGTCCTCGACGATGTAAGGCTGCATCAATTCCGAATCTCGCTCAAGTGCGCACCACGCGCGTGGCGCAATCAAAGACTTAATAAGGTCCGTCAGATAGCCGCGCGGCTTGCCATACTTGAACAAGATCAAAAAAGGCACTGCAAGAAACGGCACAACAAACTCCATGAACAGGCTGAGCGGCATCCCCAAGACCTTTGCATTTCCGGTCACGAAGTGGCCAAAGATGTTCATCACCGCCGCAAGCGCCAATACGAGAATCAAGTCCTCAAACTCCAGTCCAAGGAACGTAACCTTGGTATGCAGGTTGCGATGAACAGGTGTCAGATCGAGGCTCATGTTCGTCTCCTTCAATTCGTGTTTCCTCAAATTCCATGTGCTCGCGTGACCATCGACTCGGCAAAGCGGACGATTCCTGAGACCATCAAGGCACCTATCGCCGCGATGAACTTGCGTATCCATGTGGAGCCTGGATAAATCTCCGAAACGACCCCGCCCATGTGCATCGCCATTGCGGCCAGCTGCGTCAGCGCAAAGACCGGCAAGATCACGTTGGCGACCCAGTTCACCAGGTTCATCACCGCTGTCCAATATCCGTCCGCACTTGTTGGTCCAGCGTTCTGCACAAACCCCTCAAGGGCGCGCAGCATCCCCGAGCACATCAACGATGCGAATCCACCATAGAGAAGCTGCTCGAACTGTCCGCCCTTGCTGTAGCGATAAACGGCCCCTGCAAAGAACGCGCCGGCCATCGTAGGCATCATGACGTTCCCGGCCCAGGAGGCAAGGTTCACAACTGCGCCATCGAGACTCATCGCATTCTCCTTACGCCGCCATCGCCTGAAAGAGTTTGAGCAGACCAGTCACGCACAGAAACCCGATCGCTGAAAAGACAAGCCGCGTCCACGGCCTGTGCCGCACAAAGTTTATGACTGCGCCCACACACGCGAGTCCAGCCGCCGCTGGCATGATCTGCCCCACGATGTAGTTCCAGAGCGAGCCGAGCATATCGGTCGTCGCGTATTGGCCGCCGGAGTTCCAACCCTGAAAGAGTTGCATCGTAGCCGAGAGCGACATCAGAAACAGTGCGGCGATGATCGATGGCAACGGGTTTTCTCCCGCCGCTGTATCGAGCGTCGCCTTGAGTACGAAGTACCCTGCAATGACGGGAACCAACTTCGCGACAATGATTTGATTGACAAAGTTCTTAAAGATTGACTCCATGCTGGCGAGCCAGCTCGTTCCAACCGATCCGTTCGCCGATGGAACGGTGATGCCCTGCGCCGCAATCCACGAAAGAAGCTGGGGAAGTGTCAGCAGAATCACAGTCCAAAGCACCCACTTCCCAGTCTTGCCATTGATATGGAAGTTGGTGCCTCCTTCATGCCGCAGGCTCACCCCTGCTGCAGCCAGCGTGCAAAATGCCGCTGGCACTGCCAGATCGAACAGCAGTTGAAGGAGGTCGGAAAGGAATTGCGGCACAGGCATCGTATTTGTCCTCGCTACTGAATGCCTTGAGCTTGCGTGATAAAGCCCTCAGCCATGCGTCCGAGACCGGAGATCACAAGCAATGCAACGCCAGTGACGCCCCATCCCATGTAGCCGCGGCCACTCTTGAAATGCCAACCTGCGATGCCAAGGCACGCAATCGCGATCACCGGGGCAATCACGTTGCAGCCCCAGTTCACGATGTTGAGGACCGTGCCTTCGACAGTGGTCGCCTGCTGGCCTTGTACTGCTTTGCCGAACTGTGGTGAGGTGCCGAGGTTCTGCGCGCTGGCCACAAATGGCACTGCGAGATTGCCGGCGAGAATGATTCCGAGCGCGAAGAGCAGAGAGATGCGTCTCCAATTGATTGCGCCGGGATGTTGAAAGGTTGATCGAGATACGGCAGGTGCTGTCGAGCCCCGCCAGAAGGCCAATGCGGTTTTCATGACTCACTCTCCTGGACGCGGCTGCTCGGGGCATCCGTGTCAGAAGAGAAGTTGAAGCCAAACCAGGATTCGGTCAAATTGTCTGCATATATATTGATCGGTGCTGTGATGCCCATCTATATAGAGGTAGCGAAGGAAATCGCGGCCGTAGCATGAGCGCACCTCGGCGACAATCTCCGGTCATAGAGCATTTGCACTTCAAACCGACACTCGTAGAGCGGACGATGCGCAAATGCTGCCAAATCCTTGCAATGGCCAAACATAGCCTCACAGAGTATAGATTTCTCCGTCACAGAATCGCTGAGAGCGCCATGCGGAAATATGTCAAACGCACAATGACATATCGGGATCGATTATTGGTCAAACGCACAGTGACACATTGGGACCGATTTTGAGTCAAACGCACAGTGACATATCGGGAACGGTTTTATGTCAAACGCACAATGACATAACCGGACCGATAATTGGTCAAATGACCACCCAATAGGCCACGCGACCAGGGCCACCACAGGAATCTGAATCGTGCCTGTCATGTTGCCTCGCAGCGGCCACTGTACACAACCTGGCAGGCCAGCACACGGGCATAAAAATGCCCCGGTTCTGACGCCGGGGCATTGAATGCGGATAAGGCGATCCTATTGGCCAGCCACTCTGTGCAGTCCAGTCTGGCTCTCTTCATGCTTGGTAAAGACAATGTAGATCTTCGTGTCGGCGGGGACCGAGACGATAATTCTGCTGGTCGCGTTCAAGCTCATTAGCTCAGAGTCGCCCGCGTTGCCGACGTTCTCCGCCACTCTTTGGCGCAAAAGGTCGCCCTCAGAGAACGCCGCGCCGGAGTTGTTGCCAACCAGCATCGCGGCCAGTGACCCGACGCCCGACGCAGCCTTGATCATGAAGTTCTTGCCGGTGTTTTTCCCGTACACGGTTCCCTTAATCGGCCCAAGATCGAGCCCCGCGCCGATGGCCTCGATCTTCTCTCGCTGCCCATCCAGCAACTCGATCTCATCGAACTTCACGCCAACAAATCCAGATCGGTCCGCCTGCTGCAACTGCCCATAGACGCGCGCGCCGGCGGGCACAACGACGCGGTCGCCAATCGCATAGGTGTACTCGACCACGGCCACAACCGGAGCCAGCACCGCGCTAGAAATCTGTGTCTCCAACTTCGCCTCGATCCGCGAACCTGGCGTCATCTCCAGCACTGGCCCCGTATTCACCGGTGCGTGAGTTACAGTGGCCGCAGGCTGCGACTGCGACGGCGCGCGCACAAAGACCAGCGACGCTTCCTTCAGAGCATTTTGTGTTTGCTGTGCCTGTATAGGCGATGCGTGGCCGGCGTCGCCATACGGTTGCGGCTCCTCCCACTTCTGCTGAGTGTCGGAGAACGATGGGATGGCGCCCAATGTGTTTGCGCCAGCCGCGCTCCCTGCACGTGGCTTTGCAGGCGACGCAGTGCCCAAGTTATCGCCCGCGCCCGGTGCCGGAGTGCCAGTGCGTTTGATGTCGCCCGGATGTACCTGCCCGGAAGTATTCTCCTGAGCGCTGGTCTGAACGGTTTCCATCAAAGGCGTGACGCTCCCCTTGGGTTGGATTGGCGTTTGCTGCTGCGTGGGATTTGCTGGCTGCTTTTCGGCCGTCTTCTTCGTTGCTGACGAGTGATGGACCAGGCTCGTGAGAGCAAGGAGAAGCACGGCAGCCAGCAACCCGCCGCCAAGCATAATCAGCTTGCTCTTCTCGATGCCGGACTTGCCTTCGCCGCCTTCTCGCGTCGCGTGAGTCGTGGGTTGAATATCCGCGCGGTCTTCAGCCAGTGCGGGCTCCGTCGGCAGCGGAGGCTGCGGACGCGGCGCTTCCACAGAATCCTCATTGTCAAACTGGGCAATCCTCGATCCATTGTTCTCGTTGCTGTTCATAGCATCTCCTTCCTACCTCGTTCCACCAGCGATCGGCGGCGTAAATGGCAGACGAATGAGTATCGGCCGGTCCACCTGGTCGGCCTGTGCAATCTGGAGGAAAAGCTTCTCCGTCGATTGCTTGAAGTTTGGGCGATCAAAGACAACGACTCCATCAGCGCGCCCCCCGGCCTCGATCCTTGTCGTGCTCAGTCGGTACTCTCGAATCAGTAGCTGATCAGCAGTCAGACTCTTGCCTTCCTTTTTCTTCTTCTTCACCGCGCGTCCGCTGATCTGAATTTGCGGCGGCACAACCTCTACCGGCTGATCGGAGGCGTTGAGGATAGAGAACGAAATGACCGTCTCATTGCTCCATTGCCGTATGTCGCCGAGCGAAGTTTCAATCTGCTTGCCCTCCCATTTCGTCCAACCCGGCGCATTGATGCGCATCTGCAACTCATACTCTTCGTCAATGGCAGAGAGTGATTTCGATGCAGCGGGGATTCGTGATTGAGTAGAGGGCGATGCGGTTCCTGTGGATTCGACTCGCGCGCGCCCTGCACTTGCACTGCCAGCGATTAGAAAACTCCTCGCCGTGCGGTACTCAATCAAGAAGTCAACCGGCAGAGCAGCGCCACTTGCGCCAACCCCATCGCTAATCAACTCCAACGTCACATGCAGGCCGGATTTCGTCGCGATCAATAAGTTTGATTCGGAGGCCTCTTTCGTGATGGGCTTCACGTACACATACTCCGGCTCGCCCTCGTTGTGCTCCGCCTTGAAGTTGCCAGGACTGCCGAGGATCACCGATGTGATCTCCTCTGGCATATGGATCGTCGACTCGAACTCTGGCCGCAGGTGCAACGTGGTGACCTCCGACGGGTTGATGGTAATCGTCGCAATGCGCGGCTTGACGGCGCTATCGGCAGCGAACAGACGCAGTGGAATCAGCACTGCGAAAGGGAAAAACCAGCGAAGTCTCATTTCGAGTTACCTCCTGTGCAATGAATTTGCAGCGAGCTTGCGCGCCACATAATGACGCCGAACCGCTTCGACGTAAGCGATGACATCCGGGTTGTTGTAGTTGAGTTGCCGCTTGCCGACCCAGCGATCGCCTGCATAATAGGCCGCGGCCACAAGCCTCAGATCACCATGAAACTCCCACATCAGCGTGGTCACATAGCGCGTTCCTGCCGCAATGTTCTGCTCTGGATCGAATGGTAGATATGCGCCAAAGCGTCGCGCAGTCGTTGGCATCAGTTGCATCAGGCCGAGAGCGCCCTTGCTGGAGACGGCGCGTGGATTCCAGCGGGACTCGACGTCAATGAATGCAGCAACCAACTCGGCAGGCACGCCGTAATGGCTTGCATAGTGCCGCACGCAGTTCTCTGCAAGAGCAGTGTTCACCTGCCCCCAGCCAGAAATTGGAGCAAACAGAAAGAGCGCAAGAAACCATTTCATAGCGCCGCGCCTCCTGAAGGATCGAGATCTTGCGCATACCGCGCCCCATCGACAAGCAGACTTTGGAATCCCTCACGCAGCAGTAGATGGCGACGATCCTTCTCTGTCTTGGCCAGAAAGGGAAGCAGCACATCGCGCTGTTCTTCCGTCACATGATCGGCACCCATCAACCGCAGTGCATTGGCGAAGTCGATCATTTCTGAGACAGATGGTGGCTTCTCCAACGAATAATTTCTGAACGAGCGCGCAATGCCGGCGATCTCGCGATGAAACTCCACGCCAGCTCCTGGAGTGCGGCTGGCAATGATCTCCGCCTCGCGCTCCGGCGTTGGATGCTCGACCCGCACATACAAACTGCGTCGACGGATCGGATCGCCCAGCCGCCGTTCCTCGTTGCTGGTGAGCACGACGAACGGAATGCTTTTCGCTTCAACCGTCCCAAACTCCGGAATCGAGAGCTGCCACGCCGATAGAATCTCCAGCAGCAACGCCTCGAAACCCTCATCCACCTTGTCGAGTTCGTCGATCAACAGCACGCATGGCTTCTCGCATTCGAGCGCCCGCATCAGCGGACCAGGCCGAAAGAAATCGCGCCCCTTGAGGTTGGCCTGCAACTCGCGCCAACTCCCGCTCTCTCCGTTCCCCTTTGAAAACTCCATATAAAGCCGCTGAAGGCTCTCGTCGAACCGCCCAATCGCCTTGTCCTCTGTGACACCGCGGTAGCATTGCAACCGCTCGATGTGCGTACCAGCCGCCTGCGCAACGGAAACAGCCAGTTGCGTCTTGCCGCTCCCCGCAGGCCCTTCAAGCAGCAGCGGCTTCTGCAACTTCGCCGCCAGAAAGACAATCCTGGTCATCACAGGATCGATGAAATATCCTGTCGCTGCTAGCTTGGTGGAGAGGTCTTCGAACGAATCGAACATCAGTCTCCTTCCTCCAGGCTGATAGGTATGGAGGAATCAGGCGTCTGGTCAGAATGTCTGCAATGCCGGCTCTTCAGAAGATTGGCGGCCACATGAAGCCATAAATTCGCCGCCGAGGCGACCAACAGTCCAGGGAGAAGAAGCAGGGCGGCCCTGGTGCAAAGTGTTCGGCCCCAGAGTTTCCATATCACTCCGGCGTAACTGTTGAGAGCGGCAAGATCGAGAAAAGTGACGACAACCGCGACGGGTAGTTGCTTTGTCTGCCCTGTCATTGGCCCCCTCTGAACGCGAATGAAGAATGCGTGTGTTCCGGAATTCGGTCAAATTCGTAGGTGCAACGCGGAGATTGGCACCTTCGGATACGAATCAGGGGATACCCTGGAGGCGTCTGTGGACCCGCTGAGCGACGCGTTCTGGAATTCTCAAAGAGATGTACCCCCTCCTCGACTTCGTTCGCTGATGGGTGATGGTGATGACTCCCGGCTCCTTGATAAAGAGGCGCCGGATCGTGCTTTCGCTGAAAAACCAAAGCTTCGATACCTGGGCTACGGTGTAGTGCCTCTCAAATGCCTGGAGACCTACCGGCTTCTGCTGGAGTTCTGGGTTGGTAGAAGGGTTCTGGGCTGCCTCTCGGAGTTCCATAAGCAATCTCTCCTGGTTCGAATACCGTCGATCGGAGCACGAGCGCCAATGAATGATCGGGACGGAATCTGTGCACGTCGTTAGAGTCCCGCCCTAATTACGTGTAGACTGGGTCCGAAATTGCGTCAAATCAGCCCGCGCATCGGCCTTAAATGGGAAGTCGATCACGTTCATATATGGCGGGGGATGCTGCTCCGTTCCTGGGTTCGTATGCTGGTCTTCAACGAACAGAGAGGCGAGCGGTTCTTTCATGTCCTCGATTAACACAGGAGCGAGGTTCACGCGGCATTCCAGCTTCACATGATGGGCCACTCCGGTCTTTTCCTTCAGTAACTGTCATGGGATCCGGCGCTTCCGGATGGTGTTGTCGTTGAACTCTCGTTCGTTTTGTTCGCCCGTAGAGTCCGATGTCTCAGGCGCTTTCCTGTCCAAGCCTTCGCCTCTCCCCTCGCCAACCTTCCATGCAGCGCGAACGCTGGCCTGAAGCTGCAGTTGTCTCGCCTTGACGAACGGCGCATAGTGGCGCTCGGTCACCTTGACCGACGAGTGCCCGAGAAGCGTCGAAACCTGGTCGATGGGAACACCGGCAAGCAGCATCTCCACCGCAAAGGTATCGCGGAACATGTGGGGATGGCATCGCTTCTTTTTTTCATCGAGTTTGCGGATGTCGGCTAGCTCAAAGAGGCGGCGGTAACTGCGCTGCCAGTCGGCGACAGCGCTCTTGGCCAGGCCATTACCGCTCCAGAAGATGTAGCGGGGATTCGGCTTGGGGCCATCCGGTATGGTTCTGAGAGCCTCCACCAGTTCCGGAGGAAGGGGGACATAGACTGGCTGCCCGGTCTTGGCCTGATAGAGCAGGAGGCTGTCGCCCTCCAGACGGTGGCGCTCGAGCGTGACGGCGTCTCGGATGCGAAGCCCGCTCCAGCGCATCAGAAGCGTCAGTGTGCGCAGCCGGGTACGGGTGTCCTCGATGGGGATATAGCCGCCGCGAGGGTCGCCGTAGATGCGCGTCGCATCCAGGATTCTGTCGAACTCGTCGTGGGGGAAATAGTCCGTCGGGATGTGTTTCGGTCTGATCTTGCTCAGCGACAGAGCAGGATTCTGGGTAATGAAGTTGCGGCGGAAGGACTCCCAGAAGAAACCGATGATGCGGTCCTGTTTCTTCGCTTTGACCACGGCACCTTCGGTCCAGGTGCTGCGGAAGGAGATGAGCGCATCGAGGTCGACCTCATCGAGAAACTCAAGGCCCTCGGTCCTGGTCCAGGGGAGGAACTGCTTCTCAAAAATCCTTTCGAGCTTCTTGACGGTGTCCGTCTGGAGCCCGCGGCTGCGGGCGTCGGTCATGTAGGCATTGACCGCTTTCTGGACAGTGACCCTGGGCTTGTTCCGGCCGCCAGGAGAAACTTCGATTTGTGCAGGCATGTGCAGCTGAATCGGTGCCGCCGGAAGAGAGGACGGGACCGATTCGATGATCGGAGGCGCTGGCGGGGTTGGTGGTGAGAGGACGGACGGCGAAGACAACGCCGTCGCAGAAGTCTCCGCTGTTACGGAGTCCGCATTCAGGCTTGAGAGGGGAAGCCCTTGGGTCAGGGCCTGTTCGAGCTTCAGCCGGAATTGCTCGGCCTCGTCCCACAGGCGGGTCGCAGCGCTTTTGCGAATGCGTTCCCGATTAAACCTACCTTCGACCCACTTGGGGCAGTTGCATCGGCGGTAGAGGCGATCCCGTTTGAACTTGCAATCGGGGGTGTGGCGGGCAAAAACGAACGAATCCATTTCGGGTCTCCCACTTCAGTGGTGGAGTGTTGCCCGAATGGTGAAATGGGTCAAATTATCGGGAGGCTTTTGCCTCAGCGGCCGTTTGGTCACAAAACGGTCACAATCTGGTCACAAAATCGACCCCAATTTTTGCTCTGAACTGGTAAGCTGCTGAGGAATAAGCAGTTTAGGTATGGTGGAGGCGGCGGGAGTCGAACCCGCGTCCGAAATCGCTGTCAGCCAGGAGTGTTCATGCTTTGTCCGGTTCCTTGTGGTTTCGCTCCCGGCACTCAGAGCGGACAAGATGTGCCGAAAGCTAG
>Ga0224554_1002086_pt1 | contig 10986 bp, 9 predicted proteins | sample 714S22024metaG_FD_180666 | JGI IMG/M metagenome (GOLD analysis project Ga0224554, IMG submission 180666) | Peat soil microbial communities from Stordalen Mire, Sweden - 717 S2 20-24 | ecosystem: Environmental > Terrestrial > Soil > Wetlands > Peat | place: Sweden: Norrbotten County, Stordalen...
CATGGCGTACTCGGGGACTTGGTGGGAACCTCCGCGGCGATGCAACAGATCTTTTCCATCATCCGGCAGGTGGCGCCCACATCGGCGCCCGTATTGATCTCCGGAGAGAGTGGCACCGGGAAGGAGTTGGTGGCGCGGGAGATCCATAAGTGCAGCCCCCGCGCCGATGGGCCCTTCGTCGCAATCAATGCAGCCGCCTTACCCGAGACGCTGGTGGAGAGCGAGTTATTCGGCCACGAGAAGGGCGCGTTTACGGGAGCCATGGAGCGTTCGGCCGGGTGTTTTGAGCAGGCTCACGGGGGCACGCTGCTGCTCGATGAGATCGGCGAGATGCCGGCGTCTACGCAACCGAAGCTGCTGCGCGTGCTCGAGGACTTGCGCGTGCGGCGGCTCGGCGGTAAGCACGAAATCGCAGTGGACGCGCGGGTACTTGCCGCCACCAGTCACCAACTCGGCACGCATTTGCGCGAAGAACTCTACTATCGGTTGAGTGTCTTCCAGATCGAAATTCCGCCGCTGCGCGAACATAAAGAAGATATCCCGCCGATCGCCGAGGTCATGCTGCGAAACCTGAACAAGAAACACTCGACGCGCATAACCGGGGTGGATGCCGAAGTGATGGATCTTTTTCATCGCTATGATTGGCCCGGTAATGTGCGGGAACTGCGCAACGTGCTGGAGCGAGCCGCCATCATGGCAGGCGAGGGTTTGATCCGGCTGACTCACCTTCCTTCGCCTGCTTTCGCTGTCAGCCCCGGCTCGCAGCCACGGCCCACACCCGGCTATGAGGGCCCTGTCATGCTCCAGCCAGGCCAGCCACTCACGAAACTCGAGGAGGCTTACATTAAACTCACCCTCGATCACGTGCGCGGCAATCGCAAACTCGCCGCCGAGATGTTGGGGATCAGCCTGCGGACGTTGCAGAACCGGATCGCCGCACTGCGCGAAGAGGCGAAGACGACAGTTCCCGGCTCATGAACGGCGAGCCTCGGGTGCGGATTCGAGGAAACTGCTCTCGGAGTTGAAGCCAAATGCCGGCGCGCGCGATTTGCCGGCCATAAATTCTTTCCATCGGGCTCATTCAATTCTTCTTGGCGCCCCAGCCGCGAGTATTTCCTCGCGACTTCCCTATAATGGTTTTATGTGTGGAATCGTCGGTTATGTGGGGCACCGCAAGGCGGTGCCGATCATTTTGGAGGGACTGAAGCGGCTGGAATACCGCGGTTATGATTCGGCTGGGCTGGCGGTGTATGGCGAGGATCACAACCTGGCCGTGCGCCGCGCCAAGGGCAAACTGCGCAACCTGGAAGATACCATCCGGCTGAGCCCGGTGGATGGCTCGTTCGGCATCGGCCACACGCGGTGGGCGACGCATGGCCGCCCCACCGAAGAGAACGCTCACCCGCACAGCGATTGCAAGGGCGAGTTGGTGGTGGTGCACAACGGCATCGTGGAGAACTACCTGACGCTCAAGCATCAACTCGAAGCCGAAGGCCACGTGTTCCGCACCGAGACCGACACCGAGATCATCGCCCACCTGATCGAGAAGCACTTCAGCGGCAACCTGGAAGAAGCGGTGCGGGCGGCGGTGGCGGAACTCGCCGGCGTCTTCGCGCTGGCCGTGATTTCGCGCGCCGATCCGGAGAAGATCGTCGCCGCGCGCAACGGCCCACCGGTGGTCATCGGCATCGGCGACAACGAATACTTCGTGGCCTCCGACGTGCCCGCCATCCTCAGCCACACGCGCGACATGTTTTTCCTGGCCGATGGCGACATGGCGGTCCTCACGCCGGCCGGCGTGCGGTTGAGCGATTTCCAGGGCCGGCCCGTCAACCGCCAGGTTACCCACGTGCTCTGGGACCCCATCATGGCGGAAAAAGGCGGCTACAAGCATTTCATGCTCAAGGAAATCTTCGAGCAGCCGCGCGCCGTACGCGACACCATGATGGGCCGCGTGGGGCAGGAGACCGGGCGCATCTTTCTCGATGAAATGGACATTCAGCCGGCCGAATTCGCCGGCTTCCGGCAGGTGAAGATTATCGCTTGCGGCACCAGTTGGCACGCGGGACTGGCCGGCAAGTTCATGATCGAGAAACTGGCGCGCATTCCGGTCGAGGTCGACTATGGGAGCGAGTTCCGTTATCGCGATCCGATCGTCCTCGAAGACACGCTGACCGTGGTGATCTCGCAATCCGGCGAAACCGCCGATACGCTGGCCGCGCAGCGCCATGCCAAACAGCGGGGATCGAAAACGCTGGCCATCTGCAACGTAGTGGGCTCGATGATCACGCGCGAAGCCGCCGGCACCATCTACACGCATGCGGGGCCGGAAATTGGCGTAGCATCCACCAAGGCCTTCACCTGCCAGTTGAGCGCGCTGTTCATCCTGGCGATGTACCTGGGGCAGTCCAACGGGCGTCTGGACGAGAGCACCTCGCGCTGCCTGATGCAGGAGGCGCTGCGAATTCCCGGCAAGCTGGAGACCGTGCTGGCGCACGACGCGATCTACGAAGCGCTGGGGCGGGAACTCCACCGCGCCACCGATTTCCTTTTCCTCGGTCGCGGCCAGCATTTCCCCATCGCACTCGAAGGCGCGCTGAAGCTGAAGGAAATCTCCTACATTCACGCCGAGGGCTACCCGGCCGGCGAAATGAAGCACGGCCCCAACGCCTTGATCGACGAAAAACTGCCGGTGGTGGTGCTGGCCACCCGCGATGCCTCGAGCGAGGAGAGCCGCCTGCTCTATGAGAAGACGGTCTCCAATATTCAGGAAGTCAAAGCGCGCGAAGGAATCGTGGTGGCCCTGATAACGCAGGGCGACGAACAGGTGCCCAAGATGGCGGACCACATCATCGAGATTCCGCCGTCGCTCGCCCTGTTGAGCCCGATTCTCGAAATCGTGCCGCTGCAATTGCTGGCGTATCACATCGCCGTGCGGCGCGGTTGCGACGTGGATCAACCGCGCAACCTGGCCAAGAGCGTGACGGTCGAATAGAGTGCCGCTGGCGCAGTTCCTGCACCAGATCGAGGTGCCGACGCGCGGCAAGGGGCTGTATGAGATCACCGGCGCGATCGAGGACTGGCTGGAGGGACTCGGCGCAAGCACCGGCCTGCTGACCGTATTCGTGCAGCACACCTCGGCCTCGCTCATCATCCAGGAAAACGCCGACCCGGACGTGGTCCACGATCTGAATGAGTTCTTCAACCGGCTGGTCGAGGAGGACAACCGGCTGTATCGTCACACTGTGGAGGGGCCGGATGACATGCCGGCCCACATCCGCGCGGCGCTCACGCTGGCGCAGCTCTCCGTGCCGGTGGAACGGGGCCGCATGGCGCTCGGCGCCTGGCAAGGCATCTACCTGTTCGAGCATCGCGCCGCGCCGCACCGCCGGCGCATCAAGCTGCATTTGCTCGGCGGCGATTGACGCACCGTTCGGCACTTGCGGCCATGCTACGTGTACAATAGTCGGCTGGAGGGCACAATGAGTGCAAAGGCAACCGTTCGAAAGGCCGGCAACGTGGCCATCGTGGATCTGGCCGGCAGGATCGTTTTGGGGGATGGCTCCGGAGTGGTACGCGATACGATTAAGGACCTGGTCGGCTCGGGCCAAAAGAACATCCTGCTCAACCTGAAAGACGTGACATATCTGGATAGCGCCGGCCTCGGCGAGATCGTCGGAAGCTATGCCACGGTGACCAATCTGGGCGGCGACGTCAGGCTGTTGCACGCGCATGGCAAGGTCAAGGAACTGCTCACCATCACCAAGCTCTACACCGTTTTCATTGCCTACGACGATGAAGCCACTGCGCTGAAAGCCATGTCGGCCGGCGCCGCAAAGGCCTGACGGGGGACGCGCGCCGGCTATCTCGTCGCGCCATTCGATTTCGCGGCCCGACTTCGCACGCCCACCTTGGCTTAAAGGCCGAGTTGTATAACAGCTCACCGCCAAAGGTGTTAACGAGGTCTGTAACACGGTTTTTGCTCGAATTAGGATTGATTTAGGCAAGGATGAGTGTTAAGATCTGGTTACTCTGTCATCCTCCGAGACAGATTGTAGTAGACCTAAGCCCCGCGCCTTCCCCGGCACGGGGCTTTTTTATGGCAGGGAGGGCGTTCCGATTCGCTTTTGAGCCGCCCAAGGTCACTGTAACTCGCTGCGGATTCCTAAGATTGTCTGACGGCCGATAGCGCACCCCGCCTTTGCGCCGCTTGAACCCCGCACGTGAGGTTATTATTGCCAAGAGTCCCGAAATACCCTACTTATGTCGATTTTGAGCAGCCGTCGTGCTAAATCGCGGTGCTTCTGTGCGTCCCTTTGAGCAGAGAGCCTGTTAGGATGAATACGTTAATGGCCCCACCGCCCGAATCCGTCGGCTTCTCGGTAGACAATTTGGAACGTGTATTCCGCGAGAGCCATGCCGCCGTGTTTCGCGCGGCCTACCGCGTGACCGGCAACGCGAGCGACGCCGAAGACGCACTGCAAACGGTTTTCCTGCGGTTGCTCAAACGCGACGCCGCGGCCGACGCGGTGGAGAACATGCCGAGTTTCCTGCGGCGCGCGGCGGTGAACGCGGCGCTCGATATCGTCCGCTCGCGGCAGGGCATCCGGAATATTCCGCTGGATGAATTGGAGCCCGTGCTGGCGGAGCCTGCGCATCGCCGGCCGGACCGCTTGCAGGCCTCGAGCGAAATTCGCGATTGGCTGCGCGGTGCGCTGGCGCGGCTGAATCCGCGCATCGCGCAGATGTTTGCGTTACGGTTTTTCGAAGGAAAAGACAATCCCGAAATTGCGCGGTTGTTCAACACCACGCCGGGCAGCGTCGCGGTCACCATTTCGCGGACTCGCGACCGGCTGGAAAAGGAATACCGCGTTTACCAGGGAGGCGAGGCATGATACCGGAAAACAGCTTCCAGGACCCGGCTCTGGAACAAGCATTGTCGGAAATTCGCGACGAGGCGGTCGATCCGGCGGTGGTCGAGGCTGCCGCGAACCGCGTGTGGGCGCGGCTGTCGGAAGCGGCCGGCCAATTGAGCGGCGAGCCCATCCGCGGCTGCGCTGGCTTTCAAGCGTTGCTCGCCGATTACCGCGCGGGGCGTTTGCCGCAAGGGCGCGCCATGCTGGTGGAGGATCACCTGCATTCGTGCGTCGCCTGCCGGCACATCTACGAAGGAAAAGTGGTGACTATGCCGGCGGCGCGTCCGGTGGCGCGGCCTGCCAGGTGGAACTCTAACGCGGCTCGCTGGGCGGCCGCGGCGGTGGTGGTGATTGCGGCCGGAGTCGGTGTCTGGACTGTGGTCGATCGCTCGGGCGCGCCCGGCGGCCGGGCCAGAGTGGAAGCGGTCAGCGGCGTGCTGTATCAAGTGGCGGCCGATGGCGTACTCCGCCCGCTGGCCGCCGGACAGAACTTGCCGGAGGGCGTGGAGATTCGTACGGCCAAGGATTCCGATGCCCTGCTGCGCCTGGCCGACGGATCGTCGCTGGAACTGCGCGAGCGGTCGAGTCTCTTCACTACCGCTTCCGCCAATGATCTGACGATTCGGTTGGGCCGCGGCAGCGTGATGGTGGAAGCCGCCAAACGCCATAAAGGCCACTTGTTTGTAGATACCGGCGATTGCCGCGTAGCGGTGACCGGGACCATCTTCGGCGTCAGCGCCGGTGTGAAAGGCTCGCGCGTTTCCGTGGTGCAGGGCGAAGTGCACGTGGCGCAAGGGAGCGGCGAACAGGTGCTGCACCGCGGCGATCAAACCGTCACCGGCGCCGGGATGGATCCCGAACCGGTGCGGGACGACATCGCCTGGAGCCGCAACCGCGACCGTTATTACGCGCTGCTGTCCGACTTGCGTGCCAGTCTGGAGCGGATTCATCTGCCCGACCTGCGCTACCAAAGCGATCTGCTGAACCGGCTGCCCGCGTCCACCGTGCTGTACGCCAGCATTCCCAACCTGGGCGAGTATCTGAGCCAGGCGCAGGCGGTGCTCAACCGCAAGATCGCCGAGAGTCCCGAGCTGGCGCCGTTCTGGAACGAGCGCGGAGCCAAGGTGCAGCCGGTGATCGACAACCTGCGCGCCGCCAGCAGCTTCCTGGGCGGCGAGATCGCGGTGGTCGTCGTGGCCACAGCGGATGGCAAGCCGCAGCCTCCGGTGTTTGTATCGGAGTTGAAACGCGACGGGTTCGCCGACTTTCTCAAGCAGCAGGGAGTGCCCTTGACGGTGGAGGTGCGCAACGGGTTCGTTGCGTTCGGGCCGGACCGCGTGGCAGTGGAGAACCTGGCGACGGCCTTCGATACGCAGGCGGGTGGATTCGAAGGCACGCCGTTCTACGCGCGCATCGCGCAGGTCTATCGCGAAGGCGCCGGGTTGTTTGTGTGCGCCGATCTCTCGCGCCTGGGCGAACACACGGCCGGCATGAGCTATTTCGTGGCCGAGGAAAAAGAAATCAACCGGCAGATGGAAACGCGGGCAACACTGAGCTTCGATCCCGCCCACACCGGTATCCCGGCGTGGCTGGCCGATCCGGCGCCGATGGGCTCGCTCGATTACGTTTCGCCGGAAGCCGGAACGGTGGCTGCGTTCGTGGTGCGCGATCCCGCCCTCATCGCCCAATTGCTCGCCGACCTGGTGAAAACCACCCCCGCCGGATTGGGGGCGCAGGGCGATCTGCGCAGCGATCTGGCGCATACCCTGGGCGGCGAGTTCGCCGTGTCGCTTGACGGCCCGTTGATGCCCGTTCCTTCCTGGAAGCTGGTGGTGGAGGTGTACGATCCGCCACGCTTGCAGTCGGTTTTCGCGCGCCTGGTGGCCGAGGCGAATCGGCAGTCGGCCAAGCCCGGCGGACACAACATCCATATGGCGCAGGAGACCGTGGACGGCCGGACCTATTACACGATCGATTCGCCCGAGCTGGGGCCGCTCGCCGCCGCGCACTATACCTTCGCCGACGGCTACCTGATCGCGGCGCCGAGCCGCGCGCTGGTCAAGCGCGCTCTGGATCTGAAGGCGGCCGGAACCTCCATCGCGCGCTCCGAAAAGTTCATGGCCTTGACGCCGCGCGACCACTACGCCAATTTCTCGGCCGTGCTGTATCAGAACCTGGGCACCTCTCTGGCGCCGCTTGCCGGAATGCTGAGCGGCATGGCCGGCGCGCATCACGGGCAGCCCGGGCAGCCTAACCCGGCCGACCGGCTGGCCGATCTCAAGCCCACTCTGATTGCCGCCTATGGCGCGCCAGACCGCATCACGGTGGCCGGTACAGGCGATCTACTGGGGGCCCGCCTGGAGTCTCTGCTCACGGACCCGGGTGGCTGGACGGCTGGCTCCATGCCGTTCGGACAACTCTTCGGAACAGGCGGCCGCAAGCCGGCGTATAGAGAGAAGTGATGGCTGAAGAGACGGCTCAAGAGATGGCACCCGTCATCGAGCTCGACGGCCTTGAGGTGCGCTTCGGCGATCGCGTGATCCTCAAGGGACTCAAGGCTTCGCTCACCGGCCGCTCGATCGGCTTGCTGGGGCCGAACGGCGCCGGAAAATCAACCTTGCTGAACGCGCTGCTGGGCTTTCACCAGCCGTCGGCGGGGACCGCCCGTATTCTCGGGCGCGACATTCGCCGCGAGCCGCGCGCGGTTCGCAGTCTGATCGGCTACATGCCGGAAAACGATTCGTACATCGCCGCCATGAGCGGCGTGCGCTTCGTCCGCCTGATGGCGGAACTCGCCGGCCTGCCCAAGTCCGAGGCGCTGGAGCGTGCGCACGAGGCGTTCTTTTACGTGGGCCTCGGTGAAGTCCGCTACCGCGCGCTGGGCACTTACTCGCTGGGCATGAAGCAGGCGGCCAAGCTGGCGCAGGCCATCGCGCACGGTCCCAAGCTGCTGTTTCTGGACGAGCCGACCAACGGCCTCGATCCGCCGGCCCGCCTGCGCATGATTCAGTTGATCCAGGAGATTCGCGACCGCGGCGATCTGCACCTGATCGTCTCTTCCCACCTGCTGCGCGACGTCGAGGAATGCTGCGATGAGGTCCTGATTCTGAAGGACGGCGCCATCGCCGCGTTCTGCAACCTGGAAGAAGAGCGGCGCGCCAACCGGCGTTTTCTGGAGATGGAAACGCGCGGCGAACTGAACGGAAATTTCGTCGACGCCATCCGCGGCCTCGGCTGCGAAACCGCTCCCGGAGCGCAGGGCCGCCTCAAAGTGGTTCTGCCGGAGGGTCTGGAGGTGCGCCGCCTGTACGAAATCGCGGCCGCGCAAGACGTCCAGATCCGCCGTCTCAATCACCGGCGCGATTCGCTCGAAGACATTTTCCTGAAAGCCATGGAGGCCGCCGATGGCCGTCTATAAGAAGACCTACCGGCCGTATGAGGGCGCGCTGACGGCTCACTGGGCGCGCTTGCTGGTGATTCCGCGCTACGCCTTCGAAGATCTCCACCGGCGGAAGTTTCTTTCCGTCTTCTTTTTCGCCACCTTCCTCTATCCGCTGATCTGCGCCATCATCATTTACGTCCAGCACAACGCCAGCGCGCTGAGCCTGATCGGTGCGCAGGGCGCGCAGCATCTGATTTCGATCAACGTGGTCTTCTTCCTTTCGCTGCTCGGCTGGCAAAGCATGATGGCTCTGTTCCTGGCCGCGTTCGTCGGACCCAGCCAGGTATCGCCCGACCTCGCCAACAACGCGCTTTCGCTTTACCTGGCGCGGCCGTTCTCGCGCACCGAATACGTGCTGAGCAAAATGTCGGTGCTGGTGATCTTGCTTTCGGTGATGACCTGGGTGCCGGGCCTGCTGCTGTTCGGCCTGGAAAGCTACCTGGAAGGCTGGAGCTGGGCGGTGGACCACGCGCGCATCGCGAGCGGCCTGTTCTTCGGCGCCTGGGTGTGGATTCTGCTGCTGGCGCTGCTGGCGCTGGCGCTTTCCGCGTGGGTGAAGTGGAGGGCGGCCGCCGGCGCGCTCATGTTCGGCCTGTTCTTCGTGCTTTCCGCCTTCGGCGCGGTGATCAACGGCGTGGAGCGCACCAACTGGGGCCACCTGTTCAACATCAGCTACCTGGTGGGCTCTGTCTGGGTGTGGCTGTTCGAGGGCGGCCACCCCACCACCAATGGAGCCGTTTTCTTCCGCGCCCCGCGCGGCGAAACGCTGCCGTTGTGGACGAGTTGGGTGGGGCTGGCCGTGCTGGCTCTGATCTGCCTGTATATGCTGGCTCGCAAAATCCGCGGCGCGGAGGTGGTGCGGTGAGCGATTCCCTGATCACCTTCGCCGGCGTTTCGCGCTTTTACGGCGAAGTGCTGGGCATCAACAACGTCAACTTGACCATCCCGCCCGGCATCACCAGCCTGGTGGGGCCGAACGGGTCCGGCAAAACCACGCTCATGAACCTGATGACCGGCCTGCTGCGCGCCACGCGGGGAGAGATCCGCGTGCTCGGCGTCGCGCCCGATCGGCCACAACAAATCGGCTGGCTGCTCGGTTATTGCACGCAGTTCGACGCATTTCCCAAGGGGCTTACCGGCTTCCAGTTCATTTACTCCTACCTGTTGCTGTATGGCATGAGCCAGGAGGAAGCCCGCGAGCGCGCGGTGGCGGCGTTGCAGAAGGTCAATATGATGGCCGCCGCCGGCCGCCCGGTGGCCGCTTACAGCAAAGGCATGCGCCAGCGCGTGAAGCTGGCTCAGGCTATCGCTCACGACCCGCGGGTGCTGGTGCTCGATGAGCCGCTCAATGGGTTGGACCCGATGGCTCGCGCCGAAACCATCGCTCTGTTTCGTGAGTGGGGCGCCGACGGGCGGCACGTGATCGTCTCCAGCCATATCCTGCACGAAGTGGATTCCATTTCCGACCAGGTGATTCTGTTGAGCCACGGCTACGTGGTTGCCGAAGGGCAGATTCAAGGCGTGCGCAGCGAGGTCCGCGAGCAGCCGATGCAGATCCTGGTGCGCTGCGACCGGCCGGCCGAGCTGGCCTCGCGCCTGTTCCAGCAGAACCACGTGGTGGAGGCGAAGATCCAGGCCGACGGCCGTAACCTGCTACTGCGTACGAAGGACGCCGACGCCTTCTACCTTCTTCTGAACCACGTGATTCTCGATACCGGCCTGGAAGTGGAATCCGTGGCGCCGGCCGATGACGACGTGAATTCGGTTTACCAGTACCTCATCGGCGAGGGAGGCACAGCATGAACTTGTGGATGCGGCAACTCGCCGCCGTCTTGCGTCTGGAATGGCGGAAGACGTTTTTCTCCAAACGCGGCTGGTGGATCTATCTCCTTGCGCTGGGACCGGTGGCGATCACCACCTTGCACTGGCTGTTTGAAATGGGCCGCCCTTCGTCCGGCCACAGCCTGGGCGACGATAGCGTCATATACGCCGGCATGTTTCAGTTCTTCTACTTGCGCGGCGCCATTTTCTTCGGCTGCGTGGGAATCTTCTCCAGCCTCTTCCGCGCGGAGATGCTCGAAAAAACCCTGCACTATTACTACCTCACGCCGCTGCGGCGCGAGATGCTGGTGGCCGGAAAATATCTGGCAGGCCTGGCCATGGCCGTGGTCCTGTTCGCCGGCAGCGCGGCGGCTTCGTTCCTCTTAATCGGCCGCCATTTCGGCGCCGCTTACTCGAATTACATTTGGCACGGCCCCGGCTTGAGCCAGCTCGGCTGGTACACGCTCACCGCCGCGCTGGCCGCGGTGGGATACGGCGCCGTCTTCCTGATGTGCGGCCTGCTCTTTCGCAATCCCATGATTCCGGCCGCCGTCGTGTACGTGTGGGAGAACCTCAACCCGTTCCTGCCCGCCGTGCTTAAGAAAATCAGCGTGATCTTCTACCTGACCAACCTGTGCCCGGTGGAAGTCCCCCTGCCGCCCCCCCTCAACCTGCTCGTGGTGGAAACCGATCCCACCCCCGTCTGGCTAGCCATTCCCGGCCTGCTGGCCGTGTCGCTGCTGCTGCTGATTTACACGGCCTACTCGGCAAGGCAGGGGGAGATTAGTTACGGGGAGTGAGGGGGGG
>Ga0224554_1002087_pt1 | contig 10984 bp, 8 predicted proteins | sample 714S22024metaG_FD_180666 | JGI IMG/M metagenome (GOLD analysis project Ga0224554, IMG submission 180666) | Peat soil microbial communities from Stordalen Mire, Sweden - 717 S2 20-24 | ecosystem: Environmental > Terrestrial > Soil > Wetlands > Peat | place: Sweden: Norrbotten County, Stordalen...
CGCCTGGACATTTGCGGGCAATGTGCTCTACGGCGCATGCCAATGGGGAATGCTATCGGTGCTTGCGAAGTTGGGAAATGCATCGATCGTTGGCCAGTTCACTCTTGGCCTGGCTGTTGCCGCGCCGGTGTTCATGTTCACCAATCTGCAGCTTCGCGCTGTGCAGGCCACGGATGTGAGCGCGGAGACCGGATTTGCGAACTACTTTACGCTGCGGTTGCTGGCAACGCTGCTCGGGCTGATAGTGATCGTGGCCCTGTTGCCATTTGCCGGGGCTTCCTCTGCCGTGCGTGTTGTCATTCTCCTGGTTGCGGTTTCCAAATGCGTCGAGTGCATGAGCGACGTGACCGCCGGCCTTTTGCAGCGGGAAGAGCAGTTGAAGCGCGTCGCCATCAGCCTGATCATGCGCGGCATCGCTTCTGTTCTCCTCTTTTCTCTCGCCTTTGCTTATTTCCGCAATCTGGCGCTCTCGGTCCTCGCCATGAGCGGGGTATGGCTGGCGGTGCTGCTGTTTTACGATGTGCGCAACGTCCGGGCATTGATCGGCAGCCACGAGGCTTTTTTCCGTTTCGACTGGCGCAATCTATGGCGACTTTCAATGCTGGGTCTTCCGCTGGGCTGGGTGGCCACTTTTGCAACGTTGAGCGTGAATATCCCCCGGTACTTCCTCCAGCATTACCTGGGACTGGCGGACCAGGGCATCTACGCATCGCTCGCATACCTGGTCGTCGCCATCAACCTGGTAGTGGCCGCGCTGAGCATTTCGGTCACCACGCGCCTCGCCCGCCTGTTTGCGGATGGCGATCACAGGCAGTTTGTGCGCCTGCTGACAAAGCTGTCCATGCTCGGCGGGTTGATCGCGGCAGTTGGCGTGCCCCTGACGTTTCTCGTGGGGCAACCGCTGCTCACCTTGCTTTACCGCCGCGAGTATGCGGATCACGTCGGCCTGCTGGCGCTCTTCGTAGGCATCGCGGGTCTTGGGACAATTGGAACATTTCTCTTCTGCGGTCTGACGGCGGCGCGCACCTTTCGAGCCCAGGTTCCGGTCTACTTCATAGCAATGCTTGTTGCCGCGGTTGGGTCAGGGCTGCTTGTTCCGCGAGATGGCATAATTGGCGCAGGGATTGCGCTGCTTCTCTCTGCAATGACCGTCGTATTGGGCGGCTTTTGGATGATGCGTGGGGTTCTTAGGATGGAGTTGTGATAGCGATGCCGAGAAAAGAAGCTGCGCTCAACGGGATCGCATTCTGTGGCCTTGCGATTTATCTTGTTCTTGGAGCCATTTCGTTCTATACCTTCGTGGAGCCGTCGTTGAATGGCACGAATGGGTGGCACTTCAATCCGGATGTGCAGAAGTACATGGATTTGGCGGATTCGATGCGGGAAAATGGAGCTCGCGAAGAAACGGCTGCGGTGATCTCGCTTGCCCGGAACATGATTATGCCTGCTTACGTCGGATTAGTGTTGCAGACGGCGGCCCATATTGCGATCTTCAATGTAGCTCTTTTCCTTCTCGCCCTGGGCATACTGGCGTGGACATTTTCACAGTTGAAATGGTACGTCTTTCTGCCCATAATCCTTTTATATCCAAATACCTATGAGGCATTGTGGACTTTAAACAAGGAGATATTTGTATTTCTTAGCGCGGTGGTCATGACGCGATGGTTCAAGACCAGGTCGTCTGCGTTAATGATCTTCATCATTCCGCTCAGCATGGTTTTGCGCTGGGAGCAGGCATTTGTTATTTTATACTTTTTGGTACTTCTTTGGCTCAAGGTATCTCCGAAGCGTGCAGTGGCAATATTGATCATTGGGATCAGCTTGGTATATCCATTTGCAATGGCTTCTGTTGATGTGGGGGGTGACGTAAGAGAGAGCAGCTCGTCTGCATTGTATGCACATATCAATAAGGTACAGAGCTATGGACTCTATTTCGCCCTTCTTGTCCCGAAGATCGTTATTGTGTTTTTATCCCAGGTCGTTCGATTCTGGACACCTTTTATTAACACAGAGCGGCTGCACGATCTCCATACCGGACTATTTGTTCTTTTTGAACAACTCAGTATATGCTTCGTTTTTATTGTGTCGTTATGTAAAAGGCTATGGGTGAAAGAGAATCCCGTTATCTATTTTGTTTTGGTATATGCGGTGATCTACCTCTCTGCACCTGAGAACTCGCCGCGATATCTCTATTTTCTCTTTGTTCTAATTGTGGCAGTCCTTTCCTCGCCTGAACTGCAGTCACTTCGGCTGCCGCAGTAGGCACTGACTTCGCCGAATCGTAAAGGCTCTGTGCTTTTATGAAGTGTCGTCAGGTGTGCCAAGTTACCGGCGGACGCAAAAGGCAGCCGGAATATCATCGAGGTTCGACGTACCTATGACCGCAAAAGTCGATTGTACTATTGTCACATTGGTAGGTTCGTACATCCCGGGCTATAAGTCCGGCGGACAACTTCGCAGTGTGGCAAACATAGTAGCGGCACTTGGGGAAGAATTCAGCTTTAAGATTCTTACCTTGGACCGGGATCTGGGAGACTCAATGCCATACCCCGGTGTCGCAAAAAATCGCTGGGTACGTGTTGGAAGCGCCGGTGTGATGTATCTGTCACCCGGGTGGGGCGGGCTCGTTCGGTTGACTGCGTTGCTTCGTTCGCTGAAAGCGGAGTCTGTGCTTTACCTGAATAGCTTTTTCTCAAGACGTTTCTCCATGCTCGCGATATTTATGCATTGGCTGGGAATCTGCAAGCCAAAGTGTATAGTGCTTGCGCCGCGTGGGGAGTTTTCGCAGGGCGCGGTGGGCATTAAAAGTAGACGGAAACTCTTCTATATAAGAGTTTCGTCTTGGCTTGGCTTCTATCGAGGGCTAATTTGGCATGCGTCCACGACTCTGGAAGAAGCCGACATACGCCGGGCGATGCCGAACCTTTCCCTCGTTCATATCGAAGACATCCAGCGCGGTAATTGTGGAATGAGCGGGAGCAGCAAGACGGGAATCATTGTGACTGCGCAGGACATACCCCTCATGTCAGGGAGTGACGGGGGAACGAAAGCGCTTAAACAGGCAGGCCAGCTTCGGGTTGTGTTTGTTTCTCGGATTTCGCCAAAGAAAAACTTATTGTCCGCGCTTGGAATGTTGCAGAGTCTATCGGGCGACGTGTCCTTCGACATTTATGGTCCCTTGGAGGACGCTGACTACTGGAATCAGTGTAAGAAGGTAATTGGCACGCTGCCGTCGAATGTCCTGGTGAAATACAAGGGGATGGTTGAACATGAAAACGTGGGGAGAGTATTTTGCGAACACAATCTGTTTTTGTTTCCAACCCTTGGCGAAAACTACGGACATGTGATTTTCGAAGCGTTGAGCGCGGGATGTCCCGTGCTGATCAGCGATCAAACCCCGTGGCGCGATTTGCAGCAGCAGGGCGTGGGATGGGACATTCCGCTCGAAGAGACGGAGCGATTTCGCGCAGTCTTGCAGCAATGCGTGGATGCCGACGAAGAATGGTATGCCGCGCTCGTTGCTCGGGCAACCGAGTACGCGAGATTGGCAGCATCCGACCCTGCAATCCTCGAGGAAAACCGCAAGATGTTCAGGTATGCGACCGCTGGGTCGTGAGAGGCGTGACACCTTCAAGAGTCATCCGAAGATCAGGCCTCCGGGATTAAAGTTCGCGGTTGAATTCGACCGCGATAATTGCGCCAACATTTTAAGCCCCATCATTTGCAGATAAGACAGGAACTGACAAGATGAACCTCGCAATGCTTTCGGGAAAGACTCTATTGATCACTGGCGGGACAGGTACCTTTGGCAATGCCGTTCTGGACATGGCTGGCAAGGCTGGCTTCGGAGAGATTCGCATCTTCAGCCGCGACGAGAAGAAGCAGGACGATATGCGGAACCGACTGAAGAACAGCGCGGTCAGTTTCTATCTGGGCGATGTGCGGAACTACGATAGCGTGTTGCAGGCGATGCGGGGGGTGGATTTTGTGTTTCACGCCGCGGCGTTGAAGCAGGTTCCGTCGTGCGAGTTCTTTCCCATCGAGGCGGTGCAGACGAACACGCTGGGCGCCGAAAACGTGATGAATGCGGCGCTTGCTTCCAATGTCAGCAAGATGATCGTGTTGAGCACCGACAAGGCGGTGTATCCTGTGAACGCGATGGGGATGTCAAAAGCGCTGATGGAAAAGTGCATGGTGGCCAAGGCCCGGATGTATAAGGATAGCTCAACGGTGTTCTGCGGTACACGCTATGGGAACGTGATGGCGTCTAGAGGGTCGGTGATTCCGCTGTTCTTGAATCAGATTCTGGCTGGTGAACCGCTGACCGTCACCGATCCCAACATGACGCGCTTTATGATGACCATCGAGGGGGCCGTGGACTTGGTGCTCTATGCGTTCACACACGGCGCTCCTGGAGACATCTTCGTTCAGAAGGCCCCGTCAGCGACCATCGGCACGCTGGCGACGGCCCTGCTGAAACTCCTGAATGCTGAGAATGAAGTTCGGGTGATCGGCACGCGGCACGGCGAGAAGCTCTATGAAACCCTTTTAAACCGCGAGGAGATGGCTCATGTAGAGGATCTTGGCGACTATTTCAGGGTGCCGATAGATGCGCGGGACCTGAATTACTCATCTTACTTCAGCGAGGGGAGGGCCGAGGTCTCAGACACCCAGGATTACCACTCCCATAACGTGACCCGGCTGGATGTAAAGGACATGATGGATATGCTTCTCAAGCTGTCGTGTGTCAGGGACGCCATGAGTCGGCGGCGGGAGGTACTGGCATGACCAAGGTCCTCATTACCGGGGGCGGGGGCTTTCTTGGGCGCAACCTGGCGGCCCACCTGCGTGCCCGGAATGATTGTGAGATATTTCTGGCTGAGCACCAGAAGATATCTGGAGACCTCAAAGAGTGGTTGCGCGTAGCGGATGTTGTATTTCATCTCGGCGGTATCTATCGCTCGACTGATCCGCGGGACTTCGATAGAGAAAATGTGGGCTTTACCGAGCAGATTTGTCAACTCCTGATCCAAGCGAAACGTGCACCTAAGGTTGTCTTCGAATCGTCTGTGCAGGCTGACACCGACACCCCCTACGGCCTCAGCAAGCGGGAGGCAGAACGTATTCTTAAGGCTTTCGGTGCCCTCACAGGCGCGGCCGTTCAGATTTATCGACTGAAGGGCCTGTTTGGAAAGTGGTGCGCGCCGAACCATAACTCAGTGACCGCAACGTTCTGTTACAACATTGCTCATGATTTACCGATCGTTATCTCCAACCCTGCAATCGAAATCGATCTCAACTATGTGGATGACGTGATGTCAGCATTCCTGGAAGAAATAGAGATCGAAAGCCCGGGACCGTATGAAATTGCGACCACACATATCCGGCTCGACGATCTCGCCGGCCGTATTCAGGCGTTTCACGAGGCAGACACGACACTTCGCTTGCCGGATTTTGCGGACCCTTTCAACAGAGCCTTATATGCTACTTATCTGTCATACGTTCCGCCGGACGCGCGACGATATACCTTGTTGAGTAAGAGTGATGGACGGGGCAGTCTGGCGGAGTTTATTAAGTCGGATCACTCCGGACAATTTTTCATATCAAGAACGAAACCGGGAGTGACACGCGGGAACCATTATCATCACACGAAGGCTGAGAAGTTTCTGGTTGTCGAGGGCGATGGCTCGATCCGAATGAGAGCGATTGAGAGCGGCGCGGTACAAGAGTATATCGTAAACGGATGTGAGTATCAGGTCATCGATATTCCGCCGGGGTTTACTCACTCGATTACGAATGTGGGCGAAGGGGATTTAGTGACCCTGTTCTGGGCCAGCGAGGTGTTCAATCCAGACAGTCCAGATACCTATTTCTGTCCGGTAGAGACGGAGACCGCATCGCGTGACCCAAAGGCTGCGCCGCGGGCAGCGCCCGAGGATTACGAGTTTACCAAGGAGAAGAGAAAATGAAGGTTGTAACCATCTTAGGAACACGGCCTGAGATTATCAAGACGTCGAGGGTGATGGCTGCTTTGGATCGCTTTACGGAGCACGTGATTGTTCATACTGGCCAGAACTACGACTATGAATTGAACCAGCTGTTTTTCGAGAATTTAGAGATTCGTAAACCGGACTACTTTCTTCAGGCTGCGGGCAACAGTGCGGCAGAGACGATCGGGTTGGTAATTGCGAAGTCTGATGAGGCGCTCGCTCAGATTAAACCGGATGCAGTGCTGATTCTCGGCGACACGAATAGCAGCCTTGCGGCTCTCTCCGCGAAGCGACGGAGAATTCCGATTTTCCATATGGAGGCGGGGAACCGCTGCTTTGATGATCGCTCACCTGAAGAGATCAATCGCAGGATTGTCGATCACACTAGCGATATCAACATGCCCTACAGTTCAATTTCACGGGAGTACTTGCTGCGTGAAGGACTACCGTCGGATCGAATCATCAAGACAGGCAGCCCAATGTTTGAGGTTCTCAATCATTACATGCCGAAGATCGTGGAATCCGATATTCTAGACCGGCTCGATCTCAAGCCTCACGAATACTTTGTAGTGAGCTGCCACCGTGAGGAAAACGTGGATTACCCACAGCAGCTCAGGAAGTTTGTCGACTTGCTGAACCAACTGGCGGGGACATACGGCTTGCGGATGCTTGTGAGCACCCACCCAAGAACGCGAAAACGGTTAGAACAACTGAACGTTTCACTAAGGCCGGAACTTGAATTTCGGGAACCTTTAGGCCTGTTCGACTATGTACAGCTCGAAATCAATGCTAAGGCTACGTTGTCGGACAGCGGTACGATTTCTGAGGAGTCGTCGATCCTCGGATTTCCGGCTTTAAACCTTCGCGAGATACATGAACGTCCCGAAGCAATGGAAGAAGCGGTAGTCATGATGACAGGGCTCGACCCTGAGTGCGTTCTGTCTGCGTTGAAGGTGCTGGAGGCACATCCCAGCGGCGACGAGCGGGCACGTCGAATCGTGCCTGATTACAACGTGCCCAATGTGTCTGAAAAGGTGGTAAGAATTATTTATAGCTATACCAACTACGTGAACCGAGTAGTGTGGCATAAGGCATGAGACTTATAGGAAGTCGCGGAATACCAGAACTCAACGTTGTAACATTAGCACTGTTTCTCAGCATATGAGAATTCTTATTTTGAGCCAGTGGTTTGAGCCGGAGCCGAGTTTCAAGGGGTTGTTGTTCGCCCGGGAACTGGTTGCTCGAGGCCATGAAGTCGAGGTGCTTACCGGCTTTCCCAACTATCCGGGGGGGAAGGTCTATCCGGGCTACCGCATACGTCCTTGGGTACGTGAAAGACTTGACGGCATCGATGTGTTGCGCGTGGCGCTCTATCCGAGCCACAACAAGTCCGGCCTTTATCGAGTCTTTAACTACGCGAGTTTTGCACTCTCGGCGGCGGTGATCGGTACGGCACTGATCAGGAAGCCGGACGTGATATATGTCTACCATCCGCCGATTACTGTCGGCTTTGCCAGCATGGTGATTGGATTCCTTCGAAGGACACCTTTTGTATACGACATTTGCGACCTCTGGCCCGATACGGTCGCCGCTTCAGGGATGATGTCGAATCCAGTGGCGCTTGGCTTATTAGGAAGTCTGTGTAAGTTTGTTTATCGCCGCGCATCGCATATTACTGTGATTTCCCCAGGTTTCAAGGAAACTTTGGCCAGGCGCGGTGTTCCGCCGGACAAGATCGACGTGATTTACAACTGGTGCGACGAGACGGTATTCAATGTTGATTATGAGCCTGGAGCACGCCTGGCCAGCGGGACGGATAAGTTCAGCATTCTCTTTGCCGGAACGATGGGTACAGCCCAGGGGCTCGAGAGTGTGCTTCGGGCAGCGCAAATCTGCCTGCGTACAGCGCCAACTGCGGAGTTTGTTTTTGTAGGTGGCGGCGTGGAACGGGCCAAGCTGGAGAGAATGGCCGAGGAAATGGAACTCGACAATGTCAGATTCATGCCTCGACAGCCGATGCACGCCATGGGTGGGATACTTGCTGGCGCAGACGTTTTACTGGTGCACTTGAAAGACGATCCATTGTTCCGCATTACCATCCCATCGAAGACGCAGGCCTACATGGCCGCAGGAAAACCCATCATAATGGCAGTTCGCGGCGATGCAGCCGACCTGGTAAAGCGATCACAGTCTGGCGTTCTCTGTGAACCGAGCGCGCCCCAAAGCATTGCGGATGCGGTAAAGGAACTCGCTGACGCCGGTCCTGAGAAGCTCGCTGCCATGGGTCACAATGGCAGCGCGTTCTATGACCGTGAACTATCTGTCTTCATTGGCGCCAACGCATTCGACCGTGTTTTCAGGGCGGTTGGCGAACTGGCCCGAGGTATTCGATATCGCCAGAGCGGCTGGCGGTTCTGGATCAAGAGCGTATTCGACCGCGGCGCTGCGCTCTGCGGACTGATTGTTCTATCACCCTTATTCATAGGTGTAAGCGTGCTGGCTTGGTTGTCCATGGGACGGCCCATCTTTTTCCGGCAGCAGAGGCCAGGGAGGTTTGCAAAGCCCTTTTGGCTGCTCAAGTTTCGCACTATGTCGGACCGGCGCGGCGCGGGCGGGAAGTTATTGCCCGATGCTGACAGGCTGACTCGAATTGGACGCATGCTGCGGGCAACTAGTCTCGACGAGTTGCCGCAGTTGTGGAACGTGCTTCGCGGAGACATCAGCCTTGTGGGTCCAAGGCCGCTGCTAATGGAGTATTTGCCCCGCTACTCACCGGAGCAGGCACGCCGCCATGATGTGATACCTGGAATCACCGGATGGGCACAGGTGAACGGCCGAAACGGCATCGATTGGGAGAAGAAATTTGAACATGATGTCTGGTATGTGGACCACTGGAGTTTGTGGCTAGACATTCGCATATTATCTATGACGATTTGGAAGGTGCTTTGCCGTCAGGGAATTTCTAGTGCAAATCAGGCCACGATGCCGGAGTTCAAGGGCAGCAGGCACAGTGCTAGTGAGATAGAATTCGTCCCGATTCCATCTGAATCACAGAAGGAGTACAAATGAGGCGCATTGCAATTATAGGGGCAGGCGGATTTGCACGAGAGCTCTGCTGGCTGTTGTCCGAGATTGCTGCGGATCCCAGTCGGCGATACGAGCCTTTTGATGTTGCGGGTTTCTTGGTAAGCGACCGCGGAAAGCTCGGATCTCATGACAGCGACGTATTGGGCGAATTCGATTGGCTTGATGATAACCGCGTGGATGCGCTGGCAATGGGGATCGGTACTCCCGACGCGCGGCTAAGAGTCGCGAATGAACTGAAGCAGCGTTTCCCTGCAATCGAATGGCCGGCTATCGTGCATCCCTCGGTACGGTTCGATGCCAAGTCGTGCAAGGTAGAAGAAGGTGTCATCCTTTGTGCAGGGGTGATTGCCACTGTGAATATCGTATTTGAAGCGTTTTCGATGGTTAATTTATCCTGCACCATAGGCCACGAGGCGCGGCTCGGCGCGGGGAGTGTCCTAAATCCGACCGTTAATGTTTCAGGAGGTGTCCATATTGGCAACAGTGTATTAGTTGGAACAGGTGCTCAAGTTCTGCAAAACCTTACAATCGGGGAGAACGCGATTATCGGCGCAGGAGCGGTTGTCAGCAAGGCCGTAGCGCCGATGACAACGGTCGTTGGAATTCCCGCGAAACCACTTATAAGGAGTGCAGTGAAATGAACGGTGGAATAAGTGCCGGCATGGAAGCACCGCCAGAATCCGCCTCGCCCGTGTATGCCTCTGCGCCGTGGCCTTTTTTTGCGGACGACGAAATCGAAGCAGCCGCGCAGGTATTGCGCTCCGGTCGTGTCAATTACTGGACGGGCGACGAAGGTCGGCTCTTTGAAAGGGAATTTGCCGCATTTGTTGGTTGCGATCACGCCGTTGCCATGGTCAATGGCACTGCCGCATTGGAGTGTGCACTCAAGGCATTAAGCATCGGACCAGGCGACGAAGTGATTACCACTAGCCGGACGTTCATCGCTTCGGCAAGTTGCGCTGTCATGCTGGGTGCGCGTCCGATTATTGCGGACGTGGATCGTGACAGCCAGAATATTACGGCTAGAAGCATTCGCAAAGTCTTGACGCCGCGCACCAAAGCGATCGTCGCCGTTCATCTGGCCGGGTGGCCGTGTGAGATGGATGAAATTCTTGCCTTGGCCCGCGAGCGTGGCATCAAGGTTGTGGAAGATTGCGCCCAGGCAGCTGGAGCCACCTACAAAGGGAAGCCTGTCGGATCGTTGGGGGACGTGGCCGCGTTTTCCTTCTGCCAGGACAAAATTATGACGACTGCCGGCGAGGGAGGAATGGTCACGACAAACTCGGCCGAATTGTGGAACTCGATGTGGTCTTTGAAGGATCACGGCAAGAGCTACGATGCGGTCTACCATCGTGAACATGCTCCGGGATTCCGATGGTTGCATGAGTCGTTTGGAACAAACTGGAGGCTGACCGAGGTGCAGTCAGCGGTTGGCCGAATACAACTGAGAAAACTTCCCCAGTGGCTCTCCATTCGACGCAAGTACGCTCAGATCTTGACGAATCAGTTCGCAGCCTTGCCGGGCTTACGTATTACGGTGCCGCCAAAGCACGTTGATCATGCCTATTACAAGTATTATGCCTTTGTTCGTCCAGAGGCTCTTCGACGCGAATGGGCACGAGACCGAATTATTGAGGCGATTAACGCCGAGGGCATCCCGTGCTTCAGTGGTAGTTGCAGCGAGATATACTTGGAAAAGGCGTTCCCGCCCGAGTGGCGTCCTCGGGAGCCCCTTGCCGCTGCACGCGAGTTGGGAGAGGCGAGCTTGATGTTTCTCGTCCATCCAACTTTGACCGAAGAGCACATTCACGATACGTGTGCGACGGTGAAAAAGATCATGTCCGCTGCGACAAAGCCGGGAGCCTCCGGCGAGGATCCTCGATGATACGCACAGCCTTCTCTCCGGG
>Ga0224554_1002089_pt1 | contig 10967 bp, 13 predicted proteins | sample 714S22024metaG_FD_180666 | JGI IMG/M metagenome (GOLD analysis project Ga0224554, IMG submission 180666) | Peat soil microbial communities from Stordalen Mire, Sweden - 717 S2 20-24 | ecosystem: Environmental > Terrestrial > Soil > Wetlands > Peat | place: Sweden: Norrbotten County, Stordalen...
AACGGTATAAATCCCTTCCTTTAGGTGGGGGATACAGACCGTAAGGTTTAGAAGTTTTAGAACTTGCTTTTAGACCGAAACTAATGTATACTTCGATAGAAAACTTCAAGAGAGGTAGTCAATGTTAAAAGCGTTTGAATACAGGATATATCCAAACAGAGAGCAGAGAGAACAAATAGCAAAGCACATAGGCTCTTGTCGTTGGATATATAACTACGCTTTAGAAAAGAAAATGAAGGCGTGGACTACGGACAAAAAGAACCTATCACGGTTTGATATACAAGCAGACCTTCCAAAACTAAAGAAAGCAGAAGATACGAAGTGGCTGAAGGAAGTAAATTCACAATCATTGCAAGCAAGTCTTGAACATTTAGACAGAGCATATAAATCTTTCTTCAAAACAAAGAAAGGTTTTCCAAAGTTCAAGAATAAACATAAGTCAAAACAATCATATTCAATACCACAACATACGGATGTTGATTTTGAAAAGCGTTTGTTGTTAGTTCCAAAAATGAAACCAATAGAAATACGTTTTCACAGAGAGTTTGAAGGCAAGATTAAAACGATAACCATAAAACATACAACCACGAATAAATATTTTGCTTCTATCTTGGTTGAAACCAAAGATGTAGTAAAGAAACCAAAAGTAATTAAAGAAGCGACAACGATAGGTTTGGATTTAGGTATCAAGGATTTTGTGGTTCTCTCAACTGGGGAAAAGATAGCGAACCCCAAGACCTTAAAACAATACGAACACAAACTAAAAAAGGGACAACAAAAAGTTTCTAAACGAACCAAAGGAGGCAAGAACAGAACGAAGGCAAAACTTGTAGTAGCAAAAATTCACGAAAAGATTTCAAATGTTCGTAAGGATTTTTTGCACAAACTGTTACACAAACTAACTCACGAGAACCAAGTGAATAGTATAGTGATAGAAGATTTGAATATTTCTGGTATGGTAAAGAACCACAAACTTGCAAAGAGTATTAGTGATTGTTCTTGGTCTGAATTTGTAAGACAGTTAAAATACAAATCAGAATGGTATGGTAAGAACCTAATCAAGATAGGTAGGTTTGAGCCAAGTTCCAAACTCTGTTCAAACTGTGGAACAATAAATCACGAACTAACACTAAAAGATAGAGAGTGGACTTGCAAAGAATGTGGAACAATACACGACAGAGACATAAATGCTTCTATCAACATAAAAAATATAGGATTAGATAACAGAAACAAAATACCTACGGAACGTAGGAAATCAACGCTTGGTGAGAATAGAGGAACTAATCTCGTTCGTTTGACCCAAGAAGCCCCTGCCTTTAGGCAGGGGTAGTTCACTAAACAAAGAATATAATCGTAGATGTTCATTGAGATATATTTATTATTCAAAACCGTGTTCGGTATATATGAAAGATAGAATATATAATGCAAAAAATTATTTTGATGCAATTTTTTATATTTGGAGTAATGGATTTTCAAATAATTGTGAAATAAGAAGTACAAGAAATAAACTTATATCTGACATTAAAGATATAATTACAATTTTGCCAAAAACACATTCAAAAAATATATCAATTGAACAGATTGAAAATATTGTAAGAGATAAAACAAAAAGGTGGGTGAAGAAATGAAATATGAATACGAAGGGTTTGTCATTGATTTAAAAGATATTTTATATATTCGGCAGACAGATATAATACATGATAATGATAAAGGTATACGACTGAATATATGTTTGAGATCGAATGAAATAATTAGATTTGATGCAATTGTAAAATATATAAAGAAAGAAGATGGAATTGTTACTTCTGACTATCCATTACAGAAACTTCGAAGATTTTATAATACATTCAAAAATTATGAAGAAGAAACAAAGATTAATCGAATAATAAATAAAGAAGGAAACATAGAGAATATTGAAGAAACTATAGTTAGAAAATAAAATTAATAAAATAATTTAATATTAATGATAAAATTAATAGCAGATCCTGTTTATACAAGAATATTTAATCTAAGTATAGATGATGTTCATAATTTACAAGATATACTTTATTATATGTCTCCAGGATATTTCTTCACACAAGCATATCAAAGAGGATCATGGGATGGTTCTATAAAATTAATAAATAAAGATGAATATAGTGATGAATACAGAACTTATACTGGATTAGTATATAAAATATTAAAATATTTCAAAGAGAAATCTATAGAATATAAAATACAAAAGACTTATGATTATTCAAATTTAAAAATCGAAGATAATAAATTACAAAATATTGAATTGAGAGATTACCAGATAGAAGCAATAAATGAATTTAAAAATAGAAAACGAGGTATAATAAATATTCCCACTGGCGGTGGCAAGACTGTAATTTTTATTAAACTTGCTATTGATTTTAATTTAAAAACATTGATTGTGTTAAATCGAAATACATTAGTAGAACAAACATTCTTAAATTTTAAAAAATATGTGGGATTTAAAGATAATGAATTAAATGTAATTGGTGGTTCAAGAAATTATGTGAATAAGAATAATTCTATAACAATTGCTACTTATCAATCATTATTGACAGGAAAATATAATGATATTATTCAAAATACAGAATTTTTAATAATGGATGAAACACATCACGCTGCAGCCCAGAAGATTGGTGAAATAGTTATGAAAGCAAACAATGCTTTAGTAAAAGTCGGGGTGTCAGCCACTCCCATCAGAGAAGATAAATTAACGATATTAATAGAAGCATATTTAGGTAAAATAATTTATACAAAAACTCCATCTGAACTTATAAATGCTGGATATCTTGCGAAACCGTATATTTACTTTATTGATTGTGAGAATGATTTTAATCCGAAAGTATCTTATGCAGGTTTATACAAACATTTAGTATCGTTCAAAAAGAGAAATGATATTGCTGCACGATGTGCATATGAATTCGCTAAAATGGGAAAGACTACTTTAATATCAATTGTAAGAGTCGCTCACGCAGATGAAATATTGAAATCATTGAAAGAGATAGATGATATTGGATTTAATATTAAAATAATTACTGGTAAAGATTCAAGTGATGAAAAGATTAAGACAATTAAGAAGATGAATAATGGTCAATATCCAATAGTCATATCAACATTGTTTGGCGAAGGTGTAGATATTCCGTGCATGACAGGTGATACAGAGATTAAATTATTAAATGGATCAATAGAAACATTGAAACAATTATATGATAAAGAAATTAAAGATTTCTGGGTTTATAGTATTTCAAAAGATGGAAATATTCAACCAGCTAGAGCTAATAGAATAGTGTTATCAAAGAAAAATGTAGAAGTGATAAAAATAATGTTAGATAATAATAAAAGCTTCAAATGCACTTCAGATCACAAGATTATGATGAGAGACGGTACTTATAAAGAAGCGAAAGATTTAAAAGAAAACGATAGTCTAATGCCATTATATTATAAAAGATGCAGAGTAGATAAAAATGGTTATGGATATGAGATAGTATATAATCCGAAAGATAGAACATATATTCCAACACATAGAATAGTATCTGAATTTTATAATGGAAAGCAAGAATATGGCACAGGAAAGAAAACAGTTCATCATAAAAATTTTAATAAAATAGATAACACGCCAGATAATTTACAATTAATGGAATATAGTGATCATAGTAGATATCATTGTCAAATAAATTCAGAAATGCAAAAGAAAAAGTGGCAAGATCCTGAATATAGAAAAAAAATGTTACCAGCATTAGCAGAAAGAAATGGAAACATAGAAAAACGATTGAAACAAGCGAACACATTGAAACAAACTTGGAAAACAAAAGGTAAGAATTATTGGAAAACAAATCGAGAAGATATAACAAAAAAAGGATTAAATACTTTATATTGTCATATTCAAGAAGATCCGATGTTTTTAAAAAGAAAATTTAAGATAAATTTAAAAAAATTTGAAAACGAAGAAGATTTTATTGAAAAATATATAGAATGTAAATGTAATATGACAAAAATGTCGAAGAAATATGATTGTAAAGTGTGCATGTTAAACAGTATAGCGCATTTTTTCAATATCAAATTAGGCAAAATAAAAATACAACAATGGAAGAATGGAAAATTAGATCATCCGTTGAAAAATAAAAAATTTTCAATTAAACATTGTAAAAATATATCTGAATCTAAGAAAGGTAAGAACAAAGGGATAATAACTCCACAATTGATAGCTATGTGGAAAGCGAATAAAGAAAAAAAGAAAAACAAAGATATAAAAAATAATTTGCCGAATAATCATAAAGTGAAAAGTATAATCAAATGTAAAAAGAAAGAAGATGTATATGATATTGAATTAGTAGAACCTAATCATAATTTTGCATTAGCTAATGGTGTATTTGTTCATAATTGTTTATCGTCACTTATAAATTGTAGAGCTACAAAATCAATTACAGATTTGAAACAACAAGTTGGAAGAACATTACGATTGAAAAAAAATAAAGAAAATCCAATAGTAATAGATTTTTATGATTATAATAGCAATGTTATAGAATACAATAAAGCATTGAAAGATGGTGAAAGAAGAGCGAAAGATTATTTTAAATCATATGCAAATAAAAAAATGAAATCAATAAAAACAGAGCCAGAGTTTGAATTAAAACGAGTGTCGAATATAGAAGAAATGTTTAATGATGTAAAATTGAGGGAAAATAAATGAGAATATTGTTTCTTGAAAAGAACGATTTGTTATTTTGTAAAACTCAGAATGTTAATCTTCCTTCATTGGTTGCTTCGATAAGTAGACATAGATATTTTTATAAAAAGGAATTTGTATTCAATAATAAAAAATATTATTTTGATGGTATATCATTAAATTATTATGAAAAACATAGACATAATATAAAAGTATATAATGTTAATTTATATAAAAGCGTCATATTAAGCTCGATACATACAAATCTTGTAGTAGAAAAAGAGAAGAAAGAAGAAAGATTTTCTTCAGAATCTTTGTTAGAACTATTCAAAAGAGAGTATAAAGAAGCATATAAAGGTACTGAGTTTTTAGTTGAGAATAAATTTGAATATATAAACAAATTTAGAAAATTGATGGATATATTCTATGATTCCGATTTGGGAGACAATAGTATTATTAATTATATAAAACAATGTTGCAAGTTTGGAAATTATAAAGGCGATGGAATATATATTAATTTTATTTTTGATAAAAATGCTATTCAAAACTATATTCTTTATTGTAAAGGATTTAAAGATATTACAACTATTTGGAGATATCTAAGTATAGAAACTTCAATGTTAGAACGTAAGAAAATAAAATATTTAATGAATATAAAACATTTTGATGATTTAGAGAATATAGAAAAAGATGTATGTCTTAAACTTTATAAAATTTATGATTATGATATTTATAAAGATTTGAAGAAAAAGCATGGAACCAAAGTAGATAATGCTAAAAATACATTGTTCGCTATTATTATGAAAGAATATGACATGACAATTGATGAGTGTTTGAAACAGATGAAACATAAACAGATATATCTTGAATATGATTTTACTCGAAATCAATTGAAAGAATTGGTGAATCAATGAATATTGATAAAATTGAATTGTTATGGACGGATGCTGCAAGAGAAAAATATATGAATATACAACCTTTTAAAAATTGTGATAAGTGCGAATATGGAATATTGTTATTTAATAATCAGACATGTGAATGTAGTGAAAAAGTTATGTTACAATGTCTTCTGAATATTCCATCAAAATATAATGTAAATATCAAACTATCAAAGTCAATTGAAAAAGAAATCAAGCATTTTAATGATAATTTTTTGGTGTTAACTGGTGAAGATAAATATATAAAACTTCTTGCATTTTATATCGCAAAACAAGTGATAGAAAAGAATTCTGCAATAGTTCAATACATAACGACAAAAGACAAGCAAGAGTATGGTAAATTAGATGATAATATTTCAAGAGATATTGCAATATTCAATAATGCCGACTTGATATTATTTGAAGATATTTATAAAAATAGAAGTGATATGTCTTATAAAGCTGAATTATTAAAAAGAATTGGAAGAGATCAGCAAATAATATTTATTGGAAAGACAGAATTAATTAATCTTAAAGGTGATGATTATTATGAAATTGAAGTGGATAGTAGTGATATAAAGATAACTGGTGAAAAATGTTAACAGAATATTTAGAGAAAATTATATATTATCTTTTAAAACAGGAATATCTTAATGAATTTATAATTAAAGATTGTATTAGATTTATTTTTGATGAAGATTTTAAAGAGTTTATAGGAACTATTATAGATTTTTTTAGAGAATATTCTAAGATTCCAGTTATTGATGAGTATGAAAAATATGTAAAACAAAGTCATAAATATACTAAATTTACGATAATGTTTCAGAAATTTAGTATCAAGCAGCCGATTGAAAATTATGAATTTATATTAAAACAGATAGTAAATGAATATACGAGTCAACGATTTGCTTCAATAATAAATAATGTTGATTATAAAAATATAGATTTGTTAGATGTCAATGCAAATCTTTCAAAAATAATATCTGAAATGGATGTTACAGAACAAGCACATGAACAATATGTATGGGAACATGTCAAAGAAAGATATAAAGAATTTAAAGATGGTGGAGAGAAAGCAGGAATGTCATCTGGCTTTTCAACGTTTGATAGAGCTATGGGAGGTTTAAATAAGAAAGAATTATATTTGTATTTTGCTCGTACTGGTGGTGGTAAATCATTAGTATTATTTAATCATGCTTTTAATATTGCTGCTCAAGGAAAACATGTAATATATTTCTCATTAGAAATGTATATGAAACAGATGTTAAGAATATTTGATAGTAGAGATTCCGGAATACCAATTGAAAATATTAAATATGCAAGAGTAGATAAAGCGTTGTATAAGAAAGCATTGTTAAAAATTCAACAAGATAAATATCCATTATTTATATGTGAAAAACCTAATGGAAATGCAGATTATATATTGTCGAAAGTTAGGGAATATAAAAAGAAGAATCCATTAGATGCAATAGTAGTAGATTATCTTGGTATAATGAAATCAGGCTTGAAAGGAATAGACAGAGACGAAGAATATGGGGAGAGAGCAAGAATATTAAAAAATTTAGCTAAAATGGAAGATTTAATTGTAATGACTGCAGTCCAAACTAATAGACAAGTTGTAAATTCTGAAGATATAATAATAGAACATATTGGTGATTCGAATAAAATTGCTCAATATTGTGATTTCGTAGCTTATGTTTCCAGAGCTAAAATAGCAGAAGATAAATTAATGGATGTAAAAGTCTTGAAACAAAGGGATGGTATATCAAATATTAGTCTCAAATTTGCAACAGACTTTACTACAAGAACTATGAAAGATGAGCTTCAAATAGTAAACAAAGAAGAAAAAATTGAGAAGAAAGATAATTATAATCAATATAAAAGTTCGAGGTTAGTAATATAAAATATGAGGTGAAAAATGAAACATGTAGCATTAAAAGTAGTATTAGATTCGATGACGGAGTTTGAACAAGAAAGATATAATGAACTTTTAAAAAATTTTTCAAGTAAAGGTTTGAGAGTATTAATGATGATGACTATGTTTGGAACGAATGAAGATGGATCACCAATGGTTTGTTATAAATTAATTATATATCTTGATTCTATTAAGCTTGCTGAAGAACCAAGATTATTTAAAATTAATGATATATTGGATACATTATCGAAATTTCTTGAAGGTTATAAAATTATAGAGGTGTTGTAATATGTATAAAGTAGGAAAATATTATTTAGTAAATGGTAAGAAGATGTTGATGATAAGATATGAAAATTGTGAAATAGATAATGGTGAAGAGATTTGTGCGTGTTGTCATGGTAAAGCAGTATTTTTGCATTCTAATAATATATTAGAAAAAAAATGTGGATGGTTATATACACGACTTAATAATTATATAGAAGCATATTCTGAATATACAGATGATTTATGATACAATTAAGAAATAGTAGTTCTGATAAAATGATAGTTATAGATGCTCTTTCAGATTTTTATCGTAATTTTTATAGGATGTCTAAAGTTATAGGTCCAAATGCTGCCGGATTTTTTGGAATGATTCGTTCGGTTTTTTCATATAAAAAAATGGGAAATGATGTAAGAGTTGTGTGGGAAGGGAAATCGACAATACGTAAGCAGAAAGACACAACTTATAAAGAAGGAAGAAAAAAGATGGAAGGTAATTTTTATGAACAGATAAATGATGCTAAAATATTTCTTTCTCATTTTTTTACTCAATATATAGTTCATGATTATGAAAGTGATGATTTATGTGCTACAATAGCTTATATAAGAAACAAAGAAGATAAGAAGACAATGATAGTTACTGGTGATGATGATTTACATCAATTGATAAATGATAATGTTGGTGTCTATAGTGCTATAAAGCAATATATATATTCATATGATGATAGAAAATATACAACTCTTGAACCCTGGCAGTTATTAGGAATGTGGGGTATCGAAGGCGATGGATCTGACGGAATAGAAGGAATAAAAAGATTAAGAAATAGAGAATTACTTACAAAAAGTTATTATGACTGGCATAGTTCTAATTTAATTTTGAATGATAAAGAATTTGAAATTCTTTCAGAACATTTTATTAATAATCTTGAACAAGATGAATATAATATAATGAATGATAAAGATAAAGAAAAGATAAAAGAGGGAGTTAACAAAATAAAAAACAATATGGATTTGATAAGATTACGATATGTTTCAAAAGAATTTTATGACAAGATAGAAAAAAATGGTAATCCAGAAGAATTAATAAAAAAATATAATTGTCCAAGTCTTTATAAATATATAAAAGATGGAGATGAAAATGGATAGCCAATGGAAAATAGATAATGGAGTTGCTACTTTATATAAAGAATCTAATGCAAAGAAAGCTGTAAGAGAAGGAATGTCTCTTATAAAGAAACAAGATTTATTATTGAGTATGCAAATTGATAAAAAGAAATTAATAGAAATATTTGAATTGAACAAAGATATTGGTTGTTATTTATGTTCTACTAATAATAATTATAAGGTTATGGAAATAATAACAGAAGAAGATATGAAGAAATATATAGAACAAGGTATCGAATATTTGAATAAAATTGAAGAGGTAAAATTTTGAGTAGAGTAAATCAAATATTAATTAATTATGTAAAGAATATTCCACTTAGAGATGTTCTTGATTATTATGATATACAAGTTCCCAAGAATAATATGATTAGATGTATTAATCCTGAACATAATGATTCAACTCCGTCTATGCATATATATGATGATACTAATTCATGTCATTGTTTTGGAAAGTGTAGAAAAAGTTATGATACTATAGAAATAGTTAGAATGTTTGAGAAGAGTAATTTTGAAGATGCAATTATGTTTCTATATGGAAGGTTCAAAGTAAAGAATTTTATTGAGAAACAAGTTAAGAATAATCTTTCTTTATATAAACAATTGAATTTTGATTTTAGAAAAATTATGAGAATGGTTCAAATGAATGAAGAAAAGAAGAACAAAGTCTTAAATATATTTCAAACTATTGATATGTATGCAGATAATAATCTATTATTATTAAAGTTCTATAAACAATTAATAAAAATATCTGGAGTCGCATAATGAAGAATATAATAATGTTAGCAAATAATGTAGAATATCTTGAATTATTTTTTAGTAAACTACCAAGTGGATTTTTCGACAAGTTCATTTTACATTTATTTGTTGATACAAGAATAACAAAGTTTGAAGACATAAAAAAATTTAAAATTAATGATAAAATTGCTTTATATAATGGAAATGATATAATGGATTTTTATAAAGACAAATATTCGATCAATAATGATTTGCTAAATAAATATTTCTTTTCAACACGATTTATGATGTTATGGTATTACTTTACAGTTATGATGAAGTATGATGCTTTAATGATTGATGATGATGTATTAATATTAGATAATAATATTGAAAAGATATTTGACTATGGAAACTTTGCAATGTCTGATGCTTATTGTAGATTAAATCCTGAAGAAATTAATAAACAAAGAATATTTTTCAATCTATGTGATATTTTCGAATTGGATATTGATCTGCTTGATTATAATAAATTAAATATAAATACTGGAATTTGTCATATAGTTGATAATCCGCGAATAGGTATGTATATAAATAAATTTTTTAGAAATGAATTTTTCAATGATGAGATAACAAGATTGAAAAACATTGTGGATATTTCGGAATGGAAGAGAAGCAAGATATATTTTTTAGACCAATATTTTATTAATTTTTATTTTAGAAAGAATGGATTTAAGATATATAGAAACAATGAAGTCAAAATGCGTTTATTACAATGTAAGTTTAAATATTTTAATCAGAATTCTTTAAAGATAAGACCAGATATTCTTCATTATTGTTGTACAAGTAAAGATAAATTACAATATGTAAAATGGTTGAAGGAGAATATATAATGGAAAAATTAAAACAATATTATGAAGATATACAAAGTTGTGTAGAAAACAATACTCATAAGATATTATCAGTTCAAATTAATTTATTAAATAAATGTTATCAACATTGTATTGGATGTAGAAAATATGAATGGCCAGCAATTAAAATAGATTTTAGTGCTTTATTAAAAGTTATCGATGAATTAAGTAATATGAGTTGTCAATCAATTGTTTTATCTGGTGGAGAACCATTGATGTATGATAATATTGGTTCTATAGTTGAATATATTCATAATAAAGGTATGAAAGTTGGCATATTGACATCAGGTATGTTTCCGAGTTTAATAAATAAAAGAAACAATTATAACGATGATGTTTGTGAATTATCAGATTTAGAAAAAGTTATAAAATATTCTGATTATATCGCTATATCATTCGATGGTTCT
>Ga0224554_1002095_pt1 | contig 10944 bp, 7 predicted proteins | sample 714S22024metaG_FD_180666 | JGI IMG/M metagenome (GOLD analysis project Ga0224554, IMG submission 180666) | Peat soil microbial communities from Stordalen Mire, Sweden - 717 S2 20-24 | ecosystem: Environmental > Terrestrial > Soil > Wetlands > Peat | place: Sweden: Norrbotten County, Stordalen...
GTTGCTGCTTTCGCCGTTTGGGCTGGCCGCGCAGGAAGTGGGATTAATCTATTCGCGCGAACTTCCGCAAGTCGAATTTGCCGCGGCAGAAATTCGTGCCGCAGCTCAGGCCAAAGGAATCAAGTGCGCCACCTTGACGCTGGCAGAACTTCCCAAAGCTTCCCAGCCAATCCGCATCGTGCTGGCGTCCACCGAAACAGAAGCCCGCGAACTCGCCGCGCTCGGGGCAAGTCGGTTGAGAACAAACGCGGCGGCAGAATCCTACGTCATCTCCAAAAAATTCGAGGGATTGCAGACCACTTGTTTCATGATCGGCGCTGATCCCGTCGGCGCGATGTATGGCGGACTGGACATCGCCGAAGCGCTCCGGCTTGGAACGATTGACCAACTGAAAAGCGGCGAACACGGGCCTTACGTTTCCCGGCGCGGCATCAAGTTCAACATTCCGCTAGACGCGCGCACTCCGAGTTACTCGGATGCCGGCGATGCCGCGCAACAAAATATCCCCGAAATGTGGAGCATGGATTTCTGGCACGAGTTTCTGGATGAGATGGCGCGCGACCGTTTCGACGTGCTCTCGCTCTGGAATCTCCATCCGTTCCCATCGCTGGTCAGAGTGCCAGAGTATCCAGACATCGCGCTCGATGATGTGATGCGGACGACGGAAAAGTTCGACACGTCGTTCAATCTCACCGGCAAAGACATGGTGCGACCGTCCATGCTGGCGCATCTGGAAACGGTGAAAATAATGTCCATTGACGAGAAAATCAGGTTCTGGCGCGACGTGATGCAATATGCTCACGATCGCGGCATTGATGTTTATCTGTTCACCTGGAACATTTTTGTCTTCGGAACGGACGGCAAATACGGCATCACCTCGGCGCAGGACAATCTCACGACGATTGATTATTTCCGAAAAAGTGTCGCACAAACTTTGATCACTTATCCGCTGCTGAAGGGAATCGGGATTACGGCGGGCGAAAACATGCAGAATCTGCCGGGCGATTTCACGAATGAAAAATGGCTTTGGAAAACTTACGGCGAGGGGACTCGCGATGCGAAGAAACTCGAACCGGACCGCTCGATTCCCCTCATTCACCGGATTCATCAGGCGAACCTCAATGAGATCAAAAAGGAATGGAGGAATTATCCCGATATCTTTGAACTGGAGAGTAAAACGTTCATGCTGCTTTTTCCAGCCTGATGAGATCCGCGTAGCCGCAGCGGTCGAGGCTGATTTTGGAGGCGAGGAATTTCTTGAGGGTAAGGCTTTCGGGCGAACCCGCGAGAAAATGCGGCCAGCTATGGCGCAGGGCGTGGGTCACGACCCATTCGGAGGGTGGTTTTTGGGGCGAGTGGGTGCGGATATAAGAGTGAAAGTTGAACCAAACGACCCGATGGAACGTCATGGCCAGATATTGCAGCAAGCCCTGGGCGATCAGGCCCAACTGGATGTGGCGTTCGTAGGCGGCCAGTTTGCGGCGGAGGTGTTGGCGGTAATCGCTTGACTGGCGGTGCGGATGTTGTGAGCCGTCGCCGCGCCGGATCGGGTCCATGTCCTGCATCCAGAAGTGGTAGGCGTAAGCGCCGACCGTGTGGATGGCTTGCTTGAAACTGACTTCGATTTTGAAGCGCCATCCGTAAAGACGAATAATCTCCAGTCCTTCCAAGGTCAGATCCGTGGAAAGCAAAACCAACCGGCCGCGGGTGGGATGGATCACCCAGACAAAGCGAACCAGTCGGCCCAATGGCCGCCAGATCAGGTCGAAGGTGTAATAGCGCAGCACGACCCCGGTTTCGCCATAGACGGGGCTGGGCGCCTTGAGGAACTTCTTTTTGCCGCAGAACCAATCCCGGAGCTTGGTTTTCATTCCGTAAAGAGCGGGCCGCCCCCGCCGTTTGCCTTTGGGCGCCGGGGGCGGAAGATAAGCCACGCCGTTGGAGCGAACGCGGGTGACCAGATGATGGCCTTGTTCGAGCAGAGCGCGGGCGAACTTGCCGGCGGCGTAATAAGCGTCGGCCACGACCGTCAACGGCTCCTCCCACGCCAAACCCAAGAGCAACGCTCCCAGTTTGTCCAACAAGGTGCGCCGGTCACGATTGCTCCAAACCACGCCTTCGTGAATGCGGGCGGCCACCGGCACCGCCAGATAAACTCCCGCCGCCTGAGCCAATAACGCGACCGCCTGCAGCGAGTGGCCCATAATGAAAGAAGCCTTGGCATTGCAACGGGACTCCTGATGCAGGCTTTTGACCCCCGGCATCTTCCGGCCCTCCTTGGGCCGCTTGATCCCATCGACCAGCGCCACCCGCCGTCCGTTGACCCGCACCCAGCGCCGTCGCAGCAACCGCTGCAAGGTCTTTTGCCACAGTTGGGTCAAGGCCGCCCCATCCAAGGCCGGGGAATGAAAGAAGTGCAGCAAGCAGTAGTAACTGGCGTCCGACAAGCCCAGGCCCCGGACCAGGCTGGTGACGCCCGCCAAGTCCGGACGCAGACACAATCCGGCCAGGACGACCATCAGCCAGAGGAAGGTGGCAGAACGGGAGCAGGCCGGGCGGAGCGGTTGGAGGGCGCGCCCAAAAGCCCGCCAGAGCAGGCCGGAGCGCCGGAGGGAAGAAAAAGCGCTTGACATATCCGATACCTTATATAAGGTATCGGATATGACAACAACATTCCGCCTGCAACAAATCCAACGGCAAATCGCCAAAATTAAACAAGAGCTTCTGGGATTGGGTGACCTCCATCCCGGCAGTCTTTCCCGCCAATACAACGTCTGCGGCAAACCCGGTTGCCGCTGCAAAGACCCCAAGAACCCGCGCCGGCACGGCCCCTATCACAAGGTGAGCTACGTCTATCGCGGCCGTTCCACCTCGCGGTTCGTCTCCAGCGATCAGGTCAAAGAAATCCAGGCCGAACTGGCCAACTACAAGCGCTTCCGCAAACTGACCGATGAATGGGTGGAATTAGCCCTCAAATTGGCTAAAGAAAAACGCAAACTGGCTGCTTGATCTTCCCCGAGAACCTTTCACTCTCCAGTTTGAACTAAGTATTAAATATTCCGTCGCCCACATGTATTCTTCGACGAACCCACCTTTCGCCAAGCCGACACTGGACGCGTTGCCTGCCGGTCAGCGCACATGGTTGACCGTCCGCAACGACGACATTTATAGTTTCCGCTGGGGCGACCCTGCCTTCGCCCGGGATTTCATCCACAACCTGCCGGGGCCGGACAAACTCGCCGGCTTCTACATGGGACCGGACGGCTACATCTGGGGCCGCGAATTCATCAGCACCGAACCGGATTCGCCACGGCAACTGGTCATCAAAAAACAGGCTTACAGCTTCATGCTTTGGGGACGCTTAAGCTATGATCCGATGCTTCCCGATTCGTTGTTTGCAAATACCTTGGCCGCACGCTTTCCAGCGATGAACGGCAAAAAGCTTTTCGCGGCTTACTGCTCCGCGTCAAAAGTGATTCCGCAAATTAACCGGTTTTTCTGGGCGGGCGGCGGCAATGATCTCGGCTGGTTTCCGGAAGCGTGCGTGCGCCATCCGGCAGGCAGCAATGGGTTTTATACGGTTGCGGATTTTATGAAAGGCAAGACGATGCCGGGCGCGGGCATTCTTGATATTTCAACTTATTGCGATAAAACAATCCGTGCGGAAGCCGTCGCCGGCATCACCCCGCTGCAAGTCGCCGAAGCTCTGAAAGCTGACGCAGCCATGACGCTTGAACTTTTGGCGGAAATGCCCGAAACGAGCGAAAAAGAATTGCGTCTCACGCTCGGCGATCTCGCCGCGATGGCTCACCTCGGAAATTATTATGCCGAGAAAATTCTCGGGGCGACCGACTTGGCGATGTTCGAGAAAACTGGAAAACCGGAACTACAATCGTCAGCCATCGCGCATCTTGACGCCGCGCTTGCCCATTGGAAAAAATACGCCGCAACTGCCACGACGCAATACAAGCCCCAACTGCTCACCCGAATTGGTCATGTGGATCTCAACGCGCTGACCGAAAGCGTGCAGCGTGACGCTGTCATCGCCAAAAAAATGAAAACGCCATAACCAAAACCCCCAAATCTCATTTGTATGAAAAACACTTTTCAATTTTTCACCGTCCTAATTTCCTTCGGCCTGATCGGAATTTGTTTCCCATTACTTGCTGCGGACCCGAACGCGCCGCAACGCAAAACGGCAGTCACCATTCGCGGCGAAGATTTTTACATCAACGACCGGCCAACTTACGCAGGCCGGATTTGGCAAGGACATCGAATCGAAGGGCTATTGTTGAATGCCCGGATGGTGCAGGGAATTTTCGACGACCTGAATCCGGAAACCATCAATCGCTGGATTTATCCCGACACGGGCAAATGGGATGCCGGCCGCGCTCATCAGGCAGTCGTGTGGGTGATTTCGGGGCTTTTTTGAGGCTCCGCCACGAAATTAAGCTAGCAGGGGGGCAAGCTTTGAGCCTGTGCGTGGCGAATTGCTGATTTTCGCCATTCGGACTTGGCTGTCTTTTCGCGAAGGTGAACCACGCGTAAACTTCTCTGGTGATGAGAGATTTACTGGCGCTGCTCGCGCATTTGATGACCATCGTGGCGACGCTGCTCGGCCCTGGTGGGGTTAAAGCGGTCGTGGCGGAAAGTCTCCTCCTCAAACATCAGCTTCTGATCATCAACCGCGCGCGGCGGCGAGCGCCCAATCTGGGTGGCGTGCAGAGGCTGCTCCTGGGGTTCTGGTCCTTGTTTCTGCATCCGCGCCGGATTCTGCGTAGCGCGGTGATTCTCAAACCCTCGACCCTGCTACGATTTCATAGGGCCCTTAAAGCGCACAAATACCGGTGGCTCTACTCCCGGCCCCGGCACCACAAGCCCGGCCCCAAAGGGCCGGCGCCGGAACTGATCCGAGTCATCGTGGAACTCAAGCGACGCAATCCCCGTTTCGGCTGCCCCCGGATTGCCCAGCAGTTGGCAAAAACCTTCGGCATCAAGATCAACAAGGATGTCGTCCGGAGGATTCTGGCGGCTCATTACCGGCCCGTTCGTGGCGGGAGCGGCCCGTCGTGGCTCACGTTGCTGGGCCATGCCAAAGACAGCCTCTGGAGCATGGATTTGTTTCGGGTGGAATCGGTCCTCCTCAGGACCTATTGGATCTTGGTGGTGATGGATCAGTTTACGAGGAGAATCATTGGCTTTGGGGTCCAGACGGGGAGCGTCGACGGCGTCGCACTTTGCCGCATATTCAACCACGCCATTTCCGGTCACGGCCTTCCCGTCCGTCTCAGTTTGGACCATGATCCTCTGTTTCGCTTCGAGCGTTGGCAGGTCAATTTGCGCATCTTGGAAATCGAGACCATCCGCACCGTGAATCAGGTGCCCGTCTCGCATCCGTTTATTGAGCGGCTCATCGGTACCATTCGCCGGGAGTATTTGGACGCGGTTCTTTTTTGGAATGGCCCAGACCTGGAGCGGAAATTGGAAGAATTCAAAAACTACTTCAATGAATATCGTGTCCATCAAGGATTAGATGGTGACACGCTTGGTGAAGTGGCCGCCGTTAAACTTCTCCGGCAACCAGCCAGCCTCCTCAATTACAGATGGCGGTCGCATTGCAATGGGCTTTTTGAACTACCCATCGCCGCGTAAGCAGGAATTCGCCATGCACAGGTAAAACTGACCGATGAGGTGGTCATGGCGAAGGTCCGCGAAGTTGCATGGCGGCTTCTCAGCACAACTTTTCAAACCATCAGTTTGTGGAGGTCACGCCTTACATCGACGGCACGCCTGCGGGCGAATCGCTGATGCCCAACCCGAATCGCCAGACCGAAATCACGAAAAAGATACCGGCACCATCTCCTTGGTCCGCTAGCCTAGCAGAGCTGAACTCCTAAAGCTTCAGATGACAGGCCAATCATGAGCGGGAATGCGCCCGATTCCTGGCTATTTCAAATAAATATCCATCTCCTCGCCGCGCAGCATATCGGCGTAATTGACAAACCATCCGCCAAGCGGCTTGCCGCCGATGGTGATTTTATCGATATTCTTGCCTTTGCCTCGTTTTACGATGGTGAACGTCTTGCCATTGCCAAGGGTTATTGCGATTTTGTCGAAAATCGGCACCGATACGATGTATTCAGGGTCGGCAGGTGAGTAAGGGTATATGCCCATGGCATTGAAGACATACCATCCCGTGAGAGAACCCTCGTCGTCCATCCCCGGCAAGGCAAGCCCTTCGGGACCCATTCCAAAGTAATGGGAGAGCAGTTTGGTAAGAATCGCCTGTGATTTCTCCGGCTTGTTTACGAAATAATAGAGGTAAGGATAGTTGAAGTCGGGCTGGTTACCCATGCAGAACTGCCCGAGAAAACACGACAGATTGTCTACCGCATATCCTTTCCAGGGAACGGTGAAGAGGGTGTCGAGTTTCTCCTCGAAATCCGCCGGACTTTTGTAGAGGCTGATCAAGCCCTGCGGGTCCTGTGGCACGAAGAAAGATGCCTGCCACGCATTTGCCTCGCGGTACATAAACTCGTAGTAGGGATAAAACGGATCGAACGGCGAGCACCAGGCTCCATCGGCCAGGCGGCCTCTCATCAGCTCCGTTTCCGGGTCGAATACGTTCTTGTAGTTCTTGCTGCGTTTCATCATTTGGTTGTACATCTCGGTATCGCCCAGCGCTTTGGCCAGCTGGGCAACGGCATAATCGGAATAGGCAAATTCAAGCGTCTTGGTGGTTCCGGCGGTTGATACGGTTCCGGTGACCGGGTGGGCGATGCTGGCTTCGGAAACATAGCCGGATTCCAGATACTCTTTGTTGTGAGGCCTTGCCCGATTACCGTCGGCCGTGTTGGCATTGTTCAGCATAAAACTGTATGCCTTCTGAATATCGTAGCCCCTGACGCCACGCAAATACGACCCTGTGATGTAAGCCGAACCAAAATCGCCGTGGAACGAGGTGGGCAGAAATCCCGAACGCGCGCTGCCGCGCAGCATGGAGTTGATGATGTCGTTGCTGACATCGGGAAGCAGCATGTCCAGCAGGACAAGTTGGGTGCGGAAGACATCCCACAAAGCAGGACTCGCCAGGCTTTCGAACTCAGCGCCAGCGTCGCTGGAAAGGCTGGGAAACCAGAACTGCCGGAAGAGGCAGGAGTAGAACAGCTCTTTCTCCTTTTCGGTTCCGCCGGTTACCTGAATTTTGTCGAGAATCGATTTCCAGCATTGGTCGGCCTCTTTGTGAACCTGATTGAAGCTCTTGTCGGCAATCTCAGCTTCCAGGTTGTGTTTTGCCGCTTCAATACTGGTATAGGAAAGGGCGATCTTTACCTCCAAGGGCTTGTTTTCGTTTTCGAAGCTGATTACGGGGACATCAATCTTGCCGCTGATTCTCCTTTGGCCGCCGGCACCCTGGCCAGAGCGCGGAATGTTGGGCTGGTTGGGATTGCGCTTGTAAGTGTCGATGCTTTTGATGCGGTGATTCATCACGACATAAAAACACAAACCGCCCTGCCTTCCCGAAACCGCATTGTCGCCCGCCTGTTGCAAATCCCAACTGCTGCTTCCGCCTCCGGCATGCACCAGGTCGAAGGCAAGTTTCTTCTCCTGTCCGCCCTGATAGGTGTATCGGTGATAGGCACACCGTCTGGTGGCGGTAAGTTCAGCATTGATGTGGTAGCGCTCCAGGAAAACCTGATAATAGCCGGGGTGGGCCGATTCGTTGGAGTGGCTAAAGCTCGATGCGAAATCATCGGCTGTGAAGCTGTTGCCTTCCAGCGGCATAAGAGGAATGTTCTGTTTTCCCCACTGCGTGTTGCTCGTCTGCGCGAAAGCCTTAATCGTATTGACTTCGTACTCATATCCGCTGCCGCTGCCGTAGGTAGTGATCGGAACTACCTGTACCATCGCAAAGGGCACGGTCGCTGCGGGTGCGTTCAGGCCGTTCCAAGTACGCCAAGGAGGAACATAGCCGAGGTCGGCGCTGTTGGTCAGAACGGTTGTTCCGAGAAAGGGATTCACATAGTTCTTCGCAGCGCGATTTGTTTGGGTGAATTGGCTGCAACTGGTTACAATCATCATCACCGCTGCAATAACAGCATATTTCCGATTCATTGTTTTACTCCTTTGGCCGGCTTCATTTTTCTGGCCCGGTCCATGAGTTAGTCCTGAGACATGGTTGAGTTTATGTTTTTGTTCCACAGTTGTTCCCGGTTCAAACACTCGTCCCCGAAACGTAACTGTTCAGGTCTTTTCGTTTAACTGGCAGGCAATATGAGGGGTTTGGGAGCTTGGAGTCGAGGAAATAGGGCGAAAAACAGTTTCATTTTGGGCTGAACTCTGCGTGGCAGCCCATGCAGGAGCGGGGCATGGAAAACAATCTGGTCATGCAAGGGCGACGATTCTGGATAGCCAGAGCGTGAAATCCGATGGTCATGGGGGTAGCGTTGGCTATGACGCCGCCAAGCGGATCAAGGGCCGCAAGCGGCCTCTGCTGGTGGATACTTTGGGGTTGGGTCTCGGGGTGGCGGCGACTCCGGCCAGCACTCCGGAACGGGACGGGGCGCAAATGGTGCTGCGCCAGGTATTGGGTTGGTTCACCTGGTTGCGCCTCCTGTGGGTGGATGGGGGCTACACCGGCGATGCCTTTGCCCAATGGGTCAAAGAACTCCGCCCCAAGCTGGAGGTCGAAGTCATCAAACGCTCCGACGACACCAGCGGTTTCAAAGTGCTGCCTCACCGCTGGGTGGTCGAGCGAACCTTCAGCTGGCTCCTGCGCCACCGTCGGTTGGTTCGGGATTACGAAAACACTGAAACCAGCGCCGAAGCCTGGATCTTTATCGCCATGATACGCATCCAGCTCCGCCGGCTGGCTTAACTCCCCGATGAAAATGAATTTTCAGACAGGCTCTAAGTTGTTGTCTATGTGGCCGTTGTGTCTAATTTCGGCGGGGTTTTATTTTTTTGGCAACCGTCACTGACCTTCATTAGCCTCTATTGACCTTCATTGGAGAGGCTCCGGAAAGGGAGTTTGGCGGGGTTTCCGCCCCTTTTTCCGCTCCGCCGACCCGGCGGCCCGCGACCGGCCGGAGGCGATCCAAGTTGGCGCTTAGACATCTGACAGTCGGTTTTAAACCATAGTTTCTAATTTTTGTCAACCCCCCTTTTGGGGAGGCTTTGGGGAGGCCCTGTTTTTGCGGCGGGAGGGCCACCACGCGGCCCGCCGCAACCCGGAGAATTGAACCACGGATGGACGCGGATGGACACGGATCAGGGCCTTTCAACGCAAAGACGCCAAGATACAGCGCGGCTGACGCCGCAACCAAAGGATTTGAACAGGACAGCACACAGAGGAAACGGAGAAGAAACAGAGAGAAGCAAAAATTTTGTCGAAAATGCGCAATTCTTGGGGATAGCACTGCGAAGGCGCAAAGAGTTTTTTCCTTCTCGGCGTCTTGGCGCCTCTGCGCCTTTGCGTTAATAGCCTGTTAAAAAAGGTATCCGTCTCGCCGCGTGAGGGCACACGGCCTACAGATACCGGCCAAAAAGCCCGCATTTTGTAGGCCAAGTGCCCACACCGGGCGCTTTTTAACGGGCTGTTAAGTCTCTTACCCCATTATCCAGCGCGGCAAGACCTGTCTTGGTGCGATCAAAATCGCACCAGCCGTTCCTCAGCGAAAGTTAACCGCGCGAGACAACCAGCGTCTGGCCGGCCGCGATGGTCACCGGCGATGCGAAGGCGATGACAAGCGAGCCGTCCTCTTGCTTCGCCGTCCCCGCCAGGGCCTGACCCGACAGCCTGATCTTTGGGTTTTTCCCTTTCATCGCCAACCGCAACTCTTTGAAGCCGATGCTGCCATCATGGCATTCCAATTCGACCTGCTGATCGGTCTGCCGGAATCGTCCCCAGCCAGTGGCGCCCACCCAGGGAGCGCGAAGTTCCTTTTGTTGAACCGGCGAGACGAGCGAAAGGGTCTGCCTGGGCACATCGGGCTTGAACCCGGTTGCGGCCAGGAGCGTCGCCCAGCTTGACATGGCGCGATAGTAGTGGCTGCCGCATTCCTCCTGATTCCAGAAGCGCCCCGCCCGCAGGTAACGGTCGTGAACGCTTTGCACCACGGCCATGCCCTGCTGGACCAAGCCGTAGTCAATCATCATTGAGGCTATGGCGTATTCAATGCCGGTCCAATTTCCCTGGGCTTGTGAATTCTCAAAGGCCGGAAAATGGGCCGCCTCGCTTGCCGGATACCGGGCATTGACCATGCCTCCATCGGTTGTGTAGTTGTTTTTGATCACTTCGTTGAGGGCGCCGAGAATCCGTTCCTGAGGCAGGCTGTGGCCCAGGCCCATCAGATGCACGAACCACTCGCCGCTGAGCTGATCGGTCATGCAGCACTCATCGCGCTGTTGATTGCCCTGGCTGTCCTTGCCAACACAGAGACTGTAGTATTTGCCGTTCCACAAGAGCTTTTCAAAAGCAGCGACCGCCTTCTCCAAGGTCTTGCTCCACTCGTCGGCCGACTGCGTTTCGCCGAGGTCCTGGGCGACGCGGATCGCCGCGCGCAATCCGCCCACCCACAGGCTGGCGATGTAGGCCGGGGTGCCAAAGAAGTTCCAATTATCGTAGGTGTTGCGACTGGTATCACGATCCGGCAGGCCGTCGCCGTCGCCGTCAAGCAGGGCGGTCGAGTTCATGGCCTTCACAATGGCCGGCCAGAGTTGGCGCGCGTAATCCTTGTCTCCGGTCCAGAGATAATCGCGACAAACGAGCATGACGAACTGCGGGTTCATGTCCACCCGGTCGAAGCCGCGATCCACCGCGGACAGGTCTGGCGTAAAGAAGTGGGGGATGCGCCCGTCGGCGCGCTGGAAATTGGCGCCCATGACCATCTGGCCTTTTTGCAGTTCGGGGAACAGCGCCACGATGGGGAACGAGCCTTGGTA
>Ga0224554_1002101_pt1 | contig 10914 bp, 10 predicted proteins | sample 714S22024metaG_FD_180666 | JGI IMG/M metagenome (GOLD analysis project Ga0224554, IMG submission 180666) | Peat soil microbial communities from Stordalen Mire, Sweden - 717 S2 20-24 | ecosystem: Environmental > Terrestrial > Soil > Wetlands > Peat | place: Sweden: Norrbotten County, Stordalen...
ACGACGACGAGGTCAGGCACAGGATCGAGATTGGATTCGCTGTAAGGCTCGAGGATCGGGATGCCGAGCGATCGAAGCAGATCGCTCATGGGCGGATAGGCGGCTTTGTCGGAGCCGGTGATGCGGTGGCCCTTGAGCTGCAGAAGGCCGGCGAGTGAGGCCATGGCGGTGCCGCAGATGCCGATGAGGTGGATGTGGCGCGGCGACGTAGTCACTTTTTCACCGCCGGGTCGAGGATGCGGAGTTGGGCGCTGTCGCCGACGGCGAGTTCGGCTTCGACGCCGAACGTGAGCGTGACATTTTCGCGCGAGACGTGGCCGCTGCGGAGGCCGATGGCGACGGGCACATCGAGACCATCGAGAGCATTGAGAATCGCTTCTTCGAGCAGCGACGCAGGGGCTCCGGACGAAGCGCAATCGAGCATCTCGCCGAAGACGATGCCGCGAACGCCTTCGAGCTTCCCAGCGTTGCGCAGTTGCCAGAGCATGCGATCGATCTGGTAGGGCTTGACGCGCGTGTCTTCAAGAAAGAGCAGAGTGCCCTCGGAGCTGGGCTCCCATGGTGTGCCGAGAAGCGAAATGAGAATGCTGAGGCAGCCGCCATAAAGAGTGCCGCGGACCGCGGAGGGGGCCGCGGTGGGCGTCAAAGGACGAAGGCCTTCAGCAGCGCCGACACTGTAGGGCTCGCCTGCCAGTGCGGCGCGAAAGCTTTCAAGATGCACGCCGTTGGGGAGATAGAAATCAGCCGCGAGCATGGGGCCGTGAAAGACGGGCAGGCCCAGTTCGTCGAGCAGGCGGAGCTGGATGCCGGTCAGGTCACTATAGGCAAAGAACGGCTTGGGGTGCACCGCGATGGTTTCAAGATCGAGGTTATCAAGCAGGTAGTTTGACCCGTAGCCGCCGCGAATCGACATGATTGCGGCGGTGTCAGGATCGGCAAAGGCCGCGTGAAGATCGCCGAGGCGCTGCTGCGGGGTTCCGGCGAAGTAGAGTGGCTCGCGCAGGAGGGCATTGGGCGCCGGCTTTGGCGCATAGCCCAGCGAGCGGAGGGCAGCGAGCCCGAGATCGACGCGCTCGGGCTTTGCCGAAGAGGCCGGGGCGACGATGCTGATGGCAGCATCCAGCGCGATTGGCGGCGGCTTGAGGAGGGCCTTCATTTCACCAGGCCTCCCCACGGGCGATGAGCGCGGCAGGCCCGGTGAGATGCAGTTCAGTGCCGGGCCCGTCCCAGGCAACGGTCTGTGCGCCGCCCGGCGCAACAACCTTGAGCGGCGAGATGCACCGGCGCAACGCGAGCGCCGCTGTGGCCGCGGCCGAGCTGCCGGTTCCGGAAGAACTGGTGGGGCCCACTCCGCGCTCAAAGATGCGAATCTCGATCTCGTGCTCGCTCACGACACGCACAAACTCGACGTTGGTGTGATTGGGGAAATCGCGATGCGTGTAAATCTCCGCGCCGATCCCGGTCCAAGCGCGGTGGGCGACGTTGAAGTCGGGCTTTTCGACGAGAACGACGAAGTGGGGATTACCGGTGGAGACTTCGACGCCGACGACCTCAACACCGTCGATCAGTTTGAGTGTGTGCGGTGCAAACCGGGGCACGCCCATTGCGGTGGTCACTTCGACGGTGAAGTCGTCGTGATTGCGGACGGCGTCGATGCGGCAGACGCGGAGACCGGCATCGGTGGTGATTTCGAGCGTGTCGCCGGGCTTCGAGCCGAGTGATTCGGCCATCCACGCGGCGACGCAGCGCGTGCCGTTGCCGCTGATTTCGGCGATAGAGCCGTCGGCGTTGTGGAGGCGGATGCGGCCGGACCGTGGGCGCGGCCCAGACTCGTTTATCCAGGCGAAAAACTCAATGCCATCGGCGCCAATGCCGGTGTTGCGCTGGCATAGTCGGCGCGTGAGTGCAGCGGGATCGTGGCCTGCCGCGGCTTCTTCGGTCACGATGAGGAAATCGTTGCCGCACGCGTGAGCTTTGACGAAGGGAATCAATCTTCCTCCGGATCGCGGACGGCAAATGGACGAGCGAGTTGTGCGGCTGCGAAAATCACTGTGCTTCCCAGCCCGATGCTAACACCGAAGCGAGCTGGGTTTGCAGCCGGAATGCTTCGACGTGCCGACTGATGCAAGAGGCTGCTTAGAAAGAAACATGGGAACGATCGAGCCATTTAGTGGAGGCATAAATCGCGGCCGATGGCTGATCTTTAGCTGTGAAGCGGTCCATCAGCTTGAGGTCGGCGAGATTCGCTTTGACGGCTTTGTCTATCTCGTCGCCGTCGAATGCGACGATGATAACGGCGTGGCTGGCAGGCGCTGCGAGGGCGGAGCGATAGATTTCGAGGTCGCTCTCGTTGATGGTCTGGCGGAGAGGAATGCCAGTGAAGGCAACGATCTCAGGGTAGAGGGATGTGTTCATGAGCACGGGCGCGCGTGGATCGCGGATGAGCAACGACTTGAGAGCCGGAGGAATGGCATCGTCGTAAGGCTGGCGCGCGTCGGCGTTCTTGGTGCCTTCAACGTAGACGATGGGATCGGAGCGCAGGAGCGCAAGAACGTTGAGGCCAGCGAGAGCAAAGAGGAGCGTGAAGGCAAGTTTGGGAAGAAGGAGCGCGATGGCCGGGAGCTTGGATCGGCTGAGTAATTCGGCAAGGAGCTGAGCCGCGAAACCGAGGCCGAGCGCGAGAGCGGGCAAGAGCTCGAGGCCGTAGCGTGTGTTGTACCAGGTGTAGGGCCACCAGGCGGGAAAGAAGATGGGAACCGAGCCATACGCGACGGACCACGCGTAAAACGGGACAGGTAGCCACAGCAGGAATGTCCAGGCCAGAGCGCGGCGGCGTGCGGCGGATTTTTTGACGAGCCATGCGGCGACAGTTCCGAGCGCGGCAATGGCAAGGACGATGTTGCCCCAGACATTGCTCCAACCGGGAGCGGCGACGGAGTCGAGCTCGGAGACCTTGAGGTAGAAGAGGAGCGCGACCCACGGGCTGTGCCAGCCGGGATGCAGCGGCCAACTGGACGACGCGGCGGTGCGGAGTTCGATGGCTCTTGCGGAGAACGGACCGCGAGCGAAATAAAGCCAGTCGCCAAAGCAGACAGAGTTGTAGAGAAACCAGAGAAGGGGCGCGGCGGCGATAGCGACAGTGGCCAGCCAAAACGCAGGCGCACCGAGGCGTCCGCGCTCGCCCCTGGCCGCATGGCCGAGCAGCGTGATTGCAACGCCGCTCCAGGCAATGAGGGCGATGATCCAGCCGTCGTAGCGGGTGAATATGGCGGCGACAAGAGCGGCGGCAATGCAGGCCTGGAGTCGCGTGGAGGGAGCCGAGCGTAGTTCGAAGCCGGCGGCGGCCGTCTCGCCATCGATTGCGGCGCGCCACTCGACCAGCCAGACCACGATCCAGATGAACTCGCAAAGAAAGAGCGGCTCAGTCATCGCAGAGGTCTGCAGGTAAAGGAGATTGGGGTTGAGGGCGAAGAAGACGAGCGCAAGAGCGGCGGGCGCTGGGCCGAGCCAGTTCCGCGCCAAGCGATAGATGCCGGCGCAGGAAGCGATGTAGGAAAGCGACGATGGAATGATGGCGGCGAGGCCGGTAGCCCACCAGAAGTAATTCTGCACGAAGGGCAGAAGAAGAATGTGTGGGAGCGGCAGCCACACCGAGCCGAACTCGGAGAAGCGCGGCGTGCGGGAATCGAAGACGCGGCGCGCGATGTGCAGATGAGCGACGGCATCGCCGTAGTTGAGCATCGCACCGTGACGCCAGCTCCAGAGAATGGCGGCCACTGAGGCGGCCATGCAGAAGGCCAGAACGGCCCAACCTTCCGCATTGGAAATCCTCTTCTCAGTCAAGGTGCGTGATCTCGCGAAAGAGGTTGAAGCGCGCATCGATTTCAGCGCGCGAGATCTGCTGCAGGCGCTCGGTGCCGAAGCGCTCGCAGGCGTAGGAACCCATGACGCTGCCGTAAAACATGGCGTGGCGCCAGGCGGCGGGCGTCTGCTCGGGCTGCGAAGCAAGATAGCCGAAGAAACCGCCGGCAAAGCTGTCGCCGGCTCCGGTTGGGTCGATGACCTCTTTGAGCGGAAGGGCTGGAGCTTTGAAGGTGCGGAGCTCTTCGCCACGGTTTTTTGAAGGAGAGCTATAGAACAATGTCGCGCCGTACTCGCCGTGCTTGACGACCAGCGCGCGAGGGCCGAGAGCAATGACGCCGCGCGCAGCCTGAACGAGGTTGTTGTTGCCGGCCAGCATACGGGCCTCGGTATCGTTGATGAGCAGAACGTCGAGGCCCTTGAGAACTTCAAGCAGAGCCGGACGATGGTCCTTGATCCAGTAATTCATGGTGTCGCCGGCGACGAGCTTGACGCCTGGCATGGCATCGCGCACACGGCGTTGAAGAACGGGGTCGATGTTGGCAAGAAAGAGGAACTCGGAGTCGCGGTAGGCGTCGGGGATTTTGGGTTCGAAAGATGCAAAGACGTTGAGCTCGGTGTTGCGAGTCTTCGCCTCGTTGATGTTCTCGAGGTAGGAGCCTTCCCAGAAGAAACTCTTTCCGGCGGTATGTTCGATGCCGCGCGTATCGATGTTGCGTGCAGCAAAGACGGCTTCCTGCTTACGACCGAAGTCCTCGCCGACCACTGCAATGACGCGCACATCGGTAAAGAAGCTGGCGGCGAGCGAAAAATAGGTGGCGGCGCCGCCGAGGCAGCGCTCGCGGCGTCCGGCGGGAGTTTCAATGGAATCGTAAGCCACGCTGCCGACTACGGTGATGGACATAAGTTGGTCTTCCTCAGATGTAAGGGTAGCAAGTTGGCGGGGCTAGCGGAGTTGGCGGCGTCAGTTCTGGTCCTGCTGTCCTTGTAAGCTCCGCCAGTTCCGCTAACGCCGCTAACACCGCTTTGGCCTACCAGCCGAGGTATTTACCGAAAAGCAGCTTGAGCCGCTCCTTGGCGGCAGCGGGAATGGCGTCGGGCTGCGTGAGCACGGCGAACTTCGCGGCCGAGACGCACAGGCAGGTTCGCTTACGAGGCATCGCGGCGACGGCGGCCCTGACCACTTTCGCTGCATTGTCGGCGTTCTTGTGCAGCACGGCGACGATCTCCTCGACGGTGACGGCGTCGTGACCTTCGCGCCAGCAGTCGTAGTCGGTAACCATGGCGATGGTGGCGTAGCAGATTTCGGCTTCGCGTGCGAGCTTGGCCTCCTGCAGGTTGGTCATGCCGATGACATCAGCGCCCCAACTGCGATAGAGGTTCGATTCGGCCCTGGTAGAGAACTGCGGGCCCTCCATGCAGACGTAGGTGCCTCCGAGCTTGCCCACGACACCAACTTTCGCGCAGGCATCGGCGGCGGCTTTTGCGACGGTCGCGCAGACGGGATCACCGAATGCGACGTGGCCGACGATGCCGTCGCCGAAGAAGGTGGCGATGCGGTGGAAGGTGCGATCGATGAACTGATCGGGCATGACGAAATCGGTGGGCTTGTGCTCTTCTTTGAGAGAGCCGACAGCGGAAACGGAAATGATGCGCTCGACGCCGAGTTTCTTGAAGGCATAAATGTTGGCCCGGAAATTGAGCTCGGAGGGAAGGATGCGGTGGCCGCGACCGTGGCGTGCAAGAAAGGCGACCTTTCGGCCCTCGAGATCGCCGAGGACGAAGGCTTCAGACGGTGAGCCGAAAGGCGTCTCTACGCGCTCCTCGTGAATGTTGGTAAATCCGGGCATGGAGTAGAGCCCGCTGCCGCCGATGATTCCGATTTCTGCTTGAGACACGTGCTGCTCCTTGTTTCCAGCTTCCAGCTCATAGCTTCTAGCCTTTAGCTCTTTCGTGCCGACTAAGACCGCGGCTGCAACGTCAAGATTGCAACCCCAGGCACAAATGTCTAGCAGCTAGAAGCTAGAGGCTAGCAGCTAATTCCGCTGATCGATCAACCGGATCGACTCCAGAAACACGTCTCCGTCGATCGTCAAGCTGTGGGCGCTGATTTTGTCCATCGTGTCCTGCGCCGTGTGGTGATAGCTGTTGTTGGGCCCGTAATCAAGGTCAATCACATCGATCGACGGCACGCCGCGCTCGACAAAGGGCAGATGATCGTCCTCGACCTCCATCTCCTGCTGGAAAAAATAGCGCTGATAGCCAAACTTCCTGGCTGCATCGGCAACGACCGAGACGAGCCAGGCGGTGGAACGGGTTTCGCGTTGAATGTCGAGTTCCTTGTCGCCGATCATGTCGGCGAGCAGGAAAGCTTTGATTTGATTGATTGTCCCGTCGCGGCCCCATTTGGCGGCGAGATGGCGGCTGCCGTAAGTGGAGTCGGAGGCCGACCATTGCTCAATGGCCTCTTCGCCGTCAAAGAAGACGAGCCAAACGGAGTAGCCGTCGAGCTTTTTGCTTGGTGAATGGGTAGCCTGATCTCGGAGGCGGTCGGCGATCGACATGAGAAGGCCAGTGGTGGATGCGCCGTCGTTGGCGCCGACGAAGTTGATGTTGCGCAGCGGGTAGTTGGTTTCGTAGTGCGTGGCGAGGACGATGACGCCGGGCTTGGTGCCGGGGAAACGAACGATGAAGTTGCACATTGGGACCGGGCCGATGGGAGAGTTGGCGGTGAACGTGTCCTCTTCGAGCTGGTCATGGTTCCGCTGGAAGTGGGAGCGGAGAAACTCCTCAGCTTTGACGTGGCCGGGGCCGGTGGGCCAGCGCGGGCCGATGGCGGCGAACTCGTGCGCGTACTCGTAGGCGCCGGCGCCATCAAAGTGCTGTGCAGATGCAGCGAAGGGAGTGATAAGGAGCGCGACGAGGAAGATTGAGGGTCGCGCCATCCCACCCTCGCCGCAAAAACAAAGGCGCGCTAAGGATGGGGCGCCCGGCAGCGCGGGCATCAGCACAGCTCTTTTCCGAGACCAGGAAAAAGTCATCCCGCAGCCTCCTTTTTCTTTCTACGCGCGGGGTGGACCCACCAGGCTACGCCAATGCCGACCAAGTAGAGAGCCAGCATGGGAACAGCGTAAATGCACATCGTGCCGGGGTCGGGGCTGGGGCAGATGATGGCGGCAACCAGAAAGACCGCCAGAATGGCGTAACGAATGTTCTTCCAGAGAAACTTCGGGCTGACGATTCCGAAAAGCGCGAGGAAGAAGATGAGGATGGGCAGCTCGAAGCTGACGCCCAGGCCGAGAATGATGGAGAGAAAGAAGCCTGTGTATTCCTCGATGGTGACGACGGGGTTGAATTTGCTGCCGAAGCCGATGATGAGGATCTTGAGGGCGCCGGGGAGAACGTAAAAGTAGCCGAAGGCCGCGCCGGCGAGGAACAGGCCGACTGTAGCGGTCATAAAGGGAATAACGAAACGCTTCTCTTTCTGGTAGAGGCCTGGGGCGATGAAGAGCCACACTTGATAGAGGATGAATGGCGAGGCGATGATGGCTCCGCCGATGAGCGAGACCTGCAGATAAAGGTTGAGCGGGTCCATGGGATGGGTGTAGTTGAGCTTGATGCCGAGCTTGGTGAGTGGGGCCTGTATGAATCCATAGAGGCGCTCGTGGAAGACGTAAGCAACGATGAAGCCGATGCCGAGATAGATGGCGGAGTGAACGAGACGCTTGCGCAGCTCCTCGAGGTGCTCCATGAGGCTCATGCCGGGGAGCTCGGCGCGGTCCGTGACGGCTTTGCGCGCTTTTTCGATCGCTTCCTGCGGATCAACCATGGTGGGCGGCCGGCTCCGATCGTTCGGCTTCAGGGGTGGCGCTTTCCGGGGTTCTGGACGGCGGATCAGCGGAAACGGTCTCGCCGGTGGAAGGTGGCTGGATGTGCGGGATGGCCGCAGCGGCATCCCCAAGATCGGCCGATTCGTTGGTGGGCGGCGCGGGCGTTTCTATACGCGCTTCCTCGGCTTTGATATTGGGGTCGGTCCCCTCAGAGTAAGGACTTTCCGTTAAAGCTGGCGCGCCGGATTCCTGTGTTGTGGATGGGGCCGCGGGGGTCTGAGAGGCCGTCGTTTCGAGTTGCGCCGGCGGTGGGGCTGCCGCCAGGGCGCGTTGGCGCTCCTCTTCTTCCTTCTTGCGCCGGTCAGCATCCTCGGCGTTGCGTAACTCTTCTTCCATCTGGAATTTGAAGTCGTTGGAGGCTTTGCGGAACTCGTACATCAGCTTGCCGAGCTGACGGCCGATCTTGGGCAGGCGCCGCGGGCCGAAAACCACCAAAGCCAGGGCCATGAGGAGCAACGTGTCCCACATGCTTAGTGTGGCGAGTTGGATTGGCGGTGGAGATCCCATAAAGGATCATGATACCTGCGCTTGCGCAGCACTCACAATTGCTGCGCACTACTTACGGTGCAATTCAGATCAACCGATGGGTGGGGCGACCGCGTCGGCTTTCGGGGGTGAATGCGGGCTGCGGATCTGGTTGTATTCGGGCACGCGAGCTGAGCGTGATGGGTCGAGTCGACTAACCTGCCGAAACAACCCGTCGAGGAGTGCAACATCGGGAGTTGTGGCGGTTTGTTCCGGTCTGCTTGGTAATCATAGAATCTGATTTGAGAAATTGCACCTTATCCGTTGCAATTAGTCTGCAATTCATCGTCGCTTCGCGCCACCTTTCGACGGGCCACGGGGGCAGTGAAGAGAACCAATGCGACGAACGATTGGCCCCACCGGCGCGCCGATGTTCACCTACAATGAAAGCGGGATCGGCTTTCACCTCATCAAATCCCCGAACGGCGCCCCGCGCGGCCCGATGACCATGCCTTTCAACCGACTGCGAAACATCGCTCTGATTCTGTTGCTGTTGCCGATGTGCGGTCTCCGGCAGGCGGCTGCTTATTCCTTGCTGACGCATGAGCAGCTCATTGACCTCACATGGAACGACTCGATTGTTCCCTTCCTGAAGAGCCGCTATCCCAATCTCACGCCGGCCGAACTGGACCGCGCGCGCTCCTTCGCTTACGGCGGGTGCGTGATTCAGGACATGGGGTACTACCCTTTCGGCGACGGGTTTTTTTCGGACCTGACGCACTATGTGCGCAGCGGTGATTTTGTGGTGGCGCTCTTCCGTAATGCGCACAACGCCAACGAGCTGGCATTTGCGGTGGGCGCGGAATCACACTACATTGGCGATTCCATTGGGCACTCGCAAGCGACGAACCGCGCCGTCGCGCTCCAGTTCCCCGGTCTGGCGGCGCGCTACGGACCGAGCGTGAACTATGCCGAGGGCAGGCACCAGCATGTGCAAGTTGAGTTCGCCTTTGATATCGATCAGATTGCGAAGCACCGCCTGGCGCCGCTGGACTATTTGCGCCATATCGGGATCAGGGTTCCGACGCACCAGCTTGCACTGGCGTTCTTTGAGACGTACGGAGTGACCGACGATTTCGCTAACGGCGAGCGGCATAAATTCAACCTGAAGGAGTACCAGTCTGCGACGCGGAAGTTCATTCCCCGAGTGGCATACGCGGTGACTCTGATGAGGCGCGGCCACGAGGTGGCGGAACCGGATACGGCCGACGCGAAAGAGATTGAGAAGGAATCGGCGGAGGCGGCGACGCTCTACAATTGGGCCGCCTATCGCAAGAAAGCGGGCTTCGAGACGCATTTCATCGCTGCCCTGCTCTGTGTGCTGCCCAAGGTTGGCCCGCTGTCGATGGTCGCGGTGAAGGGCCCCAGCCCGGCGGCCGAGGCCGACTACATGCACAGCCTGCTCTCAGCCATTACGGTGTTTCGCGATCGCCTGGCCTTCTTTACACCAACGGAAGCGGGGCAGCCACGGCCAGCGAGCGTGGCGGCCTTGACCGATCCGCTAGGTCCACGGGATCCGCAGCATCCGCTGCCCAATCGCGACCTGGACACAGGGCTAGTGGTCAAGCCCGGCGGCTATTTTCTTACCGACCAAACCTATGCGGAGCTTTTGCACCGCCTGACTCGCGACCCGAGTCAACCGATTCCGCCGGGGATCAAGAGCGATGTGCAGTCGTACTATTCCGACCCCAACGCGCCAATCACAACCAAGCAAAAGCCCCGCGTTTGGGCGCAGGTACAGGCGGATCTGAAGATACTGGCCGCAATGTCCACCGGCACCGAGCCTACTCCGTACCCCACCTACGGGGAATTGAATCCTTCACCAACAACGAACTAGGCAGCCGCTATTTGTCGTCGGCTAAGTTCAATCTCGGTGGCGTTACAGGTAGTGCCGGTCGAACTGGCGCTGCGGCAACGGGCGGCCGCAGCGACAGAGGATGGTCTGCCGGCGCCTGAAGCATGGTCACGATGATGGCTTCAGCAGGCCTAGCGCCTGCGCAGCGGTAGGAGTGTGGGGTTCCCGCGTCGAAGTAGACGGCGTCGCCCGCGCTCAACTTGGCCTCCTGGTCTCCGTGCCGCAGGATCAATTCGCCCGCAAGCACATACAGGAATTCGAAGCCCGTGTGCATGTGCGATTTGGGCTCAACATTCTCGGCCAGGGGAACGAATTCCGCGAAGTAGGGGTCCATGTGCCGGTCGGGCACCATGTAGCCGAGGCTCTCAAACGAGTAGGTAGGCGGCTCCACTCCGGTTTGCGGCATGCGCACGCGGTCTTTCTTGCGGTGCACGCGGAAAATCGGCGATGGCACGGACTCAAAAAAATATGAAAGATCCTTGGAGAAGACCATTGCGATGCGCGCCAGGTTGCGCAGGGTGGGCACCACGCGGCCCGTTTCTAATTGCGAGAGAAAACTGGCCGAAAGCCCGGTGTGCTTCCCGAGATCCACCAGGCCCATCGACTTCTTGAGCCGCAAGCGCCGGATGCGCTCGCCCAAGTGCTTTTCGGTAATAAAGCGCTCGGCGGTGTCGGCATCCGCCAGTGGTTTGTGCATCTCCTTGCCACCGTTTGTCTCGACCCTATTTGTTTCGACCTGACCGGTCATTGCCGCTCCTCACCAAGGTAGGATGCACTTTGAGA
>Ga0224554_1002104_pt1 | contig 10908 bp, 5 predicted proteins | sample 714S22024metaG_FD_180666 | JGI IMG/M metagenome (GOLD analysis project Ga0224554, IMG submission 180666) | Peat soil microbial communities from Stordalen Mire, Sweden - 717 S2 20-24 | ecosystem: Environmental > Terrestrial > Soil > Wetlands > Peat | place: Sweden: Norrbotten County, Stordalen...
CGGCCCGACGGGCGCGCGCGACGGCAAAATAGTTCCAATAATGCTCGAAGAGGGCTTTTTTTAAGTCGCCGTATCCCAGGCCGCCGGCGCGCAACCGGTTTTCAAAATCCGCCGACACCGCCGGAGGAGCGACCAGCTTGAGCAGTTGAACGGCGATGTTTTTTTCCGCGTCCGGTTTGGGTTCCTGCGGCGAACGGCTGTCCATGACCAGGCTCATGATTTTTTTGCGCTGGACCTTTTCGCCGCCGAAAATCTCAATGGTGTTGCCATAGCTCTTGCTCATTTTCTGGCCGTCGCAACCCGGCACGACGGCCGTTTCTTCGCGGATGAGCGGTTCGGGCACGACGAAGGTCTGGCCGTAGGCCTCGTTGAACTTGACGGCGATGTCGCGGGTGATTTCGACGTGTTGCTTCTGGTCGCGGCCGACGGGGACGAGGTTGGAATCGTAGATGAGAATATCGGCGGCCATGAGGACGGGATAAGCGAAGAGGCCGTGATTGGGGGAGATGCCGTGGGCCAATTTGTCCTTGTAACTGGTGCAACGCTCCAGCAGGCCCATGGGGGTGACGGTGGTGAGCAACCAGGCCAGTTCGGTGACGGCGGGGACGTCGGATTGGCGGAAGAGGACGGCCTTGGCGGGGTCCAGACCGCAGGCGAGGAAGTCCAGGACGGCGTCGAGGGTGTTTTGACGGCGCTGGGTGGCGTCAAAGAGCGAGGTCATGGAATGGTAGTTGGCGATGAAGTAGAAGGCCCCGCCTTTTTCCTGAAGTTCCATGGCGGGCTTCATCATCCCGAAATAATTGCCGAGATGGAGCGCGCCGGAAGGTTGAATGCCGGATAAAATTCGCATGTTGGAGTTTAATTAACCTGGAAAGGGCCAGCGAAGCAATCTCAGAGAAGCATGGGAAATGGAGAAGACAAAAGAAACGTTGGAATTGAAAATACCGCCGCCCGCTGGCAGCCTGTGCGCATGAATCATCTGGCGCGCGCGCGGAAAGTGTTTGACATTGAAATAAAAGCCCTCAAGGCGGTGCGGTCGCAATTGGACGGGGCCTTCACCGCGGCGGTGGAAATCCTCCTGGAATCGCTCAAGCAGCGGGGCAAGATCATCGTGGTCGGCGTCGGCAAATCGGGCAATGTCGGCCGGAAGATCGCCGCCACCCTCACGAGCACCGGCGCCCCGAGTCTGGTGCTCAACAGCGTGGACGCCATGCACGGGGACCTGGGCCTGGTCGCCGATGGCGACGTGGTGCTGGCGCTGAGTTATTCGGGCGCGTCGGAGGAACTGCTGAATCTCTTTCCCGCGCTGAAACGTTTTTCTGTCAAGATTATTTCTTTTACGGGCGCGCTCAAATCGCCGCTGGCCAAATACAGCGACGTGGTGCTGAACGTGAAGGTGCCGCGCGAAGCCTGCCCGTTCAATCTCGCGCCGACCTCCAGCACCACCGCCATGCTCGTGCTGGGCGACGCCCTGGCCATGACCTTGCTGCAAGCCCGCGGCTTTCAGGAAAAAGATTTCGCCAAACACCATCCCTCCGGGGCCATTGGCCGCGCCCTCCTGCTGACCATCCGCGACATCATGCGGACGGGCGAGCGCAATGCCGTGGCCGGCGAACAATTGAGCGTCAAGGAGGCGCTGCTGGTCATGGTCGCGGCCAAGTCCGGCAGCGTGGCGGTGGTGAACCCGCGCGGCAAATTGACCGGCGTCTTCACGGATGGCGATTTCCGGCGTCAGATGGCGCGGGAGAAGGACGAGGCGGCCGCGATGGCCTGGCCGCTGGCCAGTGTGATGACGCGGCACCCGGTTTGCATTCGCGATGAGGCGCTGGCGGTGGAGGCGCTGAAAATATTCAACCAGCGCAATATTGATGATCTGATTGTGGTCAACGCCCGGAACGAGCCGGTGGGTTTGATTGACTTGCAGGATTTGCCCAAATTGAAGCTGGTGTGAATTTGGTAACTATTCAGGTAGGGACGCCTCGCCGAGGCGTCCAAGGCCGGATTGCCATCCCCGGACGCCTCGGCGAGGCGTCCCTACCTGAGCCTTCCTGAACAGTTACTGAGTTTGTTCACATGGGCCGGTAGTGCTCCGCCCGGCGCAGGATCGCCCGCACGTAGTCGCGCGTGCCCGGAAAACCAATTTGCGCGATGAAGACCCCGCTCCGAGTCGCAGCCTGCCCGTCGAGCCATTTGAGGACGTTGCCCCGGCCGGCGTTGTAGTCGGCCAGGGCGTAGGCGGCGGGATTGTCGGTGTCCTGATAGCGCAGCAAAAGATGTTTCAAATACCAGGCACCGGCGAGGGTGTTGGTGGCGGGGTCGAGGCAGGCGCGGTGGTCGAAGGGAGAAATGTGTTCGGCTTTGGCCCATTCCGCCGCGGCGGATTCGCGGATTTGCATGAGGCCCAGTTCGCCGGCCCGTCCGCGCGCGTCGGGATGGAACCGGCTCTCGCGCCACACGAGGGCCTTCACCAGCGCGGGATCAATCTGGTAACGACTTGCCGCCGCCATAATGAGGGGATCAAACCGGTGTTCGCGCCGGTAATCCCAGCCCCACCAGGCAATCACGCCCAGCGCGAGCAGGATGATCATCCATCGTAAGCGGCGCGGTAAATGTGTGTGGGTGTGTTTCACGCCATGCTGCGTTTCACAACTTCGGGTTCCCCTCTTAATCCTAATCTTAATCTTAATCCGCCCTCTGGCCTTTGAAGATTAAGATTAAGATTAAGAAATGGGAAATGGCTACATCACAAAAATATGAAACGCACGATTCACGCCGGATAGTCCAGCGCCTCGCGCGTCATGACCCTGGTGAGCGATTCGGCGGCGCGGTCTTTGGCCAGACGGCAGCCGGTCAGGCAGGTGTCCAATTTGGCGCGAAGGGCGACAAACGCCTCCAATCCCGTGCATTTGACACACGGGCCGGCCTTGGGCGGATGGGTTTCGCCGGGTTCGGCCACGTCGGAATAGGCGCGGGCCGAACCGTCAATGCCGGGCATGAGGCCCTCCAGCGCCGTGAGTTCCTCCGCGCCGTAGCAGGCGTTGCAACCGGCGTCGTTCCAGGCCGGATGACGGTTGTAGCCGTGGACAATTTCGGCGCAGATGCGCCCCGTTTCGCCCGCCGCGCGGGCGGATTGGACGTGGCAAAGGTCGGTGAAGAACGCCACCGTGCCGGGGAGTCCCCCGGCCAGGGCGGGGTTTTCCGCGCCCCGGGTTTCCAATTCAATAACGTCAAGAATAAATTGTCGCGCGGCCAGCAGCCAGCAGAGCGCGTCGGCCAGCGGGAAAGTCACACCCTGGCGCGTCTTGTGGTAGAGTTTGGCGCCGTCGGCGTCTTTGGCCGTTTGCACATGTTGCAGGGTCCAGAGCCACAAATTCATGGCCGTGCTCAGCGTGCAGGCGCCGGAGCCGGGCCGTTCGGACGCGAGCCGTCTCATGTCGGCGGCCCATTGCTTGAACTGGGCCAGGAACAATTCGTTGGTCATGGTGATGGACAACTGCAATCGCTGCACGGCCTCCGGGCCTTCGTAAGTCGCCTCCAGTTGCGCGTCCATCCATTTTTGGCCGAGGAAGCCGGGGCAATCCTCCGTCACGCCGTAGCCGCCCATGAGGCTGACGGCTTCGCGCATCATGTTGGCGCCGTGGCCGGTGTTCCAGAGTTTGCAGGCCGGGCAAAGGACGTTGGCCACACTGTCAAGCTGGGCGAAATTGGCGAGCGGACTTTCGATGGGCCGGCCTGTTTTGAGCAATTGCAACGCCTCGGTCTGGGCCTTGGCAATTTCCTTGAACGCGGCGCGGCCGGTCAGTCCTTTCCCGGCGAGAAGGCGGTCCTTTTCCTTTTCCAGCGGGTCGAGCCGGTCGAACAACCGCGCGGCCTCGAAGCCGAGCGAGGCGCTGGCTTCGCCCGTGGCCCAGATGTCCACCAGGCGGTGCAGGGCGTCCTGCTTTTGCTGGATGCCCAACTCGTAACGCGGCGTGCCGGGCGCGCCCTGGCCGCCGCGAAACCGGCGGCGGTGATAAAGAATCACCGGCTCGACGGCGGAGAGCAGTTTCGCCGCGGTCATCAGGCCGACGGTGACGCGGGTGCGGCGGAAAACGGCTTCGATGATTTCGCCGTGCGAGTAGCGCGGGATGATGCAGCCGTCCTTGATGGTGTAACCGCCGACGATGCGGCTGGCCGGCACTTTCAAGTTGAAAACCGGGTCGTTGGTGGAGGAAAGCTGGTGGACCAATTTCTTGGTGGGCGTGCCGCGGTCCCAGATTCCCGGATCGCCCTCCTCCAAAATCACCAGGCAACTTCCCTTGAGACGGGCGTCCTCGGACTCGACGGCGGCGGTGACGACATTTGCGAAACCCATGTTGGTGATGAAGCGGCCGCGTTTGTCCACTTGCAGGAGCGGTTCCTTTCCCTCCTGCCATTCGGCGATGCGCACTTTGCCGGCCAACATGCCGGTTTCGACGCCGACGAAGGGAATCGGCTCGGTCAATGCGAAGGCGGCGCGCACTTGCCGTCGGTTTTCTCCGGGTTTCAGCGGCGCGGCGGCGGGGAGGTATTTTTCGCGTTGCTCGGGCGTGCCGCGCTCGTGAATTGGAGCCAGGCCAAGATTCCCCGCCAGGCTGCATGTGGCCGCGCCGGCGTCCACCCAGGACAGCTCGAAGGCAATCAGTGCCAGCGCCAGGTTCTTCGGCCCCGCGATGAAACCGCCAAATTCCGGGTCCAGGAAAGCCGCCGTGATGCCGCTTTCGTCGAAGTGGGGCAGGAGGCTGGCCTTGGCGGCCGTCCATTCGTGCGAATTGCGGCCGCCATCGGCAACCAGCCGGGCGACCGGGCCGCGGGCGACGCCGCGCGCTCCTTGCACCAGCATTTGCAGTTCGTAACGGTCGGCAAAGCGCCACATGATCTGGCGCAGGTCATCGGAAGGCAGCGTGGTCAGCGCCGGTGACGGTTTATCTTCGGCAGTCGAATTCATGTTTTTTAGAGCTTTTTTCTCGGCCATCCTTTCATCACGATCGAGGCCGATAAGGTTGGCTGGCGAGGCGAAAGAATCAATGTTTTTCCGAGCAAATGTCCGGGCAACGGCCGCAGTTTCCGTAATGATTCCCGACAGTTTCACAGAACGATATGCAAGTGGCTTGAGATAAAGCACTTACATAAAATATGGCCGAATTCTTGTCGGGAATGATTACATTCTGCCCAAAACTCATGTTTGGACCAGAATTTTAAAAAACGAACCGCCTGATCATAACCGGTTGATTTCAAATAACTTGCGTGACCAGTTGCAGCATTCCGCCCATCTGTCTAATTCTGGTACGCGCCTTGCTTTAATAACTTGGACATTAATATCGCATGTTGAGCATGCTGATAGAAGGAATCCAAATGAAATTAGGAAATCTAAGTAAAATGGCCTTTGCGGGTGCGGTCGGTTTGTTCGCCAGCCAGTCTATGGAGGCGCAGAACCTTCTGGCCAATCCAGGTTTCGAAGCGGGCAATTTTAGCGGTTGGACGCTCTCAGGAAGCACGGCGTTTGAAGGCGTAAGCTCCACTTTTGCCACGGCACCCTATACGGGGTCGTATTCGGCCTTTTTCGGCGCCGTGGGCGGCTATAATATCATCTCGCAAACGATCAACACCGTTGCCGGCGACACCTATAATCTGAGTTTCGCCATGGATAACAGTGGCGGCGCTTATTCGGAGGCGTTCGTGAATTGGGGCAGCGCGCAGGTCTGGGACATCCAACCCACCGGCACGTTTGGCTGGAATCAATTCGGCCTCGTGTTGACCGCCACTGGCTCGAGCACGACGGTTTCCTTTGGTTTTGAGCAAGTCCCCAGCTATTTCAACCTGGACAATACCAGCCTCGTGGATCTGACGGCGAATCCGTCGGTCAATCCGATTACCACCACCACGGTTGGCGGCGGGATCATCAGCAACGCCGATCCCGTTCCCGACCAGGCAGTGGGCATTTGGGCTACGGCCGCGACCCTTCTTGGTCTGTGCGCCCTGGCTGGCTATCGTCGTCATCAGCAGGCCGCCTGAGCAGGCCGCGATAACGCAGCTTTGAGAACGTGAGTCCCGGCAAACCTTCCTGGTGGCCGGGACTTGTTTTTGAAACAGCTTCGCAATTCTGTGAAAGTAACCCAGGCCCTGAAAGCAAGGCCAACCGCTATCGGAACTGCAAAAACCACGGAACCCGCTTTCAACACGCAACTTATATCATTTCGATCAAGAATATTTCGCATAATTGCTGTTTGGCATGTGTCTAGCTTTAACACAAAATATTACAATTTTGAGACAATCATGGGACACGCAGAAAGAGCATCGAAACAGAAAATGGAAGGAAATGACGCACTTATGAAGAAATTGTGTTTGTTAGTGTTGTTGGTCGTAACGGGCATTGGCGCGGTCAAATTACTGGCCGGCGGACCGCCGCCAAAGCCAGCGCCCACGCCGGTGCCAGCTCCGGCCACCAACTCCGTTCCCATTTCTCCTATTTGACCATTTAAGAATTAAATAACTAACCAGCCTTATGAAAAAATCAGTATTATTCCTAGTGTTGATCACGGTGGGTTTGACGTCCCAGAGTTTGTTCGCGGAAGGCGGCGGGTTCTCCTCCCCGGATGGAGGAACAACAGCCGCATTGCTAACGGTGGCGGTGGGCGGGCTGATTTGGGCGCGCAGATTTTTCCGTCGCTAGACGGAGCTTAAGATTGGGCCACGCGATAAATGTGAGCTGTCCGGGTGAGACTGGACAGCAGGGCGGGTTGCTTCTCTCGAACTGAGCATCAAGGAGGCAGTGTGTCGGCTTTTGAACCGGTACACGTCCTTGCGGCGCGTACCAAACATATAATATAATGAAACCCTTTTCTTTCATTCGCATAGGTTTGTTGGCTTTTGTGGCGGCTGGATTGTCTTTGGGCGGCCTCGTTGAATGCCCGGGCCGGGGACAGCAATGCCCCATCACGCTGCCCGCGAGCCCTGGAAACAGCCTGAGTTCCTATATCACGATCTATCCCAACAACACGCAAGGCCCTCAGGAGCAGCTAACCAGTTGGTTCATGGTTGATGTCACGAACATTGTCAATGGAGCCAGTTACTTGAATCCTCCAATCCCTTACGGACTTTATCCCGCCTGGTGTGTGGACGGGTGGGACGACATCAATCCCGCTTACTTCGACGTGCCGGGTTCCTTTTATGCGGGGGCGCTCTACTCCACATGCGATCCTAATCTGAATAATGAGCTGCCTGCGGGCCACCCGAATACCTTGGTGTCGCCTGCGACCTGGCAGATGGTCAACTATATACTCAACCACCAGACTGATGGCGGAACCAATGTCTTTTACTGGGATGTGCAGGCTGCAATCAACACTTTGGTCGGCAGCGGTTCCAACTCGTTTAACTCTTACATAGGCCAAGTTCTGACGACCCCGCTCCCAAGTGGGCAATATTCGGGGATCACATATCCGACTTACGATCCCCAGGTGGTGTATGACCTTCTGAGCGCGGCCACGAATAACGCCCCGACTTGGGTGCCGCAATGCGGCGATGTGTACGGTGTCATTTATGTGACCAAACCCACCAGCGACCAATTCCTCCTCCTGGAAGTTCCTGTTCCCTGCACGGAATCACTTTCAGTCACCAAACAAATCGGCTGTTTGCTGCCGAACAACACACCGGTTGACCTCGGGAATTCTGCCGCCGGCTTCCTCGGAACCAATGATCCCGGCTTCTATTATTTGATCACCATCAACAATACCGGCACCATTCCCCTGAACAATCTGGCGGCTTCGGACAGCGTGGTGGGCGGTAGCCCCGAGCCCGTGCAATTGCCCTCGACAGTTCTGGCGCCCGGCGGTTCGATGACCGCAGCTTTCAAGATGGCTTCAGCCGCCAACACCACCGACATCGTCACAGTAACGGGCTTTGATTCCCTGGCGACCACAGTAACCAATACTACCACTACGCCCGTGACCCCCATTTCACCCAACACGCCCATCACCGCCACCGGCACGGCTACGGCGTTAGTGGATGCGGCGGGCATTGTCTGCACCCTCCTGGTGACTTCCCCGCAGGATCTGAACAGCCCTTCCATTCCCGGCACCGTCCTGTTGCCTTCCTCGCCAAGCTCGACTCCGAACGTCACTTTCGCCGTTATTATCGCCAATACAGGGAAGGCCAATCTTCAGAATGTGACGATTACTTCCAGTGGTTTGTCAGGCGCGGGATGCACCATGCCCCAGCCCTTCAGCTTGGGCGTTGGACAAAGCGTGACCAAGACGATCTGCACCGAACCGGCCAGCCAGTTCTGTCCCAGCTTGACTTTCAATGTGAATGTCGCGGCGCAGGTTGCGTCCGATGCCAACCACTGCGGCGTCAACGACATCAACGGCAACCCCATCGGCGTCGCGTGCTCTTCCTTGGGAAGCGTCTCCAACACCGCCAGCATCAGCGGCAATGTTTATCTCAATTGTCAGAGTGGCCAGGCCCCGGCGGCGGCCAGTCCCCCGTTGAACGGCGTGACGGTGTCGTTGATCAGCAATTCCGTCGCACTGGCTTCCATGAAGACCGATGCGAACGGTCATTACTCCTTCCCCAACTTGGTTGCAGGGAACTATTCTGTGCAAGTGACACCGCCCGCCTATTACTCGCTGACGTACACCGGACCCAGCCCGCTCGCGATCACCCTGGCCGGTTGCGGCAATGTGACGCAGAACTTCGGTCTTGAGGACAACACGCCGGTCACTCTGACCGTTCCGAAAGGAATCAACTACAATTGCAATCCCATCGCCGCCAATCTGGCGACGGATGCCACCATTGGCTCCTTGGTGACTGCCACAGATGATCGCAGCAAAGCCCTCCCCGTGACGGTAACGGATGTCGTCACCACCAAAGGCTGCCTGGTCCAGGACGTTTTCACCATTGTCGCCACCGGCACCTGCGGCCAGACCGCCACCGCCTACGTCACCAACACCTGGACGGTGGAAACCACTCCGCCGTTGATTTCGGGCCTGCCCGCGGGCGGCAGCCTGGGCTTCAACCCGGCTATTCTCCCGACCATCGCAAGCATCTCCAACTACAACGGCCTGACAGTAACTGATGCTTGTGGCGGCAAGCCGGCTTATACGGTCACGAACACGGTTTCCACCAATGGCTGCGTGGTGACATGCACCTTCTTCGTCACCGCGACGGATTCGTGCAACAACCAGGCCGCCGCCAAAGTCACTTATACTTGGATTTATGATTCCGGCCCGACCGTGACCTGCCCGGCCAACGTGACCATCGCCACCAATTACACCCCGATATATTGCACCTTCACTCCATCGGATTGGTGCAGTTCCTGCAATTCACCTGGCACTCCGCCTTCTTGGTGGATCAATTGGGACCAGCAGAATCATGGTTACAATTGCCAGCTTTCCTGGCAGAGCTGGTGGACCTCCTGCACGGGAAACAACCCCGGAACCAGTTTCTGGAACTTCTGCCAGAATCAGCAATCAGGCAACAACGGTGGCCAGAATCAGCAGCCGGGCAACAACGGCGGACAATGGTGGGGCAATACCTGCAACCAATCCTCCGCCCCCAGTTGGTGCGCTTCCTATAATTTCGGAAATCCCAATAACAATTGGTGGGTGCCTTGCAACGGCAATAATCCGGGCTCGGTCCTGAACAATTGCTTTGGCACGGTTTATGGCAACGGCTTCGTCCAAGTCGGCCTGCCCAATGGCAACTCTGTCAAACTGACCTCGTGCAACGCCGTCCGCCAGTGCCTGGGATTCTCCGGCGCGCCCGGTGTTCTGAACGGCAGCGCTGTCAATCCCAATTCTTGTGGCGCCGGCTCCTTCTGCGCCCAGGTTCTCGCTCTGCAACTGAATTGCGACTTCGGCGATGCCGGGGCGAACTCCGTCTTCGGCGGTCCGTGCGGCGATCTCGTCTTGAATGACGCCACCTCGCCTTGCAACGGCCAAAAGGTGCGTGACATTCTCAAGACGGCCAACTGCGTCCTGGGCGGCGGCGCTGCCCCTGCGGGCTGCACCGTCAGCTACCTCAGCGGTCTGTGCGGCAACCTCAACCAATGCTTCGAAGGCTGCCAGGTCAGCAGTTGGTGCAAGAACCATCTCGTTCCTGTTTATGTTCCGCCTCCCTCTGTCACCGGCACAGCCACGGTCACGGGCGGAGCTTGCAGCGCCAACCCGGTGCTGACCCATGGTGATTCCACCGCCTCTGGGAATTGCCCGGGCAGCTATGTCATCACCCGCACCTGGACGGCGGTGGATGCCGCCGGCCTGAGCAATTCCTGCCAGCAGTTCATCACCATCACGCCTTTCCCCGGCCCGTCCATCTCCGGCACCGTGGTCAATGATGCTGGCGGCGCGGGGTGCTGGGGCGGTTATTACGGCGGTTCTTACACCCCGAACTTCTCCGGCGACGCCGGTCTGGCCGGTGTCGTTGTCACCCTCAAGAACTCCAGCGGCAAAGCCCTCGCCGCAACGACCACCGACACCAATGGCGGCTTTACTTTCGCCAATCCGGGCGCCGGTTCCTACACCGTGGTAGTGACTCCCCCGGCCGGCTACTCGTTGACCTATCCAACCACCGGCACGGCCAACCAGGCTTCAGTGACCCTCAGCGCCTGTCAGGCCACTAATCTGGTCTTCGCCTACATGGGCAACCAGACCGGCGTCAAGATAGTCAAAACCGGCCCGGCCACCGCCGCCTGCGGCGATTCCATCACTTATAGCTTCGCCGTGACCAATACCGGCAACAACTGTGTCACCTTGGCCGTCATTGACTCCTTATTGGGCGGACAAGTGTTCTCGCAGAATTCGGTCGCCCCCGGCCAGGGATTCGCTTTCACCCAGACCTACATCGTGCGCGCGTCCAGCATCGGCCAGAACTTGACCAACACCGCCTGGGGCG
>Ga0224554_1002109_pt1 | contig 10893 bp, 7 predicted proteins | sample 714S22024metaG_FD_180666 | JGI IMG/M metagenome (GOLD analysis project Ga0224554, IMG submission 180666) | Peat soil microbial communities from Stordalen Mire, Sweden - 717 S2 20-24 | ecosystem: Environmental > Terrestrial > Soil > Wetlands > Peat | place: Sweden: Norrbotten County, Stordalen...
CCTATAGCCGCCGTCGCCCCACACTTTGCGTTCGTCGCCGTGCAATAAGCCGGGCAGCATATGCTTGTCTGCCACGCTGGCCGCCGAAGTTGCTACAGAACGCACCACCGTCTCCTTGCTATCCACGCCGATGTGCGCCTTGGCGCCAAAGTACTACTGGTTGCCCTTCTTGGTCTGATGCATCTCGGGGTCGCGCTCGCCCAAGGAGTTCTTGGTCGACGAGGGTGTGTGGATGATCGTCGCGTCCACGATGGTGCCGGTCGTGATGCGGATGCCTTTCGTCTCCAGATAGCGGTTCACCGTCATCAGCATTTCGCCGCACAGATCGTGCTGCTCCAGCGCATGGCGGAAGCGAAGGATCGTGGTCTCGTCCGGCGCATCAGCCACGTCCAGATCCACTCCAGCAAAGCGCCGCAGCACGGGCGACTCATAGAAAGCTTCTTCCATACCGGGATCAGACAAGCCGAACCACTGTTGCAGAAAGTAAGTCCGAAGCATGATCGCGAGACCGACCGGCTGTCGCCCGTTGCCGGCCTTGGCATAATGAGGCTCAAGCAGCGCCAATAACTCAGACCACGGAACCACCTGGTTCATCTGGTCCAGAAACAGCTCCCGCTTGCTCTTGCGCCCACGCTTCTCAAAACTCGCCTGCGATGCCAGTGTCTGCTGAATCCGCGCCATTCGCTCCATGCTTATCGTTAATTCAACAAAGACGCGGGTCGCAGACTTGTGCAGAGGTTCCTTAGCGGGTTTCAAACCGCAAGGCGATTCGCACATGCGATTGGGATTCCTGGGTCACCCCGCATATGAAGGGAAGTGCTTCGATCGGAACTGACCGCAGCGCGCCGATTGCGGCAATGGAAGCGGTCCTTCCAGATCGATGTAACGTCAGCTATGAAACCGGTGCGGATCGAAAGTGCTGTTGAAATAACTGCGGAGCCGTTGCGGCGGTGAACGGCGAGCCTGGGGCGAGAATCTTCCGGCCCTGGAAGCCAGGCAAATCAGCCTTCAGACATCGCGTGATCGGATTTGATGTCGACGCCGCTCCACGCCTTCATCTGCGTCCATGGTTGCGCCGGCGCGCTCCAGAACTCATCCGTCGCCGGCAGCCCGAGTGGCAGCCATGCGGTCGCGCACAGGTACACGCTCCCCGTCGAGATGTAGTCTTCTCCCATCGAGGGCTGATGTCCGACGAATCCAATCGTGAGCCAGCCCTTGTCGTCAAACGTGCCCTTTGCTTGTGCCATGCGCGTCATCACGGCCGTTAGGGCAGTGCGTACCTGAGCGGGCTGCACTCCCTCAGGAAGATCTCTGCGCCACGCCATCTCAGCCAGAAGTTGAAACGCTCCAAATCTGTAGCTGATGGAGCGGCCAATCGCCGGATAGGTTCCCTCGGGACTGATGAGGCGCTCCTGGATTGCGGCGTAGCGCCGCGCGCGATTCACAATCGGTTTCCGCAGCATGGCCCAGCGCCTGGTCTCGGTTTCCACTGCATCCAGAATGTTCAACATCATCGGCTGAATCACAAAGCTGTTGTAGTAGTCCCAGTGGAACTCGGGACCGTCGCCGTACATCCCGTCGCCCCTGTGCCACTCCTGGTGTTGGCGCAGCGCGTAGTCAATGCGCATCGTGTCCCAATCTTCGCCACATTTGCAGAACATGGCTTCGATGATCGCGGAGAAGAGCAGCCAGTTATTAAAGCCCGGCTGCACCTTGCGCGTTTCTACCAGGCAGCGGATCAGGTTCTGCTTTGTGGTGGAGTCGAGCTTTGCCCAGAGTTCAATCGGCGCGCGCACAACCGCCGGCGCAAGGAATGCCGCGTCCACCACAGATTGGTGGTTGTTGCCAAAATTCAATGCGTCAGGAGATTTTGCATCGCAGCCGTATTGGATGGCCAGCCGCGCCCACTCGCGATAGCGCTTGCGCAGCGCCTCTTCTGCGGGATCGTTCCCCGGCTCTGCCTCAAGCCACGGAGCCAGCCCGCATAACAGGCGTCCGACTGCCTCAAGATGTGTGGACTGCGCGCGAGCCTCTTCCTGTCCCTTGACGCATTCCACCGGCATGGTGGCGCGAAGCTTCTGCTGGCTGATGGCTTCGAGCACCGGTTGCGAAACTCGTTCCAGAATTTCCAGCCACTTCTGCCGGTCGCTCTTTGTCGATTCCGGCTTCGCGGCTTGTGCTTGAGCCTTCCCAATCATGGGCCCCGTCAGTAGCGGCGCTGAAGCAAGCAGTGTGCTTTTCAGAAATGTGCGTCTTGTTGCATTGCCCAGGTTTTGCATCTGCGTCAGTCCTTCCGGTCTCTTCAAGCCAGCAAACATTCTAGCGCGGTCAATCAGGCACTGAGAGCTCCTGAACAAGCCGTGCTGCTTTTGCTCAAAGCCTTCGATAACCTCTTCCTGTAAAGTTGGAAGGGTGAAGTCTCAGGGATTCAGCCAGCCCATGAGGCCGTGGGAGTCATGCATCTTGGCCGAGGGCGCTGAAGTCGGCAATCTGAGCGTGTTGTTGCAGTCGGTCTTCGGGTTTGCCCGGTTCAGGGCGGGCCAGGAAGCGGTATGCCGCGCGGCCATCGAAGGCCGCGATCTGTTGCTTGTGATGCCGACCGGGGCAGGGAAGAGCCTCTGCTACCAATTGCCGGCCATTGCGCGTGGCGGCACGGCGCTGGTGATTTCGCCGCTGATCGCTCTCATGGAAGACCAGGCCGCCAAGATGAGTGCGCTCGGTTTACGGGTTGCGCGCATTCACTCCGGCCTGGATCGCAGCGTCGCGCGCCAGGCTTGCGCCGACTACTTAAGTGAAAGCTTGCAGTTCCTGTTCGTCGCGCCTGAGCGGTTGCGCGTTCCAGGATTTGCAGAGATGCTCGCCAAACGCAGGCTGTCGCTCATTGCCATTGACGAGGCGCATTGCATCTCGCAATGGGGTCATGACTTCAGGCCGGACTATCGCATGTTGGGCCAGTATCTCCCCGCGCTCCGCAGCGGCGATGAGGCCACGCCCGTGATCGCTCTCACCGCAACAGCCACTCCGTCGGTGCAGGCTGACATTCTTTCGCAGCTCGGCATGATCAAGCCCATCAAATTCATTCATGGATTCAGGCGTGACAATCTCGCCATTGAGGTTGTCGAGTTGCCTGTGCCGGAGCGGGCGGAAACGATTGCGAAGTTGCTTGCGGATCCGCGACGCCGTCCTGCGATTGTCTACGCGGTTTCGCGCAAGCAGGCTGAGTCGCTCGCTGAAGGCCTATCCGGTCCATCGAGCAAAACTAAAGCGAGCGGAGGCATTGCCGCCGCAGCGTACCATGCGGGACTCGATGCGGAGACGCGCGAGCGCGTGCAGACTGCCTTTCAGGCCGGCACATTGGACGTGGTGGTAGCCACCATCGCATTCGGAATGGGAATCGACAAGGCCGACATTCGCACCGTCATTCATGCCGGGCTCCCCGGCACTCTCGAAGGCTATTACCAGGAGATCGGCCGCGCTGGGCGTGACGGCTCGCCAAGCCGAACCTACCTCATGCACTCCTACGCCGACCAGCGGACGCATGGGTTCTTTCTCAATCGCGACTATCCGCCGGTTGAACATCTGAACCAGGTATTTCGGGTATTGAGAGAAGAACCGCAGCCCGCGGAAGAACTGCGCGCAGCGTCAAAGCTGGCGGAGGAGGAGTTCGACAAAGCGCTTGAGAAGCTGGAAATTCACGGCGGAGCGCGCGTGGATTTTGGCGGCGGGGTCACTCGCGGCGGCGCGGGCTGGAAGAAGACCTACGCGATTCAGGCGCAGTTCCGCGCAGAGCAGTTTGAGAAGGTGGTGCAGTTCACCGTGTCGTCTGAGTGCCGCATGGCCGCGCTGGTTCGGCACTTCGGCGACATTGACGATGCTTCAACGCGCTGCGGCGTGTGCGATGTGTGCGACCCGGCAGGGGCGGAACTGCGCCAATTTCGTCGAGCCTCTTCAGCTGAGCGGGCCATGGTCCAGCGGATCATCGAAGAGTTGCGGCCCGTCGACTACCGGGCAACAGGAACGCTGCAGCGCAGCCTTGAAGTCACAAGCAGAGACGCGTTCGACGGTCTGCTCGATGCCATGACGCGCTTGGGCCTCATCGAAATTGAGGAGGCTGAATTTGAGAAGGAAGGCGAAGTGATTCGCTTCCGCAAAGTTCGCCTCACGGACGTGGGGCTTGCTGTAAGGCCAATGACGCCGCTCGCGTTGCTGATCAGTGACGGTATTGTCGAATCGTTCATTGGGAGCGGCCTGTCGCCCAGTCAGCGCGCCGCGAAAACGTCAAAGAAAAAACCGGCTGGAAAAGCCGCTTCAAAAGCGACAGCGCCCGCGGAGTTAAGCATTGAAGGCGAGGCTTTGGCCACGAGGCTGAAGCAGTGGCGGGCCGCAGAGGCGAAAAGGCTCCAGGTTCCGGTATTCGTTGTGATGCACGACCGCACGCTCATCGCACTGGCTGCCGCCCGTCCGCGCAACCCGCGCGAATTGCTTGAAATTGACGGCATCGGGCCCACAAAAGTGGAACGCTTTGGAGAACAGCTTCTGCAACTGTGCGGTGAACGCTGACCTGGAGCCGAAAAGCATCAAGAAAATAAACGGGAGTGATCGAAGCTCGCTCCCGTTCCTTCCATACTGGCAGCGCTTGTCTGTCAATTGAAGAATCTCTCAACCCGGTCGGACAAAAGCGAACCCCCGGCATCGAGCCGAGGGTGCTTTGTCTCAGGCTGGCGATGCTCGTCAGGCAACGCGCTCGATGACTACAGATTCCAGCACGACAGGCTTGTGCGGCTTGTCTTGGCCGTTGCGCGGAACCAGCGAAATCTTGTTGACGATCTCCATACCCTCGACCACTTCGCCAAAGATGGTGTGGTTGCCGGTGAGCCAGATGGTTGGGGCGACGGTGATGAAGAACTGGCAGCCGTTGGTGCCGGGGCCGCTATTGGCCATGGCCAGCTTGCCGGGCTTGTCGAATTTGTGCGGCGAGCCCTTGGTCTCGTCCTGGAAACGGTAGCCGGGGCCACCCATGCCGGTTCCGGTCGGGTCGCCGCCCTGGATCATGAAGTCGGGAATCACGCGGTGGAAGATCGTGCCGTCGAACAGCTTGTCAGTTGACTTGGCCCGCGTGGTGGGATGAACCCATTCCTTGGCGCCTTCGGCCAGCTCGATAAAGTTCTTCACGGTGATGGGCGCGTCCGCTTCAAACAGGCGGACGGTAATCTTGCCTTCAGTGGTGGTGAAGACGGCGTAGGTTCCTGCTGCAAGTGCCATTTGAACTCCTGGTTTTTCGGATTCCCGGGTCTGAAAGTTGAGAGCTGGGAATCCGTTTTGTGAGATTAAGGTTGGGGCGCGGCGGGTGGCTTAAGAGCGGGCGCTGGGTTGGGGGCGGGCGGCAATGGCTGGCCTTCGCGGACGATCGTCACCTTGTCCAGGGTCACCGGCGTCAGTGGCTTGTCGTCGCTGTCGCGCGGCACGCGGGCGATGGCCTTGACGACATCCACGCTGGCATCGTCGCACTGGCCAAAGAGCGTGTAATGGCCGTTGAGCGTGTCGTAGGCCTGCTCGGTGACAAAGAACTGGCTTCCGTTGGTGTTGGGGCCGGAATTGGCCATCGCCAATCGGCCCGGCCGGTCGAAGGTCAGGTTCGGATCGACCTCATCGTCAAAGGCGTAGCCCGGATCGCCAGTGCCCGTACCCACAGGGTCGCCACCCTGGATCATGAACTCAGGAATCACGCGGTGAAAGGTCGTGTGATTGTAGAGCGGTTTGTGATGCTGTACCTTGTGCGTGCCCGGGTCGGTCCAGTCCTTGGCGCCTTCAGCCAGCGCGATAAAGTTGGCCACCGCCAAAGGCGCCTGCTTCTGGTAGAACTGGCAGGTTATGCGGCCCATGGAGGTATCCATCACGACGGTGGGGCCGTTGGGAACAATCGTCACGGCGATGTTGGCAGTGGGCGCATCCGGAAGATCCGCCGGAGCCGGCGTGGACTGCTGGCCAGTTGCGTTGAATGGCGCTGCAGCCAGACTCGCCAGCACAAGAGAGGGGATGAGGTGTGACAGCTTAAATTTCATACCGAACTTGAGGGTAAATCAAGGGGCGGGGGGGCTGCCAATGCCTGTATCTTAGTTCAATGAACATTTCTTCCCTTCCAACCATACCTCGGGGCAAAGCGCTCATCATTTGCGCCCTTTTTTGCCTGGCACTTTCGACGCCGCAGAGGTTTGCGGCTCAGGCTGATAAACCGGCTGCGGGCACTAACAATTCGGCCGCGGGCGCTGACAAGTCCGCCGCTGCCGACAAGGCTGCCGCCCCCGATAAAGATGCTCTGCCGCCGCTTCCTGCCGAGGTGCACGCGTCGCAGTCCATCCAGATGGACGGCAAGACGCTGAAGTACACCGTCACGGTGGGCGCGTTGCCGGTCCGCGACAAGGATGGCAAAGTCGCAGGAAATGTTGTGGTCACGTCGTATACCGCTGACGGCGACAATCGGCCGGTTACCTTTGCCTTCAATGGCGGACCTGGCGCATCAAGCGTTTATCTGAATTTTGGAGCCATCGGTCCCAAGCACATTGACGCAGGCAATGAAGGCGACAGCCCATCCGATCCAACCGTGCTCAAGGACAATCCGGGAACCTGGCTCGACTTTACTGACCTTGTCTTCATCGACCCGATCGGCACCGGATTCAGCCGCGCCACAGTGCCTGAAGACCAGGCAAAAAAGCTCTTCTACAGTCCCACGCCCGACGTCGAGTATCTTTCGCGCGTGGTGTACGACTGGCTGGTCAAGAATAACCGGCTGGCCTCACGCAAATACCTGGTCGGGGAAAGCTACGGAGGGTATCGCGGTCCGCGCATTACGTATTATCTGCAATCGCAACTGGGTGTGGCTCTGAACGGCGTGGTGCTGGTGTCGCCGTACTTGAATCCGACCATCGAGACCAACGGTCTCCTGTCGCCGATTCCATGGATGATGACGCTGCCTCCCATCACGGCCGCTCATCTTGAGCGCGAGAAGAAGCTCACTCCTGAAGCGATGGCCGACGTGATCGCTTACACCGAAGGCGAGTACGCCACCACGCTGATCAAAGGTCGCGCCGATCAGGCCGCAACACAGAAGATGATTTCCCATGTCACCGAGCTCACCGGGCTCGATCCTCAGTTCGTCAAGTATTCAGGCGGCCGTCTTGAGACTGGCGCTTATCTGCGCGAGGTCTTTCGCGAAGAAGGCAAGCTCGGCTCGGTATACGACTCCAACGTCACCTCGTTCGATCCGTTTCCCTTCGCGCCCGAGCAGCAAGCGAACGATCCCATACTCGCCAGCATTGTGGCTCCCATGACAACGGCGATTGTGGATTTTGTTACCCGCACGGTTGGGTGGAAGGTGGATGCGCGCTACAACGCGCTTTCCTACGATGTGAACCGCCTGTGGGATCGCGGCAACGAGGATATGCGCACCGGTGCTGTGCCTGACCTGCGCCAGGCCGTGGCTGCCGACCCCAAGATGCGCGTGCTGATTGTGCACGGCTGGAATGATCTGTCCTGTCCCTTCATGGGATCGATTCTCACCGTGGATCAGATGCCGGTGATGGGTGACCCCACGCGCGTGGCCGTGCACGAGTATCCGGGAGGACACATGTTCTATTCGCACGAATCAAGCCGCATGGATCTGCGCAAGGATGTGATGGAGATGTATGGGAAGCACTGAAAGACAGGGATTAGGGATTAGAAAACCGCTGAGGTTGAGTTCATGCTTTCCCAGGTGCCCAAAGGCGAGGCACGTGGGGCACCCGGCTCAATCTCCAGTCCCCAAGTGCGAGGGACCGGGGCACCCGCCATATTCAGCGCATACGATCCCACCCTAGGGACAAAGACAAGAACGTCGCGAGGTTGGGCACCCGGCTACACCAGTCGGAGGAAGCGTGCCGGCGCTAGTTGGGCGCGGGGAAGACTGTCTCCATGTTGGTGGCGCCTAGTGTCTGGCTGACGACTTCGCCGAGGACGTTACGGAAATCGGTGGTGAGGACGAGGTCGCGGCCTTCATTGAGCTGGTCGTTGTCGAGGCCGGGCCAACGTCCATACACCTTTCCGCCTTTCACATCGCCGCCCAGCACAAACATGGCATTCGCATGCCCATGGTCGGTGCCGCCGGTGCCGTTTTCGCGCGCCGTGCGCCCAAACTCCGACATCGTCACCAGCGTCACGTTGCCCGCATCGTCGCCCAGATCGCGCCAGAAGGCGGCAATCGACGCGGAGAAATCGCCAAGGCGATTCGCAAGCTGCCCGTTCACGCTGCCCTGGTTCACGTGCGTGTCCCATCCGCTTACATCGGTGAAGGCCACCTCAACGCCAAGATCGGCCTTCAGCAATTGGGCAATCTGCTTCATGTTGTTGCCGAACTCTGTGCCGGGATAGTTCGCGGCCGGGTTGGGCGTGTATTGCGCGGGATTGGCTGCGCGCAGCATCTTTACTGCGTCAAATGTCTCGTCTCCGGCGGCGTGGAGGATGTGGTCCCCACTGTCGGCATACATCGCTTCAAATGCGCTTGCCGCCGGCGACAAGGCCGGTCCGCGGCCCGCCACCGTGAATCCGTTCACGTTGCTCAGCGCGATCGCCGGAATCTTACCGGCTAACGTGCGCGGCACATCGTTGCCCAGGGCAAGCGCGCGGAACGCTGTGTGCTGCTCGCAGGTGCCCACGCAACGCTTGCGTAGATCTTCCGCCTGCAATGCCCGATTCAGCCAGCCGTCCTGCGTGCTCTTTACGCCGGGCGTTCCCGATTCCATGTAGTCCTGCGCGTCGAAATGCGAGCGCGTTGTATCAGGAGATCCGGCCGCATGCACAATCGCGAGATGTCCCTGGTCGTAGAGGGGCTTGAACGGCGCAAGGGAGGGATGCAGTCCGAAGAAGCCATCGAGATCGAGTACCTGGTTCTGCGGAATGGCGATGCTCGGCCGCATCGAGTAATAGTTCTTCTCTTTGTAAGGCACAACGATGTTCAATCCATCGGCGGCGCCGCGCTGGAAGACGGCCACAAGACGGCGGCCAGGATGATTCGCAGTTTCGGCCATCACGGAGCGGACCATGAAACTGGGAATTGCAGCCGTTCCCGCCACGGCAAGCGCGCCTTTGTGGAGGAAGAATCTCCGGTTCATCTGCATGTGTGCCTCCTGGGGCCTAGCGCCGTTGAAACTCTGGAGAGCCAATCAGCAATCCTGCGAGCACTTCGTCTTGCCGTTCCACAACATTGGCTGTGCGGTTCTGCTTTCGTGCAGCCGCTACGGGTTTCATGGGTCCGGGGTCCTGCGTGTATTGCACCTGGAACTGCTGGATCGCTGCTGCTCTCGTCGTATCGCTGACACCGCCGGCCACAAGAAGTGGTTCAAGCCGTAACTCTTCCTGTTCGGGAGTTGGCTCCGGATCCGCTCCGTTGTTCGCCAAGTCTGGCAGAGGGGTCCAGTTCACAGTTACTCCTGGCAGCCGGTTGGCCGCCAGCGACAGCGAGAAATTCATGCGGTCCACCAGCGCTCCCGTGCTCACCCACGTTGACTCTTGCCAGTTGTAGCCGGTCGGCGGAATCGCGCCGTACACCGGCATCCCCATCTGCCGCAGCTGGTTAGCCAGCGGCTGATAGTTGTCGATCTCCGCATTGCTGGCGCGCGCTGCTGAAACCACGTATTCGATCGGCGTCTTGACCTTCGCGCGGTAGGCATCCGTTGACCAGAACTCGGGCGAGCGGAACAGCGTCCGAAGCACTGAGGAAATATCGCCGCCGCTGGAGAGATACGACTTTGCCAATCGGTCCACCAGTGCTTGCGGGGGATCGTCGGAAACAAAACGCATGGCCAGCTTGCGGCTGATGAACTGCGCGGTCGCGGGCCTTGTGGCCAGCATGTGCAGCAGCTGGCGGCCTTCCATTTCGCCGCTTTCCTTGATCTTCTGTCCCATCACCTTTTTGTTGCCCGGCTCGTGGCGATTGGGGTTGAAGGTGAACTGCGCGCTCACCTGCGGCCGGTCAATCGTCCAGCCGGTCAGCACGCGCGCCACTTCGGTTACGTCGGCCTGTGTGTAGCCGCCATTCACTCCCAGCGTGTGCAACTCCATCAGCTCGCGCGCGTAATTCTCGTTCAGTCCCTCGCGCACGTTCTTCTTGTTGGGCTGCCGCGATGCCGCCATTTGAGCTCGTTCCGCCGCCAGCGAGTGAGGGCCGAGGCTCTCTGCATTGTCAAGGTACACAAGCATCGCAGGACTGTGCGCAACCGCTTCAAGCAGGTCTTCGAACCTGCCCAGCGAGCGGGGGCGAATCGTGTCGCGCTCATAGCTCACCAGGTAATAAGGCATCTGCTCGTTCTTGCGCAGATACACGTTGAAGTGATTCAGCCAGAAATCCGTCATCACTTCCTGGAGCTGTGCCGGAGAGTAAACGTCGCGCGTGAGCCGCGCGGCGATCAGCTCTTCACCGACTACGCGCTCCGGGCTTTCAAGCGCCGCTACGGTCAGCTTGAGTTCGGGGCTTAGGCCGGCGTTGAGGGCGACGCGCTCGACGGGGCGCAGCCCGTGGATGAAGGATTCAAATTGCTCGGGCTGCATGGCCACCAGGCGCGCCACGCGCTGTTGCGGCTCCAGCGCCAGGATGTTGGTAATGGCTGCGTGGTCGTACTCCGGTTGAGCGGAGCTGGCTGCAGAGTTCATGTCGGGCTGGGCGGCGCTCATGGCGGGTCCAGCCATCGGGTTCGCATTGTCGGAGGTGGACGGCGACTGCATTCCGGGAGCCTGATCGGTGGACCTTGCGCCTGCGGGTGGAACTGTCACGTACGTGCCGTCTGAGGCCAGCACTTTGTTGGCTTGCCCCGAGGGCTGCTGCTGGGCCGCTGCCGCTTGCTGTTGGCCTGAGACTGGCGCCTG